>Ga0181584_10000314_pt1 | contig 33231 bp, 20 predicted proteins | sample 071ome_30_FD_132462 | JGI IMG/M metagenome (GOLD analysis project Ga0181584, IMG submission 132462) | Coastal salt marsh microbial communities from the Groves Creek Marsh, Skidaway Island, Georgia - 071406AT metaG (megahit assembly) | ecosystem: Environmental > Aquatic > Marine > Intertidal... | reverse complement strand
TGACGTGGTGTACGCGCTCAAGAGGCAGGGACGCACCCTGTACGGATTCGGAGCGTAAATCGCTTCGGGGTATATCCGAACCAAACTTACCTGGTGTTTATTCAACACCACCATGCATCGCAACGGAAAGAGTTCCTTCAGTCGTTCCTCATAATATTTCGTCAGGAATCAGTCGGTCGAGACCCGCCGATGCGCAAAGCACTGACGCTTCGTACGAGGATCCCATCTCGCTGCTGACCAGGGCGTATGCCAGTGCGGCCGCGGCACGATCAGCTCCATCGGAGACGCACACGATGTGCACCGTCCCGTCGGCGAGTTGAGCAGTGTCCTTGCCAGCCTTGATCCAAGCATTGCCGACCTTGGACCACGAGTCGTCGTCGGGAATCCGCAGCACTTGGGCCGCCATATTCAACCTCTGCGCTACGGCCAGGACATCAGAGACCTCCTGGCTCGAAAGAATCGCACGCATGGGCACGTTTCCGACACTCGACTGATCCCATCCAGCGGCCGTGGAAGAGAGAACAATCACCCTCGATTTGCCTGCATTGGCGCGACGAAGCTTCGATCCGCGTTCAACAAACTCCTCGGCAGAGCTGACCGTGACCTTGCCGAGGTGGACGAAATCGACCGGTGCCGCAGGGATCGCAGGACGAACAGTCTCATGTCGTCGCCCCGCGGACCTCGACCGACCAGTGCTCGGGGTACGGCTGCTCCGCGGCGTCTTCTGTTCGGCCGGTACGGACGCTAGCTCGATGTCGTTGTCGGCAACGATCTCATCGAGTTTCCTGATCACGTCGTCCAGAGTCGGTCGCAAGGAAGGGTCTCGAATGAGGAGGAACTCGAGCATCTCGGACAGAAGAGGCACGCCTGCGATCAGTGCCTTCTTCTCGGCCGTCATCAGTATTTCCCCTGGCGTCGTCACGCGTGCCGCCAGCTGGAGCCAGTCCGAGTCGCCGAAGATCGTCGTGCCTGTGAACAGCTCGTACAGCAAGCAACCCTGCAAACAATCATCGCGACGCGCCGGTGAGTGAGGATGCGAATGAGAAAGAGCAGTTGAGCTGGAACGATGGTCGAGTCGAGAACATACCAACGACCAAACGTCGGAAGCCGCACCAGCTCCGGGGTGGCGTCGACGGTCGTAATTCCTTAGCGCTTGGCCGCCCACCAAAAGCTGCTCCGGGCTTTTGAAGAGATCCGTTCCACGAGAGACTGCCGTGCTTCCGGCCAGGGCGCCCTCCTTGCCGCCGCCAAAGCACACGCTCTCCCCGAAGTCGGCGAGGACCACCCTAAACGAGAGGTGCGTGTTCCTATCTCCCTTCTTGAGCAAGGAAAGCAGCTTCCTGCTCGAAGTCGTTCCGCGCCAGAAGGCTTCCTCCGACGCCCCGTCCAGCGGGGCCAGGAGGATATTGTCGCACTTCATGTCGAAGTGCACGACGCCCTCGTCCAGCACTTCCATCAGCGCGACCACAATCTCGCGGAATATGGCCCAGTAGGTGGGCGCCATAGTCCACTGTCGATCGTCGTGGCGCAGTCTCCACTGCTTCAGCGAGCATTTGAACTCCTCTAGGACGAGGACGAGCGCGTCGGCGCTCGTATCGACCCCAAAGTCGTACAGCTTGCAGACCCTCGGGTTGTCGGCCAGCTTCTGGTGGATGGCCACCTCCGAGTAGAATTCCACCTGGGCACATCGGTCGTGGTTGTGTCTCGGCAGGTCGATGACCTTGAGAACGCACCTCCTCTCGGGAGCGGCCCACGACGGGAGCGAGGCACGGTACACGGTGGCGTACGCCCCGTTGGCTCCAGACATGCGCGACCTCGACATGTACCAGGACGGCCGGAAGCAGTCCGCACTCAGGACCTTGAGGAATGTCGTCCCGAAAGTGCCGACCGACTCGTAGACGGCAGATTGGATCCTGGTCAGCAGACGGCGGGTGGGCTGCGCGTTCAAGTGGTGCTGCAGGATGAACGGAATGTTCTGCATCTTGCGCTCCCATGGGAACCTGTCGCAGTAGCTCGAGTGGAGCTGGCCGTCGGCGTCTATGATCAGCATGAGCACCAGCTTGATGGCGAGCACGTGGAGCTCGTCGTCCTGGTACAGGAGCCTCGCACTCCGCTCGCGCTCCAGCTTTGACATCTCCTCCACGGATTGTGTCGACAGGCTGCCCAGCGACTTGCCAGTATTGAGAGAGAAGCGGACGGCCTGCATCTTGCCGTTGCCGAGGGCCTGCCGTTCCATGTCGCCCAGGTATGACCTGCCGGCCTTGCGCATCTGAGACTCTTCTTCCACGGCGTGGAGGAGCTCAGCGCTCTCGTTCCTCCTATGCAAGGAAGATCTCATCGACGTCGAGATGTTGAGCTTTGGTATCGAGTCGGAGCTCATCCCGTTGGAAGGCATGGCCAACGAGAAGCTCGGCCTGGAGCTCGGTCTCCGGCCCGTCGTTGCGCCGCTCGTGCTGCTGGCGCCCGAGTAGTACGCATCTTCGCTGTCCGACAGACCGTCGGAGCTGCCATCGCTGTTGCCCCCGCTGTTGTCGCCGCCGTTGCCGTCCCCGTCCCCGTCCCCGGTCCCGTCGCCGTCCTCGCCGCTGACACCGAGTGTGAGCGCCTCGAGCCGGTCCACGTCCTCGTCAAGATCCCCAGTGAAGGTGAAACCGAGGGGAAGCTGTCCGTCGTCGAGCCCCGTGCTATCCTTGCCAACAGCAACATGCCTGCCTAACGGCGGAATGGTGTCTCCGGGCGTCGCGGGCGTGCCGACGCTGAGCGCCATGCTGGTCCCTTGTCGCTCGAGGATGCGCAGCCCGACATCGGATGAGTCAGATATTCCGGATGCTTTCGATGCACCGGAACGGTTAGACCTGTTAGATGCACGCCCTGCCGAGGCGAGCGAACCTGCCGAGGCGGACGTGGGGCCACGGCCAGGCAGGTTCGACAGGGCCGGGATGAGAGAGTCCTTGTCATGGGTTGACGTCCTGCTGACTGCGAACGGTCCACCGGATAGACTTAACGACAGCGGTGGAACGAATGAGCTGGCGGTGCGACGCCCGGACCGCCCCCGTCTGCTGCCGGTCTCCGATTCGTCGTCCGTGATGGTGGCGTCCGAGCCGTACGACGTGGTGGTGCGAGCCGACATGGCGCTCTGCGAGTGCGTCCGCTCCAAAAGGCCGCTGCTGATGTCGAAGCTGCTCTCTGAACGAAGCTGGTGGGAGTACGATACCTCGGACTCGAGCGCCTCGTACTCGAGGCTCATCTCCTTGATGAAAAACCCAACCACCGACAGGTGCTGGAAGCGCTTGCTGGTGTTCGACACCTGCGACTTGCGAGCCGCTTGGGCTAGCGTGCACAGCATACCCAGATGCTGGCGACAGAGGAAGGTGGCCTGGTGGTCCCGGTTGGGGTTGTGGTACAGCTTGAGGAACCGGATGAAGTGCAGGCGGACGTAGTAGTCCGTCAGCTCCTTGTCCATGATGTACGGGCTATCCTTCGCCGAAAAGAGTCCCTGGAGCAGGGCAAAGACGCCGTTCCTCATGCGTATGGATCTCGAAGAGAGCCTGTAATCGCCCTGGCTCGTCTGGATCTCGTCCTCGAGCGAGAACCGGATCAGGAACGTGCCGGGCAGGATCAGGAACGAGAAGCACTGCATGCAGTACGTCCTCGTCAGCAGTTTGGGCTCTCTACCCTTGAAGAATCTGCAAATCACGTCGTCTCCCACCTCCAGCTTGGCCTGCTGGCCCAGGTCCAGGGGCTCGGCGCTCGACACGAGGCCGACCAGGCTCGAGTACAGCATCAGCATGTTCTTCTCGATCTCGCCGAGCTCCGTGGCCGCCTCCGAAAATATATCGAAGTCATCGTTCAGCAATGTCTGCGTGCTGATACCCTTCAGAAGCGGAAACACGCCGCCGTGCTCGCCGCCGAAAAACCGGAGCAGGTACTCATGTCTGGCGACGGGCGTCGCGCACAGGTCCAGGGCCTTGACGAGAACCTTCAGAGCCGTATTCAACATCACTAAGGGCATCATGTCCCACTCTGAGACGGGAGTTTCGCCCGATTCGGAGCAAATCCGGATCAGCGTCTCGGCCAGGGGCTCGAGGACCGTCTCTGAAAAGACCGTCGACAGCGAAGCGTCAGAGCACATGGACACGTACTCCAGGGAGATGTCCAGGTAGTAGGCCAGCAAGCTGTACGAAACTTGCGTTCCAAAGCTCCTGGATTCGACCAGAGACCGCAGCTTGTTGCCGACGGCCACGAGGAACACGTGGTCCGACTCGGCCTGCGAGGACGAGATGTGCGTCAGCAGCTGCAGGCAGTTCTTGACGTACATGTTGCCCTCGTATATGTGCGCCGGAAAGGACATGATGTCAGCCGTAATCAGGTGCGATGGGTCCGGATCGAGCGAGTAGCATCCCGGGAAGGGGCTGTGGACGGCCAGCATGGCGTTGACCAGGTACGGGCACAGGTCGACCGAGCCCTCGACGCCTTCCAAAAGCGACTGTTCGTCCTGCGAAAACCCATCGTCCATGTCACTTGAGTAGGCGTCTTCGTCTTTCTTGCCGTTTGAGTCGACAAGAACGACGCCCGAAACCGGTTCCGAGTCGGATGCGACAGAGTCGGTTTCCGCGTCGGTCGAGTCGCCCCCGGACAAGATCTTGTGCGCGCGGAGGTCCGCGACGCTCGCGGTCTGGTGAAGCACCCACTTGTCTTCCTTGGAAGATTCGCATGTGCTGAATAGGGCGCTGTTCTCTTGCTCCAGCCGCCGTCGGTGCTCGATCAGCGAAGGGAGGTCTTTGGCCACGAGCGACTCGCCGAGAGCCTGCGCCAGGTGCTCGAGCTCGGTCGCCGCGCTTTGCTTCTTGAGAGTCCTATTCAGCGAAACGGATGCGTCCTTGACCACCTGATTCGCTAAATTGCTCTCCCGTCTCGTCGCCCGGGTCAGTCCGGCCGGAGACTGGGAGAGCCGCTCGGCGCTCTCCTGGCTGGCCAGCGTGAGCGGCGGCACGGAGACTCGCCTTCCTATCTTCTTCGGCGTTGACACGTAGCCGTGCATGAAGTTGTTGGTATCATTCGTGTGTGACGCGGTTGCGTGCGCGTCGCCGTTGTCGTTGACCGCCGCACCCTCGGGTCCATACCGCGCACTGCGGGGGGACGCCACGAGCGCTTCGGCCAATGGCGCGAGCAGCGGTAGCTTCTCGATGTACATCGCGGCCAGCGAATTGTACACCTTGAGCTCGATGGCTGCCTCCTTGATATCAGGACGGTGGATCATCGCCGTGAAGAAGTGCAACAACAGAGCCTGGCGAGAGAGAAGCGAGAAGCGCGAAGCGCGAGCGAGTGAGGGATTCAGGGCGTCATAACGTCAGAAGGTCAGAGCTCGTCGGTAGATTCAATACCCACCGGGTTTGCCGTAGGTCGCTTGAGCGCTCCCACGAACTCTTTGACGAGCGCCCGCTCAGGTGCAGAGGAAGCCGAGCTCCTGTCGAGCAGCTGAGACGCCGTCATGGTCAGGATGCTCAATTGCTCGACCGAACCCATCACTTTGGAGGCGAGCATCATGCTCGACGACATGACGAGGGCCCTGAACGCCCCTTTGCGGATAGCATACTCGGCTTTCTCCCGGCTCTGGCACGCCATCTGCAAGAACATGGCCCCATCCCGAAAGTCCGACGTGGCCCCCATCTCGATCATGGATACGGCGAGCTTGACGTCCAGAGAACTGTCCCCGTGCAGCGGCTTCTTCGCCGGCGACTGGAACGAGAACGTCCGGTGCTTCTGCGGCGACGAGAGCGGTGTGCTGTTCTCGTCGAGCGTTCCGGCGTTTGTGAGGAGCCCGATCACGTCATCCAGGTGACGCACTGTCTTCAGGCACGACTGTTCCTCGAACACCAGCTGGATGCGGACAGCCTCCTTCAGTTTTCGGGTATTTGCGTCATCGCGTTCCATGCTGTCGTCGTCGTTGTCGTCGCCGTTCTCGTTGTCGGAGCTGTCATCGCGGCCGCCCCTACCCGGGCTGTCATCAACGACTCGTTGCTGCCGGACGGCCTCCAGGCACCCCAGCAGGAAGTTTGGCTTCACCAGAACGCCGTGGACGCGAGAACCCGACGTTGAAGCCGAAGTCGAGGCGGAAGTCGACGACGCGTTTCGCCGGGCATTGGAAGACGGCTGTCTCAGCGAGTACACCACGCCGCCGCGGGACCCTGAAGCCGAACCAGGTGACTCGGCATTGGCGTCCACACGTAGCCCGGGAACGCGGGCTGCCGACTCCAGACTGCTCCGATTCCAAGCTTCCAACGTCGGAAACAGGATGTGCAGCAGCCTGAACAGCAGCATGTACACCCGCTTTGACACGTTCCCAGAACAACCGACGAGCGTCGATCCAAAGTGCCCATCGTCCACGTACACTGGCTTGACCTTGATTGCTGGAATCGGTACACTTCCGACGTGCACCCTCGACCCTGTAATAGGAGCGCAAGTGAGCGAGCGAGTGAGCGTAGAACGTCGATAGAACGTCGATAGCAAGCAGAGAGCGCCGAGTCGAATACCCACCGTGCATTCGGTACGCCACATACAACTGGGCCACGTGCCCTTGGACATCTGAGGCGTCCGCCCACAGGCAAGGGCAGTCCACGCGGCCCTGTTCGATGTCGTCCACGACGTTGTTCGGCGTTGAGAGGTAGAATTGCAGGCGGGTCGAGTACGGCGCATCGTCGTCTCCACAGCTCGGAGTGGGGAGCTGGGGTCGTCCTCTCCCTCCGCACCGTAGTTCGCCTACCCCAACGGCCCTGGGAACGAACGAGTGAGCGAGCGAACGAAGCGCGTAGCGCGAGTGAGGGGGCGTGCGCACCTCGGTCGAGTTCATATACCCACCTCGCCGCGCTATCCGTGCCGGGATCCTCCATGGAGCTATTGTCTACACGTCTCGTCTACACGCGCACGTGCGTCATGTCATTGGCATTGGCAAGGCAGAAGCCAGGCAAAGCTCGGTTTAAATTTTTCCTCGTCGAAATCCACCACAGCCCGTGTTTGTTCCAGAGCGACGCAGTCACAGTAACACAAGATTCAGTTTGTCAAGTCAGTATCAACACACAAAAAACGGGACGACAAAAAACGACCTCGCGAGGTCGTTTTCAGCGCATCACAGAAATGGAGGGGTGCCACCGCCTCCATGGAAACCCGGCGGGCCCCCGCCCCGACCCAACGGCATGATGTCCGGATGCACCCCGTCCCCCCCACCCCGCCCCCGCCCGCGGCTCCGCTCAAAGTCTCCGGGAAAGAACCCTGGCATCCCCGGCGGCGCGATCGGGTCCCACCGTCCACCGGGAGGGAGATGACCTTCATGCCCCGGACCCGGCTCCATCCTCCCCCGCCCAAACATGGGGTGGTGTGGCCCGACCATCATCCCGTCCGGTCCATCCAGGCCCCGCCCGGCACCCCGCCGATCGAAGGGGTCCAAGTCCGACTGCCCCACCCGAAACCGGTCCGCATCATCCCTATCACCATACGGTGCGCCCGTAATTCCAGTCGTCGGTCCCGTCTCGACATGCCCACCCTCTCGTTCTCCTCGTTCTCCTCGTTCTCCTCGTTCGCCTCGTTCGCCTCGTTCTCCTCGTTCTCCTCGTTCTCCTCGTTCGCCTCGCCCACCTCGTTCCTCTCGCTGCTGCTCCCCGACCCTCGCCGATCCCGTGCAGAAAAACGCACCGAGTACCCGCAATAGCCCGTCCAGACCGTCCTGCCGGAGCGTCTCGCCGTCATCGTACGCCGCCAACTGCATCTCAATCATATCGTCACCATCCAACGTACAGCTCGTGTGCGCCTCGTACCCAGACGCCCCCACGTCGACTTGCACGTACGGACCACCAGCCCGCTCCCTCCACACGCTCCGACTGCAGTGTACAAATGCCACAGCCGCAGTCACCCGCACGTGCACCAGCATTTGATCCACCGTCCCGCCAGGGGCGTCGGCAGTCGCCTCCTTCGTCGCCCCGCCACGGACCATGTCCATGGCGTACCAGTACGACGGTCCGGACGTCGTCGTCGTCACCATCGACGTCGAACGCCCCGACTCGACCTGCATCCAATGCCTGGCCGGCCCCCGTGCGACGCCCTCGCTGGCGTACCGGGAGGCCGCGTCGCCACTGCAGACGACGGCATATCCCAGACCTTCCAGGTAGGTAAGGACGGCGAGGACGATGCGCGGCGGCTCTTCCGAGAACTGCCTGGACACGAACCTGTACAACGAACTGAACGCGCTGAACGAAGGGAGGGAGACGACGAGTGAGTAAGGGCGAGAACGAGCTGGGGTGTCGCGGCAGGAGCCTACGTGGCGTCCATGCTGGCCCGTGCGTGCTGCTTGTTCGTGGCGCTCTGCCCACAGAAGAACCCGTGCGTAGAGAGAAGGTCTACCAGGTTTTGCGTCTGACTGACTGCAACCCTCTTCGGTTCCGAATTGTCTCTCACCTGATCAGGTGAGTCTCATGAGACTTGTGAACAGAAATTCATCCGGACGAGAAGAGGGACGAAGACCGCGTCTCGCAAACATAACGTTCCAGTGTTTGTACTCGAATCTGCAACAATGTCCGGTACGTCTGACTTGCCTGTCGGCGCCTGGCATCCACCAGGAGCGTGGGCTGCCTCAAAATTTCGAATTTTCGTTGGTCCGAATGGATCGTTCAGGCGCTCCTTCCCGCGACACTGCTCCCGGGCAAAGGAGTCGCACAGGACGGGCTAGCTAGGTCGTGGCTGGTTCTGTCGTCGGGGCGGCGCGCCCGCGTTGGAAACCAACAGAACGACAGTCGGGTGCGACTGTGTGATCGCCAGCAGCCAACGCTCACTCACCACCCGCACGCCTTGTAGACGGAGAAGTCAGCGCCATCGTGTGCGATAATGGGTCCGGTATGGTCAAGGCCGGATTCGCCGGCGACGACGCCCCTCGCGCGGTGTTCCCCTCGATCGTCGGGCGCCCCAAGCACGAAGGCGTGATGGTCGGGATGGGCCAGAAGGACTGCTACGTGGGTGAGGAGGCGCAGCAGAAGAGGGGTATTCTGAGCCTGAAGTATCCGCTGGCGCATGGCGTGGTGACGGATTGGGACGACATGGAGAAGATCTGGCACCATACCTTTTACAACGAGCTGAGGGTGGCGCCGGAGGAGCACCCCGTGCTGCTGACGGAGGCGCCGCTGAACCCGAAGAAGAACCGCGAGCAGATGACGCAGATTATGTTCGAGACGTTCGAGGTGCCGGCCATGTACGTCGCCATCCAGGCCGTGCTGTCGCTCTACGCGTCTGGACGCACCACGGGTATCGTGCTCGACTCTGGGGACGGTGTGAGCCATACGGTCCCCATATACGAGGGATATGCGTTGCCGCATGCCATTCAGAGGCTTGATATGGCCGGACGTGACCTCACCGAGCACATGATGACGATCCTGACCGAGCGCGGCTATTCGTTCACCACCACGGCCGAGCGCGAGATTGTCCGCGAGATCAAGGAGAAGCTCGGCTACGTCGCCCTCGACTACGAGGCGGAGCTGCAGACGAGTCTGTCGTCTTCGACCCTGGAGAAGACGTTCGAGCTGCCCGACGGCCAGGTCATCACCGTCGGATCGGAGCGCTTCAGGTGCCCCGAGTCCCTGTTCCAGCCGAGCATGCTCGGAATCGAGGGCGTCGGTATCCACCAGACGACCTACAACAGTATCATGCGTTGCGATGTGGATATTAGGAAGGACCTGTACAGCAACATTGTCCTGAGCGGAGGGACGACCATGTTCCCAGGCATCGCGGACCGGATGACCAAGGAGATCAGCGCCCTCGCCCCGTCGAGCATCAAGGTCAAGGTCGTGGCGCCGGCTGAGCGCAAGTTCAGTGTCTGGATCGGCGGGTCGATCCTGTCGTCGCTCAGCACGTTCCAGAGCATGTGGGTGTCCAAGGCCGAGTACGAGGAGGCCGGACCGAGCATCGTGCACCGCAAGTGTTTCTAGAAGGGGCGTTCTTGTGTAAGTTCAAGTTCAAGTTCAAGTTCGCGATCGACCGAGTCGTCGTCAACCAGGGGGGCAGCTTCCTCTTGGGCCCCCCGGACCCGGGGTCGAAGGTCCTTCTGAAGACGAGACGTGCCGTGTTGCGTTGTTGCGCTGTCACCCACACATATAAATATTCCCACAAATATATCGTACGTACGAGTACACGACGACCACGAGAAGACTCTGTTCACACGTCGATGACGCGGCACAAGGTCCATTTTCAGCATTCCGACCACTTCTGAATTTGAGTTCTCGGGGGTCGAAACAAGCGCGTGAAACCGTCCAGAGCGGCAAAGACGTGTAATTTACCGTGTGTGATGGTCAGTAGGCTACACACGGCGGTCATAGCCGTGGTCTGGGCCGTGGTGCTCGGCGCTTTTTCCACCCCGACTTCCGCGGCCGGCTCTGTCCAGCACACGGTCGATGCGGTGGATGCGATCGATACGGTCGGCCGTGGCGTCGAACCCGCCGATGCTCGGGTGGCTGGCGGGCGCCCCGTCCCATTGTTCAAGTACCCGTGGGTGGCGCAACTCAAACTCCCGGGATCGAAAATGTGCGCTGGTGCGCTCGTGTCTTGCCAGACGGTGGTCACCGCTGCGCACTGCGTCGAGCCGTACTCTACGTCGGAATTGATGCGGAGCGCGCGCGTGATTCTCGGGAATTCGAAGAAAGACGCCGGACAGTCGTTTGGCGTTGCCGATGTGATTGTGCACCCGGACTACTCGAGTGAGGGCTTCGACTCGAGTTCCGGCGAGTCGATCCACGACGACATCGCTGCCATCAAGCTGGATTCGCCGACGAATATCAGGCCGATTCCGCTCGCGAGGAGAGACCCACGGGTGGGCACTCGAGGCTACGTGCTTGGCTGGGGAGAGACAGAGTCGGCCTCGAGCAGTGAAATGTTGCGCCGGGCTATGCTGCATGTTCATGGTAGGGAGGCATGCGAGACGGATGTAGGGGGCAAGGATTACTTTGACCCTGAGTCGTCGGTGTGCACCGGGTCGGGGGCCCCTCCCAAGCCTAGCGATGTTGGTGGTGGCGGTGGCAGCAGCGGTGGTCCCTCGTGGCCAAATAATACGCCAAAACCCAGACCCAAGCCCTCGCGGCCACCCAAGAGACCAAGATCCCCGCGGCCGAGCAAATGGGGTCGCAATCATTGGAAAAAGCCCAGCCCATCGGGTGCATCAACGTCAGCCCGGGCAGCGGCGTGCGCGGGGGACAGCGGCGGCCCGTTCATCGACAGGTCCGGGAGACAGCTGTGGGGCGTCGTGTCGTTTGGGTTCTCCGAGGACGGATCGTCTTCGTGTGGGTCCGAAGGCCGGCAGACGGTCATCACGTCCGTGGCGGCCTTCCGCAGCGCCATTCTCTCCGTGATCGAAGACTGGGGCGAGCAGTGTCGCCGGACCGAGACAAGCGATCTGACGACATACGAATCACTGGGTGACTACGAAAACAATACAAAGAAGAAGAAGAAGAAGAAGAAGAGAAGGAGAAGGGGGGAGAAGGGGGGACAATAAACGCTGCTTCCCCTCGGTTGGCGTTGCAACGACGCATCGAGTCATTTCATCCAACGTGCCTGTCATATAGATATATATGGGGTGTTGTAAGTCGATCGACACAACAATCACGACAGCGTGAATGCCGAGGGCTGGTCGGAAGACCCATTGTTGATGTCCCGCACGAGAATGGCCGGGCGCCGGTAGCAGTCCGCCGCCCGGTAAAGTGAATGTACGGTTGTTGGGCACGCGAGAGCCTGATTCCAACGTACCGAGTATGCTTCTATGCATCTATGCGCCCATGTCGTCCACGATGACGCCCTGATGAATGATCGTGTGGTGCGTAGTGCGAGTGAGAGGGTCAGGGCGGGTGCGCGAGCGTCGTTCGAGTCCCGCAATACCCACCGTCCTGGTGAAGAGCACTGGCTTGAGAGGTCTCCCGTACACCGCTTGTTTTTTCTGCACCCGATCGTCGCCCAGCACCGTCGCCAAGTCCGTGAACACCTGCAAGCTCTTGTTTTCTTTGAACGTGGGCACCTCGGAAATTCTCGCTACGACGTCCATACCCTTGGACACCCGCCCAAAGACGATGTTCTCCTCGTCCAACGACGGCACGGGCCCCGGTCCCGTCGTTACGAGGAATCCTAGCTCGGTATACCCGGCCCGGTTCCGATAAAAATCGTCGTCCATGTTTCTGCTAAGATTCAGGCTCACCGTGCCCGGTCTGACGTGCCGCAGCTTGAAACTCGAGCCCTTCAGGAGGTCAGAGTTCCGCCGCAGGTCGAGCTTCCCCACCAAGTCCCGCCCGCTCACCTCCAAAAGCCCCATGCGGTGGGCCCCTTGCTGCCCAGCGACGATGAAGCTCCGTTCGAAGCACCGATTGACCACCGTACCCACCAGCGCCCCGGACCGGATCAGCTCTTTGAAATTGTACGTCGTATCGGGCGCCACCTCCCCGTACAAGTCAATAACTATCTGTCCCATCGGCTCTGGCTCGCCGCACAGTATCGTGGCATCACCGAGTCTTCTGTCCTTCTTGTATCCTTCCTGGCAGATGGCCACGTCGAGAAACACCCTGTCGGTGACGACAGGGGCGTCTGCGTCTTTTTCTGCGTCCTCGGCAGCGACGCCCGGACGACAGGGCTGGACGGCTGCCGAAAGTGCGAGAAAGGACAACAAGGTGCCTCGGCGCCCGAGGGCGTCGGCTGGTTGGGTCATCGGTTTCGTCGTGGCCCTCAGATGGGTGCTTCGTTTCTTCGGGTGGGAAACACGCGTGCGACATTGGCTCGCGGACCTACATCGTGACGGTATTGATGCTGCCATGATGTGACGGGTGGCAGCGGAACGGGAGCGAGAGAAACGTGCGTGGAGGTTTAGTTTAAGATCCCAGATTCAAACCGCGGGGAGTTTCCGTAGAAGAAGCTACGCGCGCCTCGAGTCTTTCGCGCGGTGTCGATCAAACGATTGCTCGGATCCCCGATCTTCCAGAGCCTGCCGCATGTCGCCGATCACGTCCTCGACGAGCCTGGCCGCGTGGATCCACCTTGCGGGTCGCTTCGACGAGGCCGCAGAGATCAAACCCGGCCTTGCCTCCCTCGAGCGCTGGTGGTTGTCGCTTTCCGAAGCATCGCCATCGTCGCCAGCGTTTGGTCGAGACGACCTGATCAAGTTGATCGAATGGAAGGGGTCGAGGGGAAAGTTCCGCCCTGCGCTCGTCCGCTACGCAAAGGACCAGGACGATAAAGCGCTCCAGGAGGCTTTCACCGAAGCCATCAAGCTTCTCAGGGCGAATAAAGCGACGTACTTGGACGAAGCGACGCTGAAAGCGGCGCTTGCCCCCTTGTTGGGGCTCCGGGGGATCGGCCCGGCGACGGCGTCAGCGGTCCTGGCGGCGTTCGACGATCGAATATGCTTTATGAGCGATGAGCTGCTGGAGCGACTGCAGGGCAAACGAGACTACACGCTGAAATCCTACCTCGCGCTGTTCGCTGAGCTGCAAGGTCGCCAGCGGGCGGTGGTCGACGGCGGACCGAAGAGGGGAGACGAGGAGAAGGGGAACGCGTGGATCAGTCTGAGGGACATGGAACGGGCGGTGTTTGTCGACGCGATGCGGCGGAAGAACGGGCACGGACGGAGAACGGGTGAACCGCAGCAGGGGGCGAAGCGGAGGAGATCTTGACGAGTTTTCATTCGGGACAGTGAAAAGAACTCTCCACGACAGCAACAGCAGCGGCGCGTACAAACACGAAACAGCGACCCCCACGTGAACCTGGGTGCACGAGTGACGTGAGAGGCACGGCGGGGGGGTGATCAACAAAAAACGAATTCGCGCCAGTCCATGGTGGTCTCCCCCGCTTCCCCCGGCAAGCCCGGGCACCACCAGGCCGACATCGTAGCGAATGCAATCAGTTCTGGGGACCTCGGTGTCAGCGAGGACGACGTTTCGATGCTTACGGCCCCGACACAGGCACACCAGTTAGACTCGCCAACGCCTTCAAACGGAAATAACGCAGCTCGGCCGAACCACCGGCGCACGCGGAGTACGAACACGTCCGGGAGCGTTGGGTCGTTGGACATGAGCTGTGGGGCGCTGGCGCAGCGGCACGTTGACTGGTCGTTCAGTCAGGTGTTCGGCGAGCGGAGCCCCGGCGAGGACATCATGGAGGCGGATCTCATCTCGGCAGTCCAGTTCGATCAGACCGGCGACTTTCTGGCGACCGGGGATCACGGTGGTCGTGTCGTCGTGTTTGAGCGGATGGGTATCGATGGCGGTCTGGAGAAGAACGGAGGGATGAGCGAACCGTCTGCCGACATGCGGCACATTCCACACAACGACGAGTACGAGTACAAGTACCTGACCGAGTTCCAGAGTCACGACCCGGAGTTTGACTATCTGAAGTCTCTGGAGATCGAAGAGAAGATCAACAAGATCCGGTGGGTGAACCAGTGGGGGGACAGGCGGTCGCACACGCTGCTCACAACGAATGACAAAACGATCAAGCTCTGGAAGGTGTACGAGCGGAAGGTGAACCAGCTCGTGGACTACTGCGACAGCGGAAGTGCGCCAGGCTTGCGGCTACCCGGCGTCGGGGCCACGCACTACCACCTGGCGTCGAGGTGCAGGAAAGTCTACCCGGCGGGGCACGCGTATCACATCAACAGCATCTCGCTGTGCTCCGACCAGGAGACGTTCCTGTCGGCGGACGACCTGCGGATCAACCTCTGGCACTTCGACAGGCCGTCGCTGAGCTTCAACATTGTGGACATCAAGCCCGAGGTGATGGAGGATCTGACAGAGGTGATCACGTGCGCGACCTTCCACCCGACCGCGCCACACATTCTGGCGTACGGCTCCTCCAAGGGCCTGACCCGGCTGGGGGACATGCGAGCGGCGGCGCTGTGCGATTCTCACACCAAGCTTTTCAGCGGCTACGAGTCGGATCCGGCGGAGCGTTCGTTCTTCTCGGAGATTGTGGCGTCGGTCAACGACGTCAAGTTTATCGGCAGCGAGGGCAACCTGATTTTGACGCGCGATTACCTCACGATGAAGATCTGGGACATGCGGTACGAAGCCGCGCCGATCCACGTCCATGAAGTGCACGGCATGCTGAAGGACCGGTTGACGCAGCTGTACGAGAGCGACGTGATTTTCGACAAGTTTGACTGCTGCGCGAGCGGCGACGGCTCGATGCTCGCGACGGGGACCTACTCCAACTTTTTCCGGGTGTCCCACGCGGACCCCCTTCTCGGACACAGCCAGATCCTGGAGGGCAGCAGGGACCCCCACCGGAGGCGGCTGCCCTCCCAGTCCAAGTTCCCCAACCGCATCGTGGGATTTGGTCGGCCCATCCAGCGCAGCTCATCGAGAAACTCCCTGGCCGCAAAGAAGAACGAACCCAAACCCGAACCGCCCATTACCGACTTTATCAACAAAATCGCACACCTCGACTGGCACCCGGCGGCGAACGTCGTCGCGGCGGTGGGTATTGAACTCGACCGACGTGCGCTCGCCCTTTGCTCGTCCCACTCTCACTCGCGCCACGCGCTCCGCTCGTTCGCCAGGCCGCTCAAAACTCGCTGTACTTCTTCAAGGGAACAGAAATATGACGTGTGATGATGTAACGTGTGACGGATGATTACACGCAGCGCCTCGCACGATATCAACACGAGCCGCCAGTCTCCAATTTCATCTTTTTCTAGCCAAGCCCTTGATACCGCCACATTTTCGAGAACCACTTGCCAACTGACTTGGTCCACATCGGCCCGTTCGACTCTTCCTCCCCTGCTCCATCCTCCTCCTCAGAGAACCCCTCGCGCGCTCGCCACGACATGGGATTGTCCGAAAAGTACGCCAACAGCTCGACGTCGGGCGGCAGATCCGCATCAATTTCTTCGTTCATAGTGTACACCTTGGCCTCAGGCGTCCATTCGATCGAGTTGGAAAGCGCTGCCGCAGCCGCGGCGTCCGACATTGCAGACGCAGCTGCGTCCCTGCGCTCTTTCATCGGCCACTCGCAGGCCCGGGGCCACTCGCAGCTCTCTCCCTGGCGACGCTGCACCATGCCGATGTTATTCGCGCCGTTTGATTCGATCCCGTTGCCCCCGTTGCCCCCTTCACTGCTGCTGCTCGCGTCAAACGCGTACGTCGTCTGGCTCGTATTGGTATTCAGGGAAAGCGCCCGAGCGTTTGTCCGCGGTCTTCTCGTGTTGGTTCCAACGCATCTAACAGTCCCTGCCGTCCCGATCGCCCCCATCCCGGTCGCTCCGAGGGTCACGTTCATGGAGGACTCGTGGCCTGTCGTCAATCTACGAGGGTCAGTCGGTCGCGCGTTGGCCGCAGTCAGTCAGAGAGATACGGAGACATGCAATATATGCACGCGTATCGAAGGACGACCCGCGTGTCGGAAGGCCCGTGCTTGGCACGACGAGCGACGAATGGGTAGGAGGAAATTAATGAGCGATTCGATAAGGCGTACCAGCTGCTTGTTTCTGCCGTGTTCGTTCACCGTAGTATGTACAAATGATGTTTTTAATGCGCGGAAGTGAAAACCCACGAGCAAGAATTGGAGTACGAGGGGTTCGTGCTCCCGAGATCTATCCGCGCGCCCGACGTCGACACCACGCCAGCAGCGACCCACCGTAGCTGAACAGCAGTGCCAGCAGGCAGAACGCGGCGTACAGACAGTCCAATATGATGATGTAGTTGGTCGATCCGTAGGGGTCGACGCCGAGGATGTTCAAAAACGTCACGCCGCGGACGTTCTCGACGGCCGTGTAGCCCTCGACGACAAAGTTGAACAGGAGGCTGCTGACCTCGTTGGTGATGAGGACTGAGTATCCGTAGTAGAAGACGCTCAGATATCGGAGCCAGCTGATCCAGTCGGGCATGTTGTCGGCGTTGACGAAGAAGCCCGAGTTGAGGAGGCAGACGAGGAGGAGGATGTTCATGATGAAGCTGGCCTGGCCCGCGGTGCTGCTCGAGAAAGTGACGGCGAGGGAAAGGGCGCCGACAGTCACCGCAAAGGTGCCGAGAGTCATGAGGAAGAGGGCGACGCTGGAAGGGTCGCTGTCGAGTCCCATCATGGGGTAGAAGGGGGCGGAGAAGAGGAGGATCGGGAGGAACCGGAGGAGCAGGCCGTCGATGACGAGCTTGGAAACGACGTAGGTCCATCGGCGATAGTAGCCGCTGTTGACCTCCCGCTCGACGATGGTCTTCTCGTGGAAGACGAGGTCGACGGTGGTCAGCGAGGTGAAGGCGAAGAAGGCCAGGGCGAATATGAGGCCTCCGGCTCTGTTTTGTGCGCCAGACGTGTCCAGATTGACCTGGAAAAAGACGCATCCGGCGAAGATGCCCATGCCGAGGGCCAGGAGCCAGTGAAGGACGAGCAGAGATGGGTTGCGGATCATGTCCAGCCCGTTGCGCCAGGTGAGCGTGGCCAGCTCGGTCACGATCGACGCGGACGACAAAGAGGTGGATTTTAATTGCCGCGATTCGTTTTTCGTCGTCTCCGTGGCCTCTCTGTTGTCGCCGATGCTGCTCTCGACGTCCTTCGTCAGCTTGTCGTCCGGTGCCGCGTCTGACGACTCGCTGTCCCGACGAATACCCTCGTTTGAACCCCTATCGGCCATATTCATGAGCTTATCGACGGTGGCCGGGTCCGAGGCGCACTCGAGCATGAACTCGGCGACGCCCTCGCCTGGCGGCGCGGGGAGGCCCACGGCCTTCAGGTACGACGCTGCGCTGGACGGCGGCCCGTTATAGAGACAGCGGCCGGCGGCGAGGAGGAAAATGCTGTCAAGCATGTTGAAGATTGCCGGAGAGGGCTGGTGGAGGGACAGCATGACGATGCAGCCCGAGCTGGCCAGCGACTTGAGGGTCGAGACGACCTGCTTTGCGGACGACGAGTCCAGGCCGCTCGTGGGCTCGTCCAAGAGGACGATCTTTGGATTCGTCACGATCTCCATCGCCACCGAGACCCGTCGGCGCTCGCCTCCAGAGATGCCCCGGATCCGACCCGAGCCGCCGACGTAGGACGACATGACGGCGTCCAGCCGAACCTTTGAGATCGACTCCTGCGTGACTCGGTGAACGTCTTCCACCGCTGTATTTCTCGGGAGTCGAAGGATGGCCGAGTACATGATCGACTCGTACACAGTCAGCGTGGGCAGCAAGAACGAGTCCTGCGGGCAGTACCCGATGACCTTGGCCTGGGAGGCGCCAAGGCGCCTGTCGTCCAGCGAGACGTCGCCGGAACTCACCGTGTTTGACGCGTTGGACCGCTGCGATAAGAACGATATCAACGTGGTCTTCCCCGAACCGGATGGCCCCATGATTCCAGTCACCCGCCCGACGAGGGCCTCGCCAGAGACGCCGTCCAGCAGGACGCGCCGATTCCCGCCCGACAGGGCGACTGTAAGATTTCTGAACGATAGACACTGTATTGAAGGCGTGCCGGTGACCGCCACTGGCGTCGTCTCGTGCATCGCCACCGCTCGAGCAGGCGGCGCCGGGGTAGCCCCTCCGCTCCCAAACACGGACAGCTTTGACACCTCGGGGGCAAAGTACAGGTCCCTGTGTCGGATGAGGAACACCAAGAGTGCAGTGTTGATTGCGACCAACACGACGAGGGGAATAGCGGCCAGCACGGGGTCCAGCCACGTGTTTTGGTCGACCTTGTACGTCCCGTCTTCAAAGGAGTAGCCCTGCACCTGGCACTCGGTCGTCCGACACGGCGCGACCAGTTTGACAAAGAAGTTCTCTATGTCAAACGTGCACTGGTTGCTCTCGTCGCAGCTGACGATCGCCGGCCTGTTCTCGATCTTGGCAAACACGCCGTCGAGGTCGGGGCAGTCCCGCGCGCACGTGCACGACGTCGTGCGGCAGTCCACCTGCGGCGAGCCAGCAACGAAAGAGCAAATCGACGCCTCGCATGTGATCGGGTTGTCCGGATATTGCTGCATCGCGAAGTTCACCAGGCAGTAGGCGCCGTCGGCCACGGTCACCTCGGCCCCCGGGGTGGTCGTGTTGCACGTGACGTAGAACGTCCCGGGCACGATGGTCGTCTCCAGCCCTGTCCCTTCCAAATCGCACGTGTACGATTTGAACGTCGTATTTGACGAATACTCGACCGCCGTCCCGCACACCGCAGTGCTGTCGGTGCCATCGAGCAAACTCGCGCAAGCCACGTCCGTCTCGCAAGCCTGACACCGCGGACCGCCAAACCCGTCCTTGCAGGCACATTGACCCACTTCGTTGCTCGTCTCAAAGCGCGGGTCGCACGTCTGCCCCGCAGGGCCGCCGACGCACGGCTGGAGCGCAGCACCCGTTCCGGCTTGGACGGGCTGCTCCACGATCGCGGGGGGCTCCACGGGCGTCGGGCAACTCTGCAGGGCCATGGATACCCCGGAAGGACCGTACTCGGAGCAATACCCGCTGCTCACGGTGCACGTAGGCCCCGACCAGCCGCAGCTGCACTGACACCCAGCCTCCCCGCCCGCCGACACGCCACACCGGCCGTTGTCCCCACACGAGGGCGCGTCACACCCAGCCACCCCGCGGAGCACGAGATTACCGAGCAGCCGGTAGATCGTGAGCCCATCGATGCCGGGGTTCACCTCGGACACGTACGGGACGGACAGCGTGATGTTGAAATCGGTTACGTTCAGCTCGACGCTGCTTCCATTCACGCCTGCCACCACCGAGGTGTCTGAGATGCTCGAGTATGTCCCGAATGGGAACGACTCGCCCTGCGGCGCGATGATGCTCGTCGTGAACACCTCGCCCGAGCTCGAGGTCGACTCGAGCGTCGCTGGCGAGCCTGCAGCGTCGGCTGCCGAAAACGATGTACCGGACGGAAATGTCAACAACGTCTCAAAACCGAGGTCCCATATGTTGACGACAGTGCCCACGGTCTCTGCCGCGAGCGTGATGTTGTAGGGGTAGAACTCGAGACGCGAGGAGGACGAGGACGACAGCGACGAGGAGAGCGTGGCCCCTCGGGCGAGCGCCTCCAGCACATTGTCACCATTCGGGGCGATCTGGGCGCATGGGCCCTCCCCCAAGTCCGCGTACAGGCTTCCCCGCAGTCCCTCAGCGACGTACTGGTCGTTGACTGTCGCGAAAGTCACTGGGAACGGTCTCTCTACGTTGGACGTCAGCGAGATTGCGGATTCCTGCTCGTCGATCACGAACTCGACGACACAGCATCTCGCCCAGAACAGGTGGCCGAGCGACGTCAGCAAGAGGAGGAATGCCGACGCGGAGAAGGAACTTGTGCAAAGTTCGGCCATGACGTGTCGCCTGTGCGTCCCTCGACTACGTCGACTGTGGAAAGATAGCGTCAGCAGGTATGCACGTGACCGTCACAGCGCCATCAAGGGCATTACGCGTCAAAACCGAGAGGAAATGGATTTGATTACAAGCTGTTGGCGAGGATCGCCTTGATGTCGTCCTGGCTCTTCCCGTCCTCCATCAGGAAACCGAGCATCTGCTCGAGCTGGCTCCGAGGCAACCCGAGAATTGTCGGTCGCGCCAGCAGCATCTGCTTGACGTCGTCCCTCGACATGCCGACGACGTCGACAAAGTACTCGAGGACGTCCTCAAGCCGTTCCTCCACGGAATAGCACAGCAGCTGCGGGAACGATACGACCAACTGGCGCGTCTCCGCGCCATCGAACCCAAACGCCTCCAAACAGTCCACCACACCTTGCGCTTCGTCCACCGTGACCATCCGCGCGTACGGGTTGGCCGGCTGCCTTCCGCTGCCTCGCTTGCTCCCGAAGAGACTGTTTTTGTTCGTCACGATATCCACGATGCGCCGCAGCTCGGGCTCGCGCGTAATATCAAGCGCAGTCTTGAGCCAGTTGTTCAGGGACAGGATGCCGAGATTGGACCCGGAGGCGCCGTTCTTCTCTCGGAGCGCCGATCGGAGGTTGCCCAACGAGGACGCCGAGGACTTTTTGCCCGGCGGGGTCGGGTCAGAGGCGGAGGCTCTTGTTCTTGAGACGCGTGTGGTTTGCGTACGCCTCGTTGTCGCTGCGGTAAGGGCGGGGAGGCCGCGGTCTGAGCCGCGCGTCGGTCGCACTGGATGCATGGTGACGCGAACGGTGTGACCGCGCTTGCCGGGGTTTCAGTTTCGCCTCGTCAACGTATGCGAACAAAACCACTCGTTACACCAGTGACCGTCTGGCAATGCGCGATCTCAGACGACGAAGACGAGAGGGAGCGAAGCAGGTCCTCACTCTATAAATTCGAATTGCAGCTCCCTCACGCCTCGTCGCATCCATGACGAAAACCCCACCGCGCAAGCTATTCCCAGACTGGGGTGCTTCAGCATCGTGGGAGAAACGGGGCGCGAACAGGTGCGTGTAGCGCTCTTCTCCTCGATTCACTTAACCGAGACTCACGAATCGCACACACACACAGAGGGTCCACCTCGCGTGATGTGACCGTCGAGGTCGACCTGTCGACTCCTTCGGGGTCTGGTCGGGCGGCAGACGCACCCGACGCGCCCGGCCCCTCGGACGCCCCGAGCGGCATGGAACGGGTGACCGTCTCACCCCTGACGGCGGAGGCCGTCAATGGCCCCGATGGATCGGATCTCGAGTCTTCGTTCATGGTCAACACGGGCGAAGGGCTGGCGTGGACGATGGACTGGTCGCCGGTCGACCCGACGGACGGCAGCTCCTTGCTGGCGGTGGGCTGCCACCCGCCCGGTAGCAGCGATTCGCTGCACGAGTTGACCGAGTTGTGTACGAAGAAGGACGCCGTCATACAGATTTGGAGGGTGTCTGGTGCCGGGAGGGAGGGCAAGGTGGAGCCTCTGGTGAACCTGGTGCACGAGGGCGGGGTGACCTGGTCCGTCTGCTGGTGCCCGACCCCCCAGGCCTTGAACGGCCGTATGGGATTGCTGGCTGCCGTGCTCGGAGACGGGACCGTGTGCGTGTGGGACGTGCCCAAGCTCGATCCGCCCGGCGAGGTGGGCGGGTCGGGGGTCCGGCAGCCTCAACTGACCTGCCGGGCGGCCCCCGTCGCCAAGATTGGTCCGGCGAGCGTGGACGGCAGTATCCCCTGCACGGTCGACTGGCTCCCACACGAGCCGTTTGACCTACTCCTCGTCGGATACAGGGACGGGTGCGTGTCCATCGTGCAGCTGGCGGACGAGGCGAGCGACAGGATGCACATCAAGCAGTACTTCCCGGCAGAAGCACTGACCCTGACGGCAGCCAAGTGGTTCCCGTCGGAGCTGCACGATGGTCACAAGGAGGTCGACGATGGCGCCGAGCGGCGCACGTTTGTCACGTGCGGTCAGGAGAGCGCCATCAACGTCTGGGACACGAGGATGGAGTTCACGCCCAAGATCTCCATCAAGACGGCCTGCGCGTACTCCATTCACGACATGACGTTCTCAAAGAGTCCACTCGGGATCTCGGTGGCGATGGAGGACGGGGCCGTGCGGAGCACGCTGTTGGGTGCCGCCGATATCAGCTCCCAGCTCAAGTCCGGGCGGCCCCTGTCGCTGCTCACGTTCAAGGGAAACGGCCTGCACGGCGGCCTCTGGGCCATCGATGCCGGTCAGCCGTCCGTGTTTTCCAATGGCGAGCAGTCCATCGCCTATGCCGGGGAGGACGGCATCGTGGGCATGATGGGGAACGCGTCGTACCCGTACCTGGCGAAGAAGCGAAAGTCGAGCGACACGCCGGTACGTACCAATTCTGCTGGTGCTGCTGATGCGAGCGTGTTTGTCAGTCAGTCTTTTCGGATACTCTCACACTGCGGTTCTTCTTTTGCACAGGTTCTTCGGCTCGAGGTGTCTGGGGACTCAGAGTCGACGTTCAGGCTCTCGAGCGGCGACAAGGTCCCGCCCGGCACGCTGTACTCGGACTCGAAATCTGTCCTCGTGAAGGACGTGATCCCGAACGCAGCGCACACGATTTACTGCATGCGGTGGTGCAAACGAGCAGCGGGGGAGGGAGCGTCGAGGGGCCAGTGGCTTGCGTACGGAAACGCTAGCGGCATCGTGCACGTCGTGTGGGTGAAGGCTCACAAGAAAGAGAAGGAGAAAGAGAAGGAGAAGGCGAAAGAAACCAAGGCAAATGGCAAGCCGAAGCCGAAGCCGAGAGAGAAGACGACGAAGGAGAAGACGACAAAGAGCAAGGCGGCGCCGACCAAGAAGGCCGGGAAGGGCAACGGCAAGGAGAAGGACAAGGACAAGAACAAGAACAAGAACAAGAGGGAGCAGGCGGAGGATGCGGAGATGGCCGACGGGAGCGACTCCGAGAAGACCGTGGACGATAATTGATCTTCGCCCCGACACGTCTCGCCCGACCGCCGCGTTCCTCGACCACTCTCTTTAGTCCTTAGATTCATCGTCAAACACAGACTTACGGCACAATGCAGAGCGTCCTTGCGAAAGCCCCTTTGGTCTCTGGTTTCAGTGCGACGGTCAAGACTCGCTCTGTGGCTGTCTGCGCCGCCCCACGTACGTCAATGCTCGACGATGCCTCGACGATGCCAGATAAGACGCCGGAACCGCCGATCAGCCGGCTGATTGGCCCCCTGGGTCGTTTTTTCCTCTATCCGAAGCATCGACAAATTCACGCAAACTCGTCGGTATCCGCTGGCGGATGGGTCAATGCGCGTTTGATTTGTGCCATATGGGTTTCAAGTCGATCGTGTGGGGCGCCATCGCGGCCGGGACCGGCTAAAAGCGCCCCGAATGACCCGCTGTGGTCACGGTCGGCGAACGACTCGACTCGCCTACTCGACTCACCGTCGTCGCTCGCCCCACGCTTCAGAGAACCTCGCCGCCGATGTGGCCAAGACGGGCGCTGCGCTCGCCCTCGCCACCGCGCTGACCCTCGCTCCGGTCGAGCCGGCCCAGGCTGGCGTGCAGATGTACAAGGCCGAGGTCAAGAACCTCGTGAAGAACACCGAGCCGCCCAAGAAGGCCAAGTCCGCCCCGGGGGTCAAGGCGAGCAAGCCGAAGAAGGCCAATGAGAACGCCGGAGACCCGGACGGCTTTGATGTGAAAGTTCTGGCATTGCCGGCGTGCTTCGGCGCCGTGGTCGGACTGTACTTTGCACTCGCTGCCATCGACCCTGGCTTCCTGGAGTTCATGGAGGAGGCCAGCACCAAGGACTCTCGCGGGTATGCCGGGTACGAGACGGGGCTCAAGAACACGCCGTTCTTCGGGGGAGATGGTGACGTGCCTCGTGCCGCCGGAGGCAGCGCGGCGGCCAAGAAGGCTCCCAAGAAGAGCAAGGGCCTGTTCTAGTTCAATATGTTTTCAATTGGTTAATATGATTAAATCAGCGAATTCAATGACTCACATGCCCAAGTCCTCGAGGCTGAACTCCTCCTCGACCTCGAGCTCGCCGTCCTTTCCGTCCCACTTGGCGCGGGTCTTGACGCTCACGCCGCCAATCTCGGACGCACACGGCTTGACCGGCTCGCGTCCGGCTCGCACGTTGTCGACGAATTCCTGGAGCGAGACCGCAGAGAACCCGCTCCGCGAGTTTGAAAACTTGTTCTTCCCGGGGGAGACTGCGAAGAACGACGGCGTACCAAACGTCGCCTCGAGCGCCGCCTCAAGGTCGGGCTGCGCCCCTGCCTCGGCCCAGACGTAGCCCCACGGCCTGTCTTTGTACGTCTTGGCGAGCGTCTTCAGCATCTTGAGGTACTCGTTCCGCCCGCTGGCCCTTGAGTCGAGGATGTGGGGGAGGAAGGCTACGAAGCAGAGCGCGTGTCCGAGGCACTCCTCGTCCATGACGGCGCGGGACGTCAGCTCTCGGACCTCCGGGGGAGGACGCGAGTTGGACCACTCGTTCGTGGCAAACGTGACCAAGTCCGACTCTTCGCGGGGCCCGTTGTAATCGACAACCTTTGACCCGCCCGTTCCGGACAGAAACTTGAGCGTCGGGAACCCCTGAATGCCTGGAGAACGAACGCGTAGCGCGAGTGAGATGATTGGAGCGCGAGTCAGAGAGTCAGGGCGTGCAAAGAGCGACGGTGTGCGAAGTTCAAGGTCGAGATCGATACACACCGTACTTGCCGCACGTCTCGCGGTTCTCGTCGCAATTTACGGCGCCCACGCGCACCCTGCCCTTCAGCTCGGACGCGACGTTCTTCCATTTCGGAGCGAGTGCCTTGCAGTGGCCGCACCACGGCGCATAGAACTCCAGGAACAGCGGGTCCTTGGACTTGGAGAGGATGGCGTCAAAGTTGGCATCCGTCACCTGCGGGGAGCGAGGGAGCGAGGTGACGTGAGGTGAGACGAGGACACCTTTGGCCCCGAGGAGGTGCTCTGACCAGTCCCAGATCATCGATCGTCATCTGACAAACCTCGACCACATCGCTGCCCGCATACAGACAGCGTGCCACCGGGACGGTGAGAATACCCAATATCACCAGGAGCAGCACGGAGAACCGCATGGGACCGAAAACGAAGAGAGAAAAATCGAGAAAAGTTTGAGCAAGCGCGATACAAAAAGAACCTCAGGATGGGCAGAAAGAAGCCTCGCGACGACCCCTCGCCCGGTGGGGTCGCCGAACAGAGCGACAAGACGGACGAAGAGCAGCGGAAGAAACGGGCTCTGGAAATAGCACGGCGACGAGCCAGTCATTTCGCGCACTTCGGCAGTGCGTGATGATGGTACCCATGTACCTAACACCTGTACCCAACGCCTACGACTCACTCAGTCGCCCCCTGCGCTTCGCTCACGCAGGCTCTGAAGATGGCCCCTCGACGTCGGATCCGAGCCCATCGGTCATGGTCGGGGGAGACAGCGCCCGCACGCTGGGACCGTGGAACACGGCGTACCAGCTCGCCGACGCCAAGGCGGACGCCAAGCGGAAGCGGGAGGATAAGCTCCTAGACGAGCGACGTAAGGCCGATAGGGACGAGCAGGCGGTCTACGCGTCGTGGACGCCGCAGAAGACGGGTGAACGCCCTGCGAGCGTTCCGACACTCCGCTCGCGGTCGAGGGCGGTCTGCACCGAGCTGATCGAGCACGTGACGTCGCTCGCAGGCGTGCCGGACGACGTTCGTCACGATCTGCAACTTGAAGTATGCCGCCAGCGGAAGATGACGCCCGAGACGTTTGCAAAGCTCTTTGCTGCTGCAGACGTCGGTCAGTCGATCAAGATCGACGACTGTTCGTTGATCGAAGAGGGCGTGATGCGGGAAGCGCTTCGGGAGGCGGTCCACCCGGGGCTGGGCGAGCTTAGCCTCCAGCTCTGTGGTCGGGGATTCACGGACACGGTGGCGACGGCGCTCGTGCACGAGGACGACGTGTCGTTCGCTGGGATCGAGACGCTCGTGCTAGGTGGGGCGTACCGTCTCACGGATGACGGTTTGGCGGAGGTCCTCCGGCGCGCGAGCGGTCTTCGGTCGCTGGGGATTCCCAACTGCTCACGCATCGAAGGGAGCATCGTGAATCGGCTGCCCGAGATGACGCCAAAGCTCACATCGCTGGACCTGTCGTGGTGTGGCGGCATCTCCCGGGAGATCCTATCGTCCGCGCTCGCCAAGCTCGACCAGCTGGTGACGATCTCGCTCGATGGCGTGGTGGAGGTCGACGACAAACTGCTGGCGTCGGACCAGGTGCTCAGGGGGATGCGGAATGTGTCGGTCCTGTCGGTGTGCAACACCAAGCTCACGGACGCTGGGCTCGGCCGGCTCGCCGCAGCACTGCCAAAGTTACACACGATAGCGCTCGACCACTGTCAGGTCACTTCCCGCGGAGTCACGGCGATGGTCGACGCCTGTCCGGGGCTCACGAGCGTCTCGATCAAGAAATGCACGAGGGTGGACGACGCGGCGGTTGCGTATCTGGCGAATGCCGCCGAGTTGCAGACGCTGGTTTTGAACGGCGTCGGAAAGGGCGTCACGGGGGTGTCGGTAGAGGCACTCCTGCGTGGCAGGTCCTCGAAGACCCTCGCCAACCTCGACCTGAGCTGGTGCCGGCACGTCCCCGAGAAGGCGATAGGCTTCCTGATCGAGTCACTGCCGAGCTTGAAGACGATCAAGCTGTTTGGGTGCAATCAACTGGGCAAAGACTTTTCCGCCCGCGTGCGGAACGAACGCGTGTCGATCGTCGGGCTGGACGGCGAGTCAGCTGCTTCGGGTTCCTCATAAGAGGAACGATGCATCGCTGTTCATATAGCTTACATTTATCACGCAATACCGGTAATTATCAGTAGGCGGCGCCGATCTTGTCCGAATCTGACGCGCCCGACTCTCGCTGAGCGGCCCGTGCTTGCTTGACGGCGACGCCAGCCCTGGGGAAGCCGTCCCCGCTCACCTTTGTCCCAGTGATGTTCCGTGCCATAGAGCGATACCGCCGCAGGACGATGCTCACGCTCGTCTTCAGCATATCGACGCACAGGTCGACCTCCTGGGCGAGGTCCCCGCCCCGGTCGGCCAGGCCAATGTCAACGATGCCGACCGGGGTCCCGCCGGAGAGGCCGTCGAGCGAGTTGCGAAGCTCCACCATGGCGCGACACGCGTCCTCGGTGGCTCGCGAGAGCTGGGTCTCCCGGGCCCGAGCGTCCGCGAGGTCCTCCGCGGCCGCTGCCAGCCCGGACCTCGCGTCATCGAGGTCGGTCGACAGCTGCTGGAACTTCTTCGCGGATTTGACGCCCGGTTTGGTCAGGACAAGCTTGGAGAGCGAGTCCCAAATGTTCTGCAACCCCGCCGCGCCGAGGAGCCCCGTGACAGCACCGTCGGCGGACAGCTTGTCGTGCATGGCCGACGCCTCCTGCGTGCCGGACATGACGTCCAACGCGATGGCGACGCTGAGCTTGGTCACTGCCTTGAAGACGCGCTTGTGCGACTGCCACGTCGCGGCTGCCTCCTCGTGATCCCGTTGCCTCGCGGCAAAGCATTCGGCGGACTCGGCGAGCGCAGCGACCCTGCGCTCGACACGCTGCAGCGACTTCAGAATCCGCTCGCCTTGCTCGGGAATTGCCGGAACCTCGATGAGCTCGCTCTCATCTCCTTTCTCAACTTCGACATCCATCCCAGAGAACGAGGCTGCACCGGCGGCACGCAGGCCCTCGGCCACGGTCGCCTCGATGCGACGAAGGATCGGCTCGAAGGCCGACAGGCGCCCCTGCATGGCCTGGTTGAACAGCTGGTAGTCGTCCCTGAGCTTCGAAACCTCGCGCTCGGACTCGCTGCAGAACAGCTTGGCCCTGGTGGCCTCGTCGCGCTGGACGATGGCCTCGCGCTCGAGCTGCTCCTTGACGACGTCCAGGACGGCCATGTCGCGCTGCAGCGAGGCGACGCCCTCGGCGAGCTCCTTGTTTTCTCCGAGCGCCATCAGCAGCTTCGTCTCAGTCTGCTCCTTTGACTCGTGCAGATCGCGGGCCTCCGCCCTGGCGACGTTGAGCTCCTCGCGCATGCCATCGATCAGCCGATTCAGGTTGGCGATGTCGGCACGGAACTGGGCGCGCTCGTCCCCGATGAACAGGATCACCTCCCCGAGCTTCTCTGAAGTCGCGGTATCTTTCGTCAGGGTGTCCTGCAGGAAGTCGAGCTCCCGCTCGAGCGTCTCGCACTGCTCCCGCATGACCTTGGACGCGGCCTGCTCGGCCGCCAGGGTCGTCTTGCAGTCGCTCAGCTCCAGCTCGAGGTTGCCGACCATGGACTCGCTCTCCATGAGCGACAGCGACGTGTCTTCAAGGGCCTCGCGGAGGCCGGTGCACACCCCGTTGACGCGGTCGAGCTCCCTGTCCGCGTCGCTCATCTTGGTCGAGGCGGCTGACAGCGACTTGTCCAGCTGGCAGACCGAGTCCCGCAGGCTATCGTTCTCGGAAACAGTCTGGTCGCGCATCTCGGTCACGTGGTGCAGCTTTGACTTGAGCTCGCACGTGTGGACGTCGGACGCGTGCAGCTGCTCCTTGAGGCCGTCGACCGTGCCGCGAAGCACGCGCAGCTGCTCGCACGCCTCGTCGAACTTGCGAGACGCCTCCTCCTCGGCCTCGCGCATGGACTCGGTCACGTCCATCATCTCTTTGTGCTGGGAAGAGAGCACGAATATCTCCTCCTTCATGGCGTCCATCGCCTTGAGGGCGGCATCCCTTGCCAGCTCAGCCTCGGCCGCACGCTCGTTGGACAGCGCCGCCGAGGCCTCAGCGGCGGCGGCGCGCTCCTGGGCGACAGCCATCTCCTCGGAGATGCACTTGTACTCGTGGCGAGAGCTCCTCACTTCCGCGAGGGCGGCCTCGACCTCTTTGGCCCTGGTCTCGAGGGCCGCCGTGGCGGCCTCGCACCAGGCGCCGCCATCGTTGATGTGGCTCTGGAGCAGCGCAACCTGAGGCTCCAGGACGGACAAACGAGCAACCTCCTCTTGGAGATAGCCCTCGCTTTCTCGAAGTTCGTCGATCGTCTTCCGAGACGCGTCGACGTCGGCGCCGAGGCGGCTGATGTCGGCATCCCGGGCTGCGATCTGGCGCGCCTTTTCCTCGGCGTCCTTGGAAGCCTCGTCGTACTTGGACGACAGCTGCTCGTATAGCTCAGCGTCACGAGACTGTTGCTTGACGAGGCTCTTGTACTTGGACCGCAGGCCCTCGAACTCCTTGGTCAGCGCCTCGACGTGCCTCGTCGCCTCCTCGAGGCGCTCGACGCGCGTCTGGGACACGACCAGCTTGCCCTCGGTTGCCTCCAAGGACGCTCGTGTCTGCTCCAGAGACTCCTGAAGCTTCGCCTGCGCCTCCAAGAGCGACTTGTTCTCGTACGCGTACTCGTCCACCTCTTGCTCGAGCGCCTGGACCCTGTCGGAGGACTCGGCCAGTGCCTTCTTCAGGCCCTTGACGCGTTTCTTCATCGAGGCGATCTCGTCAGCATTGGAAGCATCCAAAGCCAGCAGCTCGACAATCTGCGCCTGCTTCTCGCTGTTGTCAAGCACCTTGTGCTCGAGCTCCTTCCTGACGGCGTCGAGCTGCAGCGTCACGGCGTCCAGCCTCCGCACGGCCTGGGCGTACCTGGCCTTGTCCTCCTCGCTGGCACTCCGCATGTCTGACATGCGCTCCTGAGAGTTGGCCACGTGGTTCTCGTAGATCTGGATCTCTTTCTCCATGGCGGCCTTGTCGTCCTCGAGCTTGGACACCTTGGCCTGCGAGGCGGCCAGGGCCACCTGCAGCTCGTGCACCCTCGCCTGCAGCTCGTTCACGGAATCAATGAGGTTGCTCAGCTCGTTCATGCTGTCGACCATCGTCATCGAGTCCTTCTGGGCGTCCATGTTGGCCTTGCGGAGGGCGTCGCACTGCACCTCGGCCGCCCGGAGGCTCGCCTCGAGGCTCGCCGTTGCGCCCTTCGAATCCTCGACCTGCTTGTCCAGGCGGTTAATGGTCAGTTTCAGGTGCTCCACCTCGACTTCCAAGCGCCCGTTGTGCTGGGCGAGGGCGTTCTTCTCCTCCAGCAGCACCACGCCGTTGTCCTCCGACGCCTTGAGGCAGTCGCACATGTCCTCAAAGTCGCTCTGGGCCTTGACCAGATCGGCATTGCTGTCTTCCAGCTCCTTCTGCAAGCTCTCCACGCTACGCCTCGACCGCTCCAAGCTGTTCCTCGCGTCGTCCAGTGACGAGGCCAGCTCGGCGTTCTGACGCTGCGCGCACTCTAGGTCGCTCGTCTTGGCCGTCAGCGCCGAGTCCAACGACTGAATCTCCGACTCCGACTTGGACAGTTCCTCCTGCAGCGAGTCAAGCACCGACTCGAGCTCCTGGACGTACGTCTGGGCCTCGGCCAAGCGCGTCTCGAGCGACTCGTTCTGGCTCTTGAGCTCGTCGCGCTCCCGCTCGGCGCTCGCCAGCCTGCTCTGAAGCAAGGCACGCCCCTCGGCCAGAGACTCGATCACCTCCGAGCTCTTCTCCTGGGACGACACCGCCTCGGACAACGCGGCGCACCGGCCCACCAGCCCCGCGTTTTCGTTCTCCAGTCGCTGCGCCGCGCTCCGCGCTCCGCGCAGCTCCTCTCGCATGTCCACCAGCTCGGCCGCACACGCCTGTGCAGCCTTGGCCAGACGCTCCACCTCCATGGAGCGTTCGTACGAAGCCCGCTGCTCGGCGTCGAGCATGCCCGCCAGCTCGGCGCACCGCTTCTGGCTCTCCTCCAGCGACGCCTGCGTCGCCTCGAAGTCCGTCAGCGCCTCCTCGGCATCTTTCAGCCGCGACAAAAGCAGCGAGACGTTCTCGACCAGGTCAGTCACCTTGAGCTGCTCCTCTTCGAGCGCCTTTGCCGCCACCGCGTCCGCCTCCAGCAGCGCCCGCTTCTGCGCCTCCGTCGACGTTGACATCTCAGAGCGCAGCTCGGACAGCTTGCCCTGCAGGGCAGACCGTTCCTGGTCCAGGTGCTCCACCTTGGACCGCGCCGTCGCCAGGTCGTGCATCAGCTTGGACACCTGGTCCACGTCCATCCCCTGCGGCCGGCTCTGCAGCCCCACAATCTGCTCCTGCAACTGGCGTCGCTCCTCCAACATCCCGGCCACCTTCTTCCGCTCCTCCACCAGCTTGTCCTGAATCTTCTGCGCCGCCTTGGTCGTCTTGGCCAACAGGGCATTTGACTTGTCCAGCTTGCGCTCCAGCACCCCCATCTCCGACCGATGCACGCGATACTGCTCGTGGCTATTCGTATCTTCGCGGCTGCGACCGTGAGGCACGGTCGGCACGGTCGGCAGCCCGCTCGTCACCACCCCGCGCTCACTGGCCGCCTTTGCTCCCACCGCCGCCACCGCTTCGTCCACCGTCTGGATACTCTCACTCCCCCCCAACAGTCCAACGCCAGCGCCCGACTCACCACCCCGCAGGTACCCCTGCACCTCCAACGCCTCCAGCCTCCGCTTCATCCCCTCCACCCGCCCCTCTGCCTTCTTCCTCACCGCCTCCACCTCCGCTCCGGCCCGCTTCGCAGCCTCCAGAGCCACTCCCTCCTTCTGCCTCGCAAACTCCAACGCAATCCGCACATCCTTCACCTCTCCGGCCAGCTGCACCTTCTCCCCCTCCAGCCTCCCGACCACCCGTTTCATCTCCCTCGCCCCACGCTTCAAATCGTCCCGCTCCGCCTTCACCCCCGCCAACGCCTGCTCCAACTGCAACACCCTCGTCGACAGCCCGGCAGCCGACTCCAGCTGCGACTGCCGCTGCACGTTCGCGTGCTCCAGGTACTTGACGATCTGCCTGCTCAGCCGAGCTGCCTCCGTCACGGAGACATTCTCCCGATCCAGCACCAGCTGCAGCGCCGCAATCGCGTTCCCGTGATCATACACGACGATAGACGACGACTGCGACGTGGGTGTGGCCGCAGTCACGCACGGGGAAACCAGCTGTTCGGTTGTGGAGAATTCGAAATTCCCCGAGCCCCCGGGCGTATTTTCCTTCCCCGGGCTCATGGTGTGGTGTACAGACACCGAATTGGTGGTATCTATGGCGAACGAGAATCGAGAATCGGAGAAATACGTAGAATGCGAGCGCGGAAATGGGACCAACGGTTTTTTGCCGTTGGTCCTCGCGCACGCGACTGTCCGTCTGTCTGCACGACTCCGCGGCTGTGATGCTGCGTCGTATCGATCGTATTGATCGTATTGATCGTATTGATCGTATTGATCGTATCGGACCTATTGATCGTTCGTGTGTGGTCCGACGGTCGGAGCGGCTCAGAAGCACAGAAATTTCGAAATCGGCCACGGAATCTCGCCTTGTTTCACGCTTCGCTGCACCATGGGTATCATGACGTCGTACGCTCCGATGGAGACGTGCGTGCGCACGTCGGAAGGCTGCGTGTAGCGCTGTAGAACGACGATGTGCCCGAGTGCGCGGGAGCGAGGGGCGAGGGCGCCTCGCGGTCACCACGGCGGCGACAGTTCCCACGCTCCGACCTCGACCTCGACCTCGACCTCGGCGCCTCCCGTGAAATCGCGCCACGGCGCCACGCTCGCGTCGCTGGCGGCCTCGACTCGCCCGCCACCAAAGCCGACGCCCCGGCCGCACCAAGAACTCGAGCGGATCAAGTCTCGGGTCGTCACTGCGGCGACGCGAGGTGTGGTGATGGGGATGACGATGCGGGGTACGTTTCACGTCCTGTCTGCGACGTTGCGGCTGGTGACGAGTCGGAAGAATACAGTGCGGTCGTGGAGGGTGCGCCGGGAGGTGGAGAAGATGGTGAAGGATACGCTGTTGTATGGGTTGTTTCTGGGGAGTTTTAGTGGGGGGTATGTGGTCGTGGAGGAGG
>Ga0181584_10000303_pt1 | contig 33619 bp, 29 predicted proteins | sample 071ome_30_FD_132462 | JGI IMG/M metagenome (GOLD analysis project Ga0181584, IMG submission 132462) | Coastal salt marsh microbial communities from the Groves Creek Marsh, Skidaway Island, Georgia - 071406AT metaG (megahit assembly) | ecosystem: Environmental > Aquatic > Marine > Intertidal... | reverse complement strand
CGACCGGGTCGACGTGCGTGCCGTCTGCGCGTGCGCCGGCGCGATCGCCAGCGCCCCCTCCTTGGATGCGATCACGCACCTGGTCATCGTCCATCACAAAGATGGAGATAGTCTCGCGCACGCCGGGCGGAAACATGTCCTCGAACCGCCGCTGCCGTGCCGACGTGTTGCCCGCCTTTTCCCCCGCCGTCTTCGCGATGCCTCCCACCCGGCGCCGCGAGAGGAACAGCTGGGGACGCAAGTCGTCCTCCAGGAGCAAGGCAAATCTTCTCTTGATCGAGGCGTCCCACTGCTCGACGGGCGGAATCGGACACTCGATCATCAGGACCTCGCAAGACGGGTCGGCGTCGAGCACCCCGTACGTGAACAGCAGTTGCTCGACAGACTGCTCCTCGCCGTCGTCGTCACCGTCATCATCATCGCCAGGAGATGACCTATGAGAGAGGACGAGGGTGGACCCGGGCGCCGGCTTCGGACACACGACGCAGAGCTGTTGCTTGGCCTCGTCCACGTCGAGGTGGCAGCTCGTGGCCGTGGCACTTCCCGAGGCGGGCCGGAACACCTCGAGGCCGGGCACAATCTGAAGACTGTGAAGACTGTGAAGGTCATGGCGGCCCCCGTGTGGGTTCTGGCCATCGCCATCGCCGTCGCCTTCGAGCGGAACGGCAAACAGCGTGAACGCCGCCGTGGCCCACGTGTAGTCTTCAAACGTGGGCGACCGGAGCCCCGCCGACCTGGCCAGATCTGTGCACGCCTGTCGGACCCCGCCTTGCTCCCACTGCTGCTTCAGTGCATCTCGCTGGTGCATGACAGCCCTATATAACGACGTCCCCCGCAGCCAGTCGATCTCGTTGAAGCCCCACGTGACGGGCGCGGACAACTGCCGGCGGGCAACTCGGTGCATCCACGCATCCGCCTGCCCGTGTTCATCTTTCATGCGCTCGATCATCAGGTACAATATCAATATGTCGTATCCCTTTTCTGCGCAGGCGGCGTACGTCGGATCGGCGGCGACAGTCGACTCGGAGACGACCCGGCCCCCGTCGAGCGGAAACGTCATCACGACCGCCGGGTTTGGGTTTCGGCCGAGTCGTTTCCATCGCGAAGGGTACAGGTGCTGGCCGCGATCGGAGAGCGAAGCGTCCCCGTCGTCGTCCGAGAGCGTGATGTTCTCGACGCCCTGGACGCCTCGCGAGGCCAGCCACTCGGCGTATCCGGCACTCCTGTCCTGGTGCTCCTTCGTGCTAGAAGACGACGGCGTCGAGGATGGCTGCGACGCACGGCAGTGTGCGGGGCGGAACGTCGATATGGTGGGTGCCTCCGAGTCGGACGCGAACGACGTTGCGCCTCCCAGGACGATCGTCGCGCCTACCAGCCGATGGCGCAACCTCGTGGGAATGCGCATGTGGCTTGCGTCTTGTATTGAGTGCTTGGCGGGAGGAAGTTCCTGGCCTTAAAAGGCCATTTCGGTTTGCAACTTCCAGTACGATTTTGTCTTCATCCGTTCCACATGACGATATCAGAGGCAACAACACGCAGCAGAGGTGCTTTGCTGTCTGCGCGTCGTCGCGCGCCGCGCTTGATGGCGCAAGGAAGGCGGCGACGAGTGACGACTTCCGCATCGCTCAACTTGAGCGTCGTCCGCGCCGACCACCAGCTCCCCGACGGCCTGGCCCTGGAGACGATCGCCATCGCGCCCGAGGCGCCGGCGAGCGGGCGACCTCCCTTACTGTTCGTACACGGCTCGTACCACGGCGCGTGGTGCTGGGCAGAAAAGTGGCAACCATACCTAGCCGAGCGAGGGTTCCGGACCCTGAGCGTGAGCTTTCGGGCGCAGGGAAAGAGCGAACGGGCAGCGGGTATGAAATTTGCGGGTACACTTCGATCGCATGCCGACGACCTTGAGTCTGTCGTGAAGAGCATGGGCGAGCCGCCGGTGATGGTCGCGCACAGCTTCGGGGGGCTCGTCGCGGAGCTGTACGCCTCGCAGCCCCGGTCGCCGCTGGCAGGCATCGCATGCCTGTCCTCGGTGCCGCCCACGGGAAACGGGGAAATTATCAAACGAATCACGAAACGGTCGTTCGTGGACTCGGCCAAGATCACGTGGGGCTTCATCACCAAGTCCTTCTTGAAGTCTTCGGCGGACACGCGGTTTCTCTTCTTCAGCGACAAGCTCGACGAATCGTCGGTGCTCAAGTATCAGCGACTTTTGCAGGAAAACGCGTCGCCCGTGCCGCTCCTCGACGTGCGGAACCTGAACGCCGAGCTGCCGATCCCCAAGCCGATGCCCGCCACGTTCAACTCGAAGGCGTTCGTCGGGGGTGGGTCGGCGGACTGTGTCGTGGATCCACCCGCCGTCGAGGAACTCGCCCGGTACTTTGGGGTGCAGGCGCGAATCTGGTCCGGGCTGGGTCATGATGTCATGCTGGACGCCGATGCCGACGTCGTCGCCGCCGACCTGCTTGCCTGGCTCGAGTCTCTCTGATCCGTTGAATGGTCATTCATTCATGAGTTTGAACAACATCGCGTCGAGTTCACCCGTCGGTCACCGACGTCGCCACCCGAACCTCGTTCGGCAGGCGATTCACGTACATTCGATGTCGCGGCGCTCCTCCCGTCACCATTCCTCGTCCGCTCGCAGTCACGTCGTTCACTTCGATGACGTGCTCGATGCTCACCGGGCCGTCCAAGCCGACGGGACCCCCCTTATCGCAATCCGCGCAGGCGAGGTCGTCGACGTCCTCATCGGCGAGGGGACATCCGACGTTCGGAGAGTCCATTGTCGCGTTCGAGAGCATGCCTTCGACGATCGTTTGCGCAACGCGCGCGTCCAGTCCCTCCAACCGTTGGTACAGCGAGGACGCCGCGGCTGCCGTGTGCTCGATGCACCCGAGGACGTTCGAGACGCCGTACACTGGCGAGACGTCAGCGCCGGATGACTTGGCAGCAGCGCTCGCCCGATCGACGAGGTCACGGAGCACCGGATCGCTGTGACAACGGAGCGCATCCACCTGACGCCGGACTCGCTCGCTCTGCGACTGCCGGAGGATGGCACACGCGGACCGGAATAGACCGGCGATCATCCGACCCATCGCCTCGCGCGGCCCCATCGTCGGGAGCGCCTCGCTGTCCGCGAACGCCTTCCACACCTGCATCACACCGCGCAACGCATCGGGTATGGCCGTGGCGTGCAACGCGGCAACGTCAATAAGCGAGACGCCCCGAGCGTCCCAGGCTTCCTGAGACGCGACCACATTCTGAATGATATGTTGCACGTCATCTGCAGCGACGGGCGGCTCGACGTCCACACCGAGCTCGTCCGCCCGCGCCACCCACCACGACTCGACCAGCACGTCCTCGATAGTCAACGCGCCTCGTCCGTCGGCGTTGTCGGCGTCGTTGTCGTTTTCACGATCGACGCGCTGGTCCTCGCCCTCGCGTTCCAGCTCGTGCTCCAGGAAGATGCGATACCAGCGGAGGCATGCGTGCAGTCTCGCCGCAAAGCCGTCCCGGCCCGACTGCACTCCCGGCCGCACCGGGAACGCGCAGACGGCTTCCCGGTCGAGCGACTCTACGTCCACGCACCTCAGGAACTTTCTCGACACGTCCGCGACTTGCAAAGGAAGGAACGATCGGTTGCCGGTATCGGTCGTGTGCTCGGCATCCATGGCGTAGATGCGATAGGCTCGTCGTACGTGGTTCCTCTCCGCCTCGAGCACCGCGTCTGCGAACGGCGATGACGACGAGGCGGTCGAATCGGCGCAGTCTCCCGGCCCTAACGCGAGTCGTGTATCTTCGAGTGCGTCGTTGCCGATCACGTCCACCTCAATGCCGCCGACTGGGTCGTCCTGTGCGACCCAGGGTGCCCACGCCATGCCCGCGTCCCACTCGCGTTGGAGTCGTCCTTGGGTTTGATCGACATCGTGCGCATCACGAGGGCATCCGGCGCCGTCGGCGACAAACGCCTTGCGGTACACGTGATACGTCCGTTTCGAGCTGCATACCACCCCTTCACGCTCCAGTCCCGGCCCGATCCCCGGCTCACCCGCCGCCTCGCAGTCCCGCACCGCCTCTGCCGCCCGACGTACCCGATCCCGGCCCGCGCCCTCTAACCTCCCGGCAAACATGTCCAATCGCCTCCCAAGGTCGCTCATCCACATGCTCGCCTCCCTGACCCTCCCGTGCACGCTGTCGCAATCGAACCACTGCGTTCGAGTCTGTCTTCGCATGTCGACCCCGGTATCATCGTTCCGGTTACCGACCACAGCCACCTTTCGAACTCCACCACACGCATCCCGACGTGCATCATGTCGAGGTATGTATACTGCCGGAAGCGTGGCCGCCGCGAGCTTGCCGGCCCCCGTGAGACTGTCGAGGCTGTCGAGTGCCAACGCCACGGCGGACAGCACGGTATGATACTCCTCGCTCGTAAGAATTCGCCGCGAGTAGCTCTCTGGCTCCAACACGATACAGTCTTCAGGAAGAAACCAGTCGTGGTACTTGAACTCGTGCGAGACCATGTCGACCACCGTCGGCCCGTCCGGCTGGCTCGACTGGCTCGACCGACCCGACCGGCTGGACGGGTTACCTACGCAGGGAATCCATGTCAGTGTGTACGCATCCCTCCGGAACGGGAGAGCGTGGGTCACGGAGACGGACCGGGGAGTCCCTCTCCCGTCGGTGAGCTCCTTTATTGCGCGTTCCAAGCCATCGACGAAGCGCTCGAGCGCCGACGACTGCGTGTAATCCTGGAATCCTTGGAACCCGTGCGACATATGGTCGCCATCGGTGGACATACGCTCCGATCGCGCCGATAGAGGAAATTTTCGGATGATGCAGATTGGTGGGGCTTCCACCCAACGCTCGAACAATGTCGCGTCCGAACCACGCCAACTCACACACACGCACACGCACACGCACAGACGCACACTAACGCACACGTCCCCGTCAGAGTCGTCAGATCGTACCTCCCGACGACGACGGCCGGCCGCGTCTGTCGTCGTCGTGTCACGCCGTCGCGTCGCGTCGCGCCGCGTCTTTCACCTGCGCATCCGACGCATCACACGCCTGTACGAAGGACGCCGCACGCCGTAGCACGGACACTGGATCCCACCGCCCCCCGCCCGCCTGCAGCCCCGGATACCACGACGCTGAAGGGAACGGCTCGGTCAGTCGCTGATCACGCCTCGTCGTCGCTTCCTCCTGAACGAACACCGCACATCCAACATCCATCGAATCCAGGACAATAAATATTGTGAGTTACATTACAACCACGCTCTGAACGCAAACAGGCAGCACACCACGCCCTGTCTCACGAATCCGTTCTCGATCATTCTTCCACCCGACGTTTGGTCGTTTCTCACTCTTCCCGACACACCACGTCCAGCCGTTCAGCAACACACGCCATACCATAATGCCGTCGACGACCAGACAGATACTCGTCCAGTCCCACACCGGCGCGTCGTTTTTCGTCGACGCCTCGTCTTCCCTGGCGAACTTGAAATCGACGTTGGGGGCCTCTGGTCATTCCGGTGACGACTTCCTCCTCCACGCCTCGGGACACGGCCTCATCCACGCTGCCGACGAGTCTGCCTCCCTTGCCTCGATCATGTCGCTCTCTGCCGGCTCGGTCGACTCGAGCACCCTGCCGCGCATCACGGCCTCCCGTCGCGTCCGAGGAGGGAAGCTCGTCAAGGTCAAGATGATGACCGACCATCTCCCGTGCGGATCTGAGGTGACTATTGATATCGACGGGCAGTCTAGCAAGGACGAGATCAAGATGAAGCTGAGTGAGGCGACGGGGGTGCCGTTCGAGCACGTCAAGGTCATGTTGAGCGGGATCAACCAGATCGTCATGGGAGACAAGAGGACGAACATCGGGTTCTCCTCCTGTGGCTACGCCAACTCTGTCGAGCTGGCCGTCGAGAAGGCCGAGTAGTCGTTGATGTCGTTGATGTCGTTGTTGGCTGATGTAATGTTGCAACATTGCCCAATTGGGCAGCCCATTTCAAAAACGATCGCACGCACGTTCGCACGCACCATGAGCCACGTGTCGTCGCTCAGATCGGGAATCTCGGGCTACGCTGCCGCGTCGAGGCTGCTTTCGAGCATCCGCTCGCTGCTCGCCAGCGAGAGAGATGCAAACGAGAAATTGCTTTTCGCTCTCTCCACGACGACGAGGTCGACGAAGACGTGCACGAAGCGGCTCCGTGTGGAGCTGACGGAGAATGTCGACGGCCTGGGAGCGGCCGGGGAATCGGTGCTCGTGCCGAGCGGATACGCCCGAAATTTCCTCGTGCCAAACCGACTCGCTCGGATACAGGTCGGCAGCGTCGCGGCGGAGGACGGGAAGCGGCGGCGGGGACTGTCGTTCGCGGCGACGAAGTATAGCGAGCTCCTGGGAAAGGGGACGGGAGCGGGTGCACGGCAGCAGCCGCATCAGGCGTCGACGGACGAAGCGTCCACCTTGAAGGAGCAGCTGGTCGAGCAACAGAAGAAGGAGGCGAAAAAGCTGGGAAATATCGTGCGGAAACTGACGGAGAATCCGGTCGTGTTCAAGGGCGTGAAGGCCGTCAACGGGGCGCTGGAGACGGCCATCGGGCCGTCGGATATACGGCTGGCAACGGCCAAGCAGCTCGGAATCGAGATCGTTGACGAGCTGATCGACATGGAGGGCGACGTCCTGGACAGCGCGGGAGACTTTTTGATTCCTCTGAAGCTGGTGATGGCCGATGGTGCCAAGGCCAAGCTGTCGGTCAAGGTCGAGCTTGCCGCTGGCTGATTGATGAAGAACATGATGATGAGAGCAGCAACGCTGCTCCCTGTGGATAAACAAACAGGTTGACATTTAAATTGCGTACACCATCTCTGGACGACGACGGAGCTCCTGGGTCGTACCGGCGCTGGACCATTTTTCAAAAATTCGACCTGCTCAGGATCGTTCCCGGACGCGCAAATCAGAGCACTCATGACGATGGACGCCGCGACAGACGCCGAGATAGCGCGTATTCTGGTACGTACTGGCCGCGAACGCGAACGACTCGCAACCACGGCGCTCTCACGAATCATCACCGCGCAGGCCGAGGAAGAGCGGTACGGCTACGGGTACGAGGCGATGCCGGCGGACGACAGCGACGACGATCCCGACTACGGGAAGGCGCCTCGCAAGAAGAAGGCTCAGAGGCGTCAAAAGTTGGAGAAGGCGGTCGCAGACGTGAAAGCGGCAAAGGAGGGCAAGGCCAAGGGCGCGCCGTCCCCGGCGGCAGGGGACACCAAGGCGCAGAAGGTGGCGAGCGCATCCAACCTGAAGCAGCTTGGCGCCGCACAGGCGGCCGGTGCCGGCGCCGGGGCGGGCGCGGCAGCTGCAGCGGCGGGAGCAGCGGGAGCGGGCACGGCCTCGCCCGCCGTCGACGGCACCGCCCCCGCTGCTGCCGGGGCCGCGACCGGTTCGGAGGGAGGCGCAGCGGCCCAGTCTGGCGAGCAGAAGAAGGCGTCGAAGATGACGAGCGCGCAATCGGAGGGAGACCTTGGGCTGTCTGCGACGGGACGGAGGAAGCGCAAGGACACGGGCGCGACGAGGACAGCGTCGAGGGCGTGGAGCGACGAGGAAGAGAACAAGTTCGTCGAGTCGCTGGGGCTGTTTGGAAGGGATTGGAAGAAGTGCGCCGAGCACATCGGGACGAGGGACGCGAGGGCCGTCGCGAGTCACACGCAGAAATTCCTCATCAAGGCCCTGCTGCGAGGCGAGGAGCTGCCGCCAGAGATGGCCAAGAGCGGGAGGGGGTATACGCTGTCCGGCAAGCCTCTGGATCCCAACTCGAGTGCTGCACGCGCGTACGGCTTGCGTGTTGCCGAGTTTGAGAAGATCGTCGAGCTCGGGTTCCTGGTCGAGGGCGTGCACGTGACGACGCTCAAGATGGACGCGGAGCCGCTGTCGTCGCCCAAGTCGGGCTCTATCAAGCCCCCCAAGCAGAGGAAAGAACAGGCGCCGGCTGCGAAGAAGAAGCGTCCCAGCGCTGACGAGGATGAGGACTACGTTGCCGCCAAAGCCGTCCAGCCGACCGAGTACTCGATGAACCGGCCCAGACGAACGCTCGGCACGGGACCATCGCACATGGGTGACACAAGCGAGTCGCTCGATCTCACAGAGGTGCAGGAGTTCATGGGTCCGATCGGTGCGGAGGGTGGTCGCTGCCAGCCGTTTGCCGTCAGCATCTCGGAGGACGCCGCGTTGGTGATGGACTTTCACGCTCACCTGAGCGCCTACGAGGTGATCGGGCTCCTGGGAGGCACCGTCGACACGGATTCCAAGGAGATTGTCATCAAGGGTGCATTTCCGTGTCAGCGGTCGGCGGGATCCGAGTCGCTCACGTCCGTCGAGCTGGACCCCGTCTCGCAGTCCGAGGCGACCGAGCAGATGGCCAAGGAGGGGCTCGTTGCGGTGGGATGGTACCATTCACACCCGAAGTTCGAAGCAAGGCCCAGCAACAAGGACAACGAGAACCAGCGCAACCACCAGGCGCACGTCGGCAGCGGGCACAAGCCGGGCTTCGAGCCTTGGATCGGCGTCATTGTCGGCCCGTACGACGAGCAGCTACCGACGCCGGCAAGCCAGATCCGCGCGTGGGTCGTCCGCACGCAGAACAAGTCGTCGGTACCGTACAACATCAAGTACAAGCGCCAGCCCGAGAAGGCCACCGTCACGCCCGAGCTCATGGGGCGGATCGAGTCGTGCTTTGAGTGCCTGGTGGGGGATCCCGGGAGACTCGACTTGCAGGAGCTCTGGAGGCCTTTCACGTTCATCAAGCAGGGTCTTCCCGACGGAGAGGCGATGAAGCGGTCCGACAAGCTGCGGGCGGCCCTCGTCCATCACTTGGACGTACAGAACGAGGAGGCGGTGGCCAAGTTCCACGATGCCGTCAACGGCTTGTTCGAGAAGCACTGGGGGACCAAGATTTACGCGGAATAGCACGTCTTTTTGTTACGGACCCCAGATCAGAAGAAGAACCTTGAACTCACTCCCGTCTTCCACAGGTGCGTCGACGTGATCCAGTTGAACAGCACGAACCCTGCCCCCAGCAGGGCATAGCACGTCTTCCGCCGCCTCAGCGGGTCTTCAATCGTCGGGACAATAAACAGGAAGTGGGCGATCAGCATGCCAAACGTCACCGCACTCGTCCCCATGATGAAGCCCTCGGCCCCGACTTGCCCTTGGCCGGGCGTGAAGATGATCGGTTGGCCGGAGCGTCGATCGACGCCCACAAAAGGTGTCCCACGAATGATATTGTACATGCCTCCCGACAGGCTAAACCAGTAGACACAGAGGGACCCGCAGATGTAGAGCGGCATGTAGTGAACCAGCGAAGACGTCGCAAACTTGTACCCGAACAGGCCTGGAGAACGAACGGGCGAACGAGCGATCAAACGAACCAACGAGTGAGACAGTCAGAGCGTGCGCCCGCATGGCGGTCGAGTTCAATACCCACCGAGGTTGCCCAGGAAAAACAACACCATCAGCGGCAACCACGGCGACCGCGGCTCCACCTGGTGCTCTCCCACGTCAATCCCTGTGCTCACGTGAATGAAGTCGAGGATCTCGTTCGTCGACCACTCTTCGACGGGCGCCGGGGTCATCAAGAGGCGCCCCGGCAGGTCGATGTCCTTTCCAGGCGTCACCGAGAACGACGACGGAATGCACGAAAAGTACGGCAGACCCTGGGCGCCAACTCGTCCGAAGAGCACCTTGCTGTCCTCCAACACGATGCGCACGACGATGAACGTGTCCTCCGGGCCTTCACCGGCGTTCTGATGCCTCAGGATGGCCTTGCTGGCGTCTCCAATTTGCGCGAGGCGCTTCCCGAGCTCCAGCTTCGGCGAGTCGCGATACTGGGTCGAGTCAGCGAACACGCACACCGCGTAGGGTCGGCTGTCGCCGTCCACCAGCGAGCTGAACTCGTCCAGCTTGACGGTGACGTAGCCCGGACTCGACCTCGCCTTGAACTCGGCGAGCAGCTTTGCAGCCGTGCTATCGCCGGCAGCACACGATACACTACTCAACAGGCAGCATATCACGGCCGCGAAAAGCCAACAGACGCGACGCATCGTCGGTGGTTGTCGTCAGAAGATGCGATCGCAAAAATTCAGTCGGTCACTTCCTCGCTTGGCAAATCCGCGCGCTGGTCTCGAGTCCAGAGTGTCCAGTGTTTCAGCAGCGTCGAGTACGCGGGTCGAGGTCTGGGCACTACTGTCGACTTAGAACAAGAGCGGCAAAAAGATCGCCCGGTCGCTTCCTCCTCCTTCGGCAACGGCAACGGCCTCTCCGAAAACGCCGCGAGCACCAAACGCCTCGTCGATCAGCTCGAGGACCTCGTCGATCATCCCCCACCTGTCGACGCTCGCGTCTACCCGCAGCGTGCACGACAGGACCTCAATCTGCGTCACGCTTCCGTCAGCGTCGATATGCAGCTTGGCAATCACCGTGCCCGTCGCGGGTGGCAAGTTCTGCAGCTCGCCAAATAGCCTTTCCAGCACGAGGTTCAAGATCTCCGTCGCGACGAGCTCATCGATGTCGCCCTCAAAGTGCGGCGTCGGCTCTGTGTACCAACCATGCACGACAACCCGGGCATGCAGCGGGTCTTGCACACCCTTGACTTGCACGACGCCATGCGGTATCCGTCCGTCGAAGCACAATAGTTGGCCGAGTCTTGGCGGGATTGTATCGAAGAGGTCGTGCATCTCTTTCGCATCCTGGGGCGTGCCAGACGACGCGCTCGCCGAATCTTTCAGTATCATCGTCTCACCGCCGTTGAACGTGCGTTCGTCCTCGGTCAAACTGAAAACGAACGCAAAAGGACCGTGTGGGGCGTCAGTGTGCAGGCGCTGCTCCATTCCCGAGACGTAGTAGCTGATCCACGGCTGCGATATCGCCCTGCACCCCACCCGGTGCGCTGCTTCCAACATCGCTTGCTCGAGGCGTTCGTACGTGTCGGGACTGAAGAACCGCTCGGCGGTCGTCCTCATCAGCGCGTACTGCCCCGGCACGTACCAGTAGTCCCAAATGAACCGGTCGGGATTGATGACCAGCGGGTCGGAAAACCTCGACTCCCACTCGTCCCGGCACGTGCGGACGAGCTCCCGGTCGATGTCGTCGACGATCCAACCCCTGTCTGCCAACACCTCGGCGTGTTCCGTGAGCACAAGCCTCGAGGACGAGGGTTCGGGTTGGGAAGAAGACGCCCGGCATCGTTCACGAGCACCACCGTGGTGGGATGCGCCTTGGGGTTGCAGCCACCAGCGTTGCGGATGTGCGCGATATACCAGTGACGGTATCATAGAAGCGTTGCCCGCGTCTAGAAGGGTCTCTCTCTCGCTCCTGGGCGCTTCAAACCAGCGAAAACTTTGGCTGGCATGCATATCATACACGCGGATTGGAGAACTTTGACACTATTCGACACCCCTGGTAGTTGGCATACATTCAGAACACCCATATACGCGGAAGCCAAGTCGTCCGAATGCCGAAGCCCAAGCCGAAGCGAGGCAAGCCCGACGCGCCCATCAAGATGAGCTCGGTGGACGAGGCGGACCCCCGCTTCAAGTCCATCAGCTTCGATCCGCGCTTCGCCCGTTTCCCTCGGCGAGACAAGGCCAAGGTCAAGGTCGACGCGCGCTTCGCCTCGATGCTCGATGGCTCGAACGACGACTTCAAGGTGGGTGCGTCGAAAGACAAGCGGGGCCGTAAACACACGAAGAAGAAGGACGACGTGAGTCGGCTGTTTCGCCTGGATGACGACAAAGAGAGTGACAAAGGCGGAAATCAGCGCGGGGCAGGCGCCGTCTCGAGCTCCAGCTCGGACGAAGACGAGCCCATCCTCAACGAGAACGAGCGTCGTGCACTGCGCATGCGCGGTCTGGCGTCTGACGAGTCGTCTTCGGAACCTTCCGACTCGGACGAGAGCGACGTTGACAATGAACTGGCCGAGGGCGTGCTCGACGAGGACCTGGAACGGCTGGTGGAGGACTGGGGCGTGGGTGCGTACGCTGCCAACCCCAACGAGGCGGTGCCGATGCTGGAAGACTCGACGGCGCGGCTAGCGTGCATGGATATGGACTGGGAGAATGTCAAGGCGGTTGATATCTTGGCCGTATTACGGTCATTTGTGCCGGAAGGGGGTCGAATCGAGTCTGTCAGTGTGTACCCCTCGGACTACGGGCTGGAGCGGATGGAGGAGGAGAAGTTGGCCGGGCCCAAGCAGATTTACAAGAAGAAGTCGAGCGGGGGAGACAACGATGGCGCCGAGCATGGCGACGAAGACAACGACGACGACGATGACGACGACGAGTCGGACGGCGCCGTGGACGAGTCGCGCCTGCGGTACTACGAGCGCTCCAAGCTGCGGTGGTACTACGCCATCGTGGTGTGCAGCAATGTGAGAACCGCTGAGGCAATATACACCGAGTGCGACGGGATGGAGTACATGAAAACGGCCAACGTGTTTGACCTGCGGTTTGTTCCCGAGGGCCAGAGCTTTGAGGATCGCAAGGTGCGCGACGCAGCGACCGAGCTGCCCGACGATTACGTGGCTCCGGTGTTCCAAACGAAGGCGCTGCAGCACACGAACGTGGAGCTCACGTGGGACAAGGTCGACGGCGACAGGAAGAAGACGCTGTCTCGCAAGCTCAACGCGGATGACTTGAAGGACGAAGACTTCAAGACGTACCTGGCGAGCGCTTCGGAAGACGAGGCAGAGGATGATGACATGGCTCCGGAAGAGGACCAAGACGCCGTGCGCGAGCGGTACCAGCGGCTGCTGGCGGCCGGGGGCGCGGCAGATCAGCGAAAGGGCAAGCGCGATTGGGGCGCTGGCGCGGGCGGGAGCGATGGGGAGGGCGGGGACGCCGGCGACGACAACGACGGAGATGAAGGCAAGAATGGCGAAAATGGCGCGTTTGGATGCGTAGCGGATAAAGACATGGAGCTCCAAGTGACGTTCGAGCAGGATTTGGAGGCACTGGGCGAGAAGCTGTCGACCAAGGCCAAGGAGAAGAAGCGAGGCAGGGGCGCGGAGACTGTCTGGGAGGCGTACGAGCGGAGGCGGAAGGAAAAGCGAGAGGAGGCCAAACGGAAGGGCAGGGTCAACTATCACTCGTCTGACGACGACTATGAGGACGACTTTGACTCGGACATTGAGCAGGAGGCCCAAGAGCCCGTCTCGCCAAAGACCACCAAGGGTGGCAAGGCCGTGGATCCCTTTGACGACCCCTTCTTTTCGTCCAACGATACCTTCAAGGACCCGGCCACGTTAGATGCGGCTGGAAAGAAGAAGAAGAAGAAGAGGGGATGGGACGAGGACGGCGGCGGGGGTGAAGAGGATGCCCGAAAACGGCAGAACCGCCAGGCCGAGCTGGAGATGCTGCTCATGGACGATGCGGTCACTGGAAAGCGTGGCAAGCAGAGCGTAGACCCCACCAGCAATCAAACCAAGAAGATCAGCAAGAGGGAGCGGATGAAGCTGGCCAAGCTGAAGAAGCGGGCTGAGCGCGAGGACGGCTCGGACAACGAAGACCTGGAGGCCGCCGACCGGGAGTACCTGGACATGAAAGACCCCCGGTTCCAAGAGGTATTTGACAATCCGGTGTTCGCACTGGATCCCACCGACCCTCGCTACGCAAAGGCCGGCAAGGGCGCCTCCAAGCTCGCGACCGAGGCGGCACGCAGGCGCTCAAAGACCAAGAGCGGCTCGTCAAAGGCCATACCAACCGAGCCCATCGGACTCTCCGGATCGACAGTACCGGCCGTACCGGCCGATCCGAACCGGCTCGCAGGCGCAAACGGCAAGGAGCTAAAGGCGATGGTGGCCAATTTGAAACGGAAATCCGCGGCAGCTGCTGGGCGCAAAGGAGGCATCTCCGGTAAACGCAAGTTTTGACCATTTTACCTTCTTTCGCCGCGTAAGTGTGCACTTTCGAAACGTACACGAACGAATCCACGCCCGAATCCACGCCTGCGCCCCGCCCACTTCGAGGTCTGTCCAAAGATCTGGACAAAAATGAGCGCTTCGAAGCCGGCCCTGCAAGATCAGTACGTTGCTTTCACGACACGCAGACGTCGCCTTTTGATGATTCATGTCACGAGACGTGCATTACCCGATGAACGCACGACCACAACAGGCTGGACATCGTCATCCCGACGATCCGCAACTTGGACTTCCTCGAGCAGTGGCGGGACTTCTTCCAGCCGTACCACCTGATCGTGATCCAGGACGGCGATCCATCCAGGAAGGTGGAAATTCCCGAGGGCTTCGACTACGAGCTGTACAACAGGAACGACATCGAGCGTATCCTTGGCGACAAGGCGTGGTGCATCAGCTTCAAGGACAGCGCGTGTCGCTGCTTTGGGTACATGGTGAGCAAGAAAAAGTACGTCTACACAATCGATGACGACTGTTTCGTGGCCAATACGCCTTCGGGGGAAAGGATCAACGCGCTCGAACAGCACATCAAGAACCTGCTGTCGCCGTCGACGCCCGACTTTTTCAATACACTCTACGACCCGTACGCCGAGGGATGCGACTTTGTTCGCGGGTACCCGTTCGGAATGAGGGAAGGAAAGCCAACGGCGGTGTCGCATGGGCTCTGGCTCAACATTCCCGACTACGACGCGCCGACGCAGCTCGTCAAGCCGGCAGAGCGGAACACGAGATACGTCAACGCCGTCCTGACGATCCCCAAGGGAAGTCTCTTCCCGATGTGTGGAATGAATCTGGCGTTTGATAGGGACCTTATCGGGCCGGCCATGTATTTCGGGCTGATGGGCGAGGGCCAGCCGTGGGGGCGCTACGACGACATGTGGGCCGGCTGGTGCGTCAAGGTGATCTGCGACCACCTGGACGTCGGCGTCAAGACCGGGCTGCCGTACATCTGGCACTCGAAGGCAAGCAATCCGTTCGTGAACCTCAAGAAGGAGTACAAGGTGGGTATTGACCTCGCTCGAACTCTGACACGCTCACTCTGACTGACGTTGACTCGCGCTACGCGCTCCTTCGTTCGCCCCCCCCCCCCAGGGAATCTTCTGGCAGGAGGAGATCATTCCGTTTTTCGCCGGCTTGACGTTCTCCGACAAGGCGACCGACGTTTTTACGTGCATGGAGGAGATCGCGGCCAAGGTGCGGGTGGACCTGAAGCATCTGGACCCAGAGTACTTCCCCAAGCTCGCCGACGGCATGCTGGCGTGGCTGGCCTGCTGGAAGCAGCTCAACCCCGAGGTACAGTGTCTCATTTAAATGGCAGCCGGTTCGTATGGTTCTCAATGGCATATGGTTCGTATGGTCGATACATGGTTCTTTGATTATCGTGGCTCTCGTCCTCCTCGTCGTCCTCCCGTCGTCCTGCGCTTGACCCGTCATCGTCGTTGTCGTTCACCCGCTCCGATCACAACATGGGGAACTTTCCCAAGTTGTCCTCCAGGTTATCGCGCCACGTCATATTCCACTCCTCGTCCGACACGTCTAGGTCAAACCCAAGGGCCAAGATGACCGCGCTGCAGTGTTTGCAGTCGTGCCTTCTGGTCCTCGCGTCGACGCAGTTGCATTTCCTCGGGAAGTTACTGTACTCCCCATTCCTGTAGCCGTCTCTGATGATGACCTCGTATCCACGGCCCGTCGAGCCGGCCACGATGAACACGACCTCGTCGTCCTTCTTCTTCTCCTTCTGGATACCGGAGATCTTCACCTTGCGCAGTCGAGCCATCAGCTTTTTCGTCTGGGCGTCCATCGTCTTGGACGTGCGAACATCCGGCGGGAGCGAATCCATGACCTCCCGCTCGTTGTTCCTCCTGATTGTATCCTCCGTCGGCCCCCTGCAGTTGAGCAGGTGGCGCTCGTGCGCCCTCTGCAGCTTGCTCTGGCACTTGGGGCAGACGCCCGACGCTTTGAAGGCCTCGACGGCCAACACGAATTCCGGATCCTCCGCATCGGGAGGCACGTGAAATTCCGTCACACGTGTATGCTCCTTCGTCACAGGGTCCACGCGCACGATCTCCTTCTCTCCCGGTCCCGGGGGCTTCTTCTTCCCCCTCTTCTTGGCTGGGGCCCGCTTCTTCTTCGGCGCCGCGTCGAAGTCTTCGTCGTCGTCGTCGCCCTCATCATCGTCGTACTCGGGCTCCAGTTTGACGTCCTCCGCGTCGTCGACCTCCTCCCTCTCTGGCACGTAGTCATCGGCATCATCGGCCTGAGCCTTCCTCTTCTTGCTGGCGGGCACCTTCTTCGCTGCGGCCTTCTTCGCTGGGGCCTTTCTCTTGGGCGGCGCGCGCTTCTTGGCCGGGACCTTGTCGGGAATCTCGTCATCGCAGACGGTGACGGTCTCGGGGGGAGGGCCCTTGGACGCTCCGCTGGTGTTGTTCCAAGAGGTCGCGTTGACTGGCGAGTGAGTGGCACGAGCGGGCGTCGCGATACCACGAGGGTCGGTCGCGGCATACAGTACAACCATGCGCCCTCTTACATGCAGCGAGGCCGCTTGAAACGGGAAAACGGGCAAACCCCAGAGTCCGAGAAAACGCTTCGACGAAATGTAGACGAGCGTACCCTTCCGCCACGTCGGCGTTGTCGACCTTCGCCCGCGTTGACCTGACTGGTCGCCCCATCGCGTGTCGTCGACGCACGGTACAGGTGGTAATACACGTAGCGTTTGGTGTGTGGGCCTGATCTTGATTTTCACAGCTCATCCTTGACCGGGCGAGCACCACCTCCTTTTTTCACATGCCGATGTGCGGATTCCTCGCGAGCACCGCCCCAATCAACGACCCTGCAGTCCGGCCCGTGTGTACCTGTCCCTGTGCCTGTCCCTGTCCCTGCCCCTGTCCGAGAGCCGGCAAACGAATCGCCGCACCTCCCCCGCCTCCCTGCTCCCGCCGCCTCGCCTCCTCGTCCATCCGCTTCTTCTCTTCGAGCTCGGACTTGGCGTCAGAAAGGTACTTCAAGATGGCCTCGTCCACCCACGCGTCTCGGTACGGTGCGCTCTGCGACATGATCTCGATCGCGTCCTCGTTCCCGTGTGTCACAGGCCCAGCGGCCACCCGCGGCTCCTTGTTGTGCATCGACAGGATCTCCCGCATCGTGCGATGCGGATCTGTCGCAAACGACTGCAGGATTGCGTGTGCGGCCTCCGTCTCGCAGAACTTGTGGTACAACTCGGCCAGGTCGACGTCGAGCTCGTCCATCTCCGCGTGATGCATGCTCCGCGCTTCGACCATGTCCGGCGGCGCAGGCGTCGCACTCGTAGAGATCAGCGGCGACTCGTAGTGAAAGTCGAAGCACAAGGGCTTGTAAGGATCGGGGTTCTCCATTGAGTACTCGACGGTGAACGGTGCGGCCGGCGTCAGCAGCGACGCGACGCACTTGGACAGCGCCGCATACGACATGTACTGGTCCTCTTCGGCGTGAAACACCTTGCCCTGCGCCTCGTACGACATCGAAACGAGCTCTGTCAGCACCCCGTCCAGTTTCATCTTGCCGACCTCGCCGACCTGCACCAGCAGCCCGTTCTTCTTCGCGTGGTTCCAGACGTGCCCCGTGATGTACGCGATGCTATACAGGCCCGTCCCGAGACCGTTCGGCAGACCCAATGCCTTCTCCAACCTCTCCGGCACGGAGTACATCGACTTGACGTGGTCCACGTCAAACGTCACCCGCACCCGGTCGGGGCACCCGCCCTTCCGGACGATCTGGAAACGAGAGTCCTTCTCGCTCTTCTGGTGCTCTAGGTCCCGGTCCTGTTTGCACTTTTCCCACAATATCGTCTCTGTGGGGGCGGACGCTCGCTGTCTATCGCCATTCTGGTTATTCTCGCTCCCGTCGCCATTCTCCCTGCCACCCAGCAGCTCGACGCGCAGGCTCTTCAGGCACTGCGTGAACATCACCAGCTTCGTATGCAAGTTGGCCGCCGTGCTCCCGCCCCCGCCGGGATGCATCCCATCCACCGCACACTCGGCGATCAGCACCCTCCCGTGAATCGTCAGCGACCACGTGTCCTCCCGCTCGTTCCGCTGACCAAACACGTACACGCGGACCACCCTCCTCGCCGCCCCAACCAGCGACAGTTCCTCCTCCGTCAGCGGCTTCGCCACCCCGTACATCTCCAGTATCTCGTTCCGCCGCCGCCGAATCTCCCCGTCGACCTTGCGCTCGGCGTCCTGCAGCTGCGCGAACAACTTGGACTGCGGCAGGATGTCCGACCGATGCGACACTTCCGGAAGCTTATAAATAGATTTCCGCCGCTTGAAACTCTGGAGCTCGCGCACCGCCATCGCAGCATCGAGCTCCCGTCTGCTCTGCTCCGTGCGCACGTGCGTCCCGACATACCCCGGCGGGTAGTGCACGGCCTGCGCGGGACGCCCCCCGTGCGCGTTCAGCTGGACCGGGACCGGGACCGGGACCGGGACCGGGATCGGTTGGGGGTGCTGCCGGCCGGGCTGTCGTGCGTCGTTTGGCTGGTTCTGATTGCTCGCCATGGAAGAAATCTTCGACGCGTGCGTGCGTGCCTCCCGCTCCCGCTCCCGTGATGTGGCCTCCTCGTCAACGCGTGGAGTCGTCGAACCAAGACGCTTTGACCGCGACGGATTCAGCGGACGAGGCGTGGCGGTGCGGGTCCGGGTACTTTAGCATTGCATGGAGCCAGCCCGACCCGGTCATCGGGTCGACACTTCGTTCTTGGTTCTTGGTTCTTGGTTCTTGGTTCGTCGTTCGTCGTTCGGTTCTGCACGCCCATCGATGAACAGCGTACGAACGCAATGGAGGCGGCAGACCCGGACGATGACCCGCTGGGTGGCGACGTTCTCGTCGGGGGGCGTAAAGAACCACCTCGACGACCTCTCCGAGCGGCCCGAGCTCTCCAAGCTCGCAACGTCCCTTCGCCACGAGATGGTGATGAATATGCCAGTCTCTGCGAGTCACGAGGTCCTTCGGATGGGGACGTTCTCGTACACGGTGGACGCGGCCACGAGCGACGTGTACCGGTCGTCGTCAGTCTCATCGACTGGCGCGAGCCGGCGGGACGTTCGGGAGCCGGAGCTCGTGTTTCGGGTGGAGGATGTGCGTCCCGGGGCTCGGGTGACTGGGTTGCGGCTGTCGAGGAGCGGGAAGGAGCTCGCCGTGGTGCTGGGGGGTCGTGACGGGGGGTCGCACGTGTACGTCGTGGATGGGAAGAACGTGGTGTATCAGGAGCACGTGCGCGGGGCGATGGGGGTGGAGTTTGGGTGTGCGCCGGGAACGTTGGTGTATACCGTGGCCGATGCGAGCGGGCGGCCGTCGAAGGTGGTGGAGACGGCGGTGGCAAGTCTTCAAACACCACAGTCGCCAGAGGCGACTGTGGTGTTTGAAGATGACGATCCGGCGCATTTCGTAGGGGTGCAGCGGACCAAGGACTGGGGTGGCTTGGTGATCAACTCGGTGGCCAAGACGTCTTCCGAGGCGTTTCTCCTGGGCGGGGGCGGGGCTGCGCGGTCGGTGCGGAGGCGGCGGGACGGGGTGACGTACGCGGTGGAGCGCTTCGCCGGTCGGTTGGTGATGATGAGCGATGAGAGAGGGGAGCATGGCATCTATGTGCGCAGAGAGGATGCTGATGAGGACGAAGCGAAGGACGGCGACAGCGATGACGCGTGGCAGATGTTGTACGCACCGGCCAGTGGCGAAGAGACGGTCGTTGAGGACATGACCGTCAACCGGAATGCCATCACGGTGCTGGAGAGGAACACGACGACCGGTCTGCCGGTCGTTCGCGTGCTCCCTCTCTCGCTGGCGGGCGGCGGCAAGTCAGCGAACAGTCCCGATGTCCCCGTCGTCGACGTTGAGAGGTCGTTCCTCGTGCCCGTTCCCGATTTTGCGCTAGACTGTCGGTTTGGGGCCAACGAGGATTTTGCGAGCGACCTGGTGGAGCTGGAGTTTCTCAGTCCCGTCGTGCCGACCATCCGGATCGGCTTTGACGTTGTGACGAAGACGTCGTATATGGCGACGGACGCAGATATGGAGGATGACGGCGTCATGATCGAGAACAACCTGAACAATTACACGGCGGTGCGGGTCCCGTTCACGTCGGCTGCCGGCGGGCACACGATCCCGCTGACGCTGGCCTACAGGAATGACGCATCCAACCCGTCGCCGGCGCTCTGGATCGCGTACGGTGCATACGGAGAGTGCCTGGATATGGAGTACTCGCCGTTTCTGATGTCGCTGATGAATCGAGGATTCAAGATCATCTGGTGCCACGTCCGGGGCGGCGGAGAGCTGGGACGGGCCTTCTACCACGCAGGACGCCGGCGGAACCTCGAGCACAGTGCCGACGATCTGCGGGAGTGCCTTGCCTTCATGAAGGAGAAGGGCGTGACGAGTCGAAACGCCATATTCAGCCACTCGGCCGGCGCGATCGCCGCGTGTGGTGCCCTCGACCTCGCCGATGCGGTGGTCCTCGAGTCGCCGTTCGTGGACCTCGTCGGTGCGATGCGCGAAGACGCGCATGCGCTCACGCGTCACGAATACGACGAGTTCGGAGACCCGAGCGACGAGCACGACCGATCGGTGATGCGTCGCGCCTGCCCCCAGTCCAGGCTCGCCACCACGGGTGCGCGGCCGGCGATGCTCCTCTGCAGCGGGACGGACGACGAGCACGTGAGCGCAGAGTCCGTGCGCCGCTACGCCCAGACGTACGGTGGCGCTGCCTCCCTGTGGGAAAATGCGTACGACGGACATCTCCCGGACACGGCGGACGAGCTCCTCGCGACACGCGCGGGTCAGCTGGCATTCATCATCGACGCCGTCGGGCGTTGCGACGTCGCGTCATGATGATGGGACTTTGCAATTCATGGAACAGTAGTAGTAGTAGTATGTATCATGGATCCTAGTAGTAGGAGTTCTCGTTCCCTTCTCCGTCGTCGTCTCGTCCATCGTCGTCGTCATCGAAGTTTTGGTACGGGTCATCCCCGTCATATTGCTCGTCGAGGTCGTCGCCCTCCTCGCCGTCCAACTCCTCGTCGTTCTCTTCTTCCAGCTCTGGTTGGTGCCGTCCAGCGTCCTTCTCGGTTTCCTCCAGCTTTTCCAACCGCGCAAACGTTTCCAGATCAGACAGACCCCTCACGTCCCTGGCTGGCGTGGCGGCCCTCGCGAGCTTCTTGTGATGCTCGATATCGACTCTCAGTCGCCGGGACGCCTCGGCGTCCGTCTGCTGGAGCCCATCGGAAGGGACACCGTCCTCTTCTTCCCTCCTTCTCTTGAAAACGTCCGTCAGTACCCGCGGGTAGTACTCTGGACGCAAGTCCGTCGTCATCCAGGCCGTCTTCCTCTTGAACTCCTTGCCGCCGTTCTCCAGGTCGCTAAAGTTGAGATGATAGTCGCTGTTCTGGAATCCGGTCACCATATTCTCGAAGGCCAGGCGCATCTCAATCTGCTTCCTGGTGGGTTTCGGGTAGACCATGCTCTTCAGCAGCACTGCCTTCTGGTCGGCCTCTTCTTGGTTGTCGCTGTGCACCGGGATGTCAATCTTGTCCACATCGATGCCGATCGTGATCGGATAGGGAGGCATTCGATCCTTCGGGATGGGCGGGTAGAGTGGGAGCTCTGTCGACTCGTTCTGCAGCGCGCCTTCCTTGGATTTATCCTGGCGCTTGCCCCGCTGAAACTGGGCGAGCTCGGGCAGGACGCCCGCCTTGTCGTCCGCGTCGTCCCGGCTCGCCTTCAACAGCGGACCCGGGCCAGCAGCTGCGCGGCCTCGACCCCGGCCGCCTCGTCGGTTGATGGGGGCGTTGGCAGAAGGACCGACGTGCACCATAATGACAAAGGGGGACCGAGCATGCGAAGCGAAACTTCCAAGAACGTCACGGGACCTCGGTGGCAGGCACCATGGCTTCCCCGTTGCCTCAGAGAGAGAGGTAGTAGCGTATGTACTCTACGCACAATGACGAGAGAGAGAACGCAAAGTTGATCGTGATCGATTAATTCTTACTCCTCCACGCATCGATCCACGCCTTTGCCGAGTCACCCCCTGGCTGCTGCTGCTTCGCCTTCCAGTTGGCGATCCAGTCGGCCGCACTCGGCTGCGGCTGTTTGCCCCCGCCCAGCGTCACGTCCGGCTTATCGTCCGCCCCCGGGTCGATGATCCCACCCCGAACGAACACCGCCGCCAGGAACATCCCCAACATGCCGACGAGCCAGCCGACGCCACTCAGCGCCGGCTGGGACGACCTGTAGCCGAGCACGCCGACCCAGGCGCCCAACGCGACCATCCCCATGGTGATCGCGCCGATCAGCACCTTGCCAAACGCACCGGTCCGCTCCAGTCCGACAGTCTCCATGCTCGCTTCGTCCGCCTTGCCACCCCGCGTGAACACGAACAGACTTCCCCGGCTGCCCTTGCCGATTCTGACGCGGTCGTCCACGTACGTCGTCCGCAGGACCACGGTCGACGACGGCCCGATTCGGGCCACGATGCCTCCCGGAAAGCCAAGGACGGGCGGCTCGAAGAACACCTTGACGGTGTCCTTCTCGCCGGCCATTTCCCCGTCTGCTGGCACTTCTGCGAGCGTACCGCGCAGGCCGACATAGGCCGGGATGAGACGGAAGATCTTCAGGGCGACCTTGTTGATGACGACGTCCGGCCGGAGCACAGACTGGAACAGGCCGGTCGTCTTGAAGAGCAGCGCGCCCAGTCCCGTGCGGAACCTGCCTCCTGCCGGCGCGCCGTACTGCCGGTTGCCCATCAGCGTGTACGACACGTTGTAGTTCCCGTAGATGAGATCGTCCTCCAGCGGTCGCTGCCGTTCCGGTGCCGCGCCAATCTCCTCCAACCGGTTCAGAATGTCGACGACGGTGTCAGTCTGCGAGGCAGTCAGCGACCTGTCCTTCGACCCGTCGGACGTGGTGCCGACAACGCCGAGCAGCGCGTCGACCAGCTCTGTCGTCGTCGCGGAAGCCACGTCCATGTCGATATCATCGACGTCGACGGCGGGCGCAGGGACTCTCGTCCTCGGGAGCCTGCCTTTGCCCGCCCGCGCTTCGAAGGCCTCCAAGTCAAAGACGTCGCCGCCCGATGAAGCAGCAGCGGAGGCGACGCGACGATCACTGCCCGCATCGCACGGCCCGCTGCGAACGTTGAGTAATGCAGACGAGCGCGCCAGCGTTGGCGTGAACGCCAGCATCATCTGGAACTGGAACTGGAACTGCAAGGAAAGGATGGTGTCTTCGAATTTTTTTTGCGCCTGAATGGAGCCCTGAACCGGAGCCGCCATACACCCAATCGAGTCATCGAGCTCCAGATGCGCCTGCTGCAGCCCCGCCTCCGCCAGGCGACCCCGTGGCGAAGGGAGAATGTCGTCGGGCTGCATCGACCGGTCTGCACCCACCACCGGATACGGCGACGGCGTTCGTTCCCACCCCGAACCCCAAACGCGTCGACGGTGTCCTACCCCCAAAATCCACCCCAGAGGCCGTCAAAGTCGGCCAAGGTGCTGTCAAAGCTCCTGTCGATGTCGACGCTCCCGCTCACGTCCTACGTTCCCCGCCCCCAAACACCCCTCCACCGGATCCACCCGTCGATCAAACTCGCATACATCCTTGTATACCTCGTGCTTATCGCCAAGACGTCGTCCATTTCCACCAAACTCGGCATCTCGGCGTTCTTCATGTGTGTGCAGGCTGCCACCTTCCCACCACGGCTCTGGAAACCCCAGCTGCTGCGGACGCTGGCAGTGTCGGTCTGTATTGAACTCGACATCAAACGCGACATCAAACTCGACATCAAACTCGACATCAAACTCGAACGCCGTGCTGCGAAGTGCTGCGATCCGTACACTCGCTGAAGTATCTCACCGCTCTCACTCGCTACCGCAGGGCCTCGTGCTCTTCTTCACTGCGTGCGGCAGCGACGGAGTCGCGCCCGTGCTCACCGGCGGACGCGCCGTTCCGATGGACCCGGCGCCGATGGGCCTGCCCTCGTCCATCCCAAACGCCCCGGGGTACTCCTACACACTGGTCAACCTGGGCATCCTCTCCGTCACCAAGCGGTCGTGGGCTCTTGCAACCACCCTATTCTCGCTGACCTCCATGACGCTCACGACGGCTTCCATCACGCTGCTGACCACCCCTCCCGAGAAGCTGGCTATGAGCCTCAAGCACTTGCTGTTCCCGCTCCGGATCATCGGCGTCCAGGTGCACACGCTGTTTCTGATGACGCTCTTCTCGCTTCGGTTCATGGCCGTGGTGTTTGAAGAGAGCCGCCACTTGGTACGCGTTCTTTTCGGAGGAATTGGTATCGCTGTCGACGAAATACGATGTGATGATGTGATGATGCCATGGGTTCCGACGCTCACTCGTCTTTCGCTCACTCGTTTTTCGTTTTTCGACTACGAATACGAACCCACAGCTGCTGGGCATCGCCAGTCGAGGCGTCGACTTTGGTGGCTTAGGTGGTCTCGGCGTGCTCAATATCGTGATCAAGGCGGGGAACGAGCTGTTTCGGAGGCTGCTCCAGCGGGCGGACCGGGTGAGCACGGCCATGGTCGCACGGGGCGTCTCGGACATGAGGGGGCACAAGGTGCTTGTCGACGAGCGAGACGCAGGCGGGATGGACGCGCGGGCCGTGGCAACGAACGTCGCCGCGTTGGGCGTGCTCGCGGGGAGCGTCGTCGCAGTGCTGGGTGGGCCACCTCCCGTCAAGTTTTTGTAAGCTCATCCGTGCCAGGAGCCAAGTAGCCAAGTGGCCAACTGGGGCCCACAGAAGCGCAGTCGAAGCAGGGCGTGGCGGTTAGATAGACAGAAGATTGCTCCCGAAAATTGCTTCCGGACCCGATTTTCGTCGATTCGAAGGAATCCATGAGCGCTCCCTCCTGCTCTCCTCCCGGGGAGCACCAGGCGGTGCAGACGCTTGTGGGCAAGCACAGGTATCAGGTCGTGTCGAAACTCAACTCGGGGACCTTCGGGTTCGTGAGGCTGGCTGTCGACATGACCAACGGGAAGCAGTGCGCCATCAAGTTCCTAGACCGAGGAGAGACTGTGAGCAAATACGTCAAGCGGGAGATCCTCAACCACCGCAGGCTCGTGCATCCTCACATCGTGCGGTTCAAGGAAGTGCTGCTGACGGACGCACACATCTGCATCGTCATGGAGTACGCCGACGGCGGGGACATGTTCGACTACGTGCTCAAGCGGGGTGGCTTGCAGGAACACGAGGCTCGGTGGTTCTTCCAGCAGTTGATCGTGGCGACGGACTTCATCCACCAGATTGGTTTGGCGAATCGGGACATCAAGCTGGAGAATACGCTGCTGGACACGAGCCCAAAGCCGCTGATCAAGTTGTGCGTTCTTTGACTCGCTCGCTCGATTGGTGTGGCCGACTCGCCCGCTCGCTCACTCACGTTCGTTCGTTCGTTCGGCAGGTGCGACTTTGGTTACAGTAAACACGAAAAATTCCAGTCGGCGCCTGGAAGTCGCGTGGGGACGCCGGCGTACGTTCTCTCGCTGATCGCTCCCGGCCGCCCCCGACGCTCTCACGCGCGCTTCGCTCTCGTTCTATGACCAGGTACTTGGCGCCGGAGGTAATAATGACGACGACGGGACAAACGTACGACGGGAAAATAGCAGACATCTGGTCGTGCGGCGTGATGCTGTACGTGATGCTCACGGGCTCGTACCCGTTTGAGCGGCAGGGCGACAAGACCTCTCCGCAGCGCTTGCAGATGATGATCGGCAGAATCCTCAAGGTGGACTACAAGTTTCCGTCTACGTTCGAGCCAAGCGACGAGCTGCAGGACCTTCTCGACAAGATGCTGACCCGAGACCCGGCGGACCGAATCACAATCGCCGAGATCTACGAGCATCCCTGGTTCTGCTCCGATCTACCTCCCGGCGTGCGAGAGATGAACTCCAACATGTCGATCCCGACGTCGGGGTATCAGAACGAGGAGGAGATCTTGGCCATCCTGCGGGAAGCAGAGACACTGCCAGGCGCAGCCTCGCGGCAGTCGCTGGACCGGCAGATCGACGACGCCATGAACAGTGACGAATTATGAAGAGAGAACCATTTTGACAACCATTCTGACCATGAGAATAAATTTCTGCTGTTCAAACCTTCCGCTTTGTGCCTGTGATCAAAGCAAACTTGATCGTCCCGTCCCTCAGCCCCTTTGCCATCAGCGGCATGACGAGCGCGCCCTGGAGCGTCCCCCAGCCCGCCTTAAACAGACCCAAGACGCCGTCCACGCTCAGCGCGCTCCGAATCACCGCGCCCCAAAACGGCGAGACCTCGCGGCTCCAGTCGGCCACCTTGATATCCTCCAGGCCTGCCTCCTCGAACAGCTCGAGATACCGGTTCGGGCTGCACCACCGAGGCAGGAAATAGGCTTTGTTGATCTTCCGCAGCAGTTCCTCCTCCTCGTCCCGCAAGCCCGCCTCTCCCGGCTCCAGGTTCCTGTGGCACCACGTGACGATAATCACCCGCCCTCCCGGAGCCGTCACGCGATACAGCTCGCTGACGAACCGAGCTTTGTCTGGCATATGCTCGCCGGACTCAAGGCTCCATACCAAGTCGAAACTGGCGTCATCAAACGGCTGATACAACGCATCGGCCACCTGCAGCCGCACCCGTTCGCCCAGTCCCCGCTCCTCGCTGATGGCGTTCCCCCTCGCCGCCTGGTACGGACTCAGCGTGATGCCCGTCGCCTTGCACCCCGCAAATTTCGCCGCCACGTGCCTGCTCGAGCCCCCGAGGCCGCAACCGACGTCCAACATGTTCTTGACGTCGGTCGAGTCGGTCACGCCCGCCCACGACAGCACGTTGTCCACCATATCGACCTGGGCCTGCCTGTTGCTGACTGCGCCCTTCGCCTTCCCGTCGGCATCGACGGGGTAGTACCCGTGATGCAAGTGGTCGCCCCACATGTCTTCCCACAAGCCAGTGGACTGGTCGTAGAAGGACGCAATGCCAGAGTTGAGCTCGACCTCTTCCTGCAATCGTCGGGTGTGTGGGTGGGCGGGCGGGTGAGTGAGTGCATGTGAGTGGGTGGGTCGGTGCGTAGACGCGCGGGAGCGCGTGTGGCGACGACGTGCCTGTGGCCGACTGGTCGACTGAGCCGAGGGCAGCCCGATCACGGTCCTCCTCCTGGTGCGGGTCGCCAGGCCGGCCCGAGCGACCACGATCGCGGTGCCAGCCGGCGGCTGAATGAATGGCCGTTGTGTCTGCATGTGATAGAGCGACGTATGAAATGCCCGGGGCGAGCGTAAGTCGTTGTCGGGGCCCCGACGCGGTCCACTTTTTATGCCAAAAAGATGTCTGCGTACGGCGCCACAGCCCAGGACCCACTTCACGGGCATGATACGTATAGAAAAGTCCGTTTTGTTTGTTTCCGCGGACGACAAGCCGCCCGTCTGCCCGAACCCGGGCTCGGATCCTGATGTTCACTTCCACTCTACACTCGCACCAACTCGCACACCAACTCACGCACCAACGCTCACACAAACACACACTCGCGTAGATCCGGGACCTCAACCGTGGGGCGTACGGTCTGGTCGTGCTCGCCGAAGACAAGCACACCGGCGAACGGTTTGCCCTGAAGTTCATCGAGCGGGGCCACGGCTCGGTCTCTCGTTACGTGCACAGGGAAATCATCAACCATATGAAGCTGCGACATCCGCATGTCATCTCTCTCCGGGAGGTATTTCTGACGCAGCGTCACCTCGTGCTCGTCATGGAGTACGCCCCCGGTGGCGACCTGTTCTCGTTGGTGCAGTCGCAGAAGGGCCTGAGCGAGGAAGACGCCAGGTGGTTCTTCCAGCAGATTGTCATCGCCATGGACTACTGCCATAAGCTCGGGGTGTGCAGCAGGGACATCAAGCTGGAGAACACCCTGCTGGACGCCAGTCCGCGGCCGCTTGTCAAGCTCTGCGATTTCGGGTTCTCGAAGGACTCGAACTACCACTCGGCGCCGACCTCTAGGGTCGGCACGCCGGCGTATCTCGCGCCAGAGGTCATCAAGGCCGGCGAGGGAGCAAAGTACAGCGGGACGGCGGCGGATATCTGGTCGCTTGGCGTGCTCCTGTACGTCATGCTCTGTGGCTCGTATCCGTTCAGGAGGCGGGAGGACGACACGAAAAACAATGCCGCAAAGATGGATGCGCTGTTGCAGCGCATCAGGAATGTCGATTACACGTTCCCGAGCCACGTGTCGGTGAGTCCGGAAGCAAAGGACCTGGTCGGGCGGATGCTCGTCGGGGACCCCAACGAGCGGGCGACCCTCCAGGATATCATGAACCATCCATGGTTTGCCCAGGGACTCGGCCCAGAAGTGCTCGCGTTCAACGATCCACTCGTGGAGCAGAGCAAGAACGAGCCGGTCACGATGGAGATCGAGGAGGAGATTGCGAGGATCGTCAAGGAGGCGGAGCTGCCGGGCGGGAGGGGTCGGTACATGGAGAGCGTCGACGCCATGCTGGAAGGACAAGGGGACGAGAGCGTCGAGGCGCTGCGGTTGATGAACGAGACGGTTTGAATTGATACCAAACAGTTGTGACCTGAGTTGAGTTGTGGATTCGTTCAGAATTCATGTTAATGGAAGCGTGCACCATAGTACCACACCACGTAAACGCGCGGCTGCGTCCGCCGACAGGCGTACGCAGCGCCGGCAAAGGCAAGCGCCCGAGTTCGGGCTTGCTCTCCGTTCGAACAGATTTCCACCCACTCCGAAGAACGAAGAACGCCACCCGCGGCCGGCTCGTCGTCCAGAGCTTCTTCGACCTCGACGACGACGACGACGACGACGACGACGACGACGACCGGAGTGGCCCTGCTTCGACGCCCGCCTCGGCGTCCGCTACGGCCTCTCGAGCAAAGTTTGTCAACTTTGCGAGCCCCACGACGTCGGCGCTCGTCGAGAAGCTGTCTTCGTTCAAGGTAGGCAATTACGCACGCACGCGCACACACGCACGACTGACACCCTAACACGCTGAACACCCCATAATTCGCCTTCAGAAAGAATACCCCCTCCCAAACTCGTCGAAGAAACTCGTCATCACCCCACTGACCAATGACATGATCGACCCGACGGCCGACACGCTCACGGCGGCCTTCTCGGATTCCATGGGCTACCTCAACAATTACGCCACCTTCCTCCGTAGGAAGATCGGCGAGTATTTAGTCAACCACGTCCGGATGCTCCCCAAGGCCCTCATCCTCATTGCCGTCCTCGAGGACGTCGACGCCGACGTCCCAAGCTCTACCTCCACCGCTACCTCCACAGGCCACCTCGTCGGCACCGTCGAGGTCTCGTTCCACCCGTCCACCAGGAGCAAGCACCTCACCCTCAACAGCCCCGCGGACCTGCCCTACCTTTGCAACATGGCCGTCAACGAAGAACACAAACGCGCCGGCTACGGCAGCCTCCTCCTCGACGCCGCAGAACGCCTCGTGCTCAACACCGGCTACAAGAGCATCTACCTCCACGTCCGACACGTCGACAAACCCGCCCTCCAACTCTACCGCAAGTTTGGTTACGAGCCCGAGGGAGAGGATATCGGCCTCGTCAAGCTCCTCGGCATGGACCAGCGGTACCTCATGCGCAAATACCTGCAGCCCAGGAACGAGGATTGAACGCATCTCGGAACAAACACGCCATGTTATATGTAGTATGCTGAGGTTACATCGTGAAAGAAAAAACCTGCGCCTACTCGAGCACGTTGGGCCGGCTCCGGCCGGGCATCTTGGCCACCACCGGGTTGGCGTTCGTCTCGCGCTTGGCGTTCATCTTGCTATCCTTCCAGAACCCCCACGGCTTGGTCGGCAGACTCAGGTACACCGCCGTCTTCTGTGCCGAAGCGTGCTCCTTCCGCAGGTTTTCCTCCCATTCCTTTCTCCGGTCCTCGTCGCTGACCATCCGCGACTCGATCTTTCGCCGCACCCAGTCCATCATGCCCTGTACGTGGATACGTGTGCGCGCGTCGTCGACCTCGCCGATTGTCGAGTTGAAGCGGAATGCCGCGGTAAGTTTTTGTTCGTCTGTTTCAGCTCCGAGCCCCCTCGCCCTCTTTATTTCCGTATTCGATTCGCATCACGAACGCACGATGGAGGTATGTCATCGATGGATCGTCGTCGGTGACATCCACGGCCGACCTCGCCTCGAATCGCCTCGCCCGGACAGCGATTCGCCGCATCGCCCACCAGCGAGGCGCTCGCATCCGCTCCCCCGCGCGCTCATCGCGACAGGCGAGCGTCGCCGTGGCGGGCATGGGCACAGAAAACGCAGGTCCTGACGTAAGCGGGATCCGCGTCCGTGTGCCGCGGTCAGAGCCTCGCGCCGTCGATCGAAGGCGAATCTGGAGTGATCCCCGCCCACGCGCTGCTCACCCCCGTCTCGCGCCGCTCTGTTCCTTCCCCGCAGACCACGTATGTCATGATCAAGCCGGACGGTGTCCAGCGCGGACTCGTCGCGCCGATCATCGAGCGCTTCACCTCCAAGGGCTACACCCTCCGTGGACTCAAGATGCTCAACGTGCCCAAGGCGCTGGCCGAGACGCACTACAGCGACCTGTCTTCCAAGGGATTCTTCGCCTCGCTCATTGAGTACATCACCTCTGGGCCGGTCGTTGCCATCGCTCTGGAGGGAAAGAACGTCGTCGAGCAGGCCAGGAAGATTATCGGTGCCACCAACCCGCAGGCCGCGGACCCGGGCTCCATCCGTGGAACGTACTGCATTGACATCGGCCGCAACATCATCCACGGATCTGACACCGTCGAGAACGCCCAGAAAGAGCTCGCCCTGTGGTTCCCGGAGGGACTGGTCGACAACGTGCCGGTCATGCTCGGACAGATTTACGAGTAAGGAAGCAAGTCGTCGTTGATTTGCACGTATTATTTGTAAGAACAGCAGAATGAAACGAGTAACGAAATGTGGTCCGAGCCGAACCAGCCACGTGGGAGGCCCTGAGGGAGTACCGCCGAGGACGGCGGCGGGAGCAGCACCATGTGCGGCTCGACGTGCCACGTTTTACTCCCTCCTACGCCTGCGGTTGCTGCCGTACCCTCTCCCTCTCGTTCTGCCTCCCCCTTCAGTTCTCTGCGACGCGACCGGGACGCACTCGACGAGAAGAAAATATAGTCGACCGTGCCGATATACTTGTCGTGTGCCGTCGTGAACTGCGGCTCGCTGCCCAGCACGTGCCGGTACGAGCTCGTCAGGTCCAGGTCGTGGCTCAACACCGCCGTGCTTGGCATTGCGGTGTCGTCGAATGCCAACGTCGGATCGCCGAGCGCGGTCGCAACCTCGTCAATCTTCCAAGGCTTGGGCGCCTTGTACAAGGTGCTGCTCCCGGTCCCGCTGCCGTTGACGCTCCTCGCCCGGTTCCCTGCAATCTGCCCCGACACCGTCCTCCGGTCCCGCTCCATAAAATCGAGCAGGCCGTTGGACAGAAAATCGTACACCCCGCTGAACGGCGCCGAGTTCCAGTCGCCGCACATGACCACCGGAATTGCCCCGCCACGAGACTCCCGCGCGATCCGATCGACCAGCACTCGGACCTGACCCAGCTTGATGTCTCCTCGCTTCGGATTAAACAGCACGTGGATGTTGGACACGACCACCTCCATCGGCGGTGGCCCCGACGACCCCCCCGATGTCGGGGGAACCGCCATCCGCAGCCGGTAGACTTGCGCGACGTTATCCCGCAGATTCAGCCCCGCAAAGATCACCTCTTCCGCAGCCACCGGCTCCCTTCCAAACACGTCTGCCTTCCAGAACATCGCCAGCCCGTCTGGCCGACCGTTCGTCCGCTGCAGAAACCGACCAACGTAGCCGTGCACGGCCAGCTTCTTCTCCAAATCGGCGTAATGATCCACCTCCTGCATACACACGATCGTCGGCGACCAATGTGCCACCTCTTGTGCCAACAGCTCCACCCTATTCTGCCACGACAGACACGACGCCGGAACACTCGTATACAGCTCGGGCCGGTGCTTGCTCGCGTACGCATCCGCCAGCACATTGTACGACATGACGCTTATTCGCAGCGGGCCGTTCGAAGGACACGCAGGGGAGGCCACCGTCCCGCTGCTATGGACAAACTCCCGAGACGAAAAGTGGTGCGGGTGCCCGCCGCCAGGGAGGGCACCGTTCCCGCCTGGCAAGGCGCCTGCCTCGCTCATCGACGACTCGCCGCGACGCTCGTGGGAAAAGCGACACTCACTGCCGAACCTGCAACCGCCCTGGCTGAAGAAATAACGACACCGGGGGGGCTGGCGTCGTCGTGTGTTGTCTGCCGTTCCGTTCATCGAAGGAGGATCCTTCAGTCTGACTGCTACTACTGCTACTACTCGCGCTCGCGCTCGCGCTCGCTACTGGGCATTCACTCGCGCATTCACCGCGTGCATCATCATCACGCACTCGCTGGCGCACCGTGCCTCCTTTCTCCCACGCACCGTGATGATGGCGTGCATGAGTCGCATCCACGGCGATGAAAACGTTTTGAGAAATTTTGGCGATTCGGGCACCCACTCCACTCCACGTACCACATTGTACGCCACGTGACATACGCCGTATTCGTACTCGTACTCGTACTCGTCCGTGTGCGTACGAGTACGAGGATTTCTTTCCTGCATCGCCGACTGACGGAGCGTGGAGAGAACAGAGACGGCAACCCGCGTCGTCGTCTACGTGTAGACGACTAGACGACTAGACGACTAGACGACTAGACGACTAGACGAAAGAGCATGCCAGTGCAGCCAGAGCCTATTCTGGACATTGTCCGTGGGCTGTCCACGGTGGCCTCGTTCGCGATCGTCGTGAACCAGCTCAAATCGCTGTACGACATCACCTTCACGAGCGGGTGCGAGCGCTGTCGGGGCACGGGATGTCTCACGTGTCCGCACTGTCACGGGTCGAAGACGATCAGGAAGCGGCCTGGGTTCGTGCGGACCCGTGACCTGGCGGTGGTGGACAATCCGGAGGACTCGTACTCGTGCTTCTACTGCGGGCCGACGACGGCGTTCGACTTCAATCCCATGGCGCCGGACGACGAGGGTCAGGCGATGAAGATTCAGGAGAATTTAAAGGCGGCGTATGGGGGGATGGTGACGCGGCCGTTCGTGGAAGGGGCGCTGGCTGGGACGGTGCCGTGCACAGCGTGCGGGGGGAACCCCAAGGTGCACCGGCTGACGCCGGACTTTGGGAAGGTGTTTGGCCTGGACGGGACGTGGGATTTTGCCATATCGAAGCGGATTGGTTCCATGCGGAGAGGCGCGACGGAGCGTGGCGGAGAGGGCGGGAATGACGCCCGGCCGCTGTTTTTGGAGTACCCGTCGTCGGCGCCGGTGCCGGTGGAGATTCCGACGCCGCGGCCGGATCCGAAGGCCGCGAAGGCCGGGGCCGAGGGGGATGATGGGGAGAAGGGATTCGTCGTGTCGAAAAAGGAGGCGTACAACCTCGATGATTACGTGCTCAACTTTGTGTCGGACGACGAAGAGAGGCGGTGAGATGGACTTTGTGTTTGCTTGTTTAACACCGCACACGTAATACGAGTCATTGCGTCTCGGGATTTGCGACCGTGGTGGCAGTCGCGGGAACGCCAGCCTCGGGAGCCCCCGGCCCCACGCCGTTGCCGTT
>Ga0181584_10000291_pt1 | contig 34473 bp, 52 predicted proteins | sample 071ome_30_FD_132462 | JGI IMG/M metagenome (GOLD analysis project Ga0181584, IMG submission 132462) | Coastal salt marsh microbial communities from the Groves Creek Marsh, Skidaway Island, Georgia - 071406AT metaG (megahit assembly) | ecosystem: Environmental > Aquatic > Marine > Intertidal... | reverse complement strand
TATCTCGCAACGAGAAAACGGTGGGCTTGGCTTTGGAATTACAAAGTCAAATCACCACCGTATCTCGACAAGTTAGATCAATTCAGAAACGACAAGAACTCTTAGACCATATAGGGAACGGCAAGACCAAGTTCGATTAGTTTCTGATTGACATTGGTTTTCTCACCTGTCTGTGGATCAACCACAAAGATTTCGCAGAGCCATCGACCATACTTGCCTTTCCCACAAGACTTGAGCAAGACCACTTGGTTGAGAACACATTTCTTGAGGTAGTCACGAGCCTGTAAGCCTGCTTTCTTCGTTTCTTCTGTGCCACCCCTAAGTTCAGCGGTGTTGATTCCATAGAGGCGAATCTTGACCTTTCTCTGAATCATATAGAAACCGAGATCAACATCTGCGGTACAAGTGTCGCCGTCATAGACAGATGTGATTTTCGCTTTGTAGGTGTAGAGTTCCATAATTATAGATGGTTTGTGAATCGGTGTTTTTCGGGTACATCTTCTTTTTTTATTCCATTACCCTTATACCACACGATGGTATATTCGCTTAGGCTTTCAAAGGGAATAGACGAACCTGTCAACTTGTTGAATGATACATTCAAAAGATCTAAGTCCTTTATATTGCCTATCTCCTTTGGGATGCTCGTGAGTTTGTTATTCTGCAAGAACAATTGCGTCAGGTTCTTCAAGTTTCCGATCTCTTTCGGGAGGCTTGTTAGGTTGTTTTTATCTAGGTACAACCATTCCAATTTCTTCAAGTTTCCGATTTCCTTTGGGAGGTTTGTGAGAGAGTTATTGGATAAGTACAACCTCTCCAAGTTCGTCAAGTTTCCAATCTCTTTTGGGATTTCTTTCAAGTTCCCACCCTTTGCGGTCAAATAAAACACTCGTTCCCAAGCCTCATTATTGGGGAACTTTTTCAAAAGAAACCAACCGAACCCATCTGAGGTTTCCCAATGTTCTTCAACAGCGGTGTGGTAGTCAATAACTAACCGAATACCGAACCAAGCGATCTCTTGATCCGTAAAAACACCCAAAGTGTCATTCAAGACAAGGGCTTGTTTGATTTGACTCACATCCTCACTGCTGAGTAAATCCAACAATTTCTCTTTGAAATCATTGTTCGCCTTTTTGTTCAAGTAACGAAAAGCGACTCTTTGCGAGTTCGGTTTTGGCATTTGTCTTTCTCCAACGATAATGCTTTTATATTTTTATAGGGATATTATTGAGAGATTCAGATGAAAGAAATCGACTACACAATGGGATACGGCAACCCCTCCCACAAGCACATCCAGCTCATAGACAAGTTCATCTCTGAGGAGGGGGAAACCCCTGAGATATTTCCTGAGCCACCTCTCAACAGCTCTTTGGAAACACAAGAAGAACTTGAATACTTGTATGTTCTCCAAGAAGAAGAACGACCATATATGGAGGACTTGATTGTCAAGGCAGATCAAGATCTCCAATCCTTGTTCTACGAGCTCTGTGCCGAGTACCAAATTGACCCAATGAAACCCGTTGTTGAGAACATTATGGAAAAGGTGTCTGAGATTGTTGCCTTTATGAAATACTCCTACAATCGCCCTCGCCCATTTCAACTTGCATGGCATTACGACATCGAACTTTATCCGATGGACAGCATATCGGCTTGGTCAGCGGCTTATCCCTCAGGTCACACAACACAAGCAGAGATGTTGAGATTGTACTACACAAATCTCTACCCTGAACTCGCTGAGGAGTTTATGAGAGTTGCGGCACTCATATCGAGAACTCGAATGATTGGTGGTATGCACTACCCAAGCGACATCGCAGCGGGGATTCTTCTTGCACGCTGGTTTTGGTCATAAACATTTCGCAATTGGGGACACACCATTGTGTTATTATTCCCCTTTCAATAGGAGATACCAATGGAATACCTTATGCTTTTCTTACGAGCCAAAACCCTATCTTACGAGCAATTTTGGGGAGATAAATCTAATCAAGATCTTGAACGATAAACTTGATACTCTCATCAAAGTGTTCCCAAAAGGCGATAATCGACACCGCAAGTCGCCCATATTCAGAGTAGTTTTCTTCTGTGAGATCATCGGGCATCAAGAAAGTCAAGACACCATCAATGAAAGCGAGTGTCATAATTCTCTCGCCTTCCTTGTATAGTTGAATCTCATCTACCTCAAAATCTCCGAGCTCGTTGTTTTGTTGGATTTCAACACCAGCAAACTCATGGAGAAAGTTCTCCAATCGAAAACGAAACTCCTCTAGGAGTTCTTCGGTCAAATCAAGATTGATTCCTTTGGTTAAATATCGAACCATCTTTTTCCTTTTGAGGATCTCCACTAGGTCAATGATCTCTGCCATCATACACCTCCACAAGTGTTCTCTATACGGTATCATAATAAAAAGAAAAGTGGTTTGTGGCTATGTATCAAAAAACTTATGTGATACTCAATGATCTTGGAAAGTACCTCAAAGAGGGGATGGTGTGTCGAGTATATGAGGAAACAGAAAGCGAGTTCAAAATCGAAATCTTGAACCCGCCCCAAAATATGTTTCCTATTACCTATGCCATCAACAAGGCGCTATCAAAACACTTCTATGTTATCTTGCCAATCTGAGTTATTTCCAATCTTCCCAACGAAGCCAATCATTGACCGTAGTTGGAGTACTTGCCAACTTGACACCCTCGTCAGGATAGTAAGAAAGCATCATTGAAGAACACCCACACTTGGCTTCTTTCTTGTGTGATTTCAAGAAAGAGATCACATTGGAATACTTGGCGGATTTTCTTCTGTGTAGATCAGAAACAACCTCACCGACATATTGTTTGAGTTCGGTGCAACCCGCAAGAGAAAGAGCTGCCACTTTGGAATCGTAGCCATACATCCCATGTCCTGCCGTTTTCATTTCTGAGGCAAACTTTGGACCAAGATCTGCCATCGCCTCCATAATGACCTTTGCGGAAGAAGACTTAGATCTCTTTGAATGTGTCGCTAAGAATTGTGCCGTCTTTGGGTTCTTCTTGTAGAGGTTCTTTGCAATCTTGAGTGCTCTCTTTTGAATCTTGCGAACACTCGCAAGAACGGAACTTTCAATCGCCTTCGTTGAACCATACAGCCCTGAACTAGCTTCTTTGTGTGAGGCTTGTTTGTTCCAAGTAAGTCTTTGTCGCATAATAGTTTCTCCTTATTGCTTAGGTTTGAGAGTAATGTAATAATATCCTTTCTCGCCCATACCACCTGAACTGTATTCGTAGTTGGGAAGAATCTTCTTTATTTTTTCAATGGAATTGTTAATCACAGATTCCGCTCGTTCTTCCCATTCAGTCAAATTCATGTGCTCTTGGTCGTATTCCCATCGCATATCGGTTCTAGCCTCAACCTCAATGTAGAGTTGTCCCCTAGATTCTTGTATTTCACCTCTTACCCATCTTGGGAGTCTTGTTAGGTCTTTTTCCATTTGTGCTCGGACAGCTTGTTTCTCTGCTTGGATATTCGCTATGTTTGGATAATGTGCATATTCATTATTTTTGAGGTACTCTAAGACACTCTCTGAGGTTCGCTCGCCATATTCCCCTTCTATTTCAAGATAGGTTTTTGTATCAACTCTTGCGGGTGTTGAGGGAACCCAACCAGCCCACCCTCGATGACCTGCTCTTGCTTCTTCGTAGTTGATTTTAAGAACAAAGATAATATGCTTGTAATCTTGAAGGGGAACCTTGATGTAAAAAGATCCATAGCCAACACCACTCCCACTATAGGAATATGTTGGAGAGCCAAAGACACTAGCGGGGAGCGTTTTCTTCAAGACTTTTATTTCTTTGTTATAGAAATCTTTCAACTCTTGAGGGAGTTTTTTCTTGCTTGCGATAGATAACGCTTTTTTTGCTTTTGCTACGGCTGTTTCCATTTTCTTTAATTGAGCCTCAACTTTTTTAATGGTGCTGACATCCATCTGAGCTTCAAACCTTTTCAAGGTACGCAAAGCATCTTGTGTGCCTTTTTGTGCTCTAGCTGTTGTTTCGAGTGTTTCTCTTAATTCAATAAGATCAAGAAAACCCTCTATCGGATTTGCTACGGACATAATGTTTCTCCTTATTTTTTGAAAGGTTCTGCCCAATCGACCTTACCCTTGTTCAATAGTTCAGCTGCCTCAGGAACCTCGCTAGGTTCAATCACAGGCATATCCACTCTGTCAGGAGCCCAATTGGGTACTTTTTTGTTTATTAATTTGGCATTGTCTGAGATTATCTCAATCCCTTGAGAAACACTCCCAAAGCGATCTTGTAAGGCTTTCTTAAACTCTTGTGCGGTGAAACCATATTCACCTGATCTCCCATTGTCCTCATAGTCTTGGAGAATCTTTTTGACCTCCGATGGAACAATTTTGGAGATATCACCCGTTCCCTTGTTTCCATTTCTCCGACCAAAATATCCCTTTGTAATAATGTTCAAGACAGGGATTAATTTCTTGCCTCTCAATTGGGCAACCCAACCCCCAACGGTCGCCTGAGCACCACCCGCTAGAATAGAACCTGCCCACCGATGATGTCCATCCATAATGTGTCCATCCTTTGAGATGATTGCACCAATGTTGCCTCCAATTTTCTTGGCTATCAACATATTAATTGCAATCCCAACGGTATGTTCAGCTCGCATTGTGGTTTGAGAGGGTTTCAACGAAATGGCAGATATCCCACTCTGTTGCGATATCTTGATTGCATCTTTCTTCCCCGATCCACTATGAACCATATCTCTCGCAAGTTGAGGATCAACCTTTGAGAGCTCTAGGGCTTTGTCAATCTGTGTCCGATGTTGTTTCCCCTTTGCTATTCTTTGGGGAAACAACAATCGGACATAGTCGGATATGGAAAGTTGCTTGTGCATTAGAACAAATCAGTAAGGATGTCTGCTTGTGCTTCAAGAGCTTCAATCAATGCCTCGTTATCCTCAAGCATTTGTTCTACATCGTTTGCAAGTTTTCCACTAGCGGCACGAGCATAAGAAGGAGCCCAATCAACTTGACCTTGATTCAAAAGATTGACAGCGGTCGGAACATTTGATGGATCAATAACAGGCATATCTTTACGATCAGGAGCCCAAGAGGGAACTGCCTTGCTCACCAACTTAGCGTTCTTCGCCATAGTCAAGATGCCTTTCTCAACAGAACCGAAAGCCTTCTCTAGTGTGAGTTGTACTTGGTCGGCAGACTTAGGGAAATCTCCTCCGATACCATTCGCAACATAATCCTCCAAAAGTGCTTTCACTTTTTTGGGAGTGATATCTTTAATGTTCCCTGAACCTTTCTTTCCATTACGAACCCCAAAATACCCCTTTGTCAGAATATTGAGAACTCGAACAAGAACCTTTCCATTTTCTCCCGCTTGGTATCCACCAACTTTCGCAGATTTGCCTCCAGCAAGAATTGCCGCAACCCATCTGTGGTGACCATCCATAATGTGATTGTCCTTAGAGATAATCGCACCAAGATTTCCACCGATTTTTCCTGATTCCAACATACCCAATGCCATACCAACGGATTGTCCTAATCGAACGGTCTTTTGAGATGGTTTCAAATCCGATGCACTTGGAGTGGCAGGGGATACATTGATTTGATCTGAGGTACCATTTCCACTAACGACCATTACTTTCGCAATATTGGGATCAACTCCCGAAAGAGTTCCCGCGTCCTCAAATTGCTTTTCGTGAATCATCTGTGGTGCGGCAAATCGAGGCAAGCCTAACATCTGTTCGTACATATCCATTGTCATAGGTTCGTATCCGTAATCATCCTCGTACCCATAGTCATCCTCGTAATCAGCTTCGTAATCTTCAAAGTAGTCAGGTTGCTCAGGTTGAACATAGAACACTTGGTATCCATCACAACCACAGGCTTCTTTGTTGTGCTTGTTCTTGACAACATCTTTGTGCTTTTCATTCATTTCCTTGAACTCATCTCCAACAACCTCAGCGACCTCATCTACGGTCATTTTCTTGCCTTTGGGGAACTTTGCTCTTTTCATATTGGCGGGAGCATCATCATTTGAGATTTCCCATTTGACACCATCCCAACCTGTTTTCTTTCCAATGAAAGCACTCTTGGGTTTTCTATCTCCATCTCCCATAATAACTCCTTTGACTTTGCCACTTTTAGAGGGATTTGCTGTTGGTCGGAAATACCAAGTTTGGCTTCCGAAAGTTCCTTTGTAAATTGCGTCTATGTCCATTTCAGATTCACGAACAACTCGTCCAGCTCGCTTGTTTGCAAGATGTTGAGTAGAGATATCTCTGTCCGCAAGTTCAATGGCGATATCGAAACCTTTCACTTTTTTGCGTGTGCTTTTTTGAAAGTGAGCAACGGCTAGTTGTTGTGCCTCATACTTGCTATCCGCCATAACCTCAACTCGGTTTGACCCTCTACTGCCTTTTGTCCAAATTGCGACATAACCCATCTTGCCCTTTCCAATAGGAGCGGCTTTCTTGTGTTTGTTCTTGACGACATCCTTGTATTTTTCTGTGTTCGCCTCCCACTCCTCAGCAAGGTCAGGATTGTTTTTCATCATTTTCTCGAAAGACTCAGGGGTGTGACCTGCGAGCATTTCTTGGTAATCCTCTGTATCAAGGAGGTCATCCTCTCCAACGAAAGTTCGGACAGATTCGTGAGGCTTTGAGAACATATCCTCAACACCTGCATTTTTACGATTTTTCATAATGGTTTCTCCATTTGCAATTCTGAGATTTAGATGTTTTTCAATAATGTTATACATTTCTTTTTCTGTTCGGATGTCATCATAGTTTTGATTTCGATTTGAGGTGTATCCGTTATCATTCACATACCACCGAACAAACTTATATGGGTTGCGTGAGGGGTTGTGGGTATGTGTCATAGTGAAAACTTTTCCATTAGATAAAGGAAATGAGATAAAATCTGTGGAGGTATCTCTCCCCGTTCGGTGATCCTTTATTTTCAACCCATATTTTCTTGCCATTTTTTGAAAGTCTGACCAACTAATCTCCGACCCCACATCTACTCTCACTTGAGGTTTTTGTTTTTGGGTAGGTGGTGGTGTTAGTGGGGATTTCGGTTGTGCATCCATCCAAGCATCAAAGTCTTGATCTGTGAAAATTCCATTTGAGCTAGACTTTGCCCATATCTTTAATGCTTTAATAAAGTCAGAATCTTTCAACTTAGGAAAGATTTTTTTCATAACTCTCCGAATGTGCTTTCCTTCATTGAAAATACCATCTGCGTTAAAATCATCCCAAATATTGTTGGAGGAGAGATCTCCCAAACCCAAACCCCCCAAAATGTTATCTCCATTAGGGGATAGGAGAGAATCGAGAAAAGCATCTAATTCATCTGCGGGTTTGTTCCATTTAGGATCGTTTCTGTCATACCAAGAATCATCGTGAAATTGCACCCAATTCAAAGCACCAAAATAGGTTTGTCGGGAGGCTTTTTTCTTTTTAGGAAAGTATTCAGAGGGCTTCTTTTGACAGTGTTCCCCTGAATCAGGAAGTTTCTTGTGCTTGCAAGCGATTGACCAAGCGGTCGCAAAGGCTTTATCTACAGGATACCCTTGTTCCTTTTCCATCTTCTCAGCTCGGCATTTGACATAGTCCATTGTCTTTGTCTTGCCCGAACATTCATCCTCTGCGATTCGAGAACTTGCTTGTTTCCCAAATTGGCGAGAATATAAGAGCTCAAGGTCTTTCATATTTCTTGGAGGTCTTCCAAGAATCATATTGTGATGTGCGGAATCTTTCGCCACCATAAAGGCTTTCATATCGTTGTCGGACATCCGCTTCTTGATAGCGAAATCTCGGTACAGTTCCCACTCCAACTTTGCTTCTCTTGTGTGAGTTGGAGGACTCATATACTGAGCCATAATACGGGCGTACTTACTATCTTCTTCGTAAATATCACCATATACCTCAAATGTTTTATTGGCTTGTTTTCTCATATCTTGTATCCCCAATTGTTTTTCATATTCTTCAAAGTAGTGTTCCCATTCGCCATTGTCACGCAACTCGTGACTTTCTTGCTCGCCTCAACCAAACTTGTCGAAACTCGCCATCTTTGAAACAGGTTCTTCCATTTGTTCTTCAAAAAGGGTTCTTAAATAAGAGGAGAACCCTGCACCAAACTCTCGATCAAAGATTCTGTCATCTTTCTCAGATTCTTTGATTTTCTCTGCAACATACACAGCATATTCTGTTGGTATTTCAGAAAAATCAGAATACGATCCTGAGTGTTTCTTGAACCAAATTGTCATATACTTGGATACCGTTGAAATTTCTTTTGGTGTCATTCACAAATCCTTTTTGCTGAATCAAAAGATATAGAGAGATTATTCATTTCTCTTGGCGTACTTGAATGGGTATTGTAAAGGAGTCAAAAAAATGGAGAACAGATGCTAGATAAGAAACACGGAAAACACTCTGACTACGAAATGGCTTATGTCCGAGTGGAGATATGCAAGACAAACAAAGGACTCTTGACACACCATCAACCCGAAACGAAAGAGGACGAGCAAATATTGTCTGCTTGGAAATCAGGGGGGATGGAACAAGTTGCGGGAGCTCTTGTGAATGAGGGTGTGAAAAGAGAAATCTATCTTGCCATTTTCTCGGAGTTATCTCAAGGAAACACTTTGGGAGAAGAAAAGGTTCAACCTATAAAAGACAAGGTCTATCAAGTCTTGCACCGAATGATTATCGACAGCCTAGACAAAATGACACCTATGTTGGTAAATGCCATAGATCAAGAATCTAGTGCAAGTCGGTAATTTTAGGACAATCACTAAGGAGGACTTATGAAAAAGTTTATCACTATGTTAAAAGAAAAGTTTCAAACACTACTCGACAAGAAAGATTTCAAAGAGGACTTGGCAAGGTTGCCTCAAGATCTATCAAGAGAGGATATCTATCGCCTCGCTTACATCAATGGGTTTTGGGCAGGCACAACGGAAGCCATCGAATCCATACAAGAAATGGGTCAATAAGTATCCTATATTTTTGAAACAAACAGAAATATAGGAGAGTGAATAATGAAACCTGAAGTTTGTATTCCTGAGGCACTTGTGACACCCGTCAGACAAAGAACACAATACACTTGTGTTCCTTGTTCATTGATGATGTGCTTAAATGCACTTGGAATGGATTTGACAGAAGATGAGGTTAATAATGTAATGGGTGCTAGACCTATGCAAGGTGCTTCTTGGGAACAAGTGATTGCCGCTACGCAACACTTTGGAAAGAGAGCCACACTCACAGCGCCTTGTACTATTGAACAGCTCAAGGAATGGACAAGTCAAGGGCTCCCCGTAATGATTGCCTACAACCCTGAGGGGCGAGATTGGAGTCATGCGAGTGTTCTTTACTCGGTGTCGGATGATTTGTCACAAGTGACCATCGCTGATCCGAATATGCCTGACCCAAAAGAAACCGTTCGCATTATGTCAACGCACGAATTCTACAAGGTGTGGTTTGAAAAGTTTCCCAACTATTTGGTTAGACGACCTGCTTGTGTGATCTCTCCTGAGATTAGCGAGCGCGGAATCCAAGTGATGCCACCCCAAATGCGAATGGCATCTCGGATTGCTAGTCGCTATTTGGCAAACCAAAATTCTGACATTCAAAAGGCTATGGAGATTCTCAAGAAAGAGGGTCGCAATTTGTATCGAGTGAATGTCAAAGAATGGGGTTCAGAGATTCTTTTCTCTTATGAGATTCGAGGTATGGACTACGATAATTACGCTGACCGTTATCACGATAGTGGTGACTACGATGACGAGGATGGTTATGGCTACGATGCGTATGACTATGCAGGAGATGAATATGCAGATGATATGTCCTCGTATGCTGAAAAGGGGCAAAAGTGGATTGAGAAAACCTTGAAAGGCTTTCGCTTAAAAATAGGATGGGAGTACGACAACTATGGTGGAATCCAATACACCATCAAGATTCTCTAATGGATTGGTAAGTGCCTCAAATCTTGAGGGGTTTGGATATACCTCGAACTTGCAAGAACTCTTGTATGTATGCCCTTGCTGCTTCCTCATTGTGAATCACAAGGGCATTTTCAATTGATTCGTTCCCATTGGTCGTTGGATTGAAGCTCCCTGTCCAAACGGATTGAGGTGTGCCATCTTTCCCAATACGAACCGCGAACTTGTGGTGCATATTCTGTGGATGTGAAATCATCCCACAGACATAGATGTCCTTTTCTATGTCTTGCCCATCAACCTTGAACTTGTCTTTGCTCTCTCTCAACTCGGAGTACATCTTGCGAGTCTTGACCGCAAGACCTCCTTTTTTGTTGAGCCAAGATTCGTTTTGAAGAACCACACAACAAGGCTTTCCAACAAGGGCTTTCATCACTTTTTGGTTTGTGAGCCAAGCGAAGCACCCAACAATACTGTCCGACTCCTCGATGAACTTGACGAGCTGTGTGTCGAGCTCTCTGAAATAGCACTCGGTCAATGTTCCTGTATGGTGATGGGCATCGCTCAACTTTGCATTGAGGTCTGCCCCCTTTTTCCGTTTCCAAACTTTACGAGCCATTCTTTATCCTTCTTGCAATCCAGCGTGCAAGGAATAGTCTTTTTGATTTTCTGTGTGTTTTGAAATAAGGACGCAAAACGGTTTCCACGCTGTTGTGTAGTAAGTCCTCAACCAACTTTGCCTCTCTCCTTGAAAAGTGGATAGGCTTTGAGAAATCCACTTGTACCGAAACCCCCTTTGAGTTTATGGCTATGTGGAATTGGCAATTCGGTGTTAGACACTCAGTTTTACGAGCCATTCTTTATCCCCACACCTTACGAAATTGGCTATCAATCATTGTCTGAGCCTTTGTTTCGCTATGGATCACAATCCAACTATCCTTTGTCAGAAACTTAGTCTTATCCCACAATGGATTTGAAAGTCCATAACTCACTGTGTCATACCATCTCGTAGCAGACCATTCCCCTTGTGTGTTCTCATTCATAAAAGTAATGATTTCTTCAAGGTTCTCACCATTGTATTGTTTAGCAAGGCAAGTGTTCTCTATTCTAGTGTAGGTATTTTCTGATCTTGTTTTGCGTGTGGGGTGTCTTGACATTCCCCTTTCCCAATTTCTATTGTACATTTATTCTTTCCTTTTGTACTCCCTGTACTCGGTTTCTGAGTAGCAGTAACATCTTTCAAGTTTTTCATTCATTATGTGGATATGTTCTCCACACACAGTATCGCAACCCATTTCTAGTTGCTCTGTTGTAAGTTCATTAGTACTCCTAGCCCACAGTAGGCACACTAGGAGAAATATGAAAATGAGAGGATATAACCTTTTCATCAGGTTTCCTCTACGAGAATCGACCACTCTCTCCAAGTATTTGATTGAGCTTCGGTCACTCGAAATTGATGCAGGATTCTTTTTCCAAGCGATGTCTTATTGGAATCACATGTGATCTCCACATAGTTCCCTGATTTCCCCGCCTCCAATAATTTATTGGAGAATAATTCTAAGACTTGTTCAATGTGTGGTGTCACAAGTGTTCCAAACACTTGCCCACCATATTTCTCTTGGAGTGTATATACTTTCCGCGTTGGCATCTCTCCAAACGCTTTTATTTGCTCTCTATCTATGTTCATTTCTTTTCTCCGACTATGGGTGTTCCTTGACACCCTTTGAGAATACCGTACTTGTTCGTACCGTTCCTCCAATCTTCTGCTAATTGTTTGTCGGTCTGTGAGATTTCTATGCGAACCGTAATCCCTTTCCCACCGACCTTTATGTAGTCCCTGCCACCATCAATGTATCCCCCTGTTGTTTTCCCACTAGACAACCAGCAAGGACACGCACAGAAATCGTGCCTCGCCCTGCTGAAATAGGTGTGATCGCAATCAGGACAATATCTACCTAAGATGATTCGCTTAGACATTGGGCTGTTCTCCGACATCATCTCTTTGTGGGAGTGTTACATCGTGAATCCAAGCTGCTCTTTTGTGCATACCCAACAGAGAGAAAATCTCCATTAGGGGATGCCCCACAATATTGTGTATCGTATATCTGAATCTACTCATTGGACACTCTCTTTACAAGTAAGGGTTCGGGATTGCCACCATTGACATACATCGCATTTGCAACCAGCTCAACCCAATCTTCTGTCAGCTCGTCTTTGCTCTGAATGACTTTTCCAATTGTGGGATCGGACACCTTGCGAACAACTGCAAGAGGTTTGCAATTTGTTTCTGAGAACTCATCACTCAATGTATGGAACAAGTTCAAGGCATCTTTGAAAGGCATTTCCATCCCCACATAAGACCATCGCCTTTTTGCCCATTGTTGAATATAAAACCATTGACTCATACCAACCTCCTTATTGCGTTTTCTATGTAGTCGTAAGCCTGCTTCTCTATACCAAAAAATACAACGAGAGTTTTCGAGGTGACATAATTATTTTCTTGCGGATCTAACAACCCCAAAAGACACCGCAGAGAATCCCCATCTGCGATTCCATTTTCCTTTGTTTTCCAATCGGAAATTTCCAATAACCTTTGTTGCAATATCTCTCTCATTCTGAACCCCTTTTGGTTTTCACTATACCGAAACAATACTTTTTCTATATTTCTTGAGAAAGAAAAAGGAGGGCAAATGAAAAGACAGCAAGAGCTCTACGACCGATTTCCAAAGATATTCGGACAGAAAGACCTGCCTATGACACATACAGCGATGTGTTGGGGCTGTTCTTGCGATGATGGTTGGTTCGACATCATCTACCAAGCCTGTGAAAAGATTGAGGTGTATCTCAAAGAACAAGAGAGCAAGGGTGTCCAAGTTATGTCACTCTCTGAATGGACAAAGGAGAACAAGGAAGAAAACCTTTTGATCTATCCTGAGTTTACCCAAGTGAAAGAAAAGCATGGAACACTCCGTCTGTACTACATTGGAGGGGATGAACACATCGGTGACATTCTCCAAGAAGCAGAAACCCTGTCCGAAACCACTTGTGAATCTTGTGGTTCTGAACAGGGCATCCATAGAACAAAGGGATGGTGGAGAACTCTTTGTGATACTTGCGAAGAAAATCGCTTTAAGAACAGTTAGGAATAACTCCCGCTGGTGCGGGCAAAGACTCATCAGGGAACAACTTTAGTTGTCGAGGATCTTCTACTGAGCTTCGGACATAAGATGTATCTTGATACCATTCCCCGTTCCAATGAACAAAGTGGGTTATCTCAAAAAACCGACAAAGGGAATTCAATAGCCCCTCATCTTGTACCTCTTGTACGAAAGTATCAAGAGGTATTCTTGTGGTTTGGATTTGTTGGATGTGAATATCGTTGTCTTGGAAAAACACAGAATAGGTCGGTTGATCGTCAAACAACTCCAACATCCAAGCCCGTTCAAAACCATCTAAATAATCAACCAAAACATCTTGCTTTACTAACTCTTTCACTAGATTGAGATACAAGGTTTCTTCTCTTATCAAGGCGATGTATGGTTCATAGAAACCATAAGAGGCTTGGAAATTGTAATCGTAGTCCATATCGAATTGCTTTCGATTGAACACTACATAATCTCCTTCTTCTTCAAGGTACAAGGGGAGATTGATTTCTAGGTCATTCTTTTTTATGGGGGACATTTCAAAGGGAACAGAGGATTCATATTGGCGGATAATTTCTTTGATGGGATCATACATTGGCGGCTTTCCTTATGGATAGGGGTTGATGTTTTTCAATATTTGAAAGAGCAAAGACGAACAAAAAGTGTTCTCGTATCTCAAGAATCACATTAGGTTCATCTTCTGTTTGATTGTACCGAAGAATCAACCCCAAAGGGATCACAGGATCACCTTTGTTGTTGCGGAAGCCCCAATCAAGGTTGATGTCTAGTTTAGACAAAGGACACCTCTCAATGAGTTCTCCTTTCTTGATTGCTTCAGAGGAAACAACAAGACCATCCTCTGTAAGTGCGACTCTGCTTTGGAATGGGGTGTGACTCAAAGGATGCCCCAAACCACAAGAACCACAATAGATCATAAGGTCATTTTCAAAATATCGAATGGTATCTCGAAAGCCACAGGAACAAGTAATTTCTTTGGTCGGCATATTTTTCTCACAAGAATTTTCTCTCACTTTACCCACAAGGAAAGTTCAATGGAAACTACACAAAAAAAAGGTGTAAATTTAGGGAGGAAAAAAGAACCCCCATTACTCCACACTTTTTTGTTTTGAGTTTTAATTGTTGCCCAAAAAGATTGGCAGATTTTTCAGAGTAGAGTTTCTCCCTGCCTATCAAAGCGAACTTGGTGTTTCTTTGAACTTTATATTTGTTTTTGTTTAATTTGAAAACAAAAAATACTACAAGCACAAAAACTAGATATCGTCTTTGCTTCTTGTCTTGAGAATATAATTTAATCTTAGTTAAGATTAGTTAAGAAGACTAAAAATCTAACAATGTTTCGGGAATCAATAATCTAGGTTGAACCTATGTTTTGGGTGTTTTATTTTTGTTAAAAATCACAGAAAAACTAATGTTTTACAAAAAGACAGACTTCAACAATGTCGTTTGGGACACCCCAAAAAAGGTGTCTTTTTCCCAAGTATGTAGGTTGATCCTACATACTTGACCGAACTTTCAAAAGTTCAATGCCTTGAAATGAAAGTTCAGGAAGAAATTAGAAAGGTATCTCCAATTCTTCGATTCCGAAATATTTCTCTAGGAGTGTGTCCGACAAGATTGTCTTGATAGCAAACTCGTACATCTCTTTTTTGTACTTAGCGGAAATCTTCCTGATCTGTACGATAAGACCTAAGACTTTGTCGTCTTTCCTACAAGTGGCTACCATACATTCCACTTGTGCTTTGTGCTTTGGGTGATACTTGATCTCAAAGGTTTCTTTGTTCAAGTGCCATTGTCCCTCTGCCACATTCTCTTTGAACCATTTGCCATCGTCACTCTCTGCGAAGATCATAGCGTTTCACATTTTTGTTGTGGCAAGCGGGAGCTCCTAATGTCATTGAGTAGTTGCCCCAATGGAGTCGCAAGTAAGAACCATCGGATAGGTATGAGATTCCAATGGGTTGTTCCGAAAGCAACTCTTGTTTCATTTCGGAACAATCCTTTCCTTGTTGATCTTTGAATTGGGCAAATGTCAAAGAGAACATCTTGTAGTAGTACTCACACTTGTTGTAGTCAGAGATGGTTTCGTACCCTAACACTCGAACATATTTGTGTATGTTCTTTATTGGTTTCAAAGACATCTCACTCACATCTAATCTCACACCATCCATCGGCAATCTCCTTTTTCAATACCTTACCAAAGGCAAGGTGTCAGATGATCGCACATTCCGTTGTAATCAATAAGGAAGAAACACCCACAGAGGTTTTGATGGCACTCACCGCGACCTCAAGGGGATCTATCACACCAAGATCGTACATATTCGTTATCTCCTCTTTGTAGAGATTCCAACCTGTCCAAGCATTTTCTGAGTTGGCAAGAACATGACGATAAACATAACCATCCTCTTGCTGGGCATTTCGGACAAGTGTTCGGAGAGGCATCAACAAGGCTCTCTTTACGATTCCCTCGCCTCCACTATTCTCTAGTTGATTTGAGGTATGGAGATAGACAGAACCACCTCCTGCAACGATTCCTGAACGGAGAGCACTCTGTACAGCTCCGAGAGCATCCTCGATTCTTGCTCGCTTTTCTTTCATAGCCGCTTCTGTATGTCCGCCCACTTTCACAAGACAGAATCCATCGGAGAGTTTGGCGATTCGTTCTTGATATCTATCTCGGTCGTAGTCGCTCTTAGAACTTTCCATATCGTTCTTGATTTCTTCGATTCGCCTCATAATGCTTTCTTGTGCTTCCTCAAAAGCCATAAAGGTCGTTTTCTTATCTTGCACATTGATCTCTAGGCACGAACCGAACCACTCAGGATTAAAGTTTCGGAAATCGTACCCCATATCAGGATCAAGAACCTCGCAACCACAAACAGCTGCGATGTCCTCTAAGATGTCGTGTTGTCGGAGGCTCGCACCTGACACAGAAACAGCACAAGATCGAACCAAGCCTTTCGTATGATTGACGACCATTGTTTGTAGAGCTTGTCCTGAAATAGATTTGCAAACAATCAAGAGATCATTGTCTTGCCATTGAGAACTTTCTTCCAACACCGAGCGAACATCCTCTGCTGTCGTCAAATCCTTTGGAATGACAGCCACAAGGGGCGACACTAATTTTCTTTCCACACCATCAATGAAATAGGTACTCGCTGCACCCTTGTTGATCTCCATTCCCTCTTTGAACTCAATCTCAATTCCAAGAGCTGTTCCATCTTCAATGGCGACCGTACCATTCTTACCAACGGCAAGAGATGCTTCTGTCAATGCCTCAGCCACCTCTACATCACCATTACAAGAAATCAATGCCACTCGATAGAGCTCTTGTTCGTTCTCAACGGGCATAGCGAATTGTTGGAGAATGTCTATTGCCTTGTCTCCTGCTGCTTTCATTTCTCGTGAGAGTTGCATAGGACAGAATCCCGCCACAACCAACTTGTGTGCCTCTTGAATGAGAGAGCTCGCTAGACACGCGGTGGTGGTCGTTCCATCTCCCACCTCATCATTCACTTGGATACAAGCCTCTTTCAACACTTGGCATCCCATATCTTGCATAGGGTTCTTGAGATGTATCTCTCTCGCTACGGTCACCCCATCCTTTGTTTGAAGCAACCCTCCCATACGATTCATCATAACCGTACCTGAACGAGGTCCGTATGTTTTGGTTACGGTCTTGGCAAAGGTCAGCGCCCCCTCCAAGATTCCCTTTCTTAATTCATTCCCAAAGTAGATTTCTTTTGACATTAGTATTCTCCTGTTTGAGTGTGTGCTCATTATACCAACCACACAATAAACAAAAAGAATAATTGGTGCAACTATGAAATGGACATCGCTGTCCAAACCTCTGAAAGATTAGGTGGCACAGGTTTGTTGAGAGCTATGTGGGCGAACAACTCTGCAAAGAGTTCTTCTTTGTCATTTCCCGCATAGGAAGAAAGTGTTTCGTTAGATATCGCAATTTCTTTCACACCCAAAGAACGCAATTGATCAAGTCCCTTAAAAGTAAAAGGAATGTTGTTCTGAGTGAAAGGGTTGTTGGGCTTTGAGAGAATTTCTTGCACCCTATTGTAGAGTGCAAGGTCTTGCTTTTCCAATCCTCGCAGCACCCCAAATTCTGTGAGATTGTTTAATCCCAAAGAAAACACACTTGACATAAGGGAGGAAACAGAGAGAGAACCCACATTGTTGTCAATAAAGTTGTCCCACAAGGTTTTGTCGGAATTATCTAGGTGTTCAAAAATAAAATGCCCTATCTCGTGGCACACCACATGTTCGATATTTTCCTTTTTCAAGGTGTTGTTTGTGATCGTAATGTGCTTTGTGCCTCTCAAGAAATATCCCTCAATATCTCGTTCATCCAACATATCAATGACGATCTTGTTTGGAACATCAAAGTTTTGGCTGACCTTTGCAACTTTTTCCAAGATTTCAGAGATCACCTTATTCACCCTTTTGATAAGAGGTATTTGTTCCTTATTGTAGTGATAGGTGATAATGATCCCTCGAACCATTGTGTTCCTAGAATAAACTTTCTTCTTATCAGACTCCACAATTTTCTTTTTTCTCTTTCGCCACACATTCCGAACTTTTTTTAGCCACAATTTCAATTCTTTTTTTGTGGTCACAAAAGCATACTCTGTGATTAGATTCAACAAGAAATCAAAAGAAACCTTTGGGTACTCTCGGCTCAATTGAGAAATGTCATTGTACATTTCGGCTTTTATCTTTGGATCGCCATATCTCCCTTGAGCTTCAATTTGAAAGAGATGCCCCTCAAAAGAAATTGTTGGACTCTTAGTACCCTTAAAAGCCTTGCGAATCTGACACTCACTCTCACTTGGAGGCTTAGGATTCGCCACTCCCTCAAAATAGACCGTTATGACCTTACAACCCGTTACCTTGTCAATCGGATCTCGCCCTCGACCATCCAAATAAGGTTGGAAAACCACTTTCAACTTGTTGGGCGCTGTGTATGATACGGTATCGTTTTCAAGATAATCTTCCAATCTTGACCAACCTCGTTGTGCCTTATCCACTTGGATTTTCTTTTGGAAAGCATAGAGAGCACTACGGAGCTCTTGGACAGACACCCCTCGCAAATCCATTCGATATTGAGCGTGTGCCGTAATGTCGATGTCCTTGAATTTCAGTTTGCCAACACCCTTTTCGGTGATGTCATCATAGACAATGTGGGCTTGAGGATTAGAAAGATCTTTCCCATTCTCCACAAGACGAATGAGTTTGTTCTTGTCTTTCGGATTCCGCACCTCGTCATTGATTCTACGAAGAACATCACAAGGACTATCCGAACCCCCAAGAGGAGGATTCAGATCACCTAGTAGATATCTGTTCGCAACTCGATGGGGGCAAGGAATCATTTATTCAACCATAAAAGAGCGACTTTTTCCGCAGAGGCTTCTTTTGATTCCCCTGCCATTTCCTTGACGGCTTTCTCCATCACCTCGTCAGAGATTCCATTTTCAAATGCTTTGGCGACAAATTTGGCGAGTTCTTCTGCAAACTTTTGTTCGTCTAGATCTTTCGACTTTTCTTCGTCCGCCGCCAATCTCATCATCTCACCTAAAAGTTTTGTTCCACCATACCCAAAAACATAAGCATCACCAAGACCACCTGAGACGGTTGAAAGGATTGTGTGTTTCACAATTCCTTTTACAAGAGTTCCAGCACCAGCACCAGCACCAGCGGTACTTGCGGCAAACGCCGCGATTCCTATTTCGACAGCCAATCCTGCACAGGCTTTCATTTGTGCTTTGCTTGGTTTTTCTCCTTTGGAGATTGCGGAGAGTGCGCCACCAACTTCTTTCATTTCGTGCTTGAAATGATCAATGGCGTGGCTTGCGAAATGAGATGCTTTTTCTTTTAGTGATTTGGCGACACCTTTTGAGGTTTCGTTCCGATACTCTTTGTCACCCACAAATTTCTGTGTGTTCTCAGGGAGTTTCTTCAATGCCTCTGTGACTTTCTTCCCCATACCCATTAGCTTCTTCGCAAAGCCCGTTGGTTCGTCAGAATCTTCTTTGGAATCTTCGCCCTTGCCTTTCACCCAAGCCTGAGCCTTGTCCTTGTCCTCAAAGTATTGAGTCTTGTCACCCTTTGTGGCTTTCCATTTACCACCATCTGTTTTCTCAACACCACCACCCGCTAGATAGAGGGAGGCAACTCTTTTTGCACTTGGTTTCATGCTCGTATCTCCAAAATAGAATCTACCCATCGCACAGATATAGAGAGATTATTTATCCTTTTTTGAGCTGTGCGATTCTCCGTTGAAGATACCACAAGGCTTTCTCTAAATCTTGGATTTCCGTTTCCGCAGATTTCTTTCCAGCTCGACTCACATATTTAACAACATTCCCTAGATTGAAATCCAATCGCCAAGCCTCAATGACCTTGATGGCTTCGTATGGATTGTCCTCTCCCCCATAATGTTGCGGGTGATTCACTTGTTCTTTCATTTACAACTCTTGAACTTATCTTCTTCTGCGGTTTTTTTGTTCAAGTATCTGCTTGCCACTCTTTCTTGGATCGTATTGGCACTCTTTTTTGAGGGGATAATCATATTTACTTTTTTGTCGTTCCAATGAACATAAATATCACCTTTTTCACCAATTGATGCTCGCAAAAAATCTTTACCAAACTCTTTGTCTAATTGTTTTTGGGCTGCGTTTTGTGTGGGATCTGCGTAGTTTTTCCACCAAGACTCTTGATCCCAACCATCACCATCATTTCCATAGTGGTCTAATCTCTCACGATATTCGGGATCTATAGTTACCCATTCAATAAGACCTGAACCCCAATTTCCACCTTCTCTCACTTTCCAAGCCTTTCCCGCAGGACCATAATAACCCCTCTTTAAGAAAGCAATTAAATCTTCGATGTTTATGTCTTTTTTAGATTGGCTTGCAAAGAAACCGCCTTGATTTCTCGCACGACTCTTGGCTTGCATTTTTGCCTCATCTACGGCATTGGTGATGAACCGATACCACTCTTGTGCCTCTTGTTCATCCATATTCTCAATACTCGCACGAACCTTGTGGAAAGAATGTCCTCCACGAGTTCTATGCAACAGTGCGTTCAAATGTCTTTTGATACTCATCGTAATTCCTCTAGTTATTCGTTGTGTGTGCTTTCAAGGCTTCTCTCTCTGCAATAGCGATGGCTTTTGATTTAGTCATCCCATCGTAACGAGCACCCCACGCACCCTTCGGACCATTTTGATTCTCAGCATAGACGAATCCCTCATCTCGCCAATGTCTTTCGTTCCCTGTTCTGAGTACCACATAACCATCACTTACCTTTGCCAAACAAAACTGGTACCCATTTGGAAGGCGGATACATGTTCCATCATAGGAACTACTCCAAAGACTCTTAATGTAGGCTTTCTCATTTTGTTCTACACCAGCCGCATCTTGCCCCTCATATTTCTGCTTGATGGTATTGATGAAAGCACGAATGTCTGAGGTACTCAAATCTTTCCAAGTTGGCGAGTACATATTTGTTGGTTCATCGTGCCGCATCCAAGTACCATCTTTTGTTATGGAGTCATTATTAGGTCTTTTGAGAGTGAAAATTGCTACAGAGTTATTATTCGCTTTTCTCCCATGATAACTCCAATACCCTAGTTTTAATACGATCCACCCTTTGAATCCCCCCCATTCCAAGTCCATCCTCACAAAGTTGTCTTGGTGTCCCTTGTGAGCTGTCACTCGACTAAATGCGAATCCCAAAGGGATTAAGGCTTTTCTTATTGTTGCCATATACTTTTTGTAAAGTGTTTCGTTTGTAGCCCAATCAATCCCTCCTGCAATTTTATTCAGGTATTGGTGTGCAACTCTTTGTATAGAGGGTTTCATCTTGATCTCCTAGTTTTGTTCTTACAAGAATATAAATAGAATACCAAAAAAAGACCTCCCAATGAAAGGAGGTCTTGAGTGCCTTTGCCACAATACATACTCGCAAGGCACAAGGAGAGTTAGGACTCGCCCATTGGCAATAACAAACAATGGGGGAAATATGGTTGTGACTACCCATCCATGACATAGCGCCCCTTAGTCGTAATCTTCTTCCACAAGGATTGAATTGGACATAAGGATGTGCGCTCAACAAAATTCTCTACGATGTATTTCTTGATTAGACCAAAGTTCTGTGGGTCAATTTCTTCCACAACATAATCGAGATATCCCCAAGCCTCCCCATGAGTGGGATCGTATTCTCTCGCTAACCACAGCCCAAAGAGTGCCTTGTAGTAGATATGAAAAGTACCCAAGAGATCTCTGTTATTTGGTAGGTCTTGAAGAAAGCCACTCAAGAGAGTTCTCTGCATCTCAGGTTGAGTGGTGAGGGAGAAAGCCGCGAACATTGTGTCTATGAGGTCTATGTTGGTATCAATCCAATCGTTCAAATCATCTACCAAGACCTCATCTACATCAACTTGTTCAAGAAGATCAACAGAATGTATTAAGATATCCACTACATCGGAGGGATCGATTTCTTCTTGGTCTTTCCTTAGAATATCAAAGACCACCAACTTACAATGGTGCAACTCTTGATCAACTGTTTTCATATTATTCCCCTCCATAGTATTGCCCTGCCTTATACAGAAATTAGGGAGAAATATGATCAAACAATTCCCTCAATCTGAGATAAAAATTCTGTTCGTTCTTGGATGTCCGAGAGGTTGAATGTCTGCGGATTTTGGAGAATCTTTGCTCGGCAATCCTCTGAGAGCTCTACGATTCTCATAGGAACATTATGGTATGTCTGAGAAACATACACCACAAAAGGGGGTTGCTTCTTTGATCCAAAGTCGAACTCAGGTTTTCCCTCGTCTATTTTCAAGACGGGTGTCGAACCGTACTTGCGATTCATTCGCATCTCAATCACATCACATATTATCGAAATGAAATCATACATTGTGGCATAAGTTGTCATTATATTCTCCTGTATTTTATAGATGTGCTACGAGCAACGACCTGCTTTCCCACCTCATCCCTAAAAAGATAGAAACCTCGATCAGAGCCCGTAAAGATAAGTCTAACCCAATCTTTCTCTCCAAGCCATTGTACGAGATATTCTTGTCCGATTTCCATTGTTCCACCTACAAAAAAAGGGAGATAAAATATCTCCCCCTTGATATACCCACAAAAGATTTTATGGATTTTTCACACTAGATACCAATCCGAGTGCTCTCGAAATTGCACCCATCCCGTTCAATCGCAACATATCCTTGAAATGGATTTCTTTCTCAATCTTTGCGAGAACTTTCTTGTCCTTTGCATTTGTGGAATCACTCCTTGAAAGGTATTGCAACTCTGCTCCAATATTTGAAACCCTGCGTCGAATCCGAGTAATCTCCTCAGAGAGCTGAACACATTCTCTTTGGAGTGCAGGGAATGTTTTGCGAATTTTCTCTGCCTGTGTGTTGTAAAACTCTTGAGGATCATAGGCGCTCGCTTGAATGTATCTTTGTGCTACTCGCTTTGCTGAGGGTTTCATGGTTAGAATCTTCTCTTAAAGAAAGCAACAATTTGTTCGAGCATTTTCTTGTCTTTCACTTGAGTGCCATTCACAAAGATAGTCAGATAGACCTTATTGAGTTGTTCTACAGTAAAGTAGTCGTAGTCCCATTCCAATCCTTTTGTGTATAGGACTTTGTCACCTTCAACAGAGTGCTCTAACCAAAGGCTATCTACCCCTTTCTGCTTTCTAATTACTGTTTCCGAAAGGCGGTCGTATTCTTCCGCGATGTCCTCTAAGAAATCTGACATTTTTTCATAGGACTTGACGGGGATAGGATAGGTCGAGTGGAAATCAACATCTTGCATCTTTGAAAAGATCTCAAACTCACCATTGATTTGAAAAGTTGGCTTTGAGGGTTCAACATATTCAAAACGGAACTCGTTTGGAGAAACCATTGTGCATTGATTTCCCTTACAGTGCTTTACGATATGTCTGCGAAGAATCGCGGAGAGAACACCCGAAGAACCACCCAAGAATTGATTGAGCTTCCGCACTTGTTTCTCGCTCAAAGTAAAGTTGGGATTTCTCTTGGCTTGCTTACCAAGATCAACGACCATATTCTCAATGAAACCCAAACCTCTTGGATATTTCTCTTGAACCAACGGATCTTGTTTTGCCTCTTGGATTCCTTTCCAAAGACCTTGCAGCATCAAGTGTAGTGTTGCTTGTTTTGATAATTTTTTCATATTACAGCCCTCTTAAAAAGTATTGTACCTTGCAAATGCGAAATGATTTTTTTCCTCAGGATCAAAATAGAACTTTACTGTTCCGGGAAGCCCTCTCCACTGTGAGTATATTTGCGATTCAAAGTCTTTCAGAGATTGGCTTGAATCTTTCTTCCACTCAAACATACTGCTGTCACGATGGCTTTTCACATTCTTTTGGCTATCGGAAAATTCTTTTCGCACATCGCCTAGTGTTTTGATAACCGCACCTTCAAGATCTTTGTCCTCAATGACCTCAAATCGAAAAGAGCCACCATCAATCGCACAACCATTGTCACCACAATGTTGGGTGATATTTCTTTTGATAATTGGACTCATCTTTCCAACCCTAGACCAATGGTATAACAAGGTATTGAGCTTATCTACTTGTGCCTTTGTTAGTCGGAAACTTGGATCTTTGGCTTTCTTGCCTATACTCACAACGAACTTTTCAAACCACTCAATGCTCTTACTCAATTTCTTATTTATCTTTGGATCTTTCTTTGCTTCTTGGAGTCCTTTCCACACACCTTGCAGTACCAAATAAAGAGAAGGACTAGACGCTGTCCTTTCAAACAAGTATCTATTCGCAACCCTTTTGATGCTATCTCTTTTCCATGTGTTCATCTTGGTTCTCATATCTTAAAAATCAACAAGGCTAAGATATAAGGAAATTATTGAAACCCCTTGGAAAAAAAGACCCTCTCATATTGAGAGGGCATTGATGCAAGAGAGATGCGAGAAAGTTTATGGTATGAGTATGGGGGTGCAAGGTCGTATTGCGTCACACGCACATTCTCGACAAAGACCACGAACGACTGTGTTGTGCATTTCAAACAAGATGGGTTCAAGTTTGTCAGGATCACAGAGATTGGAACATTGGGGGATAGGAATATCCCAAGTGATTTCCACATTGGGATGGATGTGATGTGTCGCCAACCACATCACCGTTTTACCAAGTATGGGAACGACTTTGATACCAACATTCTTTGGGAGATATAAATCCTTTGGACAACCAATCCCCTCATAATCTCTATTCCCTTTCATCATTTGTTCGTGTTCGGCTTTGGAAGCCAACTCATAGAGAGGATGTCGGATTTCAATCTCTTTGCAAGGCGAACAGATTTCATCAAAATTGAACTTGGACATTATGCGTGTGGATGTTTTGCATTGGCATCGAGGACAAGTAATCATAAGAAACTCCAATAAAGAAAAAGCCCCCCACACCACTACTCTGTGATGCGAGGGGGAAAGAAGAAAGAGATTGACTTAGAGTGCGGGGAAATCGCACTTTGTGTATGGTGAGTGCTGAGCAATCAGAGCCCAAATCTCGTTCTCTGTCGCCTTTGGCAATCGCCAAGAAAGTGTCGCCTTGTCAAACTTGGCACCAAGTTTCTTCAAGTCACCTTGCAAGGGGCGAACCCAATCGTGATCCCAAGGAACAGGAGTAGCGACATTGATTGACCGAGCCGAAGAATACCAAACCCGAAACTTGATGTCTTGAGGTGTTTTCTTCTTTGGAGGGGCTGACATAAGATTGGGCAAGGGGAGTGCGCTCTGCAAGGGCATCGGAACATCTGTCCCATTGACATAGGCAGAACCATTCCCATTCAGTTCTCCAGCGATCAACCACATCGCCAATGCCATTTCATCGGGAGTACGAAGGATAGTTTGCTTGTAGCGATAGCCATTCACAATCTCAGGGACAACCTTTCCATGCACTCGCAAGCCATTGAACACCTTTGGACAAGGGAACGGATAGGTAAATACCGTTGCACTCAATGAGGCATCAAACTCAAGTCGATAGGCATAGTTGTGCTTGTTGAGAGGTTCAACATAGTTTGCAATCACAGCAGGCTCTGTCATTGTGTCAATGTTCAAGATTGCCGCACCACCATTGATATACACAAGGTCACGAGGGGCGTGCTTTGCACACAACCATTCTGCAACCTCTTTATGTTCGTCTGTGGTGAGGACAAAGCCCTTGCCTTTGAAACCTTTCACTTGTTTGTGGTCAAGATCAAGGTACTTGTTCATTTCATTGATGATTGTGCGATTGTCTGTTCGGAAGAACAAGTCGGAGGTGAGTCCGATTGTCAGAAACTTATGCTTTGTGCGGTCGATTTCCAACTTGTCTGCCAACAAGGTATATCCAAAGGCTCGGATAGCGGGAGTGATCTTAACGATTTCCGCACCTCGCTTTTGCCCCATCAAATAGGTAGAATAAGCAACCAAGATGTTGTTCATCATACGAACAGAGTCCTTATTGGCGAGGACATATTTGAAAACATCCATATCTATTTGGGCTGTAGTGAGGATTGTGAGTGCCGCCATCAGATCAACATTTGAGGCGGGGGCATTTGTATAGCCATATTTCTTACGGCAAACAGGACCAATACCGAGTTCAACGGACTCTGCGTCTCGGAGAGGGGTGTTGCATACGCAACACTCACAATTTGCGAGAGCGTACGCACCCTTGAAGAAATCCTTGAGGGCGAGACCTTTGAGATTGGCGGTCTTGATGTGTGCTGAGTTATCTACTGACATATATTCTCCTATAAATTAAAAAGCCTTTCCGATGTGAAATACCGAAAAGGCTCATTTGAATGATCAAGTTGAAAGGTGGTTTATTCTTCTTCGTAGCCATCGAACCACTCACCCTCTTTGCGGGTTTTGGGATCTCTACAATGTGCTTTTGCCTCCTCAAGAGTCAAGCCTCGCTTGATGATGCGTTTACGATTGTGGTTCTTATAGAACCGAATGATTTTGTAAGTCATGATGACCTCCTGCTAATTGAACAATAGATATACGGATCAAGAAAGGAATGATCTACACCCCCTCATAATATGGATCGATTTCAAACAGACCTCGTTCCCAAGCAGGAATGAGGTGCTTCTTGTCTTTCCACTCAGGCTTCAGTCGCCACTTGATCTTGCACCATTCCGCCCAAGATGGGTTGAAATCGTTTGGAGTGGCATAGTAGTTTCCATCCCATTTCAGGATGAGCAATTTCTCTATGAGAGTAGGATCAATAGGCTCTACCATAACGCCTCGACATAGAACGCCATCCCTATATAAATAAGAGAGATACCACATAGCGATATCTCTCCCACCGATCTTTCCAGCGATTTCTAAGAAAGTCGTTCCTTTGTCAAGCAACTCAAGAACCATTTCCATTATTTCTGCGTTTGTTTTCATACCGCACCCCCTCAAAGTGCTTTGTAGGTTTCCTCAATGTCCTCTGTAATCAACTTGAAATCTCCACCAGCCGCAAGTGTGTATTGAACCCAACGAGCGATTGGCAACATTCTACGAATGTAAGGCTTGACCGCCGTTGTTCCCTTTCGAGGAACACTCGCGGGGATTGCTTCATCAGCGACCAATGTTTTCTTGTCCTCAATGAGCCCATAAACATGGATATCACCGACATCGCCAGCCCCATCCCCATCATAGACCTTGATGCCACGAATGGTTTCTCCTTCCCAAACCAAAGGCTTGTAAGGATCAACACGAGTCGTTGCATTGGGATCAGGGTTGAGTGTTTTCTCAAATCCAGCGATTGTTTCCGCAACAGCGATTTCGCAATCCTCAAGGGTAGGGGTTTCACCATTCTTTCCGAAAGTGACACCTTTCTTTGTGATTGCCTCAAAGACTTTCTCAGCGAATCCCTCAGCTTCACAGAGCTCTTTGCTATCTTTGACGAGAGTGGTGTAATCAACGCCAATCTTGACGATTGCCGCGACACGATCTGCACCGCGTCGTTTTTTCTCAGAACCACGACCTGTGACCTTGCCTTTCTTGGTTGTGACGACAAGGACTTTGTCGGCTTTTGCTAATTTATCGAACATAATTCACCTCGAATGAAATTCATCAGAAGGACATCTCCTGACACTATATATACGGATCAAGAACCGATTGATCTATACCCCCTCATTTGTAGATTGCGATATAGGTACTCCCATCAATCCTTTCTTCTTTGTAGAGAGAATACCCCAACAATTTGAAAGCAAGTCGGTAATCGGAAGCATCATAATTAGGGTACGAAATTATGATGGCATCTCTCTTGTTCCATCTGTAATCCATCCGCTCAAAAATATTTTCCAAGACCTCTTTGAGATAGGGCTCTTCATCTTGTGCCTTGTAAAATGGCAAAGCGGACAACAAGAAAACCAACTCACTCCCCTTTGAAATGAACTCGTTCATAATCCCACCCGATGTGATGGGATTCACAAAGATGTGATCTGCGTATCGAGGCATGTGCCATTGTCCATCCCACTCTAGGTCATAGATAAACTCCGTAAGATTCTTGTGGGTGAATCTTGGAATGTCCCTGTGAGATGTTTCACATTTCCAAATCGCCTCCAACAAATCTTTTCGGAGAGCACCCTCACTTTTGTTTCTTGAATACAAGAGCGGTTCATCGAAAGTCAAGGCTTGCGACAAACAAGTACAACAAGCAGAGTAGTCATCAAAAGACTGTGACACATCCCGCAAGGTTTTCTTGAACTTGGAGGATATCTCTTGTGCAGGTTCTTTGACAACACACTTGCCGTTGTAGTATTGAGCTTCCCCAATACCCTTGTCCGAAACCATATAATACTGATCGTTCTTTTTCATTAGTTGCATAATGCACCTCGTTTGTTGATGGACAAAGAATGTCCTGTTGTTAATACCAAAATTGGCGTTTTTTAGTGTTCTCAAAAAAGCACAATTTGTACCTCGAAAGTGTTAAAAGCGTACCTCAAAGTGTAAATCTTGTACCTTTAAGTGTAAATTGCGTACCTTTAAGTGTAAATTATGTACCTTTAAGTGTAAATTATGTACCTCTTAGTGCGCATAAAATTTAGAAGATTCACAAGAAAACCTGAACAAGTGTAAAGTAAATTGACCGATTTGAGATATCTCAATAAAATTGAAAGGTTTTTGTCCAAATTGGGGTGTTTCCCTATGGAAATTTCCATAAAAGTATATGAATCTTGTACTTTTCCTGTGCAACCACCCAAATTGTCGTGTTTTTGCAACCCTGAACAAATTACAAGTAAAGAGGCTCTCAATCTGAATTGACCGAGAGCCTCTAGGGGTGTGTATCTTTGGGTTAAAGTCTAGTTTTCAAATCGGACAGACAAGAAATCGCCTTTGAGAGTGTTCAAGACCTCTCCCATATCCACAAGTGAATCCCACTCGTGAAAGAGATGGTTCTCGTTGAAAGTTTCCTCTATCTCAAGATTGTCGATGAGAGTAAGCCCCTCACATTCTTCGTAATCATTCTCAAGGGCTTGCTTTATTCTCTTTCGGCTGAGCAACGCGTAAGTGGCACTCACACCATATTCTTCTTTCAAGGCGGCTTTGAAATCAGCCTTCATTGGAACGGCAACGAACCGATCTCCAAGATTCTCAATGATTGTGTTGATGTCTTGCATTTCATTCTCCTATATGAATTGTTCAGCAAGAACACTCTCGCCAATCTGACGAGAGATACATTAGATACCCAATGACCAACATTGAGGCGATCATTCGGATCAAATAAGAATACACCCGACAGGATTCGAACCTGTGACCGACCGCTTAGAAGGCGGTTGCTCTATCCAACTGAGCTACGGGTGCGTAATGATTTATTTGTAGAGCCAGCCTCTGACCTCAGTACCCTCTTTGGAGGCAGCCCATTTGGGATGGTCGTACCCAAGAACGATTCTTCCTAGTCTATCTCCTTTCGGTGTCTTGACTCGAAATTGGAAACCCCCACAAAAGGCGATTCTGTTCTGACAACCCCGTTCGATGTAATCAATGGCTTGTGGATTAACTTTGTCACCGATTTCAACAATCTCCATTCCATCTTTGATAAGTCGTTCCAACTGACGCATAATCTTCTTCCGATACGAGAGAAGAACCTCTGCGATTCTTCTCTCCCATAGTACCCTGTCGCAATCATAATCTTGAAAGAAATTGGATTCTTCAAGCCACTTTTGGTAAGGCTCAGATTTGAACTCCTCAATAATCTCTTTGTTGTGTATCAAATCATCATCTTCAAGTTCTTTGATCGCCTGTGCTTTCCCCTCAGGAGAGGCATAGAAAATTTCGTTCTCCATATCTTTAAGCATATCCGCTGCGATGTGTGGCATAACGAGATCAATGACCTCTTGAATTGTGTATGACATAATGTTCTCCTTTGGTTTCTTTCTATACGGATCAAGAAAGGAATGATCTACACCCCTTGCTATCTGTTACCTATTACGAAAAGGATGATAAGGGTGATATTGTTGAAATACATCACGCCTCTGATTTCTTTGAAACCTTAGGTATTAGAGCCTATCCTATTAAGAACAGACTCAAGATGAAACATGGTAAATCTTGGATCGTTACTAATAAGAGAAAGAGCAGAAGTTTTGTCAAACTACTCACCTATAAGGCAAGATGGATTAGTGGACTCTTAGTTGAGGTAACTACATCCCTTCCTTATGGTAGTGTTAATGATGATACTCAAAAAAAAAGCCTTGTTGCCGCATTACTTCTACCCATACAAGGCGGGATGGGGTTGGAGGTCTTTTGAGAATTAATGTGCCCCGACTAACTTGCACAAAGGAAACAATAGAACCCTATCTCTGACAAGAAAGGCACCAATGCGACTGCTGATACCTATCTCCACTACTCATCATCACAAATAGATAGTTGCATACCTATCCGATCCCAAAACATTCAACATCAATTGAAACGGAGTGAGCTCACCACCACCCTGTAAGATGTGCTTCATAATGCTCGGTGAAAAACCACTCACCAACATCGTACCTGTTTCATGCACACGAACAGGATAATGGGGCGAACCATTGAGATTCCAAAAAACCACTTGAGGCATAGCGACACCACAATCATCGTATCTCGCTTTCATCTGCGAGAAGAACGATTCACTTGTGTGATGGCGAGCACTCGCTTGATCAAACTCCATATCCGACAAGACAATCAACTTGCTAGGAACATTCGCTGGATCTCGCTGGGCAAGATCAAGGAACATATCAAAGACCAACTCCAAGTTGGTGTTCATCCCCCAATCAGCCATACGAACTTTCTCTACCTTCAAATCAAGAGAACCCTTTGGAATACTTGTCCAAATGGGCGACTCAGAAAAGGTCAAGAATCGGTTCTCGTACAAACCCTTGTTTCTCTCTGCGAGATACATACCCAAACCAATAGCCACAACCATTGGGAGTCCTGCCATCGAACCACTCACATCAATGACAGGGAGAATACTCTCCTCCGAGCCACCCAAGTAATCAGGCAAGTTGTCCCACATAGCCTGAACGGTGTTGTCATACTTGTCCTCAAAACATTTCTGTACCAATTGGTGCGGGTACAAGGTCGAGGCATTGATCTTCTCCCCACCCGATAAGACACCATCAAGATACTCTTGGTATCTCTCACCATCGTTCCGAGCGAAAGCCCCCTTGTATCTCAAACCCGCTTGCGATGGTACGGACTTGTATTCAATCTCACTCCATTCTTGGGAACACATCTGAGATTCCACAACGGATGTGCCACTAGACAACATCTTACGATAATCCTTTGCACTCAAACCCAAAAGATTTCTTAGCTTCTTGGCAAGGTCTTTCTTGCTTGATTTCTCACGAGGCATCCACTTGCACAAGAGGGCATTTCCCAAGCCCAACTCAATGGACAACACAAGTTTCAAGGTGTCCTCATTAGGAGTACCCAAGAGCTCAAAGGTATCGTCCCAGCGACCATAGTGGGCAATCCAATAGACGAACTCTTTCGACAAGGTTTCTTTCTCAGCAAGATCACGAACAATCACTCGGAAAGCAGAACGAATACCCTGACCTCCACGAATATCCCTTGCGTAGAACAAGGCTCGGAGAGCCAATGTCTTTTGTTCCCCATAAGCAGCACCCCAAAGACCAAGAATCTCCTCGTCCCCCTTGTTGCGAATACCACCCAAAGACGAAAAGAAATTCAAGAGATGAGAACCACTACTCTCGTAAGCACCTGCGCCATTCTGTGTTGCTGTCATCATAACTGACCTCCGATTGAGTTGAAAAAAACAGGGTGCGTTTTTTAGATAAGAATGTTGGTATCAAAAAATATTGCTGTTAGCACCCTTGTGAATCCTAGTACCCACATACAAAAAAAGTGTGATCGCTACAACCACACTTTCTTATTTTCCTCAAAAACCCCTTAAAACCAAACCTCCGAAAAAAAATTCCAAAAACAATTTCGCAATTCACTAATTCGGGATTCCGTTTTGAAAAATCCTATATATAAGAGGGGGGGTCAAATTGATAACACTATCTCTTAGAATAATCACTCGTCTAACGACCACACACCATCACGATATATGCACCAAGAGGTGTCAGCACTCAGCTCGACTCTCTTGTTCTTCGCTACCTTGTATATATACAGTGATTCAACAAGCACACCCTCTACCATACGCAAAGACCACTCCAAGTTCTGTGCGACCTCCTCTGCCTTGTAGTAATCCCCGCAGATGCTCAGGACTCCTATCTCTTTACACCACACTATATATGCGTACATACTCTCCCCACTCCACACAAATATACCCACATACAAAAAAAGAACCCCACCCTATGAGAAAGGCGGGGTTAAAATGGGGTTAAAAGTAAAAGTTTCAGATTTTCAGTGCAACTTCAATTCGACAATTTCGGGTTGCTCGGATCGTTGCTAGAGTTAATGGATCGGTTTTTTTCCTTGTGGGAGTTGTGCTGATCTTTTCTACCCTATGTTGATGCTGTCTTTCTTGCGGATGAATTGGTCTTTGATTGTTTCGATGTTCATATCTCCATCGAGTTTCTCACAGAGCTTCTTCCAATCTTCTTGCAGAGATTCATTGAGGGGCAGGATGTTGCGGATATCCACTTTCTGAATGGAACGCCACTCTCCGAAGATACTGACGAAGATTCCTTTCTTCTCGATCTCAATGTTAAAAACCGTTCCGATTTCTCCGTTCCAAATGATTGGCTGTCCAATGGAGAGCACGAGTTCAAGATAGGATTCTCCCGTAATGGCTTGTCCTTTGTGTTTAGAGAGAGGATTGAACATATCGACACAAGGTGCGGGATCGACGCCTGAGATCATTTTCTCTTTGACGATTCCAAAGTTGAGGAGTGGATTAGAGTAGAGGTCTCTCTTTCTTCTTACGAGGTCACGAACTTGCATGGGCATTTCTCCTTAGAATGGTGGTTCAAGAATATCTTGTGCTTGGATAGAGGATAGGAACTCTGTGCGGGACTTGATGTCTGTGAGGTCATAGAGGCTATCGTCCGTTAAGGGGATAGATATCTCCCCTGTTCCTCGAATGATGTAGATTGGTTCATTGTCTTGTAAGATGAACCAGCCAAAGTCTTTCACAGAGGATTCGGAAACAGATGGGACGATCTCAAAGGAGTGTTCTCCCAGGCCTCTCGCCTCCGAGTTGATTTTGATTTGTTGTAGTATTGTGGGAAAGAGCTTCTTGAGTGCATCAATGCGAACATCGTCCGCCAAGTCTTGTAGTATGCCCATGTGGGTTCTCCTTGGAAATAAAAGGGGTAGATGCTATCAACCTCATAGCACCTACCCACAAACATTCATTCATTGATCGGTATTTTGTGTCTTGATCAAGGACATTCAAACCTTATGCAGGGCGAATGTGACCTAAGCCAATCACCAAGTCCTCGTGCATCTCAATCTCCGCAATCTCATCTTCTGTGAAATATTCACGCAGAGGACAAGGAACATTTGGCGCGGGAGTATGGGGAATACAATCAATAAATCCCGCATCTGTGAAAGGACATAGGTCATAGGGACACCAATCAAGACAAGCCTCATAGACTCCCTCGACATTCTCGTGGAGAGTGGGCTCGCCCTTTGTGGCGACATCCCATTCAAAGGTGACGAAAAAGGGATAGTGACAAGAGTCGCCATCCCACGCATAGAAGAAGCAGGCAATAAATGTTTTCATTATTCATCTCCAAAGTAAGTGTTGTATGTTTCACGACCCTTGTCAGTCACGACCCCATTGAGAACCCAACCGAGTTTCACAAACAGAGCCATTTCGTTTTCTTCCGCAAGTGCGAGATTATCAAAGCACTCGTAAAAGGCAATCAGTAAATCTTTCATTTTATCTCCTAGATACAAGAAAAGGGGGAGGCGATTTCTCACCTCCCAATCGGATTAAGCAGCCTTGCTGACGAGTGTTGCGCCAGCAGGGACTTTCGCGGGGAAAGATTTGTTTAGGGATTTCCAAAGGTCGCCTTTCTCGACAAGCACGGCACAGTCAGGACCATATCCTGTCAAGATAGAGGCGGGAACAGTCAAGCGACGCCCACATCGACAGCACAATCCCTCGTGGTAGAACACGATAGCGTCAGGCAACTCGCCTTTCGCTAGTGTGTCCATCAACCAAGCGAATGACTTGCTTCGGAAATCATCAGAGGGGATAACGGCTGGTGCCAAGTCCGCTTTCTTGAGTTTCTTGGCAAGGAACGCTTCTTGTTTTTCAGAGAGAGTCCAGCCGTTGCGGTAGTAGCGCATCATATTGTTCGCAAAGTCTGTGACATAGGTGTCGTTGGCGTTCTCTGCCCAAGTTTTGAGGTCAGGAAGAAGATCGACAATCCCGCGAGTGGGGTGGAAAACCCCTCTCTCAAACACTCCGATGAAAGTGTAAGAGGTTTTCTTGCTGTTGTCCGAACCTGTGAAAACTCGGACATCGAAGGCATCGTCACGATCCTTGATTGCCTCAACACGATAGGTCAATCGAGTGTTTCGTGCGGTGTTCTCAATAGTAAAGATGGCTTTTCCGCCCAAGATGAATTCGCTTTGGGCTTCCGCGCCTTTGATGATGAGTGCATGATTTGTCATGGTGACCTCCGAATGAATGAATGAATGAATGAATGAAATAAAACCAAAATCCTAGAGAGTGACTATCGCCACCCTCTCACACTATATATACGGATCAAGAACAAAACGATCTACACCCCCCCTCTCCCTACTCAAATTCCACTCCGTACCCCTCTCTATCTTCGGGGAGTAAATCGCCCTCGTAGGACGAAATCTGAGCCGCCAAATCTCGCCAGCGATACTTTTCATGGATTGAGTGCCAAAAGCCCTCTATATTCAAT
>Ga0181584_10000289_pt1 | contig 34570 bp, 25 predicted proteins | sample 071ome_30_FD_132462 | JGI IMG/M metagenome (GOLD analysis project Ga0181584, IMG submission 132462) | Coastal salt marsh microbial communities from the Groves Creek Marsh, Skidaway Island, Georgia - 071406AT metaG (megahit assembly) | ecosystem: Environmental > Aquatic > Marine > Intertidal... | reverse complement strand
GCGACCCACTTGGTGTCGGGCGCCCGGAGCCCCCCGCCCCGGTCCCTCGGGGGCGCGCGCCCCTTCCGGGCGGCCCTGCCCTTGCTCCTGCCGTCGGCCCGGGCCCGGCGCACCTGCCGCTCTGCGTCCTCGCGGGCCGCCGCCAGCGCGCGCTCCTTGGCCCGCCCGCCGAGGTCTCCGCTGACGACAGTCGACCCGGCGACCACGATCGCCGCGTCAGGGTCTCCCAGGGCCGCTGCGGCCTCGGGGGACGGCGCGGAGTGGATCCACTCGACCTCTCGAGACAGGTGGGCGAGGAGCATCGCGAGGTCCCGGGTCGTCACCGCCGCGGGGAGGACCGTGCGCGGGTCCAGGAAGCCCTGCATCGCGACGGCCTCGGTCACCCGGGACTGCAGTCCGCGCACCAGCGACGGGGACACCACCATCGAATCCAGGGCGACGCAGCCCCTGCCCCCGCCCGCATGGTCCCGCAGCATCGACGCCAGCCCCGTCTCCGGGCGGGCCACGCCCCGGACCTTGGCCTCCCGGAAGGTCACGTACCCTCGCGTGTCGTAGTACTCGTCGATTTGCGCCCGCATGGCCTCCTTGTGCCGCCCTGGCTCGTACCTGGTGCCGCCCCCCGTGAGCTTCCCGTCCACAGCCCCATCCGCCACAAGGGCGGCGACCGCCTCCCCCACCAGCTCCGGCTCCTCACCGAGCTTCGCGGCGAGGTCGCCGACCTGGACGGGCTCCGACGCCGCCCCGAGTGCGGCCCGTACGGCCGACGACGCCCCTTCCAGGTACGACTCCGAGTAGACCCTCCCCCTCACGATCCGCGCGGGCGGCTGCATGGCCGCGACACGCCCCGCGAGGAGGGACAGGACGACGTCGCTCGGGAACCCCAGCGAGGTGGCCAGCGACACGCCCGTGGCCTTGCCGTGCCTGGCCAGTGTCTCCTCCACCGCCTTGACCACGACGCCCGTGACGTACGCCCGCGTGACGAGGTCGTTCCCGAGCAGGGCCACCTCGAACGCCCCGCCCCCCTCGCCGGCCCGCGCCGACATCTCGTCCGCCCCGCGGACGTCAGCGACTTCGCCCGCGACGGCGCGCATGTGGACCAGGTCGACGACCAGCTCAGAGGCCGCGGCCGACAGGGCCACCCGCCCCCGCTCCTCCAGGATCCCCCGCAGCTCAGACCGCAGGCGCTCGCGCGTTACGTAGTGCCGGGCGTCAGTGGTGACGATGAGCTCCCCGGGCCGCAGGATGCCCAGGTCCTGGAGCTTGTTGATGATCTCCACAGCGTTCCTGCGGGTACACGGCGTGGCGGCGGCGGGGTCCCCGGTCGCAGGGCGGGGAGCCGCGGGGCCGGGGGGGGGGCGGGGTGGCGGGGGGACGCACCGGTCGCTCATCTGCGCCGCCGCGGTGGGCCGCTCTTGGACCGCCGCCAGCTCTGCGAGGAGATCCGCGAGCTCGGGATCCTTGCTCTGCCCCAGCAGTGACCACATCGGAGCAGCCGCCGGGCTAGCTGGCCCCAGAGGGGAGGCGAGGCAGGGCTCCCGGGGAGGAGGGGCTCGGGAGGACCCAGTTCGTTGGCGCGGGCCACGCAGGCGCGAAAGGGTGTGCGGGTCCTGTGAGAAGGAAGCACATGCGTCTACCCTTACTGTTCGCCGGCAGGTGAGCGTCAAAAGGAAGGGCTGGGCCGCGCAGACCTCACACCAATTCCTCCGTCGGTCTCAGAAACTCGCGGAGGCGATGACTCCGGGGAGGAGACCCTCCTCTGCAGCTCGTCTGCGCACCTGGCATACACCCGTGGTCAGTTTCCTACGCGCCCGCTACGTAGCAGCCGCGTCCCCTGACGGAGCGCGCTTACCAGCCCCCCGCCTCCCCCACGAGCAGAGTGGGTTTGGCCGACACCGGCCCGTCCAGGATCGAGCGCTAGCAATGCACCCGCTCGGTGAGCTCCTGCTGATCCTCTGCGGCGTCCTCGATACGAGTCAAGCATATGCCCGTCCCGTGCTGCGCAAACCCCCCCCGCAACCCACCCCTCCCGCCTGGGCCAAAATTTGAGATGACCCGCGCCGGTTCGATCACTTCCACCCGGTTTGATCCGCAGATCTCCAGCGTCTCGAGACGCTGCTTCTCTTACCCTCGTACAAGGTCCTCGCGGAGGCCAAGAAGCGCGTCGAGCGGACGGAGGAGTTCAAGCCCGAGGTGAAGCGCAGGAGGATCAGCATCCAGGGTACGCGTTGCCAAATGTGCCCGAACTGCAAGAATGCGCAGACCGCCAAGCAGGCCTGCTACGTCAACATCCTCATGACCTTCCCAGAGTTCCAGGACCGGGACATCATCATCACCACGATGCGCCGCTTGGGCTTCAGCGAGTTCGGCCTGCCCCCCCAGCCGGTGAAGGGCGCCACGGTGAGTAGCTCGGGGACGTTTCGCCTCTTTTTCCAGCGCCCTCAATGCGTGCTTGGACTCTTCTTTGACGTGAATCTGCATCGGTCGCACGTCACCCCTTTCCCGCGCGGGTCCCCAATGTTCAGGCAAACCACTCGGCGAGCCCGCGCGGCCTCACCCCTTTCCGTTTTCGCCGTCGGGGGGAGCGTGTGATGTGGTGGACTGTCAGTGCGCCGCGTCGCATTGAAAGTGGGGGCGCATGGGGGTCCGGCCCCGGTGCGGGGGCTTCGCTGCCCGGCCGGCCTTGCCGGACACCTCGTACTCCCGCCTCCCCGCCCGCAGGTGGCCGACCCCGCGCCGGTGGCCGCCCCCGCCCCCGTCGCGGACCCCGAGCCCGTCATCGAGCACTGCACCATCTGCCGGACCGGGGACAAGATGGTGAGCAAGGACAAGGCCCTCCTCTGCGACCTCTGCAACCGCGAGTTCCACCTCGTGTGCCTTGAGAAGTACGCCCCGGAGGACCAACGGTTCCCGGAGGACGACAGCTACGGTCACTGGTACTGCCCCGCGTGCCACGGCGCCGGGACGTCCCTCAACAAGCTCATGCTCGAGTGCGCCACCATGAACCTGCCCTTCCCCATCCCGGACGAGGTCCCGGGCGCTGATCTGTCAGTGGGCTGGGAGCTCACGTCGGAGCGGACCGTGCGGTTCTTCCACGCCCAGAAGGACACGCAGGGGAGCCACACGAAGAACGCGATGAAGATCATCGAGAAGGGTTTCGACGAGGAGAGCGCCGACCTCCCGTGGGTGAGCGAGATGGTCCTCGGGCGGAACGAGTACATCCAGCTTGACCACTTCGCCTCCACCGCCACCATCCTCCTCTCGGCACCCAGCCAGGCCAAGGCCGGGGCCACCCGGGTCTCGGACGCGCACCGCCCCGTCGCTGCGGCGGTCGTGCGGTTCTGGGCGCCGGCGGTGTGCGAAATCCTAGCTATCGCCACGACGCCCTTCTCCACCCGCCAGGGCCACGGGAGGGCGCTGATCAACGTCGTCGAGTCCCTCTGCGCCCTCCTTGGGATCAACCGCATGGTCGCCCTCTCGCGCAACCGCTCCCAGAATTTCTGGACGGGCCTCAAGTTCCGCGCCGTGCCCAAGGACGAGCTCCGCGCCCTCGAGGACCGTAAGGTCTCCCTCGAGTACTGCGACGTGCCCCCCAAGCAGGCCAAGTTCGTTTACCGCGAGGTCCGGCCCAAGTCCATCAACGCTATGGGCTTCCTGTGCGAGCTCCAGGTGGACTCGAACGCCTCGCAGAAGGCCGCCAAAGCCATGTTCGAGTCGCGCGCCCGCGCCCTCGAGCGCAACTGGCCCTACTGGGAGACTTACCAGAAGGAGAAGGAGCGCAAGGCCAAGGAGGCGGCCGAGAGGGCCTCCAAGCAGGAGGAGGAGACCACCTCCACGGGGCGCCCCGGGGAGACGGCCTCGGGTGGCTACGGCGGGTTCGGATCGGTGCCCCAGCAGCGCCCCTCGGGCCCTGGGGCGCAGCGGGGGCCCATGACTGCCCCGCCGGGGAGGTTCCCCGCCAAGGCGCCCCAGGGGGGACCCGCGCACTACGCCGCGTTCGGCCGTGGTGGACCAGCCGCCTCCTCCGCGCGCCCTGCTGCTGCCCCCGCTCCGGCGGCCGCCGCGCCGCGGGCGTGGACGGGGGTGTGGGGGCCTGCGGGTGGGGGCCGGGTGGGAGGCGCAGGGGCGTCGGCCCCGTCATCGAAGGCCACCTCCAAGGCAACCGACAACGACCGGCCGAGTGACTCTGGTGATCACATTGTGCGTTCTGTTGGGGTAGCAGGCGGATGTGCTGATTCGAGCACGTGCCGTGTGCGCTGAGCCAGGGCACCTACGCTGACATACCTTTCCAGTCGTGTATGCTCGCAGGAAAGAAGGACTGAGCGCGACGTCGGGATGGAGCTCGAGGTCGAGACGGAGCGTGCGATGGAGGTGGTTCCCGCGCAGGAAGCGGCGGTGCACAGTGCGCAGGTCCGCCAGGGACAGGAGCCCGAGGAGGGTGGGGCTGCTGTCCTGATGCGCAAGGTCGAGGAGGTGAGGGAGCTCGAGCGCGAGATTGCCAAGATCAGCGCCGCTCGCGCCTGCCTGAGGGGCGTCAAGGGGACGTCTGACATCGTCAGGCGGCTCAGCCGCGCGGGCGCGGAAAAGGAGGGCGATGTTGCCGTCATCAGGAGCGAGCTGCGGGGAATGGTCGAGGAGTGAGGAGTACGGAGTGACCGTGGGATCTTCGTGAGAGGGTACTCCGTCGTCCCCCTGCTTGTCTGGGAGCGATCTGTGCGGGCTCGTGGGCCGGGATGATCCCTTGGTCTTCAAAATCCGTTCATCACATCGAACACCCTTGCCCGAGGGCTGTCGGCGCCTCCTAGACCTTCTTTGCCAGCTTGGGGACGGTGAACGTGCCACCGAACATGAACGCCCCGGACTTTGCAGCGCCCTGGGACAGGGTCACCACTGACGGGCGAGGCGCCGATGGCGCCCGGGCCTGGGCAATGGTTCCCTCAATTTCCGTCGCCGTGACGGGCTGGGACATGGACAGCCCCGTCCCCCGGCCCTGCGCGCTGCCGAGGGCCTTGGCCGTGATGTTGGTGTGCCTGTTGGCGTCCACCTTGGCCAGGGCCCCGGCAGGTTTCCCCAGCGCGCGCTTTCTTCCCGGGGCGGATGCCTGACTCAGCTTGACACCCCCGACTGCCGGCTTCGCCTGTGCCGCACCAGCGTCCTCGACGGCGGCCTTCTTCGCCGCCCTCGGCTCGTTCTCCTGGTCTTCGTCCCTAGCCCGCTTGGTCGAGGCGGAAGTGCCTCCTTTCAGCTGCTTCTCCGCACCCTTCTTAGGGGCAGTCTTGCCCGCCGTCGGAAGCGGCTCCGGGGAGGCGGGGGGCTCGTAGCCCTGCGAGATATCGATGCTGGGGGCAACCTGGGCGTCCGAGGTCCCTTCCCCCATAGCAGCGAGACCTGTGCGGTCGTCCTGTGGCTCTGGGGCTTTCTTTCCCCTGCCCCCACGCTTCCCCTTGAGGCATTTATCCACCCCCCCTGACGTGTTTGCCGCCCCCTTCCCGCCGGCACCCTTCTTGGCCCTGCTGGCACCCGTCTTCCTGCCACCCTTCTCACCAGTCAACCCAGCGGCGGCTCGGCCTGACGACCCCGGCCCAATATCCTCTCCGCCCTCGTCCTCCTCAGCGTGAGTCTCGAGAGCAGGGGCGCGGTAGGAGCTCCGACGAGCGGCGCCCGTCGTCACGTGGAACGCCTCGAGCTCACCCTCCATCAGGGACATCCGGCGCTCCTTGGCGCGGACCTCAGCGGTGAGTGCTGTGACCCTGGCCTGCCCCTCCAGGGACGAGGCCCGAAGCTCGCTTTCGAGTGCGCGGACGCGGTCCTGGGCGTCTTGCCTGCTCCGCTGCTCCTCGACAAGGCGCTGCTCGAGCCCGGCAACGCGGTCCCGCAGCCTCTCCTCTGCCAGCTGCTCCTTCTCCGCCATGGCCCGCAACTGCTCCTGGACGCGGTCCGACTCCATACCCTTCTGCTCTGCGGCCATCTGCTTCCACTCTTGCAGGAACTCCTCCTTCTGCACCATGCGCTGCTCCATCAGCGCCGCGTTCTTCTCAGCGTGCAGGGCCCGGTCCTCCAGGTCCCGCACCCGCTGGGCGTGGGCTGCCTCAAGGTCTTCGAGTTTGGCCTGGTGCGACGTCCGAAGGTCCGCGATCTGATTCCCCATGTCGTACTCCGTCTCCTCGAGCGTGGATCTCAGCTGCTCCGCCTCCATGGTCCTCGCCGCGAGGCTCTCGGCGAGCCCCGCGGCCTCAGCCTCCAGGCGCGTGGTCTCGCCAGCGGCCTGGACCAACTCTCTGCGAAGGAGCTCGTTGGTGCGCAGGAGGCGCTCCGTCTCCTGCCGAGCCACGTCCAGGTGCAGGGTGAGCACCAGGGACTTCTTCTTTTCCTCGATCTCGTCGACGCAGGCCCGCGCCCAGTCCACCTTCTGCTGCTTGAGAGAGCCCGCAGCGTGGGTGAGCTTGTGCTCCAGCTCTTGGACCGGGTGCTGCCCGAGCTGGCTGAGGCCCTGGCGGATGTGGAACACCAGGGGCTCCAGGCACTGCACCTCCTTCTGAGCGAGACCGTACTGCGAGGGTGGGGCGAAGCTGCGACATCATGCCCGCGGAGCCGGGGAGGGCTCGCTCGGGGTGCCAAGCGGCGCGGGCGTTGTTGCTTGGTGGCCCAACCACCGGGGGAAGCCACGGGTGACCGGAAGCTCGTCGCGAACCAGCTCCGGGGCGCGTGTCACCTTGGAGCGCAGATCTTCGATGCGGTCGAGGGCCTCGGCGAGGAGCATCTGGAGCCTCTCATTCTCCCGGGAGACGTCGTTCACCTGCGTGGATGAGTTGGCCCGAACTTCGTAATTTCCGGGATCTCAGAAGACAAATCGCGCCCAAATTGCGAGTCTCGTGCAACGAAAAGAGGTGTATTGTCACGTTGAAATGAACAAAGCACGCCGCGACGCTGTGAGCGGGGAGACATGGGCGCAGGAAGTGGTTGTTGACAAGGGCAGTCACCTCCTCCGGAGAAAGCAGCCCGTGGTGCCTCCCAACCTCCCCCGAGGTGTCGAGACCAGCCGCATGGCTACCCTGTGCGCTTTCTGCGCTCATATTCCAGGCGGAGAGATCCGTCACGGGGAAAGGTGAATATTGAAGCCTCCCGAACTTCGACTTGGGGAATGAACTCCTCCTCAGAGGCCACGTGGAGCCAAAGGGTTGGCTTCTCCGGGGAGACCAAGCAGTATAAGATGTCATCCGCGCGGCGCGATCAACAAGAGCCCTGTGTATGCCGTCTCCATTCACTTTTGGCGAATGAAACCGAGACTGACCGACGAGGAAGGGCTTGGACCCCGTCAGTGGGCGCACGGGACACCTTTTGAACGGTAACCGCGACCCGCGGCATGTCTGTGGTCACTAACGTGCCAATACGTTCGGTCTAACCCTGCATCAGACTAAAGCGCCGCACCCAGAAGCAGCGAACCCTCCTTCCCCCCTTTCTTCGGCGACCGAGTGCGACGCTTGCGCACAAGATCGACGTGCCTTGTCAGGTGTTACGCGGGGATTCGAAAGAAGCAGGCATGGTGAAGCTCATCAGGTGTGTATGGTCGCTACATGGGGCGCGGGAGCGGTGTCTTGTCGCACTTCCCCCCTTCGCTCGCTTCCACACCCGCGCACAGCGGCGAATCAGTCTTTTTGCGGTTCTTACCGCTAATATATGCACATATTCGTCCTTGAAGAGGCGCAATCGTTGATTTGATGTCGTCGACGGTCGGCATCGGCCATCCTCCCCCGGGGAAAACGTCGAGGAAACGCCGCTTCTGCCCCCTTCTTCCGCGATGCGACTTTGTTCCTCACTCGCCGGCGGTCGCTTTGACACATTTGTGACCACATATATATTGGGGTTCGGTTTCAGACGACCATTGCGGTGGGACGAGGGCTTGGCTCGCCCCCCTTTTCCTCCGGGGGGCTGCCCAACGGGTAATCCTCCCCGCGCTTTGGAGAGGTGACCGGGCGACCTATCCTCTGCACCCACTCGCAGGTTCTTGATGAAGCTCTCGAATGAGACCGTGAGGGTAGAGCTGAAGAACGGGACCACGGTGCAGGGGACGATCACTGGGGTCGACCACGCCATGAACATGCACATGAAGTCGGTGAAGGTGGTGCCCACGGGGAGGAACGCGGTGCAGATGGACAACATGAGCATCAGGTGAGGGCAGCACAGGAGGTATTTTCGCACTGCACGCACGGGATCCGTGCCGAAGCGGCCTCCGTGACGCGGGAGGGGCGCCCTAAATCTGCGATGCCTCGGCCGCTCTCAAGGGAGGAACCCGAGTCCACCCTCCGTCCGTGCCTGCAGGGGTTCGACCATCCGGTATATTATCCTTCCCGACTCTCTGAACCTCGACACGCTCCTTGTAGGCCTTGACCAGCCCAAGCAGCGGGCCAAGCACCCCGAGAGGGAGAGGGCACCGGCTGCGGGGGGGCGGGGCCGGGGCAGGGGCAGGGGCAGGGGTGGCCGGGGACGTGGGCGGGGTCGCTTCTGATCCGAGGAAGCAATTGAAGAACGCCGCCGCGGGAGCTGCTTCGGGCTGCTCCTGTCTAGCCAGGCCGCTACTTTCAAAGGGAGCGGTCTCCGGAAACGCTGCCACTTGCCCACGCGCTCACATGCCCATTAGCCCATTATCTGAGCCCTCCACAGCCCCGACAGCTCGCGTGCCCCCGCCGCCCCGGCGAACGGAAGGACCCTGGGGGCTACCTTTGCCAGCGTACGCTCGTCCCCGCCGAGGGTTCGCCCCAGATCCATCCAGTCTGGCGACCACTGCCCCTCGAGGGTCGTGACCCCGTATGCATCGGGCCACCTGACCTGCCCAGGGGCAAGGCCCCGGCCCCCCGCGTCCGACGCTGCTTGCTCGAGCCTGCCCAGAAGCTCCTCTGGCGACTCGACGGGATGGTACCAGCCGCTCGCAGTGGCGGAGGCGAGGGTGAGGCGCACCCGCGCCCACGCCGCCGCTGCTAGGGCCTCCCCGTCCTCCGGGTCCACAGTTGCCAGACCCAGGTGCTCTGCCGCCGACGCAGCCGCGCGGTCCAGGGCGGCCGCCAGGACGCCCGGGTCCAGGGGGTCGCTGCAGAAGGTGTCGGGCTGGTAGAGCTCGAACGCGCGGGCCGTCTGCACCGTGGACAGCGCGTGGCACACCTCGCCCAGGACGGCCGGCTCCCCGGCGAGGTCCTTGGGGAGCATCAGGAGGTCGGCGAGGCACCGCGTCAGGGGCACGAGCGCGCCGTGCGCCCCCGTGGGCATGCCGAGCGCCTCGATCAGGCCCGTCATCTCCATCTTCGCGCCCATCGCCCACCCAAAAGTCAGGGGGGCCTCCTCCCCGCCCGCCCCCGGGCCGCCCACCAGGGCCTCCCGCCCCCGCTGCCCCAGCCACGCAGGGACCCCCTTGAGGCTCCGGTGGCCCCTCGTTACCCCGGCCGGGGGGGCGGCGCCGAGGGCCGCGTTGATCAGGGCCGCGTCAGCTACGGCTACGACGGCGGGCACCAGCAGCGCGGAGAAGGTCATCCCAGGAGTGCCGAAGGGCGTGACCTCCCGGAGGAGCTTGGCGGCGGCGACACGCACCCCAGCGCAGAGGGAGGAGACCCCCTTCGCCCCGCTCCCGCGCGTCCGGGAGGCGAACTCGGCCACTGCGTCCTCCCAGACATGCCGTACCCCGGCGACGAACGCCTCGTGCTCGAGCGCCACGAGCTCCTCCACGATGGCCCCGGCAGCCTTGCTGCCCACAGCGTCCTCGAGGGGGGGGACCCCGCGGCCTCGCTGGATGCGTCCCTGGAGGGCCAGTCGCGTGTGGACCGCAAGGAACCAGGTGTCCAGGGCACCGGTAAGCAGGGACGTGGCCGAGAGAAGGCCCCCGCGGGCCTTCTCCGCCACCAGTCTGAGGTACTCTACCGCGCCCCCATCCCCCGAGACGGCCAGCGCCAGGGCCGTGCGCGTCAGGCACCGTGCCGCGAAGGCAGAGGCGGGTCCAGGGGTGGGGTGGGGAGGCTGTCCGAGAGGAGCAACCGAGCACTCGAGTGCAGTGGCTGGCCACTTGGCGACACGCTGCGACCTTGCAGCGGGCTGCAGGGCAGAGTCGTCACCACTGGGCACGTTCTCAGCCCCGCCTGCCTCTACCGATCCCCGACCGCGGGAATCGGCTGGAGCACTCGGTTTGCCTCCCTTCCGGTCGTCCGGCACGTAAGAGTGCTCCTGACCTGGCCTGCCCGCGGCGAGAGGGGGGCGGAGGTCAGGTTCGGCCCCATTCGCTTGTGGGACGCTCGTTGTGGGTAACGAGAGGAAAGGATTCTCGGCGCCCGGGTCCTCTCCGGCTGGGACAGGAGCCGCGGCGTGCGCGGTGCCGGGGGCGGGCGATCTTGAGTCTGCGGGCGAGCCCGACGCAAGCGCCTCAGCGGGCGGCGGGTCACCCCCCCCGCGCGGGGTGGAGGACGGCTGGTGCGCTCCGTCGCCGGGTGTTTGTGGCTCCTCGTCCCCCCGGGCCCCGTCTTGGCCTGCGACGCCTGCGCCCCCCTCGCTCTCGCCTGTGTCGCTCGCAAATGGGTTGTCGCGCTCGTTGTCGGTCTCTTGGCCGCCCTGGGCGGGGTCATGCCCCCTGAGTGGGAAGATCACCTCGGCCGTGTGCTCGTCAAGGGGGTCTACCGGTGCCGAGGTCCTCGCCTCGATGCCCGCGGGGGCAGCATGGGCTGCGCCCGCGACGTGGCGTCCGAGTCTTTCCACGACTGCAGGCACTGCGTCTCCCGCTCCAGAGCCACTGGACAGCGTATATGCGGCACCAGCAACAGGTCCCCCGGGGCCCTCCACAACTGTGGGCGTTTGAGCCGGTGCGGCCTTCCCCGCCCGGGCCCCTGGGACGAGGCTCCTGATACTCTGAACGTCCGATGCCTGGCTGCCTCTTCGTGCTCCTGCCTGTGCCTTCCAGGTGGCCAGCCGGGCCGCCCGCGCGGACCGCATCGCCTCGACTCTGCTCTGGCCACCCTCCTTCGCAGGGAGGGGGGGCACCGTGGGCTTCTTTGGAGGCTCCGGGTCGGCGCCACTCGCGGCCGAGGAAGGCTTCGGGGCGACCTCCGACACTGGCACATCGTTGCCCTCTGCTTCGCGAAGGACATCGGCGAAACGCACTCTGCTGTCCGTCTTTGCGTGCCCACCCCCCGGCCGACCTGCCTTCGGAGCGTCCGACGTGTACAGCTCCAAGCCGCCCCTGCGGGGCGGAAGGGCTGTCGCGCCCCCCGCGAGTACTGCCTGAGGGGGTCCAGCGCGGTCATCTTCATCCGAGTCGAGCAGGATCCCGTCCGAGTCGTACCGGTCCTCCCTCGACGGGGGCTCGCGCAGCGCATGCGCCGTGGCCAGGTGCTGGACCTCCGGCTTGGGGAAGGGCCGTTGAGTGGTCTCCGGCGGCCCTCCCGAGGGAGCTCTGTGCCCAGCGGACGATTCGGCAAACCCCCGTTCCTGGCGCGCATGCATGACCGCCTCAAGCCCCTTCCCATGCCGCTCCAGGTCCTGGCCCGACGCCAGCTCGCGCCCACCTCGGGTACCCAGCAGCTCACCGTCGGGTGTGGAGCCAAGGTCCGCTCCGCAGACGCCGGGCTGTCCGCTGTCGACGGGTGCGTCCCATCGCCCCCTCGGAGCAGGGGCACCGGCATTTCGAGAGGTGTACTGGGGCCCGGGGCCAGCACACCCGCCCGCCCCGTCGCCAAAAGGTGGCAGGGAAGGGGTGGTGGGGGTGCCACTGGAAGGACGGCCTGGTGTGGGGGGTGCGAGGCTGATGCTCCGGCTAGGCTGGGGCAGCGCCGGGGCCATGGGGGCGGGGTTGTCCATCGTTCGGGCAGGGGTGTCCAAGCCCCCCACGTGCGAAAACCTCTGCTGGGCGCCCGAGTAGGAGAAGCGGGAGAGCACTGAGGCATCATCCGAGGAGATCGCTGAGGACAGGGCGGACGACCCGACGGACCCCCGGCCCGACTTGTGGCGGATGGCCATCACGATGGAGAGCGTCAGGTGGGGGGTGCCAGCCGCGCACGACTCGGGCGTCGCGGTGACTGGGACCGTGACCTTGTGCTCGAGGCACTCCGGCGTCGCGAACCGGGACAGGTCGAGCTGAAGGGAGCCCACCTGGGTGTCCTTCCCCCCCCCCCGGGTGTCAAGGACGAAGAGTGAGAGGGCCTTGCTCTGAAAAGGCCGTCCCTGGTGTTCGGCCCCCCCCGCCGCCCCCCCTGGATGCTGGTAGAGGGTCACGGGGAGGACAAAGTCCTCCTCGAAGACGAAGTCCTTCACCCCTCCGCCAACTGCGGTTGGGAAGCAGTGGGAACGACGGGCCCGTCGCCGCTCTCGGGGGCCCCGGGGCAGCGGGTTTCGTCTTGTTAGGGGCTTCAGCAGGGGGATGTGCCGCGGGGTAGCTGACGGGAGATTCGCGGGCGAAAGATCCACCAGGCTCACCTCCGCGGCCCGCTGCTGCCATAGTGAACCCCTTCCTCCGCGTCCCCCGTCTCCACCCGATGCGCAGAGACTGCGACGCTGCGGCAAGCGAATGTCGAGTCGAAAAAAGTATGAAGGTGCATCGCGGGAGGCGACGCGTGTTGTGTGTGGCGACAGAGGCGTGGCGGAGTTTGCGAGACCCACGATTTGGAACCCCCCCGCGGGCTGGCTCTCACGGCCAGCAGCACGGGGACGGAGAATGGGCCCAGGAGGGCGCGTGTCTCGAGACCACTGCGACGTTCAGGGCATCTGGAGGATCAGCGCAGGGCAGCAGGGGGGCACTCACCCGGTCCCGTCCATGGCGAGAGGCTGTGGACCCGGACGGTGCAGTCCCACTTCACCGGGGTGCCCCGGTCCTTCCTGGAGAACAAGCGCTTCATTTTCCAGAGTGCCGAGGGGCACGTCCCCTCCACGGAAGAATGGAGGGGGCGAGTGAGGGGACGGCGTCGCGGGCGAGCGGGGAAAAGCTGCGGCACGGGGCCCGCCCTCCCTGGCGGGCCCGGCCCCTGAGCAAGTCGCCAGTGCGACCGTGGTCGTACAGCGCAGTAGTAGTGGGTTTCTCACAAGGGCGATGCTCGTGACGGTAAGCTGAACTATCCGCCTGATCTCTCCGGCAAGGTCACGCAGCGACCCCAAAATCCGGGTCCACCGGGCGGGAAGTTCCCGTGCTGGCGTATGGCCACGTTCGCAGTCGACGATGGGGAGTTCTCCGAGCAGTACGTGGGATGTTACACCGGCTATGTTGATTTAGGCCCTCTGGCCCAGCAGCAGCCGGCGGACCAGGAGGTGAGAGGGTCCCGCAGGCATCAACACCTCAGTGTCCATCTGGCGACTCCTCCGTGCGGGTGGGCCGTTTCCCGGATTCTCTAGCGCAACATGGTTCCACAAGACTACCAGTAATTGGATTTCATGAAGAAGTGCCTCACTAACCAGCGAAGCTCCGCCAACACGCCGCCCTCGCCGGATCCTTCCCCAATCGTGCCCCCGCCCCACTGCCGTCCCCTCGGCCCACCTTCTGCCCTTTCACGCCCACTCACGCCCTATTCGCCCGATCCTGCCCCCCTACTTAAGACCCCCTGTTCCGCATTTCCGCAGGGGACCCATCTTTCTCTGGAGCCCGTAAGCCTATTTCTCTTGTCCATCGCGGGGGCGTTCCTCGCCGCCATGGTCATCGGGGCGGTGTGCATGTGCGTCCAGAGCGCTCGTCGGACCAGGGCCCACTTTCCCGACGCGGATGTCTCGACGGGTTACACGACGGACACCAACGAGTTCCTGGACGAGCTCCATGCGCTGAGCCAGACGGAGGATGAGGTCGAAGACATCGAGGACCAGTATCCTCCTCCCAGCCAGGGGCGCGCGAGCCACCTCCCGGCCTACGTCGTGCGGATGCCTGGTCCGTGTGCCCTGAAGCTCGCCTACGTCGCGCCCAAGACATGGCGGGAACATGCCGTGGACCGCAGCCAAACGGAGGCGCCATATGCTCCCGCTGTCGGACCGTATGACGTTGAGCTGGCAGCGCAGGTCCCCGGGGAGCTGTCCGCCCAGGAGAGTGCGCGGCTCGGCGGAAGTCTGGGGGTACCGGCCATCGCAACACGCCTACGGACGGCGCGTCCGCCCCCCCCACACGTCTTCCAGGTAACCGTCCCCGGGTCGGGGGGGTGGTATGTTGTTCGCTCACCACGTCTCCTGTTGCAGGAGGAGCTGGCGCACGCCGTGGCATCTGTCGAGGCGGGCACCGACCTCGTGGCGCTCCCCCCCTAGCGCCGAGGCCCAGCGCCGCGCGGTTGAAGGGTTTGGCTTCGAAGTCGTGGTTGGCGAGCGAAGTGGGCTTGCGTGCCAGTGGGCTTGCTTGCCAGGGGGCACCGCCAGGCCCTCCGGGAAGTCCCCCCGCGGCTTACGTCCTCCCTCCGCTATCCCGCCGCGACAAATCATCGGCCCGCGAATAACCTCGAGGGACGACTACCGGGGCTCGGCTCCCTCCAGCGTCTCACAGCGCGCGCTTAGAATCCCGCGTAAAGCGAGAAGGGCGCCCCCCTCTCTCACAGCCGCCCGCGCGGCACGTAGCCATGTCGGATCTAAGCACAGTCCTCCTTCTGGAGAAGCTAGTCGCGCAGATGCTGGATGTGGACGGTGTGGACGAACACATTCTCGAGAAGAGGCGGACGGTGCGTCGTCACCCCTGCTCGCCCCCCCCGCGCCCTCGGGGCCCAAGACGGTGTCCCCCGCGACGATCTGACCGGTGTGTTTATTCTCGCAGCTCGCGACAAGACTTGCGATGCGGCTGGTGGGGTTCGTACACCGCAGAGGTACGGTCCCTAGGCGCCTGCTACCTTCCCACTAAGGCCGTATGAAATTTGCCCCAACCTCCCCTGAAGGCCTCCCGCGTGTCGCTCGCCGTGCCGCAGACCAGCCCTCAGGGTACGACCAGCTGGTCCAGCAGATCCATCAGCGTCTGAAGGGCGCTGGGGACCCGGCCGCTGCTGCGCGGCTGCTCGACCTCGCCTCGGAGCTGCACCGGGTCATGCTCGACGACCGGTCCCGTGCTGACCTCCTGGACGCCCTCTCCAAGATCGCTTCGGCTCGCGCTTCTGAGAGGGCTTCCGGCCCTGGTGAAGTATCCTCGTCGGCACTAAACGTCTCGGGCACGGGGCTTGCCTCCGGGCTCGCGTCAGGTCTCCCGGGGGCACTGCGGAGCCCCCTCTTCGGGCCCTCGATTGGCCGTGTTGGCCCCCTCGCTGCCTCCCAGTCAAGCCTCGACATCTCCCGGGGAAACACCCGCACCGTCCGGCCCTCGTCGGTGGCTTTTCGCCATGAGAGCACCTTCATGGACGCTTCGCGCTCCCAGCTGGGCGGGGAGCCGTCCGTGCTCATGACAGGCCCGCCTGGCGGGCTTCAAAATGCCCTGGCCCACGCCCCTCCCCGGGCACCTACCCTCGACGTCGAGGGGCCTGTGATGCGCGCGCAGGTTGAGGCCGCGCGCGCATCGGCGCTCCCGGAGACGGAGAACGCCTTGGTTAGGGACGTCCTCCTCTCATGCCAGGGGGTCGCTGGCACCTACCTCAAGTATGAGGAGGGAGGGGCAGGGCCCCAGAACCAGGGGTACGTGCCGAGGGGCGTGCCCGGTGCGGGGCTGCCGAAGCCCGCAGAGGAGCTGGTCAGGCGCATGGGAGAGTTGGGTTGGCTCTTCCGCCGCACCTCGGCGTTCGTGGAGGAGCCGGGGGGGAGTGCAACACAGGCTGCTCTCAAGGCTGCCCTGCGGAGGGAGCTGGCTGAGCACTACCGGATGGTCGCCACTCTTCAGGAGCAAGCGGTACTGGGGGAGCGGGCGCAGAGCGGGCCGGGGGGGTCCATGACTCTGCGGAGGCTGTCGGCCTGGCTCTGTGAGCCGATCGAGCGCATGAAGCTGCTCGCAGTGATGGCGGATGTGGGCCAGGTTAGCAAGGGGGGCATGCTTCTGCGAAAGCTGGATGCGCTGGGGCTGCAAGGAAGCCCTTGGGGACGTGCGTTGGTTCACGGAGCCATGCGCCAAGCTGCGGCCCCGCTGCTCGAGATGATGGCGCTGTTCTGCAGCACGGGGGCCCTTACTGATCCCCACGGGGAGATGTTCATCGTCGAGCACCGGCGCCCAAGGGGCTGGCCCTCCTCCGATCCAAACCAGGGCGTTGGTGGGCCAAGCGCCGATCGATTCGACCTCTGGAGGGATGGGTTCTCCCTAGAGATGGAGATGCTCCCGCCATTTGTAGACGAGGGCGCCGCAAGCGCGATCCTTCGCGCGGGGAAGACGGCCACGTTCCTTCGGCTGTGCTGCGACGACTCCACTTGGGAGGAGGAGGAGGCGTTTCGTGCTCTTCAGGAGGGCATGGCCGGGGCAGCGAGTGCGGGGCTGATGCCCGCGATGAGGGACGACGCACACCTTGAGGCGAGGCCGCTCCTGGAGATGGCCACCGAAATGGCTGCCGCCTTGGATCGCCGCCTGAAGAGCACGATGCTCGACCAGCACAAGCTTGCCCGTCACGTCGAGTCAGTACGCGGCTACCTTCTCCTCGCCCACGGGGACTTCGCCAGTCACCTCGTGAGCCTGCTGGCGCCGATCCTGCACGATCCCGCGACGGATATCGCTGAGGGCGATCTCATGCGTGCCCTTGTGACGGCGCTTCGAGCGCGTGCGCCCAGTGGCAAGGACGACGATGGCGAAGACGCCTTTGCCGACCTGCTGAGTGTTGGGCTCGACCCGAGGTGCTTCGACGAGGGTGGCAGTGGGTGGGACCACTTGCGGGTGGGATATCGTGTCGGCGCGCCTTTGACGACAGTCCTGACGCCTGCCCGGATGAGGGACTACGCAAAGATCTCTGGGCTGCTTCTCCGTCTCAAGAGGGCAGAGCTCGCGCTGGGGCAGATCTGGCAGCAGCTGAAGCCAAACGCTGATGCACTCAGGAGCAAGTTCCTACGCGTGAACTACGAGCGGGACCCCGACCCGGAGGTCCAGTTCGCCCGCCGTTTCGCAGTGTTAATGCAGCAGGCAACGCTCGTGCGGTCATCAATGGCGCACTTCGTGACGAGTCTTCAGGCCTACTTCACATTTGAGGTCGTCGAGGTCGAGTGGCACGAGCTTCAGTCAAAGATCAGCGAGGCGGAGGACCTCGAGTGCGTGATCAAGGCGCATGACGAGTGGACCGAGCGTCTGCTTATGCGCCTGCTCCTTGCCGACCAAGACGACAAGTCAGCCTCAGGGCAGACGGCCGTGAAGGTGATGCGCAAGCTGGTGGGCCTCCTGGACTCGGTCCTCGAGTTCTCCGGGGTCGTGGACCAGTTCGGGGACATGACGGCTCGGGCATCGCACCTGCAAGCACTGAAGGAGCAGCAGCATCAGGCGCAGGGGCAGCTTCTCGCAGAGCTTGATCAGCAAGTGCAGGCAGTCCGCCAGGAGATTGCCGTGGACACGGGCAACATGGCACTTGCCAGCAAGGCGCTGCATGAGCTCGGGGACAAGTTCGACCGGGGTATCGATGGGTTCGCCGAGCTCCTTAAGACTGTCACGCAGGTCGACGCCCGCGGCCTCATTGCCAAGATCTCGCGTTGATGCGTTCAAACCTAAGGCGTGTTGTCATGGAACATTGAACGCGTCATGGGCATGGGGGTTGTGGGCACTTCCCCCTTGTTGTTCCCCGACTTCTCCCTGCATCCCTCGCGCGAACATTCCCCATACATTGTCCGGGACTTCCCCTGCTCCCTGCTTCCACTGGTCAAGTCCGCCTGGCTTTTCTCTTAGAGCCCCGAGACCAGGTACCACCATTGCCCTTACGACAACGTCGTCCTCAGTGAGTCCAGCCCCTGCACTGACACCGAAGATGCCATCCCTCTCCTTGTCCCCGAGCGTCCCCGGTGCGAGTCTTGGCAGCGCGTCGTTTACATTTGTGGGGCTACCATCGTACATATCGCTTCCGTGTTGCGCGGAGAAAAGGCCCCTCTGATCACTTCTCTTCGGCGGGAGGCCCCTCCTTGCCCTGTTCTGGTCATCCTTCCCGCGGCCTCCGCCTCTCCCATAACCACCAAGATGAGGATCATCAGGTTGCAGCAGCTCGGATCTCTTCACCTTAATCATGCCCTTCGGGAGTTCCGCCTCATCGTGCGGCATTAAGCCGCTAAGCAGATCGCCTGTCGTGTTCTCGCTCGCAAGCGCGGCCTTCTTCACCTTCGACCAGTCCGTCTCCTCACGGTCCACCACACCCGTCCTGTCCGGGGGCATCACTGCAGCACGCAGTGCGCCCAAGGCGCCCCACTGACTCTCGTCTGCCTCCAAAGGTATTCTTTTATCGCCGAGACCGAGCGACACAGGTGGGAGTTGCGCAGGAGGCAAAGAGCCAACAGGCGCAACAGGCGACCGCTCGCGTGAACGCGTCGTTGGAGTCTTCATGAGGCCAGCACCGCTCGCTCGCCTGTCTGCACTGTCCGGCTTCTCCAGACGGTGCTCGAACCCAGCTGGTGGATGCACCGCCCTGGGATCGAAGTGGCTGACGACGGCCCTGAGCCGGTGGATTTCCGCTCGACTCCGCATCGACGACGTCCGCAGGTGTTCCTGCAGCTGGTCCACTTGCTGCTGCAGCATGTGTGCCTGGGTCTCTGCGCGTGCGGCTTTCTGCTGAAGCTTGAGTTGCTCGTTCGTCTGGAACTCTCGGATGGCCTTGCTTCCGGAGGCCGACTCGTCCTGAAGAGCCTTAACTTTTACTTGCAGCCTTTTGTTCTCCATCTGTGTGCTGGCGATCGTCTGGGCCAGCTGACCACGAGCACGATCGTAGTTGTTCATGACGTCGATCTGCGCCCTCAGCATCTCCACCTCTTCGGCGAGACCTCGCATCCCTCCATGCCCGTCAAGCAACCTGTTGCGGTCGTCCACAACTGCACGCTTCTCATCGTCAAGTGACTTGGCCCGCGCCGTGAGGTGCCTGATCTCGATCTCTAGCTCTGAGACCTTCAGGACAAGCTGCTCGTGGGACAGAAAACGCCAACGATCCAGCCCCAGGGACTCTCCCTCCACTTGAGATGACAGCGTGTTGACGCGACCCTGCCTGTCCTTGTTGTCACCGCCTTCTTCTCCGACGTTTGGAGTCATGTCGCGCAGTCCAGGGCCAGGAAGACCCTGGCCGAAGCGACGTCTTTCAGAGGTCCCCGACTCGGCTCCATGCCCCATGTGCTCCATGTCCGATTGCCTCCGTGCCCTCTCCAAGATGCCTTGGACGATCCCACCCCCGCTGAAGTGCTCCTCCTCAAGGTTCCTCATCTCATCAAGCCGCCTGACGAGCGCCGCCTTGTCAGGGACTTTCCCGAACCTTACCTCGCTTCTGAGCTGCTCCAGGCTCTCCATGACCTGGTTGAGGCGCCGCTGGCCTGAGAAGCGAAGGTCGCTCAAGATCCCCGCTTCCGTGAGGCCGTCTAGACCTCCTGCAGCGCCGATAGCGACCCGCCTTGTCCCGTCCATATGGCTCCGTAGGAGACCCTGGATCCGCCCGTGTCGAAGCACGGTGAGCTCCTCGACCACCTCCATCAGGGCACGGGCACTGAGTGAACCTGTCTCCACTGCTGTGTGGACCTCCTGGAGCTGGCGCCGGAAGGCTGCATGCTCACTTGCGGCAGTCTCCAGAAGCTCCTTGGCGAGCGCCTCCCTCTCCTCTCGCGACAGGTCACGCGCGGGTGCTCCGGCCCTCTCCCTCCTGAGCCGGTCCTCAAGAGCCATCAACGCTCTCCGGTGCTGCTCCCTCTCCGACTGGATGGCATGCTCTAGCACCCGCACCCTCTCCCGCGCCTCTGCTCCCCCCCAATCAATGCCAGTAAGCTCAACCCCGACATCTGCGTTGATCTGGACTTTGCCAGCAGCGGGATACACCCGCTCGAGGGACGCCAGTGCCTTGCGGTACTGGCCCCGCAGAGCTGCCAGGTTGCCCTCCAGTGCACGCAGGTCAGGGCCCACGCCTGAGGAAGAACCGAGACCCGCGACCTGTCTCGAGCTCGGAATCTTGGCCGCGGCGCGTTCCGCCGCTATCCGAAGGTACTCGAGGTCCCGGAGGGCCGTTTTCAGATGCCGGGTCATGGACAGGGCCATGCGCTGGCCGTCCGGGGTGGCCCCCAGCAGCATGTTCGCGTCGGCCGCGGCGACCGCTAACAGTGCCTTTTGCTGCTCGGCTCGCGCAAGGGCGTCGGGAAGGGATAGCCTGATCGGGTGCGGCGCATGCTCACCGGCACCGGGGCGGCTCCTGCCGTCCTGGACAGCCGCCCAGCCGGCACCCGAGAGCCCCGGCTCCCGCCCCCCACCGGGGCCATCTCCGGGGGGAAGGGACACCTGCGCCTCGCGGTAGACTCGGGCCTGCGGCGCTCCCCCGGTCCCCAGACCCGCACCCCCCGCGGACATGCCCGCGCCGGGAGGCAGTCGCCGGGCTGGGCCGCGGCCCGAGGAGGGTCCACGCCCGCGCCCTGGCCCCGGACCCCTCCCGATTCCGGGCGTGCCAAGGGCCGCGCTTGGCTGCGTGCTTGGCGTATCCCTGCCCTTTCCACGTCCTTGGCCTTCGTTGTTCCCTGACAATACACCCTGACGCCCAGGCAGTCCGCCCCGTCCGCCGGACGGGCCCGGACCCCTTCCCCGACCCCTTCCCCGACCCACGGCGCCGGTCGCCCCGGCCGGCGCTGGAGGGCCACGGGGGGCATCTCCTGCACTGTTTCGGGGAGGAATCGCTTCCATGTATCTATCTCTGCTCTCGGGATCTCTGGGAAGGCATTTTTAGTCCGAAGTCCCTTTCTGGAGAGATCCTCTGGGGATACCGCATGCCCGACCGCTCGGGGGGGAATGTGCGGCCCACGGAGACAGGAGGCGCGCTAGAGAGCTAGCGGGGGGCTGAGCTGACGGTGACAAGGCTGTCGAGAGGGGACGACGCGCTTGTGGTCCGGCAGAGACGCCGCGTCTCGCGCATCTCATGGGGGTTCGACTGACGAAGGCCGGTTCTCACACCGGGGCAGGCCAGGGCTGGACACCACCGGCCACTTCACCCCGACCCTGGCGGCACGTCACCGGCGCTTGTTCTGGATGGTGATACGGAGGTTCTTGGCCGTGGGGGCCTTGCGCCCCCCGGGACCGCCCACCCTGGCCCCCCCTGCCTTCTTGCCCGGGGTCGCCTTCTTCATGACAGGAGACTTGGCGGGAGCCTTCTTCGACACCCCCTTCCTGCCCGCCGTGCCGACGGCCTTCTTCACCTGCCCCTGCTTCAGGGCCTGGAGCTTCTTGTGCAACGCCGCGTTCTCCTTCTTCACGTTCTCCAGCTTCCTCTCCACCTCGGCCACGGCCGCCTTGGCTGCCCGGGGCGCGGGCGACTTGACGGCAGGGGCCTTCCTCTTACCCACGGCCGCGACCGCCTTCTTCCCGGCGTTCTTGCCAACCTTCACAGGAGCCACCTTCTTCTTGGGGGCGACGAGCTTGCCCTTCGTGGGCTGCGAGGGGGCGCCGGGGTGGGGGAGGGGTTAGTTTCCTAGGGAGGTTTGAACCAGGAAGGCAGTAGTAGTGGGGGGTACGCTGGGTGCACGGGCTGCAGCTCATCACCTTGGCCTTCCCGGCCGCGGCCTTGGCGTTCCTCTCGGTATTAGCCTGGCCGCGCTTGGCCGCGAGCTTGGCCGCGCGACCAGCCTTGGCCCTCTGCTGGGCGGCGTCGGCCACCTGCTTCTTGCCGGCCCCCTTCGCGTCCGTAGCACCCGCCTTTTTCTTCGGCGCAGCCTTCTTGGTGGTCTTGATGATGTCATCCAGGGACATGCCCATCATGTTCTCAACCTTCGACATCGCGTGCTTCCAGCCCCGGAGTCTGTTCGCCGTCGACTGCGCTGGCGGGGCGGGAAACGAGCGGTGGGTGAAGGGAAAAGGTCCTCCAAAATTACAAACGTTCGAGACTGTGTGTGGCCAAGAAAAGATCTCGTCGGGCAGCCATCGGCTTCCAGTCGCGAAACTGTCGAGCGAATGAGGTCAGAGGACGAGTGTCGCTCGGAAACGCGCATCGCAAGTGCCGCCAGGCGCCCGCGGCACCTCTCACGAGGAAGTCTAAGTCGAGGCCCGCCAATTGCGGTATCGGTGCATAATCCCCCCATCCGACCACGAAAACGGCGACAAGCGCATGCAATCGAGTAGTATCGCTCCTACACGGGCGCAGGGTTCCAACGTGAGGTTGCGAGAGTCTGGCGTGTTTGGAGAGAGAGGTTCGGTAGCACCTCACCGAAAAAGTTCGCGCCTGTGAGCTTTAGTGTGGCCAACGAGAGTACAGAGTGGAGGTGAAGGCGGGGTCTTTAAGAGACTCCGGCACTCAGCCACGGTGGCTGCAGCCAGGTGGCCCACCTGGCACTGTCCAACGCCGGGGAGAGCCAGTCGGTCTGCCCTGCCACGAGGGGAGCGCACTGCTCCGACGCTGGGAGCGTCCGGCTCGGGATGGCCCTGCGGCTGGGCTTCGGCGGGGCCTGACGGTCGGGGGCGGTGCAATTAGATTCGAGGGCGCGGATCCCGGAGGGCCTGGCCTTCCGGCCGTCTGGTGGCCCGGGCCTCGGGGGCTCGGGCCCTGGCGGGGCAGGGCGCCCGCCCCGGGGGGCGCGGCTACCGTGGAATGCCCCGGCCGACCATCGCCGCATGCGGGGCCCGCATCGCCCACCGCCCGTAACTCGCCGACTGAGCTCAGCCGCAGGATTTACCCCAGCCACGCGGAGCAGGGGGCGACCAGGAGGGCCACTGGGAGTAGCTCGGTGGGTGCACAGGGATAGTCTGGCACTGGCTTGGACCAGTTGCTGCACCGCCAGAGCGCCCCCGCACGCTCCCCCCCGCGGGCGCCCCGCCTGTACATTCACAATCCCCACGGCCTCCCATCCGCGTATTCTGAACGACTTCTGAACGACCGAAAGAGTGCCAATGAGCGCCATCTCTTCCTCCTATGCTGGTGAGCCCCCCCGCGTCCTGCGCGTGCGCAATCGCCGCCCTGGGTGTTTTTTTCCCCGCCGGATGGGATACTTATCTGACGTGTTGCTCAATCTTGCGAACATTGTCGCGGCAATCGCACCGCATCTGCGAAAATCGGGTGTTCCTTCGAGAAGCGTTGCGACACGGTCACGCCGCTATATTCTACCGTCACAGATGTTTTTAGCAGCTTGCCTCCCGGCATTGCGCGTATTTACGCAATTAAGCGATACCGACACGTCATGACGCCCTCCAAGCGCCTCCTTCCCGCCCGGGAGGGCGGATAGCCGTTTCTCGAAGTCCCTCACATTGTGCCCGCGCACAGGCCCTCGGGCCGCGCACAGTCGGGACATGCGCGCTGCTTCACAAAAATATTCCGTTGAGATCGAGAATCTCGGGATATCCTCCTTCCGCCACCTCGGTTTCCTCCCAATTTGCCTAACGGTGTCAGACGCCGCCACAATTCTTCCCCTGATAGTGCTTGCCGCGGGCCTCCCTGCCGTTTTCCCGCGACTCTATGCATCGTGGGACCCGGTTCCGGAAGATCTACCGCCCTCCACCCCTGAATACGGGGCGCGGGCGTGCCCATCAGCAGCTCGAGCCCTCCGCTCTTTCCTGCGCTCCCCCGCGGTAGTTTGGCAACAATTCTGTGATTCGTCCCCACCATCACCATGTTCGGTCATCTGTTTTGTTGACGCTCGTGAAACAGGGCATGATACTCCCCGCGCGGGAATCCGCGTTGCCCAGGCGTCTTCGAGAGCCTTCCTGAACCAGCTTCGTGTGCCCTCCCCTCCGCAGGCCAGGCCGCCGTGGCCGGGCTCAAGTCCCGCGTCCAGCGCGCCCGCGTGGCTCGCCGCGCCACTGTGTCTGTGAAGGCCGCCAAGGAGCTCCACTTTAACCGCAACGGCGAGGCTCTGAAGAAGATGCAGGCCGGCGTGGACAAGCTCGCCACCGTGGTCGGCACCACGCTCGGCCCCAAGGGCCGCAACGTCGTGCTCGAGTCCAAGTTCGGCTCCCCCAAGATCGTCAATGACGGTGTGACCGTGGCCAAGGAGGTGCAGCTCGCCGACCCTGTCGAGAACATTGGCGCCAAGCTCGTCATCCAGGCCGCCCAGGCGACCAACGACCTGGCTGGTGACGGGACCACCACCGCCACCATCCTCTCAGCTGCCCTCATCGCCGAGGGGATGAAGGTCGTGGCCGCCGGCGCCAACCCCATCCAGATCGTGCGCGGCATCGAGAAGACCGTCAAGGCCCTCGTCGCTACTGAGCTCCCTGCCATCTCAACCGAGGTGCGTGGCACCGACGACATCAAGAACGTTGCCACCGTGTCGGCTGGTGGCAACGAGGACATCGGCGCCCTCATCGCCCAGGCCATGGAGCGCGTGGGGACCAAGGGCGTGGTGACGATGGAGGAGTCCAAGACCGCCGAGGACGGGCTCTACTTCGTCGAGGGCATGCAGTTCGAGCGCGGGTACGTCTCCCCCTACTTCGTGACCGACCCCGAGCGCATGGTGGCCGAGTACGAGAACGCCCGCCTGCTCCTCGTCGACAAGAAGATCGGCAACGCCCGCGAGATCGTCTCCATCCTCGAGGCCTCCATCCGCGGCAACTTCCCCCTCATCATCATGGCCGAGGACTTCGAGCAGGAGGCCCTCGCCACGATGGTCGTGAACCGCCTCCGCGGGTCCCTGAAGCTCGTTGCCGTGAAGGCCCCCGGTTTTGGCGAGCGCAAGTCGCAGTACCTTGAGGACATCGCCATCCTCACGGGCGGCACCGTCGTCAAGGACGAGACCGGCATCACCCTTGACACTGCGGATGAGTCCGTGCTTGGTGTTGCCGCCAAGGTCACCGTGGGCAAGGAGCTCACGGTTATCGTCGGGGACGGCTCGACCCAGGGTGACGTCGAGGCGCGGTGCAACCAGATCCGCCGCCTCATGGAGAACACGGAGCAGGAGTACGAGAAGGAGAAGCTCAACGAGCGCATCGCTCGCCTCTCTGGAGGTGTGGCGATCGTGCAGGTGGGTGGCCAGACGGAGACGGAGCTCAAGGAGAAGAAGCTGCGTGTCGAGGACGCCCTGTGCGCCACGAGGGCTGCGGTGGAAGAGGGTGTCGTCATCGGGGGTGGGTGCACCTTCCTCAAGCTGGCTGCCAAGGTGGACGAGATCAAGGCAACCCTTCACGGCGACGAGCAGATGGTGGGGGCGGACATCGTCAAGAAGGCGCTCCACTACCCCCTCCGCCTGGTTGCCAACAACGCCGGCGTGAACGGCTCCGTGGTGATGAACAAGGTGCTCGAGGCCAAGGACCCCAACTACGGGTTCAACGCTGCCACCGGTGTGTACGAGAACCTCATGGAGTCGGGTATTATCGACCCTACCAAGGTGATCCGTTGCTCCCTCGAGAACGCCGCCTCCGTGGCCAGGACCTTCCTTACCGCCGACGTCGTGGTGACGGAGATCCCGGAGCCCGAGGCTGCTGGGGCCCCCGATGCTGGTGGCATGGGCGGCTACTGAGCTCAGCAGCAGCAGCAAGTGCTGTATGCTTGTGCTTGAAAAATAAAACCTCGCCGGGCAGCTCATGCAAGCCGCGAACGCACGAAGCCAGCCTCACACACTCTTTCGCACCCAACGCACCTAGCTGCGGCAGCTAAAAGCGTTTCCTCTTCCGGAGTCCCGGAACGCGGTAGGTGGGCCCGCCGCTGGTGAGCAGATCCACCAGCGTCAGCTCCGGTTCTGCGCCCGATGAGGCGCATCCAGGGCACTGCGGAGCTCGACAGGGCGCCTTCGTCGACACAGGCTGCTGTGGAGGCTGCAGGGGGCTCCTTCGCACGGTGCTGCCGAGCTCGAGCTTCACCTGACGCTTCGTCGTACTGCGCACGCCCGGGTCCGTGGGCACTGCAACATGCTCTCCCGCCGCCATCTCTGCCTTTGCGTGGGCTCTCGCAAACCTTGCCGCGCTGTCAATGTGCCTGGGGGCGAGTTCGACCTGCAAGAGGCGCACCACAGTCATCCTTGGACCTGAGCTTCGTCTGTGACCTTCCAGGGCCCGATGTGCACCTCAAAAGACACGCACCTCAATCGCCGTGCCATCTGGCGCTGCAAGAAGGGTCGACAAGATCGCAGAATTGTGACTGCGAACCGCAGCCTCGACACCCGTGGCACCGGTGGCGTCAATCATATCGTTGTTGTCGGCTGGCGGTCTTCAATGGTGATGCAGCTGGGCCCGAAGCAACCTCTGCCAAGTATTGCCGTCTTCCTGGAGGTCCAGAGTGATCGAATATACATGCTTGTTTTGGTGCATCTCTGGCTAGGGGAGTCCGCTTGACTCCCGCGCCGCCGAGAACAGTTCGCCGTGGAACCCAGCCTGGCTCAGGGCCGTGGCACGGCCCGACAGGGACCACCTGACGCTTGGCCCGGGCATGAGTGGAACGGGACGCCGTCCGCCCAGGCCTCTCGGGCAGAGGGCGCCTTCAGGAACACGAGTTGACAAGCGCCCCCGCGCCTCCGCTCTCGGCAGTACCAGCGGCGCTTGCGGCGCCGAGAAGCCGGGGTGTTGGACGGAGGAGCCCCAACAATGAGCGATCCCGGAGGAGCCCCCCCAATTCAATTCGAGGGGTCGGGTGCTGATGCGACGGGCGCCAGTGTGTCCGATGTGAACGCCTCTGCAGCAGCTCTGGCTGATGAAACGCCGATCGCCGCGCAGCAGGGCCACAAGGCGGGCCCTTCAAATATAGACTCCCAGGGCACCCCGCGCATCGGCGCCTCTAGTCCAGGCGGAGGGGGATCCGAGACGCATTATTCTGGTCCATATGGCGGGACACATGGTGAGACGTCTGGTAGATACGTCAATGAGGACGAGTCGCCCCTGAAAAGTGCGGAGGCGGCCGCGCAGGTTGCTTCCGAGGGCGCTGGTGGGGGCAGCGACGTCCCCCTCCCGGAGGCGTCGCCTGCGATTCCAACGATGGAGGGAAGCGACGGGGGCGATGAGCTGGGTGATGATTTTTTCGAGCCCGACGTCATCGAGGTCGAAGAGATTTCCGACGGTGAGTGCGCCGGCACCTTCCAGGACCCCCACTGTGACCACTGCAGGGGAGGGCACCGCACCTCATCACCTCATGACCTCATGCTGTGCTGCCTGCTTCCGAGCCCGCAGACGAGGTGGTGGGGGCTCTGCCGGACGAGCTCCAGCGTCGACCCGCCATGGAGCCAGCGGAGAAAGTCATCGACTTCTCGTCGATGAGCCACTTCAAGCTGGACGACGAGCTCGGTGCCGTGCTCATTGACGACGTCGATGACCTCGTTGACCAGCTCCGGCAGACCGCTGTTCAGCGGATGGGTGCCGCGGAGTCGGGGCCGTCGCCGAGGGAGCCCTCGACGAGGAGCTCCCGGAAGCGGTGGGACCTCCCTGCCGACTCGGGCACCGAGCCCCGCCACTCGATGACGCAGCAGCTCGTCGCCCAGCCTGCCCCTTCTGCTCAGTTCGCCCCTTTCTCGAATCCACAGGCCCCGCATCCGCACCTGGTCCCGCCATCCGCGTCCCGACCGACCTCTGTGAGGCAGATCGCCCGTCCCGCCAGTGGAGGCCCGGCGGGGGCGCGGGTAGCAGGGGCTATGGAGGACCACGCCGTCCGGCCAGTGTTCGGGGGAAGTGCCGACGCCACTGGCATGCGGGAACGCATCGCTGCCGGGGCGCAGCGGGAGGCCGAGCTGCGAGCCGAGGCAGAGCTCCGGGCTTTCGACCTTCACGTGAGTAGCGGACCGGCGTACCACGCCATCCACGCGCCATCCTCTGCCTGACCCTGATAAACGCTCACACTCTGTGCCCTGATGGGGCCCTGCTGCCGCCTTGGCCAAGCAGTGGGCGACGCTCTTTCCACTCTTCCCCTGGTATCGCAGGTGTCTCAGCACGAGAAGAAGCAGCTGGAGGAAAAGGCTAGGAAGCTGACGACGCTGGTGGAGGAGCTCAGGGCGGAGCTGGACACTGTGGCTGGCGAGCTGGAAGCAGAGCGGTCGCACCCTGCCTACACCCGGTCGCTCGAGTTTGAGCAGGAGGTGCGGGTACTGAGGGAGGAGGCGCAGGGGCTGAGGGAGCAGCTCGGAGGGGCATGGGCGGCGCAGGAGGCGGAGCAGCGCGTGTCCCACGACCTCAGGCAGAGTCTGGCACGTGAAAGGGAGCAAAACGTGCAGCTCAAGGAGGCTCTTCAGCATGCCCTAGCCGAGAACTTGGCAGTCCGGGAGCACGACAATGCGCTCGTGGAAAGTACGATTCGGCAGCTGCAAGAGCAGGTGGCGTCCCTGCAGGGAGCTCTCAGCCAGGCGGAGCTCGCGAATCGGATGCTCACGCGCCGCTCTCGCCCGGACACGGCCCCAACCTCCCGCCGGACTGAGGAGACCGCAAAGCGCACCGAGGCCGACACCCGACTCAGGGCCCTCGAGACGACACTGGAACGGGCTGCGAAGGCCGTCGCGGCGAGGAATGCTCTTCCCCCACAACCGCCGGCGCAGCCACCGCCCCAGCCTGGTCAGCCCCCCCCCCTGCACATGGTGCCCCAGCACCAGGGGCAAGACGGCGTCGCCGGGGCTCACGACTCCCACGTCGCCGGCAGTCCACAGCACGAAGGGCGCCAGTGGCACTACCAGCGCCCGTCGAACGTGCCCCACGCAGCCGTGGGGTTCACGGACCAGCAGAAGGCTGAGATTGCGCAGGCACACAAGATGCACGATCCCTCCCTACTGGAGCCGGCTGGAATCCCCGGTTACGCCTTCCACCCTGACTATGGCATCGTTCCAATCGTCGGGGACGGGCCCTCGAAGCGGCAGGGGCAGACGAACCACGGGGCAGGGGGCCTGGCGAAGCTGGAAGCAGCGCAGGCCCCTTCGAGCACCGTCAACATCCACTTCCACGGCCAGAGCCCGGGGCAGGGGCAGATCCCGTCCCTTGGCGCGTCTGCCGAGCTTGGAGCGGGCGCTAGGGCGCATGAATACGGCCACGAGGCCCCGCATGAGGCTATGGGTGCGAGTACTGGCTCGGGTGGAATCGGGTGGAGTATCGAACGGAACGCAGGCCAACTCCACCCGGCCGCCCACAATGCAGAGTTCTCCCTGGGCCACATGGTCCACGAGGAAGCAGTGCCGCTGGGTGGGGGGGGCGGGTCTGCGGGGGCGAGCGCACGGATGGCCGAGCACGACCGGAGAGTGCAGACCCCAGACGACACGCGAGGGGCAGACCCCCGCTCGACCCTTGTCCGGAAGCGACAGCGGAGAGGTGGGGGCGAGGTGGCAACAGCGCCGAACAAAGTGAGCGAGCAAGAGCTAGAGCAAGCCCGGAGGCAGTACGCAGAAGAGGTGGCAAGGATCAGGGAGATTCGGAAGCATGAAGCCCTCCAGCAGGCCGGACGCGTTTAAGAGAACAACCCCCTTCTGCAAGGGCAGCAGGGGGTGCACGTCGCCTACGTGGCGCCAGAGGGCTCTCCTCCGCCTCCACCAGCCGGCACCATGGGGCTGATGAGGTCCACCTCACTCTCGCGCTCTCCCGACGGCCCCGCTCCTTGTGCCCTGTTCGGAGGGACCAAGGGGTCTCTGCTGTGGTCATGTGAGAGGCCCTTCCCTTCCACGGGCGTGGATGTCCCGATGTCTAGAGAGGCGTCCGGCATCCCTGCAGATGCCAGCAGCGTCGCCTTAGCGCTCTTGGACAGGGCGTTCCCCATCCAGTTCAGGCCCATGTGCTCGGCCGCGATCTGTGCCATCTTCTTGTTGTCGACCTTCATGCCGGTGGCACCCATCAGGTCCCTGAGCGCCTTGCTAGCAGCGGCGTTCATTCGGTTCTGCGTGATGGTCCTCGAAATTTTAGCACCCTCGGCAGAGGTGCTGAGGGACTGGCTCCACCCTCTGGGCAGCATGACCACCAGGGTCGCCTCCGCTATGGACGTCACGGCTTGGCTTCTGACGTCCTCGTAGAAGCCCGGCGACGGAAGCTCTGTGCCGTCCGTGGTAGTCACTGCCCCTGTTGCGATAATGAAGGCGTCCTGTGGCACGAACGTGCTTCCCTTCTCGAGCTGGAAGAAAATGGAGCGATTGAAGATCTCCTTGACCCGTGAAGCGTCGTACTGGGTCAGCGACTTGGGGCCAACCCTCATGGCGAGACGGTACGCCAGCACCTGGTGAGCGGCCGTCCGGATCTCTGGGAGCTTTCCCATGATGGCCATGAAGTCCTTGGTTGGGATCTCGTAGACCTCGACCACAGTGTCCGCCTGAATAGCTCCCTGGTACTCGCACACCTCTGGCGCCAGCAGGTGCTCGAGGCCGAACGTCGTCCTCGACACCGCTGTGCGCTGTGCGCGGATACGCTGAGAGTTGGCCTTGGAGACTGGCCCGTGCGCAGGAACAGCACCTGCGCCGGTCTCGGTGGCGAGCTCGGGGAAAGCCATCGTGCCGCCAATCTGCTCTGCCGCGTGGAACTCAGCCCTGCTCTTTGCGCGGTCGCGCCTGGAAAGGAAGGGCCGCTCCGCGGCGGGGGTGCTCCCGCCTCTGTCCTCGTCCGACTTGAAGGACGCCGCGTGCTGTACGGACTTCTTCTTCTTCTTCTGCGTGTCGTTAAGATCAGGTTGTGGCGCGTTGGCGAGGGGGGCAACGACCTCGACCGACTCCCGGGCATCGTGACCGCGATCCACAGGCTTCCACCTGGAGCCTGCCGAGTCCTTCTTCGAGGGCAGGACCCTCGACTTAGTCTTGCCCCTCTGCATGGTCGCATCGCGGACCGATTGGAGACTGACGAGGCCGCGGACAACAACGGTGACGTGGCTGGGGGTCTCGAAGGGCTTGAGTTCCGTGACGACCGTCTGGTCCTTGTCATACACCTTGTGACTGGCTACCGGAAGGACCACCTGCTTGAAAGTGGCGTAGTCCAAGCGCTGGAAGAGGTCTGTCTGCCACAGGGTGAGCTTGGCGTGGGGTAGGCGGCACTGGGGGCGCGTGCTCATGAGTTTGGAGACCTTGGCGTCGATGGCGCCCCGGAGGACGCCAAGCTCCCGCTCCTCAACGAGGCCCGCGTGAGCCAGTTTCTTGACGTAGCGCTCCTTGTGCATGAGCACCGTCCGCGCCACCTGCTTGGTCTTGACGGCGATGATGAACTCCGGGTACGAGCACTTGAGGCCGCGGATAAAGTCGTGGGCGTGCTTGCAGAGCACCTCGGCCTCCCCAATCACCTCCCACATGGCCTCCTCCTCGCCTTCGTGCCCTACGCCCTCGGTCCGCTCCGCCATGCTCTGAATCGCGGCGGAGGCCTGGCGGTGCGCGTAGAGGAACGCCGTCGTCAGCACCACCACGTGGCTGATGTACCCGTACAGGAGGCGGTGCCAGACATAGTTCCCCCCGGGGACCCTAGCGAGGACCCGCTGCGAGTACTGGAGCCAGGCGGGCATGCGGAGCTCCTTCTCCATCAGGCAAGTGAAGTCGTCGAGGCACGACTCGATGTCGTCCATGGCCGTGTCCGCGGCCTCAAACAGGGCGCCGATCTCCCGGGCGCCGATGTACTCCTTCTCGAAGCCCTCCGCGTACACACCCTTCACGGCGCCCAGGTACCGCTGTCGCGAGTCGATCAGCAGGCTCCGCTTGTCGCACTTAACGGCAAGGGTCTCGAGGTTCTCCGTCACCCGAACAGCCGCCGACTTAACGAGCGACTCCATGGACCTCCTTGTGGTGGTGTGGAACATCCCCCGGCTCAATATTTCCCTCGCGTGCGCTGCCGAGTCGGCCCTGCCCGCGGCCGTCCCGCTCCCGGGGGCCACCCGGGCCGTGCTCCCGCTCGGGTGGATTGTGGCGTCGTCGTGCACCATGTTCCGGCCGGCCTCCCCGGCCGAGAGCGCGGTGAAGCGCACAACCTCGTTCCAGTTGGGCGGCCCGACCGTGTCGTCGGTGCGCAGGTGCTGGAGTTTGTCGTCGATTATGCACTCGAGCTCGTGGAGGGCATTGTCGAGGAAGCGCTGTTTGGCCGGGGCAGTCTCAGCCAGCCCGAGTTTGCCCAGCAGGAGCGGTGTGAGGGAGCCGTTGATGAGCAGAGTCATGATGGCCATCATGCCCATGTGCAGCATGATGACGCGCTTGTAGTCGCCGCCGATGTCGGCGTCCAGCTGGAGGATGAGCGCCAAGGCGAGCCCAACAGCACCGCGCAGCCCGCCCCAGGAGATGACCACGGCCTTCTTCCACGTGATGCCGTAGCCGCTGCGCTGGAGGATCGGGTACATCATGAAGACCATGAAGAAGCGCACCGCGTTAGCCACGAGATAGAGGAGGACGCCGTACCCGACGTCCTTGGCGTAATGACGGACGTCGTCCTTGAGGACCTCAATCCCAATGATGACCCCGGACAGCACGAAGATGAGGGTGTTGGCGAAGAACTCAAGCGTCTCCCAGACGATGTGGAGGGCGTGCTCGGACTTCGGGCTGATCCGGGACTTGCCCACGGCTGCCATGTAGATGCCGAGCGCGACCACGGCCAGCACCCCCGACACCCTGCAGAGGTCCTCGGCAACGAAGAAGGTCAGAAACGACGTGACGACGGTCAGGGAGACCTCGCCCATCTCGTCGTTGTAGATGTTGGCAAGCAGCTGCGTCTGCGCAATCCCGAACCCCGCGCCGACGGCGGGCCCCCCAACGGCAAGCTGCAGGAAGGTGCCCACCATGCTGCCGACTGATGAGGTGATGCCCTTGACGCGGTCTACGAAGAGGAGGAAGAAGACGAACGCGGTGCCGTCGTTGAGGAGCGACTCCCCCTCGATGACGGTCCCCAGGTCCTTCCCTGCGCCGACCTCCTTGAGCAGCGCGACGACGGCCACCGGATCCGTGGCGCTGAACATGGCCCCAAATAGGATGGCCTGGTCCCACGACCAGCCGTACGGGTAGACGTACTTGCCAAAGAGGGCCAGGAGGGCGGTCCCGATGACGACGCCGGGGCCGGCGAGGAGGATCATCTGCGTCATGAGGCGCTTGACCAGGTGCCACTCCATGGAGAAACCCGAGGCGAAGAGGAGCACGGGCAGGAAGATGGCCAGGAGAAGGTTGGGGTGGATGCCGGCCCAGTGGCGGATTCCAGCCTTCATCGTCTCCCAGTCGCCGGTGTGCACGTGGTTGTCGACGACGCCGAGCACGAGGCCCCAGATGAGAAGGAGGCCAGTGTACGGGACGGGGACCTTCTTCAGCACACGGCGGGCTGCGTGGAGCGGGCGGGGGGTCCTTCGGGTGCCCTGTGATGGGGAGCGGCAAGGGTGGTTACGTGGCCCCAGGGGGAGGCCGCTCGCGCAGCGATGTGTGGGCCTATAGGGCACGCGTCTCTCACCGAAGAGTCCAAACACCATCACAAAGCACATGAACAAAATCGCGGACGCTCCGTGCGAGTGGTCGTGCGTGGCGAGCTGCTCCACCTCCGCCACCATTTCGGCATGTTCCGAATGCCCCGCTGCGAGAGAGGACCGGACCAGGTGACTCGGTGCGCTGTTACGCGAATAAACGTCCCGCATTAGGACTCAATACACGGCTAGAGCAGCGGACGGTCCCCAATCGACGCCCCAATGCCCCCATGTGGCACCCAACCGTGAGCCCCGACAGGGTGGAAGCACGCAGCGCGTGTAGCTGCCTTACTGGCGCAAGAAAGCAACGCGATCGGACACTTCGGGAAGATGACGTGAAGGCGAGACTGCAATGCACGCAAGTGCGGGAGTAGGGCTACGCGATACGGGTGTCCTCGTCGCGGGGGCGAGGGGAGCAATGTCTGCAGCAGCCATCACTACATCGCTCCCGACGCGCGCCTGAAACGGAGATTCATCGCAAAAAAAACGCAGTAGCCGAAGATGAGGACGTTAGCGAAGGAACGCGGCACCGGGTCCTCAGCCAGGAGTAGACCTCCCGGGACTCTCGGGCCATCACCCGGCAACACCTGGCGGCCCGTGTGCAGCGCACACCAGGCCAGTGAGTTCGTTGGGGTATGGGAGGTGCCACCGACGCTCACCAGTTTCGCCCAGAAGGGCGCGCACTACCGATGACATTGTCCTCGATCCTCGGCGGTCTTCACAAGCGCCCGCGCCGGTGGAGGGCGGTCTTTATGGACCACCCCACGAGCTACGCGCTCCGCCGTGGCTCACGAGGGCTGCCGATGGTCAAAGTTCCCGGCGCCCGTGCAGATCTGCTGCTGGCGTCACACGGCCATCTTCGTGGCGGCGGCGGCAGAGATCAGAGGGCGGCAGGAGAGGACGAGAGGCTCTGGCACTGGAGATGAGACCGGGATGCCGTGGATGCGAAATGTCGAAGACGAGAGCGAAGACGACCCGCATACACCGGCCCACCGAGGACCGAGTCGAGGGCTGGGCTCCTCCCGCGGCAGACGGCCAGCTGTGTGTACCAGCACCCACCTTGGCCCTTTGCCAGCTGGTAGCCGCCTGCTCACCCACTCCCGATGCACCGCCCTTGTGGTCTCATGTCTTAATTAAACGTGTCTTCCCCTGCTCCACCGCACCGTCCAGCCCTTCATCTTTTACAGACCCAACCTCCCCGCCGTTTCCACGGGCAAGTGGGAGGAGGCGTCGAGGCACCCCGCGCTCGAAGCTCGTCGCCAGTCCAGCTCTCAGCT
>Ga0181584_10000272_pt1 | contig 35471 bp, 26 predicted proteins | sample 071ome_30_FD_132462 | JGI IMG/M metagenome (GOLD analysis project Ga0181584, IMG submission 132462) | Coastal salt marsh microbial communities from the Groves Creek Marsh, Skidaway Island, Georgia - 071406AT metaG (megahit assembly) | ecosystem: Environmental > Aquatic > Marine > Intertidal... | reverse complement strand
TCGATCCGGTCGATCCGGTCGATCCGATCGCTGACCGACGGTGGCATGGACCTGGGACCGGAGCGACTCGGCAATCTTCCCCAGCGAGTTTTCCAGGACGCCGATCACATCGTATGCGACCACGGGCGCCATCGAGGACCAATCCAGCATTTCGTTGATCAGAGCGATGGTGTGGTGCGCGACAGAGTAGGTTCCTGCCACAGTGTGATTCGAGACGGCCATGCCGGCGACCAGCTCCTGCGTTCGGTAGCCGCACAATACGTAGACGCTCGGGACAAAATCTGTCCGGAGAATATCCACCACATACGACAGCAGAAACTCTTTTCCAGTGGTCTTACCATCGGTGCTCCCCGAAGCCCGCAGCGCGACCCTGCTGAAGTTGGTGGTGATCCGATCCAGGGCCTGTCGAACGAGCGCGAGCGAGCCGGAGAGTCAGAAAGTCAGAAAGTCAGAAAGTCAGCAGGTGCGAGGGTCGGGGGATGGGAGATGGGAGATGGAAGATGGGCGATGAGAAAAGCCAACTCTCAAAGACTCGCCTGTCCGAAAATTGACGACACGGACGACATGGACGGCGACGACGGCGAGGGTGGCGCATCGCTGCCGTATACCATCCGTATCCGCGCCTGCTCCCGTTCGTCCTCCTCCAGCTCCTCCATATACTTGCAGCATCCCGAGACAAACGTAAACACCGGAAGGTACAGCGCCGGCGAGGATTGCACCGAGCACAGCTCTTCTCCGATCGCCCCCCTGACCACTCGCATCAGCTCGCCCGTCGTCGGCAACGGCATGCCATCGGTCGTCGCCGCTGCCGACGTCTTCGTCTTCGGGGTCGTCTTCGGGGTCGTCTTCGGGGTCGTCGTCGTGGTCGTCGTCGAACGACGCACACCACCCGTCTCATCCTCGGCGCCGCCGTCCCCCCAGCCGCCCACCTGGTCATCGACCGAAAACGCCAGCCCCTGTCGATGATGATCCACGCTATTCGTTCGCCGAATCAAATCCAAGAACGCATCCTTGTCCCCACCGGTATCCTTCTCGTTCCCGTTCCCGTTCCCGTCCTCGCCGTCCCCCTTCGCCTGCACGCTCAGCCCCAGCGCCGCAGCCAGCACGTGCAGCAGCTCCCGCTGCACCCCGTCCCACAGCGCCTGACACTCTCGATACGCCGAGAGCATCTCCCGCCGTCCGTGCCGCCGGTCACCAGCCGTGCTCCCGTCGGCAGAGTCAGAGTGAGACCGCAAACCCCCGCGATCACTGATGCTGCCGCCCCGCAGCAACATCAGGCCGGAACTGGGCGCCAGCATTCTGGCCGCCACCAACCGCCGAATGTACACACACGCCGACAGAAAGAACCCTTCGGATCGCTTCAATGCCCCCTGCACGACGGACACCGGCGACTCGTTCCCCCGCTCCCCGTCCTCCATATCCAACACCTGCACGACCCGCACCAACTGCCCCCGTAGCACGTCCCGAGCGCCCTCCCGCACCGTCATAAGCACGTCCTCGACCGCATCCAACTGCGCAATGCACGAAATCGTCGTAGAGACGACGGTAGATATATTCGAGGTCGACGACGCCATAGGCGCCACGACGTGCCCCTCTTGTCCGTCTCGCCCATCGCGCCCGTCGTGCCCCTCGAGAAACCCACCACCGCCGCCACGCTCCGACAGCCCAAACGCCTGCTGCCGCGCCTCCCCCACGAGCCCGTACACCATCTCCGCCGCGGCCGCCTTCGCCCGCACGATCAACCCGCTCGCCGCCGGCACGTCCCGCACCTCGTCCCGCGCGAGCGTGTTTCCCGCGTGCAGCAGCAACTTGACCTTCCGCTCCCACTGCGCATTCGTCAGCACACCCTCGTTTGCCCTCATACCCTCCACTTCCTCTAAATCCACCACCACATCGCGCACCAGCCTCAACAGCTTCCCCACCTCCACGGCCTCGGCATGCTCCCTCGTCACCCGCCCCAGACCAGCCTCGTCGTCCACCCGCATCCCGTCCACGCTCCCCAGGCACCGACGCACCGTCATCATGCACATCTGAACTCCCTTCAACAGCTCGACCACTCGACGATAGTCCTGCAGCGACGTCGTGAACTCCACGTGGTGCAGCGCCACCACGTGGTCCACCAGCGCGTCGACCTCCTGCCAGTCCGCCCGGAGCTGGGCCAGCTCGCGCTCTGCATTCGCCGACGAGAGAATTTCCAGGGCACGCGTCAGCGGCTCAAAGCCCGGAGACGCGTATCGGGACTTTGAAGCGAGCAGCTCGGTGATCTTGGCCGACAACGTGGAGTTGGCCAGAAGCGTGGTCCCGCGCGATCGCTCCCGCTCCCCGAAGCGAAGAAGTTGCGCGCCGCTCGTCCCGGGGGTGATGATATCTCCCGGCGGCGGAGATGAAATCTCTCCCGACCTCATCCGAGGACCCATAGAGCCATAGAAAGTTTTGTGTCCGGAGGATCCTCCGTTTGCACACCGTTCGTCTACACGGACATTCAACGCGTTTTCTTCTGGTTTGGTCTCTCATTCGTTGGTTTCCGAGTCATAGACGACACGAGCCGTGGTTGGTCAGACGCATCGGATCGTTTAATCGGGCGTCGTGGCCGCCAGAACGCGCCAACGAACATTGGCGGTTGGAGCGCATTAACGTATGAGGTCGGTCGCACCGGAGGTCGTGGATCTACGCGCCAGCGTGGAGAGCGTGGAGAGCGTGGAGAGCGTGGACACGGAAAATGTCCTCTTGCCGCTGCTCGAGCGGCTGGGGATCGATACGAGCAGGATCAGCTGCGGGAGCGCCGAGGTGGTCGACCTCGCTCAGGAGAGTGCGAGTGACGACGGGGACGGCAATGATGACGAGGTTGTGTATATCGTCGACCGGCTTGGCTGTGTGGTGATCGACGACGGGGACGATGGGGACGATGGGGACGACGAGGACGCGTGGCGGATTCCGTCGACGTCCGTCTCGGCTGGTCGGACCGAGCGAACGCCCGCGACGGCGTCTCGAACGGTGGCGGCGATCGCGCCTTCGACCGATTCCACCTCGACGTCGACCTCGACCTCCGCCTCTACCCCCACGTACCTCCACAAGACGCCGCTCCCAGCCCGCCTGGCGCTCGCCACGTCGCTCTACCAGAAATTCAACCTTTTGATTTTCGACGGGGCGCTCCCTGCCGATCTCGACATCTCGTGGAACAAGAGGCTCACGTCCACCGCGGGTATGACCCACTACAAGCGTCGCATCGACGCGCGAACCTCGCTCCCCGTCTACAGCTGCCGCATCGAGCTCGCCACCAAGGTCCTCGATACGGCGGCCAAACTCGAGCGCACGCTCATCCACGAGATGTGCCATTGCGCGGCCTGGATGATTGACCACGTGGCCAAGCCGCCGCACGGGGCCGTCTTCAAGAAGTATGCGCAGCGGGCCATGACAGTCGTGCCGGGGGTGGACGTGTCCACGTGTCACAACTACGAGATCTTCTACGCCTATCGGTGGGCGTGCGGGTCGTGTGGAGTGGAGTACGGCAGGCACTCGAAGAGTATTGACGTGGAGAAGAAGGTGTGCGGGGGTTGTGGCGGGCGGCTCGCGTTCCTCGGGAGGTTTCGTCGTGGCGCGGACGGGGTGGTCGAGGTGGTCGCGGGGAGGCTAGGTGGCGGTGGCGGTGATGGTTCTCCGGAGAAGAAGATGAGCGGGTATAGTGTGTTCGTGAAGGAGCACTTTCACGGGATGAAGCTAGAGATGGAGAGCGAGAAGGCGTCGGGGGGGATGGGCGGGACGGTGTTGGCGAGCGAGGTCATGAAGCGGCTGGCGGCGCGCTGGGCACGGGAGAAGCGGGTGGGGGAGCGGGAGGGGAACAAGTCGCTGGCGCATTCCCTGTTGTAAGGAGACCCTCCCGTGATGGGTGCAGAAGACTCTTTTTCCATCTGGCCAGCCGCGTCCTCGCGCTGAGCCCGAAATTGCCGATACAAGCGGCTGGGGTTTGGACCCTCGTCATTCTCAATTCATCTACATTCTATTGAACATTGCTATACCACGCGCACACGCTCGCTCGCCGACGAGAAGAGAAGAACATGATCAAGGGCACGCTCATCACGTGTGTTTGTGATTTCGACCTTGGCGCGCCCAGACTCAGTTCTCACTCGCGCTACTCTCGCGCTTTTTTCGCTAGGATGCTCGTCGTGGGTACCAGCTACGGCAGGTCTCTCTCGAGCTCTGCCCAGCAGGAGGTCGCAACCGTTGGCTCGATCAACCCGCTCTCAATCACCGACCAGTCGCAGCTGTCGAGCGTCTCTGAGGACTACTGGCAGTATCTACTGTCTGTCTCGCCAAACGAGCTCCCGTTCGCCAAGCTGTGGACCGGTGGCTGGTGCCCCCTGGGCTACGGCAACCCAGCGCCGCTCGGCCCCTCGGACACGTCCAGGACGGCATGCATCAAGTGCTCGGGCGGGGGAACGTGCGCGGTGTGCGACCCCTTCTACTCGTGCTCGATTTGCGTCCCTGGATACCAACTCGACCCCGAAGGCGTCTGCCAGAAGAAGCTGTACTAATGTTACATTCTCATGTTAAATTCGGATAACCATCCGAGGAAAGGCCGCCGCGCTGGCATCACGCTGCGCCTCCGCGTATGCCCGGAGCGCCTGGTAGTGCTGCTTGTACAGAACCCGCAGCATCGTGAGATACGCGATGCCTGCGACCATCCCGGTGATCAGCGCCAAGCTCATGTCCGCGTCGAAGAACAGAATACTGACGATCATCGCGATCCACATGACGCGGACGCAGTCAAACGCCAGGTCGGCGCGAGACGGCACGAACTGCTCAAACTGCTCGAAATGATCGCCGCCGCCCTGCATGAGCTCTTCGATCGTCATCACCGGCACGTTGGCTCCCGCCTGCTCCCGCTCGCGTTCCCGCGACGGCCGCCGAGGAAGCTCTGGCAGGTTCTTCACCGGCTTTTTGCACAACTCGCACTGCGGCAGGCCACCCCGCCCGTCGTCCTTCACCTGCGACCACTTGACAGCGCACTCCCGATGCCGCACGGCCAGATCGCCACGACAGCCGCAGTCCAAATGTATTGCTTCGCCCGACGCAAAGTCTGCCTGCGAGAGCGGCTCCAAGCATATGAGGCACACGGGGTTGGAGGACGCCGACGAGGATGCCTGCTTTTCGATATCATCCGAGGCGCCCGAGGGCTCCTCTGTGCTGGAAGCGGACGACGACGACCCGCCGCCGCCGCCCAGGTACCGGTTGAAAAAGCCAAAGAGCCCCGTCTTCCGAGACGGCGCTGGGGCCGTCATCGTCGGGCTCGTCTGATCGTCGGACGCGCTCGCCTCGATGTCGTGCTCGCCGGGCGTTATCTCCGAGGTGGAGGGCCGGTCTTCTTGTTGGTCTGGTTCGAGAAGGTGCGCACGCTCTGAGGTCGACACGTCTTCTTCATCCACGACGACGACAGACTCCTCCGCCGCCCGCCGCTCCTCCACGATGACGACGACAGAGCTGTCGTCGTCGTGGGATACCGTCATACTATACCGCGACGTCGCTGTTGGAGAGAGAGAGAGGTAGAGAGAAAGAGAGAGAATTTTTCGGTGTCTCAGACAAGACGCGTCTGACCGTACGGTCTTGGCAAGTCTCGGGGTCCCTCGCGCGAACGCGAACGGACAAGAGCGTCAAGAGTGACAAGAGAGACGCGGAGGATGATGATCACCGCGACTCGTACTCGTGCGAGCCATCGCCGGTCGACGGTGGCACAGGCCTGCTCTTCATCCTCGCCAACGGTCGTGGTCGCCGGGGGCGGGATTGTGGGCGTATCGACGGCCTTCTTCTTGGCGGCAGAACAGACAAACCTGCGTCCGGTCGTGATCGACGCGACCTCCGTCGCGGCCAGCGCCAGCGGCAAGGCGGGTGGCTTCCTGGCAGCGTCTTGGAGCGACGGATCGGCCACCGAAGAGCTGGCTCGCAAGGGCTTCGCCCTGCACCAGTCGTGGTCGGAGACCGACACGTTTGGTGACGTCGACTACCGCTTCAACATCGACGCCGAGTCAGGCTTGCTCGGTTCTTCGGAACGTCGATGCATCGGCTCGACCCGACGAGCCTGCGGCCAGGTGCACCCTCGGAAGTTGACGACGAGGTTGGCGGAGCAGGTCGTCGCGATGGGCGGCGAGGTGCGGGCTCAGACGATGCTGGTGGGTGTGGTGCTCGAGGACGACGTGGAGCAGGTCGATCGCAAGCGAGTGGTCGGCGTGCGGGTGAGAAAGACGGACGACGAGAACGCTGCCGAAGAGACGATTGCAACAAATAAGGTCGTGCTGGCGTTGGGCGCGTGGACGAGTGTGACGTTGAAGACGGCTTGCAGTGCGGCGTATGCGGCGGTCGGCACGGAGGTGGCCGGGCACAAGGTGCATAGCCTGGTCGTTGCCGATACTCGCGAGGAAGGCCTCGATGGGCCAGAGTCGACATCGCTGTTTTTGCGCGATATGACCGTGTCCCGGGGTGCCGATCCCGAAGCGTATCCGCGGCCGGATGGTACGATCTACGTCTGTGGGAATCAGGCTGGGGCGGTGTATGACGAGATTCCGCCGCGGCTTGCGAGTGAGATCGGGGTCGAGGAGGATGGAGCGGCAGGGTACCTCCGTCAGGTTTCGGCGGTGTTGGTGGGGGGCGAGGCAGAGGACGTAGACGTGATGGAGGCACAGGCGTGCTATCTGCCGACGTCGAGTTCGAACCGGCCGCTGATCTCGGCCGTCCCGAATATCGACGGCCTCTACGTGAATGCGGGGCATTCATGCTGGGGCATCTTGCAAGGTCCCATAAGCGGCAAGGCGATCGCCGAGCTGGTTGCGACCGGTGTGTATTGACCTCGATCGACGTGCGCCCCCCCCTTCTGACTCTCTCACTCGCGCTACGCGCTTCGTTCGTACGCCAGGGGAGAGCACGTCGATCGATCTTCGGCCGTTTACCGTTTAGCGTATGTTAAGCGAACTAGTACTCGCCCTTCAGCTTCCAAACCCTCCCACCAACCCCCCGGACCAGGGTAGCCACCTGCTGAAGAATGGCTTTGAACAGTTCAGGCGTGATGTTGCCCGCGCCCATGTCGCTCTTGAACTTGTTGGCGACGGCCGACGACGGCGCCGAGCCCCCTCGCGCCCTCAGGAACGCGACCAGGCGATCGGCGAGCCCCTTGCCCGCGGTGACTTCCGGATGTTGGACGTCTAAAGACGACGCGTCCGCCTTGCGCGACCGGATTTTGGCCAGCAGTGCGTTGGAAGACTTGGACGCGCTGCCATTGGCGGGTCCGGCATTGCCGCCAAAGAGGGGCACGCCGCCCGACCGACCGGTCCATGTCGGGACGTTGATGGGCGTCGCTGGCGACCGAGCGAAACGTGTAGCGCGAGTGAGAGAGAGAGAGAGAGTCAAGGCGTGCGATCGCACGTCGGTCGAGTTCAATACCTACACATCAACGTCTGTCGAGAGTCGCGGAGGGCCTTTGCTGCGCGCTCGGCGACCTTCCGCGCCTCCTTCCGAGCGAAGTTGTTCTGGGGGTTGTGCGCTCCCTCGATCTTGTCGTGGTCGAGTGCCGAGTGCATCCCGCCGTGGTCAAAGAGGTCCTTCAGGATGCTGGCATCTCCCGTGGGTTGGTTTTCGTCGCGGGTTTGGTCCGCAACGTCCCTCTCCGGCATGGCGACCTTGGCGGCGGCATCATCGGCCTCGCCCTCAACCTCTTCCTTCTCCCCGTCGTCTTCCCCGTCGTCTTCCCCGTCGTCTTCCCCGTCGTCTTCCCCGTCGTCTTCCCCGTCGTCTTCCTTCGATCCATCATCAATCTCAGTCATCGCGGCGGCTGGGCCGAGGGACGAAAATATGGCCGCCGTCTCTGTCCCCTCGGCGTACTCGTCGCCGAGCGTAAACAGGTCCGACAAGTCCTTGGCCTTGAAGAATCGCTTCTGTCGCGGGTCCTTCAGGACCTTGTCGGTCATGAACTGCTTGTAGACCTGGCGATGGTACACCTTCTCCTCGATGGTGCCGCTGAGGATCAGGCGGTAGACTGTCACCTCCTTAGTCTGGCCAATCCGCCACGCCCGCTCCCTGGCCTGGACGTCCGTCGACGGGTTCCAGTCGGGGTCGAAGATGATACACTTGGACGCGCCGACCAGGTTGATGCCCAGTCCGCCGACGCGCGTCGTCAGTAAAAACAGGCTCACCTTGGGGTTGGCGTTGAAGTCGTCGATCAGCCGGGAGCGCGTCGCGACAGACGTGCTCCCGTCCATGCGGTGATACGTGTAGCCCCGGTCGATGACCAGCTTCTCCAATATATCGAGCGTCTGCTGTGTCTGCGTGAACACCAGCGCCTTGTCCCCGTTGTCCATCCAGTGCTTGAGGATCTTGTCGAGGACGAGCATCTTGCCAGAGCGCTCCGGGTTGCCGTAGTCGGTCGCACTGTCCCACTTGTTCTTGTCCAGCAGGTCGGGGTGGTTGCAGATCTTCCGCAGGATGTCAATGCCGATGAGCGCCCCGCGGTCGCCGTTGAGGATCTCGCTGAGCTCCTTGGACTGCAGGTAGGACAGGTACATGTCGCGCTGGACGTTGGTCAGGCTGCAGAACAGGATCCGCTCGGTCTTCTTCGGCAGCGCCTTGGCCACGTCGGCCTTCTTCCGCCGCAGTAAATACGGCGAGATCATGTCGCGCAGCATGACCGCGCACCGGTACGCCGTGGCGACCTGGAGGGACGACGCGTTGGCGTAGCCGCCCTGTTGGATCGGCAGCGCGAACTGCGCCTGGAATACGGGCAGCGTCCCCAGCTTTCCTGGAAACACGAAATCAAACAGCGACCACAGCTCGACCAGTCGATTCTGGATCGGCGACCCGGACATGATGAGCCGGTGCGTCGTGCGCAGCGACTTGGCCGCCAGGGTCACCTCGGCGTCTGGGTTCCTGATCTTGTGCCCCTCGTCGAGCACGACGTAGCCCCATTTGACCCGACAGAGCTCCGCTTTGCAAATACGCATCTGATCGTAGGTGGTCAGCAGCAAGCCCGACTGGGCCGTGGCGACCCTCGCCACCACCTGCGACCGCGAGTACGAGTTGTTCTTGGACCGGGCGCTCTCGTGCAGGATGGCCACCCGGAACGGTGGATACCACTCCCGGAGTTCGCGCAACCACTGTCGCAACATGGTCGCCGGGCACACGATCAGCGAGGGCCTGAACATGCCGCTGTGGTGCAGCCCGGCCAGGAAGGCCGTGATCTGCACCGTCTTGCCGAGTCCCATCTCGTCGCCCATGATACCTCCCGCCTCCTGCGTATGCAGCTCCCACAGCCACTTGATAGCCTGACAACAATCGCCGGTGGAGTTTCGAGCGAGCGGGTGAGCGAACGTGACCACGTGACCACGTGACGTCGACGGCGGCGTCGACGCGGCCAACTGCGTACCGTGCGCTGGTAATCAAACAGCTTGGCATAAATATACCCGGGAATCTTGTACCCGCCTTGAAACGCCACGTCGTCCTCTTCCTCCTCGTCGCCGTCGTCCTCCGCCATCCTCGCATGCACTTGCCGCAAGTGGTACGCCTCGTCGTTCATGTCGTCCTGAGGCGCGGCTCGCGTCAGCTCGTTGCCCCCGGCCGCCTCGCCCCGCTCGTCCCCTGCAGCATCCTCCTCGTCCTCCTCGTCCTTCCCCTCGTCTTTCTTCCCGCGAATCGCAATGCGCTTCTTCGATGCAATGTCCTTCCGCACCCTGTCCAACTTTGCCTTGGCCCCCTCCCGCCAGAAGTTCTCCCGCATCTTTTTCGCCGCCCGCTGCGGCCTCGGCAGCTCGGACGGATCCATCAGCCTGGCCTTCCTCTTCGCCTCCCCGGCCGCGACCATTCGCCGTCCCACGTCTTCAATCGACGCGTGCCGCCCCCTCGCGCCGTCGCCCCCCTCGATCTTCTTCTCGTACGCATCCCCAAGGTTATCAAACGGCGTCAACACCCCCAACCGAATCAACCGATCCCGCTCCGTCTCGATCAACTGCAGGCGTTGTTGCAAGCGCGTGGTGAGATGTGCGTGGTGAGATGATAACCGCCTGGCGTCAGGCGTCAGGCGTCAGACAGACCAGCAGACGTACCGCCCCGCCGGCCCCACCGCGCGCGTTCTTCGGTCGAACGTCCTCAAACAAGTCCACCTCCATCAGCCCCGTCGGCCCGGACGAGCTCCCCCGACTCTTCCCTTGACGCTTCCCTTTGCCCCCCTGCAGCAAATCCCGACCCTGCGCCGGCGGCTTCTGTCCCGCACCCGCACCCTTCCCCTGGCCCTTTTCCTTTTCCTGTCCTTTCTTCATTTCCCCGCCCGCGACCATCCCTTCCATCCGCTGCTTCGCCTTGGCTCGCGCCGCAGCCCCCAACCCGGCCACCACCCCGTTCCACGATCGCTCCAACGTCCCCAACCGCTCCCGCCGCACCGCCTGCTGCAACCCATCCCCCACCACACCCGCCTCTTCCTCCGACGTCCTCAACGCCCATATCTCACGTTCCAATCCCAACAGCCGCGCCTGCACGTCCTCCCCGCCTTCCCGACCACCGCCCGCCCCAGAAGGTGTCGTCGTCGTCGTCGTCGTCGGAACGCCGACGTCCTCCATACTCGCCTGGATGCGCTGCTCTACCGCCGACGCGTGCTGCACCGACAGCGCCCCGTACGCAGCCATCTCGCCGCCGTCCACGACGACGTCGTCCGCTGCCTCCGGGTCCGCTGGCGACGTGCTCATTTCCTCGTGGTTGTTGGTTCGTGGGCACGCTGACCGACGAATTGACCCGCCGTTCTCGAGCTCCCGCTTTCGCGCGCTCCACGCCCTGGCTGCGCCCTCGCCCGACTCGTCGTGCGCGTACACAAGGACAGACGACCGACGACCGACGACAGACGGCAAGGGCCCTGTTTTTGAATAGTGAAAGTGGGGAGCCCCCACACGACATTCATTCGCGAATTTACTCGGTCAATACCAGGTACGTGCATTCCACACCGGCAATACAACCCTTATCCGTCTCTCCGCGTGGCGATCGGCGTGCGGGACGCGCCGGGCCTGGCTCGGCGGACGATGCTGCTCGTTTCATCGAATCGTGTCATGTCATTGCGGCCGCGGCTCCTCGTGGCTCGTCCCGCAGCCCTCCAGCTCGGTCGTACACACAGCACGCCATTGTCGGTGCGAGGGAGCCTTTCTCAGACGGGGCGGCGCGATTCCCCCATTCTCACCGGCTCTTCTCTCTCAACACAGTGAACGTGGCCCGCATACACAACGGCGACGACGACGACGACGACGAAGACGACACCAGATGGCATCATCAGCGCTTTTGAAAGCGTCGAATAATGCGTCGCGGTGGGGAGACCTGCTGGAGGAGGAAGAGCCGCTGCCGCCGTCGACGGTGTCTGCGCCGGACGCTCGCGGCATCGTCACAAAGGTGGACTATTATCGCAATGCCAAGGGCGATTTGATGAAGCGTACGACGCGGTCTCGTGTCGTCAGCGTGTCCAAGAAGGTGCATGCCTCGATGGCGGCCAAGCGGGCCGGCTGGGTCAAGTTTGGGGACGCAGCGACAGAACGTCCGACAGACTCCATCACGGCGCGTTCCCCGGAGGACGTTCCGTTCGAGCGGGTCAAGTCAAAGAAGCAGTCGCAGGAGGACAAGCAGCGGGAGGATTTCCAGGTGTCGAGCGCCGGGGACAACAAGTCGGCGGCGATGTCGCTCCGAGAGCTGCTGCACAAGAAGCGGATGGAGCGCCAGCTGCTGGCGGCAAAGGGGCTGCTGGAGGTCGAGGCGCCACCGGAGGAGGATGGCTACGAGGGGGGATCGGGAGGTCTGCCTTCGGCCGGTTCGAAGGGCGGGTACGTGCCGCCGTCGCTGCGTAACCGTGGCGCGGGCGGCGAGGGCGAGCGGATGATGATGGAGAAGCGGCGGGATGAGAACAGCGTGCGGGTGACGAACCTGAGCGAGGACGTGGTGGAGCAGGATCTGCTGGACCTGTTTGGGCGGTTTGGCCACGTGCAGCGGATCTTTATTGCCAAGGACAGGGAGACTGGGGAGAGCAGAGGGTTCGCGTTTGTCAACTTTGCCAGGAGGGAGGACGCGCAGGCGGCGATCGACACGCTCGACGGGTTCGGGTACGCCAACTTGATCCTCAGCGTGTCGTGGTCGGCGCCCCGAGAGCCGAGGCCTGGCATGTAGATGCCGACTAGGACGGGGAGCGTCGTTTACTCGAACTAGGAAGGACCGTGTAAGGTAAAACCGATACAGAAAACTGCAGAGGACAACCGAGGGGCGTCTGCCCGACAAGAGCCGAGCGATCGCTGCCCTCGCGAGGGGCAATTCGTACTACTCGTGCTTACAACATGAACATCGTCACACAAACTTTAAGACAGGTCCCCAGCAGCGATCTGCTCCTTCAGCTTGTTCAGCACCTTGGCCTTGCGCCCCGGCGACACACCCTGCTTCTTGGTACCCTCCATCGTGAACGACGACATCGAAGCGGCACTCGCGTTCTTGGGCGCGCCGCTGTTCGCCTGTGCGGCTCCCGGGACGAGCGCGGCCGCGGCCGCGGCGAGACCGAGTGCAAGGGCCTCGCGGCGGTTCTGGGCCGGGGCGGCGTTGCACACACAGGTGGAGCGCTTCTGCAGGCCGGTGAGAACGTGCGTGTTGGCGTGAGTGGCAGCGGGTGTATTCGACGATGACGACAAGGAGTCGTGTTCGTCACGATGGGGATCGATACAAACAAAGGATCCGGGTGAGTGAGAAGAACGGGGAGAACGGACGAGAAATTCGCTTCCGGACTTTCTCATTCCAGTCCAAGAAATCGACGACGTACGGCCTGGACACCCGCGGGCGTGAACGTGCGCATACTCGCAAGCGTCTGGAGAGAAATCATGGTGACCGGTGACACAATAATTAGATCGATAGTAAAGGGAGCGGCCGCGATGACGGAGTTTATCCAGAGAAGGCGAGGGATTTCCTCAGGGCTGGGGCCGGCCAACGTGGTCCTTGACAAGGTAGGCCCTCGCTCGCTCGCTCGTTCGTTCGTTCGGCACGCCACCGTCGAGGCTGTCCGCGTCGCGGCCGTGTTTCGGCGCGCCGACCGACGACACCACAGACACAGACCACGCCTACGTCTTTTTTGGCCGCTCGTTCGCAATCGGCATCGTCTTTGGCTTGGACAGCCTCAGGAACAGGTATCCCATGGAGTTGTAAAACACCATCAGCCCGATGAGGACGACAAACGCCAGCCAGAGGTGGTCCGGGTCGAATCCCAGCCTCGCGAGCACCTCGTCGCCGGACGTCTCGACGGTGGCGATGCAGGTGCCGTTGACGATGTTGAGGCACGTTTCCCAGCCCGTCCGTCCCGCGAAATCGTTGATCGTGAGCCCCATGTACGCCCAGTACAGGTGACTTACGTACTTCAACCAGCTGATCCAGACGGGGATGGCGTCCTGGTTGACGTAAAAGCCGCCGACCAGGATCAACACGATCGTGATGGCCGGTGCGATGGCAAACGCCACCTTTTCGTTGGGACAGACTGCCGAGATGCAGATTCCAAAGCCTTGCGCGGCGAGACCCTCGACGATGAGGAGCGCACAGAAGATGAAGAAGGCGCTCGCGGCGGGGTTGAGCCCGACGATCCAGTACACGATGCAGCCAAACAGCAGTCCCTGTCCGACGCGCGTCGGCATGTCGCAGATGAAACGGGCCACGTAGTACGGAAGCACGTGGTACATTTTCGACGCGCGCTCGCGGTTGACGACGGCGCGATCCGTGGGGAAGGTGTTGAGCGCCTGGAACATTGCGCCAAAGGCCGAGAAGATGCAGACGAAAAACAGGATGCCGAGCTCGTCCTGGACCGGCGTGGCCGACGAGCCCATGTCCGAATAGATCGCCGCGAGGATGAACCCCACGACGACCGTCTGCACCACCGTGATGGCAATGGGCAGGATGTCTCTGCTCTGCTGCTTCCACGCGCGCCGCAGCAAGAGTCCAAACTCGGTGAACGGGTTGTTTGGAAACACGACGACGTTGAGGTCAGTGCAGTCGTCGCAGCCGTCGATGGACAGCCGGTGCTGCTTTTGGATGCCCCCCTCGAACGTCGGGCGCACCGAGGCGAACAACTCGGCCACCAAGCGGATCCGCTCGCGGCTCGCCTCCTCGGCGTCCTCGTTGCGGTAGTCCATGGACACGACGTCCAAGAAAAAGTCGGCCGGGTTGAAGTTGACCGGGCACTCAAAGTGGGCGTCGGAGAAGAACTTCACGGCGTCCTTGGCTGGCCCGTAGTACATCGTCCTGCCCTCGCTCAGCAACAGCAGCAGGTCAAACATCTTGAATATACTGGACCGAGGCTGGTGGATGGTCGTGATGATCGTCCGCCCGCTCGTGCTCAGCGTCCACAGGCTCTCCATGACGTTCATCGCCTGGAACGCGTCCAGGCCGCTGGTCGGCTCGTCCAAGAAAATCAGGCTCGCCCCCGACAGCAGCTCTATCCCGATGTTCGTCCGCTTCCGCTCGCCACCGCTCACCCCGCGGTACATGGCGTTGCCGATCCTCGTGTTGCGCGCCTTGGACAGCCCGAGCTCGTTGATGATGGTGTCCACAAGCTTCATCTTGGACGCGTTTGAGACCTTTTTCGGCAGTCGCATCCTCGCCGCAAACTCAAACGTCTCCTGCACGGTCAAATTCGGAAACAGCACGTCGTCCTGCATGACGTACGCCACCAGCGCCCTGTACGACTTGCCCCGGGGCTGCCCGTTCACCAGCACCTCCCCGTACACCTCCCCACCAGCCTCCAAGCGCCCCGCAAGCGCATTAATCAGCGACGTCTTCCCGCAGCCCGTCGGACCCATCACGGCCACCAGCCGCCCCGCCGGCACGTCCGCCGACAGATCGTCCAGAATGACCTTATGCTGCTCCACGTACGGCTCGCCCCCACGGTCGCCACCGCAGCACGTCGACTTGAATCCTCTCTTCTTCACCCCGCCCTTTCCTTTCAGCGGAATACGATACGTCAGGTTGGAGAACGACAGACTCACCTTGATCTTCTTCGACACAAAGTACGCCAAGTCCTCGTCCAGGTCAAACATGCTGCTCCCCCTGTGGATCGACCGACCGACCGAACGACCGAACGACCGAACGGACGAACGAACGAGTGAGCGTGAGGGTACGCGCAAGCGATGACGCGAGCGAGAGAGACAACGAGACAACGAGATGAACACCCACCGCCGACTCCCCAGCGACGCCTGCCGCTGCTCCACCGTCGCCAGCTCGTCATCAAACGTCCTCGTGAAGCTCGCCACGTTCGTCATATATGCCGCCGCATTTGTCTCCAAGGTCCCACCCAGACCCCGTTCCACGTCGTCGGTCCCGTTGGCGGTCGACCCTCCGTCACGTCCCTTCTGCATGGGAGTGGATAACCTGTCGTTGGCCTCGTTTCTCGCTGAAACGCCCTCGACACCACGAACGCGCCCGGAAACACACAAACAAATAAACACAATACGACCAAACTGTAGACTGAAACGCGTGTCGAACGAAATGGAGAAAGAATGGAGGACGGACGCCGACGCGGCCTCGCGTACTTATCGTGTACTTACACCACCTTACCCACTCTTCGCCTTGATCATCCCGCTCTCCCTGGCGTAATTGAAGATCCCTCCGGCATCAATAACCGGCCCGGCATCCCCCAGCGCCTTCAAACTGTACGTCTTCCCGCTTGCAACCACCGTCAACACGTCCCGCTCCATGTCCACCTCCACCTCCTCCCCAGTCTCCAACACGTCACACAGCCTCTCGTCCGTCTCCACCGGATACAACTCCCCCGTACTCACACAATTCCTGAAGAAAATCCTCGCATAACTCTGACTCACACACACCTTGGCCCCGGCAGCCCCCAGCGCCACCGGCGCATGCTCCCGAGACGACCCGCACCCAAAGTTATCGCCGCCGATCAAAATCGGATAGTCCGTCTTCATCGAGTCGACTTCCACGTAGCGAGTCGGGTAGAGGTCGTCCGGAAGGCCGATCAACGCGTACGATCCGAGCTTCTCGTACTCGTCCTGGCAGGTGGCGGGTGACGGGTGAGCGCGTCAAGACGTGAAGGCGTGCGACGAAGAGTGAGAAAAGGAGAACAGAGGAGACTGCGCTCCCGCAGTCTGATCTCAAAAAAATAGCAAGTAAAAACCCACCGGCTTGCTGGGAACCAGCGTCAGGTACTCTGCGGGGATGATCTGATCCGTGTCGATGTTATCCTTCGTGACGAAGCACTTGCCCCGGATGACACGCGGACCGCCGTTCAGGTCGACCTTGGCCACCACCCTCGTGGCAGTCGCCCTCGCCCTCGCCCCCGCCCGCCTCGCCGGACCAGCCCGAAAGACCGCAGAATTCGCCCTCGTCGCGACAGCTGCGAGCCTCATTGCGCGCGCCTTTCTCTCTATGCCACGTAGATACGTCTATCGCTCCTACCGAGGAGAAGCGAGCGATATTGAGTTTGCGAATGATGGGATAGCGCCGAGTAGCCTTTCCTTTTAATCAGCGAGACGACCGTGTCTGTCGCTTCACACGCCTCGGCCGTCATCTTTTATTGATCATTCACAGTCAGAAGAATGCCCGGAGGTCAAGGATATCGCGCCCGCACGAGGTACGTCACCAGTTTACTGCGGATTTCTGAGCTCGCCGCAAATTCCGTGAAGACCACCAGATGATGGAATTCCCTGGTTTCGTCCGTGCAAACGGTCTGATCGGCGCACAGACGGACGATACTGTGTCTGTGTGTTCGTTCAGGCGGGCGGACGGGGGTATCGACGTCGAACGCGGCTGGAATTCGGAATTCGGGAATTCGATTCCGATGCGGCGGTGGAGAAGAGCGTGGAGAGAGCGAGCGGGGTGCCGGCGCCGGGTTGGTTGGATACGGATAGGTGTTTCCGGCGAGTGACGCGTTGTTGGTCGGTTTCAACCGCCGCAGGCGGTTGACCTTCATCCCTCCAGCCACTTGGCCACTTGGTCACCCAGCCAGCCGTTCGGTCTCTCTTATACATGCATACATACACGTTCGCACCGCTTTCCGCTTTCCGCTCCCCGCTCACCTCTCCCTCCTACTACTCTCCTCTCAACAGGGACCTGTTCAAGCGTGGCTTCCGCCAGCGCGGGTACATCCCGATGGCGGTGTACCTCACGCCCTACAAGCTGGGGGACTATGTGGACATCAAGGTGAACGGTGCTGTGCACAAGGGGATGCCGCATAAGTTTTATCACGGGAAGACTGGGCGTGTGTGGAACGTGACGAAGCGTGCTGTGGGTGTGGAGTTGCTGAAGCAGGTGAACGGGCGGTACATTAAGAAGAGGATTCATGTGCGTGTGGAGCACGTCAAGCCGTCGAGGTGCCACGAGGCGTTTTTGCGTCGTTGCAAGGAGAACGATGCGGCGAGGCATAAGGCGCATTTGGCCGGGGAGGCGGCGCCGGTGACAAAGAGGCAGCCCAAGGGGCCGAGGACCGAGGGGTTCATGGTGGAGAACGTGAGCATGGAGACGATCACGGCGATTCCGTATGATATCCTCAAAGAAGGTGTGCAGATGTAGAAGGGATGCCGGAGTTGGTGGTATTTATATATCGTAATAGATTACGTCTTTTGTCGGAGGACAGATGCCCGAGGGCGGCTTGAAAACGTGGGTCGAGGAGGCTTGGGTGCTTTGTTCGTGTTCACGTTTGCTTCGTGGGCGATGAAGGGGTGGTCGAGGGCTTCGGCGGGGGTGATGCGCTTGTCGGGATCGAGCGTGAGCACGCGTTCGAGGAGGTCGACGAGGTGCGCGACCTGCTTGCGCTCGGCCGAGGAGGAGGACGCGCAGCGTCGGCCGAGGCTCTTTTCCGCGTCGACTTTGACGCCCTCGATGGTCCGCGACACCATCTGCTTCGTGAGCAAGTCCTGCTCCTCGAAACAAAACTTCTCGCCCTGGTCGTCTGCAAAGTGCTTGAACCCAAACTCTGCCTTCTTGACCATCTTCTTCGGAAATGCCCCCTTGACATCCATCATGAACTTGAGCATTTCGTTGTTGGTGCGACCCGGGAAGAGGATCTGGCCGGTAAAGAGCTCGTAGATGACGCAGCCGACGCTCCACATGTCCAGCGGGTGGTCGTAGGGGAGGCCGAGGATGACCTCGGGCGCCCGGTAGAAGCGGCTCACGAGGTAGGGTGTGATGGTATTGTCTCCTGAGAACATGGCGGAGCCAAAGTCGCAGATTTTGATGGCGCTGCGCGATTCGTTCACGAGGATGTTGTCGGGTTTGATGTCCGCGTGGACGACGCCGCAGGTTTTCATGTGGTCCAGTGCGATCAACATCTGGGTGGCGTAGGTTCGGACGGCGCTGATGTGGAGGCCGATGCCGCGACCGTACTTCTTGGTCAGGTCGCGGAGGTTCATGTCCATGGCCTCGAAGACGAGGCACAGGTGGCTGCGATACTCGAACGAATCGAGCATCCTGATGCAGTGCATCTTGTTTTGGGGGTCTGCCTGCGACAGCTTGTTCAGGATGACCTTTTCCATTTGGCCAGCCTTGAACATGGTGTCGTTGGCGCGAATCACCTTGACGGCCACGGCGAGTTGCGGGTGGGCGGGGGGTGCGACGACCTCGGGCAGCGCGGCGGCCTCGGGCGCACCGCCCGAGGTGCCAGCGTCCCTCCCGCCGCCGTCAGTACTCCGCAAGTCGCGGGCTCTGAGCACGCTGCTGAAGACGCCCTTGCCGTGGGTGGCAAACACTTCGTAGCGCCCACCGAGGACCTCGCCGACCTGAAAGTTGTAGTAGCCCTCGGCGTCGTCGTAGTTATCCGCAAGGCCCTTGGCGGAAGTCGGCTTGAACTTGGCACCGGGGTGCTCCTCGGCGTCCTCTGGGGTGTCTGCAAACATGTCGTCTTCATCAGAAGACTGCGGTGGGGGGGGTGCGGGTGCCGGTGCGGGCGCGTCGGGCGCGTCGGGCGCCTCGAGCGCGTCGCGATGCTCAGTGTCGCCGCGATCGTGATCGGCACGGCCACCATCATCGGCACCCTTGCCGTGCTTGGCGAGGATTTGCCGCCGTCGCTGCCTGCTGCGCTCGATGAGGGCCTCCTCGTCCTCCTCCTCGTCTGTCTCTTGCCGGTCCTCCCCCTCCGTCATGTCGACGCCCCCCTTCGCCTCGCCAACATCGCCACCGCCATCGCCCCGAGCACGCTTCATTCGCGCGGACCGGAAAACCGAGTGAGTGCGAATGCGAATGCGACTCGACAAAGACGTAGGCAGGCTACACACACGATCCACGCTTCGCTTACAACAGTTGTGGATACCACCAGTCACGGTTCTTCAAATTGAACCAGTTTCCAGTCCTCTAACGAACAAAAATCGACCAGTTCCAGAACGTTCTGCTGCTGGAACTGGACCGCGTGCACGCCGTGATGGGCGTCTTGTCGGCGGACGACCCGGCCGATGACCGTCCCCTGCACGCAGCGGGCCCGGCCGTCGTCTCCCGGGAGAACGACGGCGACGCGGTGACCGGTCAGCGCGTCGCCGAGGGCCCAGCGGTTGTCGCGGTCACAGCCCTTTCGGGGTGCCCCCATCGCCCGTCCCAACCTCTTCTTGGCGGCCTTGGACCTGGTGCGCTGCCTTGGGTCCCACGCCTTGTCGTCGTCGTCGTCGTCGTCGTCGTCGTGATGGTGGTCTCCATCGTCGTGGTCGACGAACCGACTGTCGTCGTCGACGCCTGTGGCCTCCTTGGGTTTCTTCTTCCTGCGCGACGTCCGCCTCCACGCCACGCCGTGGGTCGTCTCGTTCTCGTTCTCGTCCGTCACGCTCACAGTGGGCATGTCCACCGTATTACACATGATTGTGAGTATGACCACCGCCGATCGCGCGTGTCGTCGGCCGTAGGCTCCCCGACGACCAGTCGCAAACGACCAGTGGTGGCCGCCTCGCCTTCCTACCTTCCCCCGGCGTCCTTGAACTCCCGGAGGTTTTCGCGAAGCTTCGCGGCGTGCGCGTTCGCGGACGTCTTGATCCTCGAGAAGCGGGAGGACAGGTCGAAGTCAAAGTCCGAACCGACGGCCTTTGCGGCGGCCTGCTCGAGGGCGAACGAGTTCTTCGCGATCGGGTTGAACTGCGGCTGCGGGATGTGCGGCCGGGACCGCAGCGACACCGACGTCGCTGACGTCGCCGACGTCTCCTTCTGGACAGTTCGACTCGACGACTTGGTAATGTACTCCTTGATGGCCGACGACATGTCGATCTTCCGGATGCCCATCAGCTCGAGGATATGCTGGAGGTCGGTCTGCGAAGCGCCCGGCATGAGCTCCATGAAGGTGTCCACGAGCGTCTCCAGCGGGGACGAGACGACCTTGAGCACCGATTCCGTTGACTTGAAGGCGGTTGACACGTCGCGAGCGAACGAACCGTTCAAACCGCTCCCGCTCCCTCGCATCGACAGGATGGCCCCGCGCAGCGCCTCGAGGTCGAGCCGCAGCTGCTGGCCGCCCGCTTGCCCGATAGGTCCGCACCTGAAGATGGCCTGGAACAGGCGGGGGGCAAAGGATCGGATCAGCTTGTCGCAGAAGAAGCCGAACTGGTTCTCGTCCAGGGCGGGCGGGCAGAGGCGCCGCCCAAAGTCGGCGATGATCGAACACGCCTGGAGGGCGAAATCGCTTTGGTCACCCGTGATATCGAACCCTTGCCAGTTCTTCCGCATTAGAATGGCCAGCGGAGCGTCCAGTTCGGTCTCTATGCCCAACAGGAGCACCGACAGCGACCGGGTGGTGAGATCGCCAAAGGCGTCCTCGGCGTCAGAGAGGTCGACCCGATCGCGCAGCTCCTCGCTGATGCGCTTTTGGATTGCGCCCTGGAGCTGCTGCACCATGCGTATGCAGTGCGCAGATGTGTTGATGAACAGGCACGCGAGGGGCACGTCCTCGGGACGGAGCTTGATGTGCCAGGCGGTCGAGCCGAGGGAGGCCGCGCCGGTCGTGTGGCCCGCCGCCGTCTTGGGCAGCTTGGAGACGAGCGCCGCCGCGTAGGCCGCATAGAGCTTCCCGAACATCTTTGAAAGCTCGAGGAGCGACTTGCCCTTGGAGATCTTGGTCGAGCAGAACCGCAGCTCCTCGCGAATCATGCTGGTCAGGTCGTCGCTCGACTTGAGGATGGCCTGGTCCTCGGCCATCTGGACCCAGGTCTCGGCCGCCAGCGACGTTTCCAGTTTTTGCTGCAGGTTCTTCAGCACATCCTCGGCATAAAAATACATGTACGGCTCGGAGACCGTCGAGATGACGTTCTTGAACGAGGTCTGCTTGACCGCCGCCTCGGCGGCGTCCTCGCGGAGGGCCCGCTTCTCCTCCTGGAGACGCTCGCGTTGGTCGGCGTCCTCCTCGGCGGCACGCGCATCACGGACATCACGGACATCACGCCCGCTACGCTCCCGGTACTTTTTCCGAATGGCCTCCGCCGCCGGGGTCCCACCGTGGGCGCCACCGACACCACCGAGACCACCGGCCGCCGGCGACTGCAGACTCGTCGGCTGCGGCTTGCCCTCGAAAAACCCATCGTCCTCCTCCTCCTCCTCCTCCTCGTCCTCCTCGTCCCTTCCCTCCCCCTCCCCGCTTCCAAACCGCCGCTCCATCTCCGCCTCGAACACGTTGGTCGCCTCCACGGCCTTGAGCAGCCCCTCGACGTCCCCCCGCAACGCCTCCTGTCGCATCTCCGCCAGAATCTCCGCCAACTCGCTCTTCGTGATCGAGCAGTACGTCAACGCCAACAGCTGTGTCACCCGCCATTCTTCCGGAAAGATACCCCAGATCACGCGCCGACTGTCCAGCCGCCGGATGAACCACTTGTAGCGATTCACCGTCCTGTCCAGCTTTGCCGTCTCCCCAATCGTCCCGAAAATCTGCGTGTACATATTCATCTCCCGCTTGCAGATAATATCAACGAGCTCGTCCCTCGCCGACGTCCCGATGGCACCAGTCACCGTGCAACACGCCCGCAGCGTCTCGACGACCGTCGCCGGCGGCGCGTCCTCCCCCAGCAGCTCAAACTCCCGGAGCGACGCCAGCCGCAGCGCCTGCTCCAGCGACTGCACCCGCCCTTTCAGCTCTGCAATCTTCGCGATATGACCGTACGACGCAAAATGCGCCTGCAACTGCTTGACCGCGCAGAGCAACCCGCCCGCGTCCCGAAAGTGCCGACGCTCCGCGGCCACCTGCAACTGCTCCACGGCATCCACGAGCATCGCACATCGCCGAAGCGCCGTAATCGCCGTCGTCAGATTCCTCTTGGCATTGTCCAGCTGCCGCACATCTTTCGTGATCGTCGACACCATCCGCTCGGACTCGTCCGCCAGTGTCTGGCACCGAGCGACCTGCTGAATCGCCTCCCGCACCGTCTCGTGCGACTTCTTCAACTGCTCCCGCGCATTCGAACCAGACTTTGACTGCTTCCGTATAGCATGCAGAATCTCCGCGTCAACGTTCCTCGTTTCTATCTTCAGCGACTCGATGCTCGTCTGGAGAAGCAGCGCCGCCCGCGGAGGCAACGGGTCGGTGGCCAGGGCGGAAGGAACGGTCTGAAGCAGCGACTCCCGGTCGGGAAACCGACTGTTGATATACGACACCGGGTCGAAATCCTGCTCGTGGAACGACATGATGATATGTCGTTGTAACGGGGAGGCGTGTGGCGTGGAGAGGTTGCGATCTCGGTCGTTCCCGTCGTCGTCCTGCTCCGCCAGCTCGACTCGACCGTATCACGCCGTCGCCCGTTCGTCCGTTGTCCTCCTCTTCCTCGTCTTCCTCGTCTTCCTCGTCGTCCTCGTCGTCCTCGTCGTCCTCGTGGTCGTCGGCCCCTGCCGTGATACACAACTTGAAAATCGTTGAGAGCTTTTTCTCGGAGCGGGACAACAACATTCACAAGAGAAGCGCTCGAGTCGTGACGAACTACGAAGGACATACATACCTGGCTGACACCGCGAACGGCACGAGGGACCGGCGATCGGAGGGACGAGACTGACTGGAGAGAACGTGTCGCATGGCCTCCACTCGAACGACCCAGGTGGCCACGACCACGGCCACCACGGCCACCACGGCCACCACGGCCACCACGACCACCACGGCCACCCACGTCCCCTCCCAACCATCAGCCACCCCCACACCAGCCACGGTGACCATCCACCGACCGCCTCCTGCCCTCCCCACGCACCAACCCGCGGTCCGGTGGTCCTCCTCGGTCGTCGACAACGAACACCTGAACAAGAAAAAGTCCAAGAAATGCTGCATCTACCACAAGCCCCGCGCCTTTGGAGCGTGGAGCGACACCGACAGCGACTGCGACTGCTCGCACGACTGACCAACGACGGAACGAAGAAACGAACGAAGAGCTGGCGGGCTCGGGTACATAAAATTGGCAGTAACAAAAACGCAATACGATGCAGACATCGTCATCTACTATCCTTCTTCAATCGAGGTCAATCACGCCCATGTACGAGACCATCAGCTTGAACTGCTCGATGAAGCTGACGCCAGTGGCGTACTCTGTGAGCATCCCGATCGCCAGCCCCATCATCACCCACCGGCCGTTCCCGAGCTCGTTTTTCCGAGTCCATCCGAACACCTGCGCGTCGGCAATCTCCTTCTCCAGCGACTTCTCCCGCAGGAACTTCTGCATCGCCTTGGCCTGCTGGCGCTGGTACTCGACCGTGACGGTGGCAGCGGCCTTGGCCGGCTCGGCCGAGGTGGCGAGGGCGGTCGACGAGGCGCGCTTCTGGTTGCTGGTGCGCGAAGAGACACGGGCCGGGGCGAACGACAACGTCGTGGTGGTGTCTGTAGAGGAGAGCGTCAGGATTTGGACGTGGTGAGCTGAGAGTTGAGACAAGACGAGTCGAGACAATGCGGCCATGGCCTCGCCTGCCGCTCGGCCAATACGCTCCATAGATAGAATGGAGCGTGGAGAGCGGAGAGCGAGCCGGTGTGGGCAATGGGGCGGGAAGGCGAGTTTGAGGCAATGTGTGTGGTCGGATGTGCTGGACAGAATTTCTCGGCCCGAAGCGGCGAGACGTACTCCGGAGTGCAGCCTGCATGCTGATGTGTATTGGTAGTAGCAAAAAGAAAGAATGAATAATAATAATAAATGGGATGGGTGGGCGAGCAGCAGTCGTCGACCGACGAGGCGCAGGCCTCGACCAACAGCGACGCGCGTCGGCCCGATGTGGACGAACAAGGTTGAGAGGTACTTCTCGTTCCAGGTCAAGTCGTTCGGACCGACCACGTCCATCAACCCAAGGCGCAAGGTGCCTATTTGGAAGCGGGTTTGGTGTTTCTAGGTGACTTACCTTGATCAAGTTACGAAGGTATTTCCGTCGGCGTTGGATCGACCGACCACATCCGGGGAGGTGCCTATTCGGAAGCGGGTTTGGTGTTTCTAGGTGACTTACCTTGATCAAGTTACGAAGTGTATTCCTTGGTCTCTTCAACGTTTTATGTACAAACGCGTCACGAATTTCAGACTGAGGAACCCGATCACGAAGAACGCGCCGACAAATATGGCGAGATAGCCGAGGTAGCCCCAACCGCTCGCGCCGTCATCGAGGCCATAGAACTCCAGCACCAATCTGCCATTGATAGCCTGGTTCACACCGTACGTTTCCGGATCCAGCGCAAATTGATTCTTCATCAGCGCGCCCCAGGCGTAGTACATGTAGTTGATGTACATGGCCCATTCCCAATATGCCGGGAATTCCGATTTCCGGATCAGAAAGCCCGTGAAGAACAACAGAATGATGTTGAAACCGGCGTCGAAAATGAGCGCAAAGTCGGCGGTCGGCGACGCCTGCATGGGATCGTGTGAGTTGGGGAGAACAGGTGAGCAGGCGTGGTGCTGGCGTGCGAGCAAAGGTACGAGCAACCGTATAAAACGTACGGCAGCAAACGCGTAGGCGAGAAGCACGCCACAAACGCTTGTGAACAGGTGGGTCAACCAAAACAGCCAGTATGACGGATTCAGACCGACGCCATAATAGACGGCGACGGCCGTGATCATCGACACAACAGCGATCAGGAGGACCTCCTCGAGGACCCGCGATAAAAGGAATGGACCCGCAGAATAATACCCTGCGCCGCTTTCTCTTTGGTACAGAGCCCTCTCCGTGAACAAACTCGGGATGGTCGCCAGCTGCCCAAACACCGGGAGCACTCCCCACATGAACACACAGGTCGCCAGCCCGAGCCGATAGGACAGAACCTGCGGGTTGTCGAGACCCACCTGATCGTCGCCCAAGAGTGCATCCAGATCCCTACCAAAGTTGAGGTAGATCGTGACGATGACAAACGCGAAGATGAGCTTTTCCCCGATCCTGGGTACCGTGAAGAACGGTTCCCTGTAGTCGGCCACAAATCGATGCTTCATGATCGCCCACGCCGGCCACAGGCCGAGCCGCTTGAGAAGCGGCTGTCCGTAGCCTTCCGAAACAACGGTGTTGTCACCGTTGCTGTCTTCAAAACGCGCGGACACCGCTTCCAACTGTCGAAGATTCTCCGTGCGCAGATCACTTTCCCTGTACAATTCGACCAACGTTCGGCAGCCAGAGAACGTACCACAACACTGGCAACCCACCGCCGGCTCTACCACCATGTCCGACTTCCAATCACCGCAACAGGCGCAATTCAATCTCATCGACTCCGACACTACCTGTGAGAGCCAATCGGCGTCATTCTCCCATTCCAATGCCTTGTAGAAACCGAGCCGCCCGAAATACTCGACGTGCTCGCCAGTCCCCACCTCCCCGAAAAACACCATGCTGCCATCCAGGAGCATGATCAGCCTATTGAATAGCATGAACACGTTCGGCGAGGGGGAGTGTATGCTACTCAGCACGGTTAATCCACCATGGGAGAGACGCGTGAGAGCAACCATGACCTCGAGGGACGTTTGGCTGTCCAGGCCGGAGGTCGGTTCGTCCAACACGAGGAATTCAGGGCGACCGAGTATAGCTACAGCAATACTCAAACGCTTCTTCTGCCCACCCGAGAGCCCTTTGCGTAGCGGGCCGCCGACCAGCGTGTCGAAGCACGTGTCGAGTCCGAGCCGACCAACGATGTCGTTTATGACGCGAGCCGCCTCCCTCTTGTCAGATCGGCCGCCGCGTTCCAAGTCATATGAATAGTACATGACTTCTTTCGCCGTCATGTTCTCAATCAACGACTCTTCTTGTGCAGCATACGCGATGCCATGACTCAGAAACTGCTTTGTCGGCGCCCGTCCGTTGTACAGCACGTCCCCGGCAGAAGGCGTCTTGCGGCCCGTCAGCACGTCGATCAGCGTCGTCTTTCCCGATCCCGATGGACCCATGAGTGCGGTGATCGTGCCTGGCTGCAAGTACCCGTCCAGGGAATCCAAGAGCCCGAAGACGAAAGAAGGAGCACGAAGCGCAGTCGAGTGAGTCGAGTGAGCGTCGGCACGTGCGAACGTCGGCCGAGTTCAGTACCCACCTCTTCTTCTTCTTCTTCTTGCCTACCTCAACCACCACATCTCTGAACGTGATGGACACCCCGTGATACGTCGTGGAGGGTGTCTGAGAGGGGGAGCTGAGGAGTTGTGTTGACCTGCGTTTCAATCCCGAAGCAAGGTACTTTCCCCGCTCGTTTAACTCCATTTTCAGGTCCCTGGCGAGCTGGTGCGGTGGTGCGGTGGTGCGGTGGTGCGGTGGTGTGAGGTCCCACTTGAAACTAGCTTGCCTAGTTCAGTACTGAACGCGTTGCGAAATCCCGAATCTGGCACATGTAGTTTGATCTCAATTCGTGACGCGCACATATTCAACACATATTCAACACAGAATATGAGTGACATTTCGTCTTTGCGTCCTCGTGTCGCGCTGGTGACGGGCGCGGCCGGGTTTATCGGCATGTTCATGACGAAGCGGCTCGTCCACGAGAACTATCACGTGCTCGCCCTGATCCGTGGCAAGGGAGATAAGAGCGCACAGCGCCGTCTGGACGAACTCAAGGCGGCGATGGGCTTGGATCCGATCGAAGCGGAACAGGTGCACTGCGTCGACTGTTCGCTGGGAGCAACCACGGACCCCGACGCGCTCGCTTCAGTGCTCAAGTCGGCGCTGGACGGCCTGGGCGCCAAGCGGATCGATGTTGTGATTCACTCCGCGGCATCATTGCTCCAAGATCATGATAGGATGAAAGAAGAGCGTAGAGAGGGAATCCGTGAGACGAACATGGCGACGAATGTCGGGGGGACGGTGGCGCTGCTGGGCGCCCTCGAGAAGCTGATGGGGGGTGGATCGAGTCCCGACGTCGCGCGAATCGTCCGCCCGAGTATTGTTGCCGGGAAGGAGAGCAACACGGGAATGATGGCTGTCGTATCGTTCTTCGGAAGGAGTACCTGGGGTGTGGCGCACCACAGGTGGTGTCGACTGCTGGCGATGTTGTGGAAGCAGTTACCAATGGTCGGCAACCCTGACGGAATTCTGGACATTATTGACGTGAATGACGTTGTGACGGCGATGATGGCGTTTGTTCTCGCTGATGATCGAGACGACACACGGGTCGACAGGTCGAGGTATACCGTCGGCGCAGTGCACTACGTCAGCACCGCGTACGTGCAGGGGACGAGGCAAGGCCTTCTTCTGGAGGAGCTCGTTGTCGGCAAAGAGGACTATCCGGGTGAGAAGCAGTTCAACAACTCGTACGAAGAGTCCAAGGCCTTGGCGGAGCAAGCTGTTTTTGATTGGTTCAATCGTCTGTCGAAGGGCAAGGCCTCTGAACGGTTCGTCGTCAACAACGTCACGAACCAACACGCATTGACTCTCCAAGAATGGTCGTTGCAACTCATCAGGTCAGTTGGATGGAATATTGATGCTCGCAAGCTGGTCTGGGTCCAATCCAGGGACGAGTTGGAGGAGGCGGTCAGGAAGTTGCGCTTCGGATCCGGGATGCTCGGCAATTTTTGGTCGCTGTTTTGGAAGCGGGTGTATGTGTTGTGGCCGTACTTGCTGAGAGCTTCCGGGACCACATTCGACACGACCAACACCAAGAAGTGCGTCGGCCCGATGTGGACGAACAAGAGGGTTGAGAGGTACTTCTCGTTCCAGGTCAAGTCGTTCGGACCGACCACGTCCATCAACCCAAGGCGCAAGGTGCCTATTTGGAAGCGGGTTTGGTGTTTCTAGGTGACGTTAAACTTTAAAAAAACGCGCGTCAATACCCGACGCACGCCAGTGCGACCATCAAACCGGCCACCATTGTGGGCGTGAACGAGCGTGCTCCACTGTTCGCCTCAGGGGCTCCGGTGTTCGCCTCAGGGGCTCCGGTGTTCGCCTCAGGGGCTCCTTCCGCGTTCTTCGGCAAGAGCGCGACGTCTGTGTACACCACGAACTTCCGGTTCGGGCGACCCGCCTCGTTGCAGTCCACAAGAGAGTTGATCTTTATCTCATTCTCGGGCCCGCGGAGAATTAGGGTGTCCTTCCCATCGACAAGAGACAGGTTCGGAAACTCTGCCACCTCGACAGGATTGCCGTCGCCGTCCACAAACGAGATGACGTTTCTGCTGATGGTCTCTGAATCGGTTGCGTTGATGTTCACGGCTTGGGTAACGTGCAAGGCCAAGAGCTCCTCCAAGAGCTCCGTGCTTTCCGGGCTCGAATCAAAGGCCTCATCTGCGGTGATCCCAAGCTTGTCGAAGACAGACTGGAACCCAGCATCCGTTGGAAAGACGAGCACGTCCACAAGGTCCTTGGTGTCGGGCACGACGATGTACTGAGAACCGAGGAGCTCGGAGAGACGAAGGAGGTCCGTGAAATTGCCGTTGAACAGCGGCGTGAGTGCAGGCGCACAGGTGTCCTGTACGCCCTCCGCCACGGTCAGGGTCCTGTTCGGCGTCCCCGCAGGAAAGAGGACGAAGTCTCCGCTCTGTAGATCGGTCATTTCGGCCGACACGCCGGTTGATGACAGGCCCAGGGCTGTCGACGGATGATAGCGAGAAGGGCAGTGAGGGGAGTCCTCCACGACGAAATCAAGAATGACGAGGTTGATGGTTCGGGACACGGTCCAGCTCGTGGGCACAGAAGACTGTGATGCTCCCCGTCAAAGACGAAACGCCCGGAGTTGAACGCGGCCAAAAATTTCAAAACTTCCACGACTCCATGAAGAAATGTTGTCTCTCCCAACCCCAACGGAACGAACCCGTCACGTACGTACCGACCAGCGCCGTGAGAGAGAGAGCAGTATGCGCACTGCGGGACATACTTGGAATACTTGGAATACTATGAATTCGTTATACGGGACACCGTGTTGATGCACCGTTGATGATGGGAAGATCTCAACGCGGCGCATCGGACGCGTCTGGTCGTCCGACCACGTCGTCGAAGGATCCTCCGCGGCACGTGCCAACGATGGCGAAATCCGCGAACACGTCGTGCGCGACGGCGAGGGTCTTGCTCGTGGCCATCGCTCTTCGGCCTTCGCCCTATGCCGCACGCTGGGCGTCGAGCGCCTCGGAGAGCTCGTCCTGGTGAGGCGTCGCGGTCTCGACGGCAGGCTTGGCGGCGGCCGCAATTTCGTCCTTGGACCGCACGAGGTCGGCCATGGCCGCCTCGGGCTCGCCCTGCACGAGGGTGAGCTCGGCGTTTCGGCGCTTTCAAACCGTCGAACCGTCGAACCGTCGAACCGGGTTGACGTCTCACAACGATTTTTTACGTTTGAGCGATGAAGGCACGGTGACTGGTCTTTCTAGTCTGCCATGGTTCGATATTATCGGCCCAAGGTGAGCAAGGTGCGTGTGAGGCAGCGCAGAGTCTTCTTGGGTGGGAAATTCGAAACGACCCTGGCTCGGTTCCCGAGTCAAACGGCGCCTCACTCACTCGCTCACTCGCAGTTCTACACCCTCTTCGTCTCGATCGTCATCGCCCTCAACGGCGGCGCATCCTACTGCTTCTCCCTGTGGTCCCCGTTGCTGAAATCCCGCGGTTACGACCAGCATGACCTCGCCAAGCTCGGCGCCGCCCACACCGGCTTCGGCGCCTATTCGTCCTTCATCGCCGGTCTACTTTACGATAGCTTGGAGCGGAGACAGCACGTGGGCCCCCGTCTGACCCTTCTCATCGGGTGCATCCTCTCGTCCGTGGGGTTCTCGTCCCTTTACCTGGCCGTGACGTCCTCGTCCCCCGACCCGCCGTCTCTCCCGCTCCTCCTCTTCCTGGCCGTCCTGGCAGGAAATGGGTGCACCTGGTTTGACGTGTCGCCGATGAGCACAAACTTGAGGAACTTCCCGACGGCCCGTGGGAGTGTCGTGGGCATCATCAAGAGCTGCATCGGTTTGTGCGGGGGGCTGTATTCGATCGTGTTCTACCAAGGGTGGTGTGGCGGCGATGCGGCCAGGTTTCTGAGATTCCTCGGCTACGGGCCGAGTCTGGTCGTGCTGGCGTGTGTTCCGTTCGTGAACTACGTGCCGTTCGTCCAGGAAGGAGAAGGGTGGGGTCAGGAGGGGGAAGACGGTCGGCGATTCCGGATTGCGAGCGGGTTGATCGGGGTCACGACGGCTTATGTGCTCGTGGTGAGTCTGGTCGGTGGGGGGAGTGGAGGGAGTGGAGGGAGTGGAGGGAGTGGGCACCTGCAGGGGGTGTTTGCGGTCGGGGCGTTGCTGTTGCTGGTGCCGATGCTGTCGATCGTGTACGACTCTGGGGGGTTATTCGCGACAAGGGAGGTCGAGGACGACGGCGAGGGCGACGGGGAGGAGGCTAGGTTGCTTGCGGGTGACGGGGATGACGGCGGTGACGACGAAGTTGACGATGGTGAAGACGACGACGACGACGACGACGACGACTTGGACGGTACGACCGATTTGCGCTCCATGATGTCCCCTTCCCACGCGCTCACTCCTGTTCGCGCGCCCGCCATTGTTCTCTCTCTCTCAGTGATTATGGACTACATATCGCCCTCGCTGACGCTCGCAGAGTGCTGGGCTGACGCCAACTTCTACATCCTGGCTTCCGTGACTGGGATCGGCATCGCAGCCGGCTTGTCCTTCTTGAACAACTCGCCGCAGCTGGTCGGGGCGTGGGGAGGGAGCGACGCGGAGAAGACGGTCGTCGTGGCCTTCTTCAGCTGCGCCTCGTGCATGGGAAGGCTGCTGTTCGGGGCCGTCTCGGAGCACGCGATGCAGGTCCACCGCGTCTCGCGGGTGGTCTTTTTGATCATCGCCGCGGTCGCCGCGACGTGCGTGTATCTGTCGTTATCGTTCGAGTCGCTGGCGTCCCCGGGCATGCTCTACCCGCTCTCGCTGCTGAGTGGGCTGACGTTTGGCGGGCACTGGGCGTGCCTGCCGTCGCTCGCGAGCGAATTGTTCGGACTGCGGTCGTTCGCGAGCATTTATTCGGTGCTGCAGCTGTCTCCTGGGGTCGGCGCGTATGTACTTGGGGCGTATGTGGGAGGCCGGTACGACGCGGTGGGGAAGGCGCACGGGGACGCGAGCGGGTGCGTCGGCGCAGACTGTTTCGCGTCGTCGTTCCGCACGATCGCGATGCTCAGCGGACTCGGTGTCGCTGGTGCGATCGTGCTGTGGCGGCGGACGACAGGCATGTACGCGGGCCTCGTCGGACGCCTACTGGAGGTGGAACGCTAAGGACGAGTCCAGTCCAGTTTGTTTCCTTCCTCTTTGGTATTCTCTCTCGCACGCCATGTACTGACTGACGTGAATACCTCATTCAGATGGCAGCAGCACCAATGCGCGTACGCGAGGTGTCCTCGTCGACGCCTCGGCTTGACAATTCGCGACGCACGGGGGTGTGGTTTGCGTCGGGGCGTACGCCCCACCGCCAGTCTCCGCGGCGGCATTGTGACGTCTTCGACACGAATTCTATACGACGAGACATCCTGATGCTGACGCGGGCGCTGGAGAGCCCCATAGAGCGGAGCGTCGACCTCATGCTGAGCAGCCTGGACGCAGACGAGGGGGAGGACTGGCCTCCCCGTGAGGCACTCATCCGGGAGATTGTCCGGCATAACAAGGCGGAAAAGGCGGTGGCGGCGCTTCGTGGGGTCGTTGAGGACTTCGGGGACTTGCGCGTGGCGCTGGACGAGTTTGTGGCCAAGCGGAGCGTCAAGGGCGTCGGTGGCATCGAGCAGTTGGCGGTGCAGATGGGGGCGCTCGCACTCGTGCACGACGGGCGTGACGGGCGTGACGGGAGCACCCGCTCGCCGTCGTCGCTGTGGTTCTCGGTGATCAGCGCGTACGGCCACCTGAACCGGCTGAGCTCCGTTTCCCGCTGCTTCAAGCAGGCGCGGACTGCGGGGCTATGGACGGGCACGGAGCAGGACGTCAAGCAAACGAACAAGTTCCTGCACGCCTTGCATTCGGATATCAAAAAGGTCTTCGTGCGGGCGCGGCAGATGATGGACGAGGGCACAGTGCTGGACACGACGTCGTTCAACGTGCTGCTCAAGGCGTGCATGAAGGAGGGGGACACCAAGCGCGCGAAGATGGTGCTGGCGTGGATGCAAGAGCAGCGGGTGCGGCCAGACGGGATCTCGTACAGCACGCTCATCAAGGCCTTCTCGTACTCGAACAATTTCGACGGTGTGCTCTACGTCTACGACCTGATGGAGATCAACGGGTTTGCGATGACGGACGACGTCCGAGGCAACCTGCTGATTGCGTGCGGCGCCGCTTGTCAGCACGACACGGCGCTGATGATCTGGCGCGATCGACGATCGTCGTCGTCGCCGCCCATTCCGATGTCTCTGTACGAGTCGATGATGATCTCGTGCAACCAGGCATCGCAGGGCGAACGGTCGCTCGAGGTGCTGGACGAGATCAAAGAGCGAGGGCTCGTGCCGAGCGTCAAGGCGTACAACCTTGCGCTGTCGGCGTGCAGGGCACAGCCGGGCAAGCGCGCGCGACCGCTGGATCTGATCAACGCGATCAACATCTTCTCGGAGATGAAGGTGCGTGGCCTCGCCGTCGACGGCTACACCTACGGCCAGCTGTTCGAGATTGCCGCCGAGGCCAACCAGGGCCAGATTTCGTCCTGGCTCAAGTCTTCCATGGAGATCGACGGCGTCAAGCCCAACGTCGTCATCAACACGAGCCTCATGAAAGGAATGATCAGGTCGGGCATGGTGGACGACGCCATCGCCATCTTCAAGAAGATGATCTGGGGCCCCTCCTCGGCCAAGCCGACCGGCGCCACCTACCGCACCCTGGCCAAAGAGCTCCGCGAACAAGGGTTCGTCCGCGAAGCGCTGCAGATCTATACGGCCATGCGGAAAGCCAACTTTGCGCCCAACAACATCGAGTTCCAGAAGCTCATCTCGGCGGCGGCAGAGACCGCCTTCTCGCAGCGGGACGAGGGACTGCAGCACGAGGTCGCCGAGCTGTGCCGCGTGACGTCCGTCTCGACGTTGGACCTGCACGGAACGTCGAGGTACGAGGCCCGCGCCGCGGTCCTGTGTGTCCTCGGGATGATCGCCTCCGAGTACAGGGCGAGAGGCAGGCAGCCCGCCCCGCTGACCATCATTGTGGGCCGGGGCGGGCACTCGGCGAGCGAGCCCGTCCTACCCGGCGTCGTCAAGAAGATCCTCGACGAGCTCCAGGTGCGGGTCGACGAGGAAGAGGAGGTGTTTGCCGAGCTCCAACCGCTGGCCTTGTCCGAGGGACGCATCGTTGTGAGTGGCAAGACGTTACATCGATGGCTGGATCCGAGTATGTAATGATTGAGTACGTGAGGAAAAATGATGATAGGCGGCGTCACCGCGACGTCAGTGCCCGAGTGCAGACTTGAACAGTGCCGTCACCCTGCGTTCTCCCGTCTGATCGAACGTCTCCTGGTCGTGTGCTTTGCAGTGGCAACGCTCTTCGACGGGAATGCCTTCCAAAGCCTGCTCTATATGCTTACCACACCCCCACCACGTCGGTTTTTTGCATTGTGTGCCTGCCGAGGGACGGGTGGACGGGTGGACGGGTGGATCGTGTGTCGGTGAGAGAAAGGGAGCGATCAGTCCGTCAGGTTTCAGCGCAGTCTGTCAGTCACGACGCACACGCTTGTTTCCAGCACATATTGCGAATGTATTTATGTATGGCTGAATCGGTTTATTTACGTAATCGGTTTGAGGAAGAGGGGACCCCATGCGACCGCCGGACACGTCAGCAACCGCGTCTGATTATGAATCGATCCAGTACATCCGCCTCTGACAACGAGAACGAGCGAAGCGCATCACGCCAGTCCGGTGAGCGAGTGAGAGCGAGTGAGAGCGAGCGCATGCCACGTCGACGACCTCGGCCAACAACACCTTACCGTTCCCAGCCCGTTCGCAAACGCCTTCGCGTCCACCGGCTTCTTTCCCGGGTTCTGCAACCGCAGCATTTCGAGTACAGACCCATCCTCACACCGCGCCACCATCGCGTTCTTCCCCTTGTCAAGCACCACCCGCCTCGCCTCCCCCCCCCCCCCCCCCCCCCCCCCCCCCCCCCCCCCCCCCCCCCCCCCCGCCCCCTCCGCATCCCCCACCCCTACCCTCGTCTCCAACACCTTGACCTCCACCGCCTCCTCCTTCCCGTCCTCCCCGACCACCAGGAACCGCCCGTACGTCCCGGGCCACCCGCAAAACGCCCGCGTCTTGTCGTGATCCTCCTGCGACCGCTTGAACCACAGCCTCCCCTCCTCCCGCAGAATCTTCCCCGCGTGCGTCGCCTCCCCGTGCGCCTGCTCCCGGCTCGTCCCCATCGCGACGCGCCCGTCCCAGACCCCCGGAAGACACGACACCAGCCTCGCCGTACCCAACCGAAACAGCGCATCAAGCAGCTCCGGACTCGTCACGTTCTCCCCCACCTCGTACGTCGCCTGGTCGACGATCGGCCCCGCGTCCATCTCCTTCACGGTGTAGAGCACAGTCACCCCGCTCGTCTTGACGCCGTCCTGGAGCGACCGCTGGACCGGCGCCGCGCCGCGGTACAGCGGAAGCAGGCTCGGGTGGATGTTGAGCGTACCGTGCGTGGGAATGGAGAGGAACGTGGTCGGGAGGTAGTTGCCATAGGCGGCCGTGATGCACACGTCAGGGTCGAGGTCGGCGAGGGCCGCGAGAAAGTCCTTCTCGGAAGCTTTGACTGGAGTATAGATACGATCGCTGGGGATACCGTGGTCCACCGCGGTCGTATACACCGGGGACGGCTGCGGGACCTTGCCCCGGCCCTTTGGCCGACCGGGCTGGGTGACCACCGCGGAAATCTCCCACGGGGTCGACGCTGTTGTCATGGATTGTTCGGAGGCGGCAAGGAGATCCTTCAGCACGATGGCCGCCACGTCTGGGGTACCCAGGAAGACGACACGCTTGGGGGAGGGCGTCGGGGCGGGGTCGGCCGGCGCGGCCGCGCATATCCGAGCGCACCGGGACGCCGACGACTTCCGCCGGCGATGTGACGACTGCGACGACTGCGACGACTGCGACGACTGCGACGACTGCGACGACTGCGACGACTGCGACGACTGCGACGACTGCGACG
>Ga0181584_10000266_pt1 | contig 35734 bp, 41 predicted proteins | sample 071ome_30_FD_132462 | JGI IMG/M metagenome (GOLD analysis project Ga0181584, IMG submission 132462) | Coastal salt marsh microbial communities from the Groves Creek Marsh, Skidaway Island, Georgia - 071406AT metaG (megahit assembly) | ecosystem: Environmental > Aquatic > Marine > Intertidal... | reverse complement strand
AACGTATAGGGGCGGCATCGGTTGCTGCCTATAACGCCCACGCCATGTGCGCGGCCCTGCCTGATGTATCTTTCCTTGCCATGGATGCCCGACACTGTGCCGGATCAGAGATGGCTGAAATGATGGCCTATGGTGCGGCGGTTGGGTCTTCTGCCGCGCAGAAAAACGATGGTGCAATCGGTTTTGTCGGTTGCGCCACCGATCACACGGCGCATTTTTTCAATACCGACAAGGGCAGGGGGACGATGCCTCATGCGCTGATCGGTTATGCCGGCTCAACACTTGAAGCCGCCCGTATATATGATGAAACCTTTCCTGATGAGCCGCTGACGGTTCTTGTCGACTATTTCGGGCATGAAATCTCCGATGGCCTTGAGGTGGCCCGGGCATTCCCCGGCCGGGCATCAGATGGCACGCTTGCGCTTCGCCTGGATACCCATGGGGGGCGATATGCCGAAGGTCTTGACGTTCAGCAATCCTATGCGGTGCTGGAACGGAATTCCCCATCATCCATAAGAGGATACAGGAGTGATGCTGAGCTCAAGCATCTGATCGGAACAGGTGTTTCTGCGGCGGCAACATGGCATTTGCGGGAGCAGCTGGATGCCGCTGGGTTCCCGAATGTGAAAATTGTCTGTTCCAGTGGCTTTGATCCGGAAAAGTGTCGTGTCTTCTCGCTCGCGAAGGCGCCGGTTGATTTGATCGGGACAGGGTCATACCTGCCGGAAAAATGGTCAGAGACATACGCCACTGCTGATATCATTTCCTATGACGGTGTCTTTCGTGTCAAAACAGGACGTGAATTCCTGATCCCGTCTGGTTCTTGATCCTGCCTCTATTATTGACCTGCAGAAATTTACCGGCTTTCCACCCCGGTGACCTGCATAATTACCCCATTTGAATTTTCCTGGCGGATTTTTCGTACTTCAGCGTATTCCGGATCGTTATAGAAACTCAGCAGGTCATCCATGCTGTCAAACTCTATCACGACCACCCGGTCATATTCGATCTCACCTTCCGCTACGGTCAAATCACCGCCACGAACCAGATATTTTCCGCCATATTTTTCCACCAGCCGGGATGTGTTTTCCATATATGGCTTATACGCTGACGGGTTTGTTACAGTGATGGTGCCGACAAGATATCCTTTTGCCATGATATATTTTCCTGTACAGAATTAAGCTGAAAGATGAAAAATCTTGCACGTAAATAACTGTGCCGCAAGAAAGTTAACGGTTTCCTTTGAAAATTCCACATAAAGAGGATACATAACGGCTATGACCGATACGCTTCTTTTTGCCATGGCCCAGCTGAATTCCACGGTGGGTGACGTGAGGGGTAATGCCCGCAAACTGCTGGATGCCAGAAAGAGGGCAATGGCGCAGGATGCCGATATCATAATTGCACCAGAACTCTACTTCAGCGGTTACCAGCTCGATGATCTTGTTCAGGTGGAAGGTTTTCTTGAACATACGGAAGAGGCGATCACAACCCTTGCCGGGGCCACCAAAGACAATGGCCCGGCGATTATAGTCGGGGCACCACGACGTGACGACAAGGGGTTGATCCGGAACTCTGTCTTCGTCCTGGATGGTGGAGAAGTCGTCGGCGTGCGTGACAAGGTCAGATTGCCACGAACAGGTGTATTCGATGATCCGCGGAATTTCATCCCCGGAGAAATGCCCGGGCCGGTCATGGTCCGCGGGGTTCGTCTTGGCCTGCCTGTATGTGAAGATATGTGGCATGCTGATCTGGTGGAATGCATTGAGGAAGCCGGCGCTGAAATGCTGATCTCCTGCAATGGCTCACCCTTTGAAGAAGGCAAGATTGACGACCGCATGATGGCGGCCGTCGCCCGGGTCAGTGAGACCAGATTGCCTCTCATATATGTAAATCTGGTGGGCGGTCAGGATGATCAGGTGTTTGACGGGGCGTCTTTTGCTGTCAATCCGGGTGGAGGGATCGCCGCGTATCTGCCCTGTTTCTCAGAATCTGTAACATTGGTTCAGGCACGTAACGGGCCTGATGGATGGCGCCTTGACGGCCCGGTGCATAAGCCTGATGAGGGGAATCTTTCCCTGTGGCGATGCCTTGTGCTCGGGATCAGGGATTACGTGGAAAAGAACAGGTTTGAGCGCGTCATTCTCGGGCTTTCCGGCGGTATAGACAGCGCGCTTGTAGCGGTTCTTGCGGTTGATGCGCTTGGTTCAGACAGGGTGGATGCGGTGATGATGCCGTCCCCTTATACAAGTCAGGTCAGTCTTGATGATGCCGCAGAGCTTGCGGCAAATCTTGGAATCCGGCTTGATCATATTGATATCAATCCTGCCATGATGGCTGTTGATACCATGCTCAAAGGTCCTTTTGCGGAAGGTGATCCCGGTCTCGCCCGTGAAAACCTGCAGTCCCGTCTTCGTGGCCTTACTCTGATGAGCATTTCGAACACAACAGGTCAGTTGCTGCTCAGCACCGGCAATAAATCTGAATACGCCACCGGATACGCCACGCTTTACGGCGATATGTGCGGTGGTTATGCGCCATTGATTGATGTCTGGAAAACTCGGGTTTTTGAGTTGTGCCGTTTTCGTAATTCCGTCCAGCCTCGCGGGGCGCTTGGCCCTGACGGAGCCGTTATTCCTGAGCGGATAATCACCCGTCCCCCATCGGCTGAACTCCGCCCTGACCAGAAAGACACCGATAGCCTGCCGGATTACAACACCCTTGATGCGATTATGGCGGGCCTTGTTGAAAAACAATACTCTGTTAAGCATCTGATTGCTGACGGATTTGATGCCGATCAGGTTCGGAGATGTGCCAACATGCTGATGCGTGCTGAATACAAACGACGTCAGGCCGCACCAGGCCCCAAAGTGACGAGACGTGCCTTTACACGTGACCGTCGTTTTCCGATCACCAACCGTTACCCTCTTGCCGGAGAAGGGATATGACAAAAACTCTTGTTCGCTTTGCCCCAAGCCCGACGGGTAATCTACATGTCGGCAACATGCGCACCGCGCTGGTGAATTACCTCTTTGCGCGGTCCTCAGGTGGCAACTTCATGCTACGCATCGACGATACGGATGATGAGAGATCAACGCCGGAATATGAAGCATCAATCCGCGAAGACCTTAAATGGATGGGCATGGAATGGGATTTGGAAGATCGCCAATCTTCCCGCCTTTCCCATTACACCGACGCGCTTGATCACCTGCTTGCCACGGGTCGGGCTTATAAATGTTTTGAAACCCAGGAAGAGCTGTCGCTGAAGCGGAAATCCCAGCTTGCAGCCGGTCGGCCGCCGGTCTATGACCGTGCGGCACTTTCGCTCAGTGAAGAAGAGATAGCAAGACGCGAGGCCGCTGGCGAAAAACCGCATTATCGCTTCAAACTGGAGGATGTAACGGTCAGTTGGAATGATCTTGTTCGTGGTGAAGTCAGTGTGCCGATGTCGTCGCTTTCAGATCCCGTTATCCTGCGGGCGGATGGACGGGTTATCTATACCCTCGCATCGGTGGTCGATGACAGAGATCACGGCGTCACCCATATTCTGAGGGGGGAAGATCACACAACCAATTCAGCCGCCCAGATCCAGCTTTTTGAAGCTCTGGGCGCAACGCCGCCGGAAATGGGTCATTTCGCCCTGCTGGCTGGCGCGGATGGTGAAGGTCTCTCCAAGCGACTTGGATCACTTTCCATCGGCAGTCTCCGTGAAGACGGCATTGAAGCCATGTCGATTGCCAGTCTGCTGGCACGGATCGGAACGGCAGATCCGGTTGAAGCCCGGCAATCGATGCAGGAGCTGGTTGATGGTTTTGATATCTCCCGTTTTGGCCGCGCAACCCCGAGGTTTGATCCGGATGAATTAAAACTCGTCAACAGCCGTGTTTTTAATGCCATGCCTTTTGAGACAGCTCAGGACAGACTCGAAGCTCTTGGCGTTGGTGGGGGAGCTGGTTTCTGGGAAGCGGTGCGCGGCAATATAGAACGTCTTGAAGATGCAGGCTCGCTTTACCGTATGGCAACCGAGCCGCTGACCCCAGTTCTGGATGACGAAGATGTACTGGCAGCAGCAATATCGGCTCTGCCGGATGGAGAACCTGACAGCACGACATGGTCTGTCTGGACAAAATCTGTCATGGAAACCACCGGTAAAAAAGGGAAGGCTCTGTTTATGCCGCTGCGACTGGCATTGACGGGGCAGGCATCCGGCCCTGAACTTGCCGGTCTTCTTCCGATAATGGGCAGGGCACGCATCCTTTCACGTCTCAAAGGAGAGACGGCCTGATGTCAGCTCTTTATGTCCACAATACGCTGAGCCGGAAAAAAGAGATTTTCACTCCTCTTGATGCGGAAAATATCAGGATTTATGCCTGCGGGCCCACGGTTTATGACCGGATTCATGTCGGTAATGCCCGCCCGCTGGTTGTGTTTGATCTGCTGGTTCGGGTGCTGCGTCGCCTGTACCCCAGGGTAACCTATGCCCGGAACATTACCGATGTAGACGATAAGATTAACGCCCGGGCATCCGAAGAAGGTATCACTATTCGTGACCTGACGGCGAGAACGATAGATACATTTCACAGCGATTGTGAAGCACTTGGCGTGCTTGCGCCTGACTTTGAACCGAGAGCCACAGATCATATCGACGAAATGATCGCCATGATCGTTCGTCTGATTGACAGAGGTCATGCCTATGAAGCGGAAGGGCATGTGCTTTTCCATGTCAGCAGTATGGAAAGTTATGGCAGACTTTCCCGGCGTTCTCGCGATGAACTGATCGCGGGTGCCAGAGTGGAAGTTGCTCCGTTCAAGAAAGATGCGGCTGATTTTGTTCTCTGGAAGCCTTCCGCCGAAGATCAACCGGGATGGGATAGCCCATGGGGCAGGGGTAGGCCGGGATGGCATATTGAATGTTCTGCCATGAGCTCGGCATATCTCGGCGAAAGTTTTGATATCCATGCCGGCGGTCTTGATCTCATTTTCCCCCACCATGAAAACGAGATAGCGCAATCCTGCTGTGCCCATGATACGGATGTTATGGCTAATGTCTGGATGCATAACGGATATGTGACGGTGGATGGTGAGAAAATGTCAAAATCACTTGGCAATTTCACCACCGTTGCCGATGTTCTTGCCCGTTTTCCGGGGGAAGCTGCTCGTTATGCGCTCATGACGGCGCAATATCGGGCACCGTTGGATTTCTCCATGGCAGGCGTGGCCGAAGCCAAAGCATCCCTTGATACCCTTTATCGATCGGCAGGTGATGCCGGGGCTGGTTTGGTGGATGATGAGGTGATGGCAGCGCTTGCAGATGATCTCAATACACCTCTTGCGCTGGCCCGGCTTCATGAGCTCGCGCGTATGGCAAATAAAGGCGACACATCGGCGGCAGGAGCGCTGAAGGCATCAGCACAGATGATGGGGCTGCTTGCCAGCGATCCCGATATCTGGTTCAGGGGGAATGATGCCGATGAGACAGAAATTCAGGCGGCGATTTCTGCCCGGGCTGAAGCAAAGACGGCAAGGAATTTTGCCGAAGCTGACAGGATCCGCGATGAGTTGGCATCTCAAGGTATCCTGCTGGAAGACACACCTGACGGAACCATCTGGCGGCGCGAATAATCCACGGTTTTGACAATCCGGGAAACTCGGCTTAAGACAGATATCAAATAAAGTGCAGAGGAGATTATCATGACCGGTGAGCGCATTTGGCTTTTCGACACCACGCTTCGCGATGGGTGCCAGGCTCGCGGTATTGATTTCTCCGTGGCGGATAAGATCGCCATTGCCAAAGCTCTTGATGAGATGGGCATCGATTATATCGAAGGTGGCTGGCCGGGCGCAAACCCGACCGACAACCAGTTTTTCCAGCAGTTTCCAAAACGAAAGCAGGCACGATCCGTGGCCTTCGGGATGACCCGCAGGGGGGGGCGCAGTGCGTCAAACGATCCTGGCCTCGTCGCAGTGATTGACGCGGAAACCGACGGAACCTGCCTTGTGGGTAAAACCTGGGATTTTCACGTTGAAACCGCTCTTGAAGTTCCGCTTGAAGAAAATCTCGCCATGATCACGGAATCTGTTATGGCGGCCCGCGATCGTGGCCGTGAGGCAATGTTTGATTGCGAACATTTCTTTGACGGGTTCAAGAACAACCCTGATTACGCTATTGCCTGCGCAAGGGCCGCCCATGAAGGCGGCGCAGAATGGATCGTGCTTTGCGATACCAATGGCGGGGCGATGCCTGAGGATATTCATGCCGGGGTATCGTCCGTGAAAGATGCGCTTCCTGACGCAAAGATTGGCATCCATACTCATAATGACTGCGGTCTTGCTGTTGCCAATACAATTACTGCCATCAAGGCCGGCGCCCGACAGGTGCAGGGAACAATCAACGGCATTGGCGAACGTTGCGGGAACGCCAATCTGATCACCCTGATCCCGACGCTTATGCTGAAATACGGGTATGAGACCGGAATTCCCAAAGAGCGTCTTTCCAGGCTCAAATCCCTGTCCCGGATGATCGACAGCCGGATCAATCGCTTGCCCAACCCCCATGCGCCTTATGTTGGTGATGCTGCTTTTGCGCATAAAGGCGGGTTGCACGCGTCAGCGGCTATCAAGGACCCGCGGACCTATGAGCATATTCCTCCGGAAACCGTGGGTAATGCACGTGAATATATTGTCTCCGACCAATCAGGAAAAGCAAACTTTCTGGCAAGGTTTGAAGAACTGGGCATCACCGTTGATAAAAATGACGACCGTCTTGATGCCCTCATCGCCGATGTGAAGGAAAAGGAATACAATGGCTGGGCCTTTGATACGGCGGAAGCAAGCATGGAACTTCTGGTGCGGCGGGCGCTCGGTGAAGTGCCTGAATATTTCGTCATTGAACGCTTTCGGGTGATGGATGAACGCCGATTTAATGCCAAAGGCAAGCTTGTGGTGGAATCCGAAGCCACAACCACGATTTTCGTATCCGGAAGGCAGTACCACGAAGCGGCTATCGGAAACGGGCCTGTTAATGCGGTGGATACGGCAATCCGCAAGGCTCTGGTCACGGCTTACCCCGAACTTGCCGGGGTTTCCCTTGTGGACTACAAGGTCAGGATCCTGTCAGGAGACGCGGCCGAAGGCGGCACCGGTGCTGTCACCCGTGTGCTGATCGAATGTCAGGACGAAGAGGGCCTCAGCTGGATTTCAGTCGGTGTGTCTACCAATATCATCGATGCGTCGGTGATGGCTCTGGCTGACGCGATGACATGGAAGCTGGTTCATTCCGGTGCTGTTGTTCAGCCCAAAACCTGACCATGGCCGGAACAAACCGAAAATCTGCCGAAACCGATGGTCCTTGGGCTGATCTTCTTCCTTCCGTTATTCTTGTTGAACCCCAGATGGGGGAAAATATAGGTGCGGCTGCCCGGGCCATGAAGAATTGCGGTCTTTCAAGGCTTAATCTTGTTAATCCCCGCGATGGCTGGCCTAATCCTGCCGCTGATGCCATGGCCTCCGGCGGAATAGATATCCTGAATTCAGCACATCTGACCACCACAACGGCAGAAGCTGCGGCTCCCTATACGATGATTGCGGCAACCACGGCACGTCGACGCGGCATGGCGAAGGAATTCTATACCCCGGGTGAAGCGGCAGAACGGCTGGCAGCACATGCCAGAACAGGCGGAAAAACAGCGCTGCTCTTTGGCCCTGAACGTGCCGGCCTTGAAAATGAGGATGTGGCGCTGGCTGATTTCATCATCACCGTTCCTCTTAATCCGGCTTTTTCGTCGCTTAACCTGGCACAGGCTGTTCTTCTCATGGGGTGGGAATGCCGTAAAGCTGCAGCATCAGTCCTTGATACGCCCCTTGTTCCCGAAGAAGACAGGCCGATACCTTCCACTCTTGAAGAAAGAGAGTTCTTCTTCCGTATGCTGGAGAAAGGGTTGGATGAAGGTGGTTTTTTCACCAGCCCGGATATGCGGCCAGTGGTTATGCGGAATATTACAGCGATGTTCCAGCGTGCTGAACTCTCCGCACAGGATATCCGGACGCTTCATGGGATGCTCAAGGCATTGCTGCGATCTGATAAGCACAAGGCTTGACATTATCCCCGGTTTTTGCGAGAAAACGCCATTCCTGGGAAAGTGGACAGTTCGAAAGATGGACCTGTCCCGGCCAAGAAGGCACTACCGGGGCAACAAGGGCCAACGCGCCTCAAAATAATGGAGCATACCAATGGCTGCAAAGTCAGATCATAAACGTCATAATTCCAAACATAAGATTGATCGCCGTCTTGGCGTAAACCTCTGGGGTCGTGCTAAATCCCCGGTCAATGCCCGTGAATACGGACCTGGTCAGCATGGCCAGCGCCGCCGAAAACCTACGGATTTCGGTGTGCAGCTCATGGCGAAACAGAAGCTCAAGGGCTATTACGGTAACATTGGCGAGAAGCAATTCAAAAAATACTATCAGGAAGCTGTTCGCCGTCGTGGGGATACAGGTCAGAACCTGATCGGTATTCTGGAATGTCGCCTTGATGCACTGGTTTACCGCATGAAATTTGCGCCAACAGTTTTTGCCGCGCGCCAGCTCGTCAATCATGGTCATGTGATGGTCAATGGCCGTCGGTGCAACATTCCATCTGCCATGATGAAAGTCGGTGATGAAATCCAGCTTAAGGAAAAATCACGGACCATTCCTGCCGTCATGGAAGGCGCGGCCTCGGCTGAACGTGATATTCCTGAATATCTGACCGTGGATCAAGGTAATTTCAAAGGATCCATGAACCGGGTGCCTGAACTGGCTGATGTTCCTTATCCGGTGCAGATGGAACCAAATCTCGTGGTCGAATTCTATTCACGCTGATCATTTTAAGATTTATGAAAAGGGCGGCTTCGTGCCGCCTTTTTTGTATTTATGGCGCTTGCTTCCCGTCTCGCCGGATCGGTAGCCTGATCTTGTTGCTGAGTATCAGCAACCCGATGGCAATCACTCCAAATCCCAGCATTTCATGAGTTCTGACCCATTGTCCCAGCACGAATGCATCCAGCAGGAGTGAGAAGGGGGGAATGATGATGGTTACCAGCATCGTGTTTCCTGCCCCTGCTTCTTTCAACAGTGCGAAATAGAGAATATAGGCAAGGCTTGTGCATAACACGGCATAGACGAGAAAACTGCCCAGCATGGCCCCGGACATGAGGGTAAAGGGGTTGCCTTCAGTTATGAGTGTAATGGCAAACATCCACCCGGTTGAAGTCATTAGCATTGCCGTTGCGGTGACTTCGGTATCATGGTGCCTGAGTTTGAGTTTTCCCCAGATGCTGGCAAAAACGTAGCTTGTCGAAGAAAGCAGAATACAGAACTGGCCGATGCTGGTGAGCGACAACCCCGAAAGAGTTTCAATTCCCATGGCCAGTACTACCCCGCTTACCCCGAGGGTGACGCCAACGAAACGTGCGGGAGTCAGCTTTTCATCAGCAAGAAATATCCCTGAGATGATAACAGCGATAAAGGCGGTGGTGGAATTGAGGATTGATGCAAGCCCACCGGTTATATACTGCTGGCCAAAGACGATGGCTGAAAAGGGAAGGGCATTGTTCAGAAAGCCCATGACGATAAAACCAACCCAACTCCGGATGTCGCGGGGCAGTTTCTTCCCTTTGAGCCAGAGCAGGGCAAGCATCGCAAGCGCCGCCAGCCCCACCCGATGAAAGACAATGGTGAAGGGGGCAAATGTCTCCAGCAGAACTTCGGTAATCAAAAACGTGCCGCTCCATAACAGGCCAAGCAGGCACATCATCATCCAGATGCGAAGGGACATGGGCAGTTTCCTTGATTTCGGTCTGAGATTATCCTCTAATCACTGCTGACGGCAATAGCCTATCACCGACCGGAGACATGACTACCATGACAGCAACATACATCGTGCCGCTTGAGGCTTCGCATCATGATGACTGGCTTCCTTTGTATAAGGGGTATGCTGATCACTACCAGGTTGAGCTAACTCCGGAATCAGCCAGTTGCACATGGTCATGGCTGATGGATCCGGATCATCCCCTGACAGGAATAGTTGCTGTAAAAGATTCCCATCCCGTTGGTCTTGCTCATTTCAGGGCAATGCCCAGCCCCCTCAGGGGCCGCGAGATAGGCTTCCTTGATGATCTGTTCGTTGACCCCTCACACCGTGGCGGTGGGGTGGCATCAGCCTTGCTCGAAGCTCTCAGAGTTGAAGCAAAGACAAGGGATTGGCCTGTTATCAGGTGGATTACCCGTGATGATAACTACCGGGCCCGGACCGTATATGACCGCCATGCGGTAAAAACAGACTGGAACACGTATGAGATGATGCCGGATCAGGCCTGAAGTGGCTGAGGATTGACATCAATACCCCGGCTGTTCATCATTTCGATCAATTCACCGGTTTCATACATTTCCCTGATGATATCACAGCCGCCGACAAACTCGCCCTTTATATATAGCTGGGGGATGGTCGGCCAGTTAGTGAAGGTTTTAATCCCTTCACGCACCGCGTCATCTTCAAGAACATTAACTCCCTTGAACTTGACCCCAAGGTGAGACAGAACACCGACAACAGCGGCAGAGAAACCGCATTGTGGAAATACAGGTGTCCCCTTCATGAAAAGGACAACATCCTGGCTTGCAATTTCATTTTCGATAAGGCTTTTTGTCTGTGCGTCCATTTATCAGTCCTCTTCGGATGGGGTTGTCTGGAGAGCCAGGGCATGAAGTTCACCGCCCATGCGGCCTCCCAGGGCATTATAAACAATCTGATGTTGCTGAATACGGGACTTGCCTCTGAATTCAGCTGAGACAACATGGCAGGCATAGTGGTCGCCATCACCGCGAAGATCAGTAATGGTCACGGTGCTGTCTGGCAGGGCTTCCTTGATCAGACGTTCGATTTCGCTAGCTTCCATGGCCATGGGCCAATTTCTCCTCTTATGTGCGCTTAATTGAGGCTCTTCCTGTGCATTCAATTTTGCTCATGACCCCCGGCCATGAGATGCGGTAACCAAGCTTCGCTGATATCAATCAACTCTTTAACTGAGATAATGTCACCAGAGCTGAATTTCAATGCACCATCACGGCTTGTTTTTCCAATACGGTGAGATGGCACGCCGGCATCTTTCGCCGCCGCAAGCAGTGCGTTTCCGTCGCGGGTTGCCAGAATATAACGCCCCTGATCTTCCCCGAAACACCATCCCTGCAGGTTTCCGCCATCGGGAAGCTCAATCTGTGCGCCGAATTTTCCACCGGTTGCCATGGTCATTTCAGCAACGGTGACCAAAAGTCCACCATCGCTGATATCGTGGGCAGCATCAACATGGCCATTGATGATCTGATCGCGAACAAAACTGCCATTCCGGCGTTCTTCCAGGCAGTCGACAGGTGGTGGTGCGGCATCGACGGCCTTGCCAAAGAGATCTGCATAAACAGAACAGCCCAGCCAGCCATCCTTAACGTCAGGTGTCTGCCCCACAACGATCAGGTCAAGATCTTCTGCGGTTAAGGCAATGCCGACGGCGTGATCGATATCATCTATCCGTCCAACCATGCCAACCACCGGGGCAGGATTGATAGCCGTGCCTTCGGTCTCATTGTAAAGTGAAACATTTCCGGAAACGACAGGTGTATCAAGTTCCCTTGCCGCATCTCCCATACCGGTGACAGCGCCTACGATCTGGCCCATGATTTCAGGTTTTTCAGGGTTGCCGAAATTCAGATTGTTGGTGATGGCAAGCGGCTGAGCACCAGTTGCACTGATATTCCGGTAAGCTTCAGCAACTGCCTGCATCCCGCCGCATCTGGGATCGGCGAGAACGTAGCGTGGTGTGCAATCCGTGGTGACCGCCATGCCCCGCTCAGATCCATGCACCCGGACAAGTGCTGCATCCCCACCGGATGACGCCACGGTATCGGCCATGACATCACAGTCGTATTGCTCCCAGATCCATCGGCGTGACGCCAGATGATGTGAGCCGATCATTTTCCTGAGGGCATCGCAAATATCCACCACGGCAACGTCTTTGCTGTCAAGTTTGGCACGGGCCGGTGTGCTCACGTGTGGGCGATCGTATTCCGGGGCGTCATCGACCAGGGGCGACAGTGGGATATCAGCGGCGATATCACCATCTTTGCGCAGGACCAGCCGGCCTGTTTCCGTGACGGTGCCGATAGTGGCAAAATCCAGGTCCCATTTTTCCAGAATTGCCCGGGCTTCTTCGGTTGCATCAGGTTTGAGAACGGCCAGCATGCGCTCCTGGGATTCCGATAACATAATCTCATAAGATGTCATTCCATCTTCACGGACGGGAACGAGATCAAGGTCGATATCCATGCCGAGGCCACCTTTTGCCGCCATTTCAACTGATGATGAGGTTAATCCTGCGGCCCCCATGTCCTGAATGGCAATCACCGAATCCGATGCCATAAGCTCCAGACTGGCTTCCATCAGAAGCTTTCCGGCGAAAGGGTCACCTACCTGAACCGTAGGGCGTTTGGATGCGGCATCATCGGTGAATTCAGCTGACGCCATCGTGGCGCCGTGAATGCCGTCTCTTCCTGTTTTGGCGCCTATATATATGACAGGATTGCCTGCCCCAGAGGCGGCGGAATAGAAAATCCGGTCCGCTTTCGCGAGCCCCACGGCCATGGCGTTCACAAGTATATTCCCGTTATAGGATTTATCAAAATTGACTTCACCACCAACAGTCGGGATGCCTATACAGTTCCCATACCCGCCGATGCCGGCGACAACACCACCTGTCAGATATCTTGTCAGCGGGTGATCCGGAGCGCCAAAACGAAGGGCGTTCAGCAAGGCTACAGGCCTTGCCCCCATGGTGAAAACATCCCTGAGTATACCGCCCACACCTGTAGCAGCTCCCTGATAGGGTTCTATATAGGAAGGGTGATTGTGGCTTTCTATCTTGAAGACAGCGGCCCATCCGTCTCCGATATCAACCACACCAGCGTTCTCACCCGGTCCCTGAATGACACAATCACCGGATATTGGTAGTGTTTTCAGCCATTTTTTTGAAGATTTGTACGAACAGTGTTCGGACCACATGGCTGAAAAAATACCAAGTTCGGTCAGGTTCGGGATGCGCCCGATTGCGGTGCATATCCGGTCGAATTCATCGGCAGAGAGCCCCATCTCCGCAGCATTTTCATATGTCATTTCGGGCTGAGGTGATGTCATGACCGGCAAGCCTCAAAAATTGCGGTGAGCATGGTGCGGCCATCACTGCCCCCGACGGCAGAGCTCATCCGGCGTTCCGGGTGAGGCATCAGCCCCAGTACCTTACCGTTTTCAGAAGTGATGCCTGCAATATCCAGGGCCGAGCCATTGGGGTTGTATTCAGCGTGACTGCCGCCAGTTGTATAAGTGAAAGCTATCTGCCCGTTACCCTGAAGACGGCGCAGCGTTTCATCATCAGCAAAATACTGCCCTTCATTATGGGCGACGGGAATGGTAAGCTCATCCCCGTCTTTGAGTTTGCTCATGACCGGTTTTTCCGTATTGTGAACACGCAGAACCGTATTGCGGCAGACAAATTTAAGCCCCTTGTTGCGAATAAGCGCACCCGGCAGAAGTCCTGTTTCAATAAGTATCTGAAAGCCGTTGCATATTCCCATCACCATGCCACCACGAAGCGCGTGTTCATACACACTGTCCATGGCAGGGGAACGCGCGGCAATAGCACCGCATCTGAGATAATCACCAAAAGAAAATCCACCAGGTACCAGAACCAGATCAGGTTTTCCGATATCACTGTCTTTATGCCAGACGACGCGTGGCTTTTGGCCGGTTATGGTTTCCGCGGCGGTGATGATATCACGGTCGCAGTTGGATCCCGGAAACGTGATGACGGCGATATCCATGGTTAACTGATATCCTCGCCAGTCTCAACTTGGCAGGTGATTTCATAATCCTCAATTACGGTATTAACTAGTAATGTCTCGCACATTTTGGCTGTTTTCTGGCGGGCGCGTGTTTCATCTTCTTCATCAATATCAAGCACAAACTGCCTGCCGGTGCTTACGCCGCGTACATCCTGATACCCGAGGTTTGCAAGTGAGCTTTCAATGGCTCGCCCTTGCGGGTCAAGAACCCCCGGTTTAAGCGTGATGGTAACTGTAACCAGCATCTGTTAGTCCTCATTCTCTTCTAGTATAGAAAGATCCAGTCCAAATCGTCCCGCGATATCTTCATAAGCGTCTATCAGACCTCCGAGATCCTGGCGGAAACGATCCTTGTCTTTCTTCTCACCCGTTTTCATGTCCCACAGACGGCAGTTGTCCGGGCTGATTTCATCGGCCAGCAGGATGGTTCCATCTTCGTTAAGCCGGCCGAATTCAAGCTTGAAATCAATAAGGCGAATGCCGATCTCCCGGAAGAGATTTCCGAGAATACTATTAACCTTGTTTGTCAGTTTTATAATTGTATCAAGTTCCCCGGCCGAGGCGATGTCAAATGCCAGAATATGTTCACGACCAATGATGGGGTCATTAAGGGCATCTTCTTTGAGATAGAATTCAAGCAGCGGTTCGGCAAGAATATCACCTTCCTTAACCGGGATGATTTTACCTCCCAGCCTTTTGACAAGAGATCCGGCGGCCACATTCCTTATAACCACCTCAACAGGAATGATGGACACCTTACGGACAAGTTGTTCACGCCTGTTGATACGCTTTATAAAGTGCGTGGGCAAACCATGGGCAGCCATCTCGCCCATGATGAATTCTGAAATTATGTTGTTGAGCACACCCTTGCCGGCAATAACATCATGCTTCACGGCATTGAATGCGGTGGCGTCATCCTTGAAATACTGGATCAGTGTATCCGGTTCAGGCCCGACAAAGAGTGTCTTGGCCTTCCCGTCATAGAGTTGTTTGCGCTGCGCCATGGAACCTGGTCAGACAAAGACGTGGTGAATTGAAAGAATCTTAATGCAATTTATAAAGGTCTTTTTTCTGCCTGTAAACGTCGATAAACAGCGATTACCGGGCAAAAACACGCTCAAAGATCGTATCGATGCGGGCAAAGTGCTGGTCAAGATCAAACAGCGCGTCAAGTTCTTCGTCACTCAGCGCCGCTTGAATGTCCGGGTCTGCCTTCAGCCGTTCAAGATATGAGCCTCCGTTGTGCCATGTCTCCATTGCATTGACCTGTACCATTTTATACGCATCTTCCCGGCTGACCCCTTTCTGTGTCAGGGCCAGCAGCACCTGCTGTGAGTGCACAAGCCCGCCAAGGGCATCAAGATTGTTTTGCATGGCATCAGGATATACAACCAGATTCCTGACCACAGAAGCCAGACGGTGAATGGCAAAATCAAGGGCAATAGTCGCGTCCGGTCCAAACACCCTTTCGACGGAAGAATGGGAGATGTCCCGCTCGTGCCAGAGAGCCACATTTTCTAGTGCAGGAGTAACGGCCGCCCGCACTATCCTTGCAAGCCCGGTCAGGTTTTCGGTCAACACCGGATTGCGTTTGTGCGGCATGGCCGATGAGCCTTTTTGTCCCGGTGAGAAATATTCTTCGGCTTCGCGGACTTCGGTGCGTTGCATGTGTCGTATCTCCACCGCCAGCCGTTCAACCGATGAAGCAACCACGCCAAGGGTGGAAAAATACATGGCATGCCTGTCACGGGGAATGACCTGCGTGGAATGTGTTTCCGGCACCAGTCCCATACGGTCCGCCACGTGGCTTTCCACCAGCGGATCGATATGCGCATATGTTCCAACCGCCCCGGATATCTTGCACGTGGCAATTTCCTCTCTTGCGGCTATCAGTCGCTTTTTAGCGCGGGCAAATTCTGCATAAAACCCTGCAAGTTTTAGCCCGAAACTGACCGGCTCGGCATGGATGCCGTGGCTTCGTCCAATGGTCGGTGTATATTTATGTTCTTCCGCGCGCGTCCGGAGCGCATCAAGCAGTTGATCAATTCCGTCTATCAGAAGATTGGTTGCGCGGGTAAGCTGCACGGCCAGAGTGGTGTCCAGCACATCAGATGAGGTCATGCCCTGATGGATGAAACGAGCTTCCGGGCCGACAAATCCGGCCACGCTTGTCAGAAAAGCGATAACGTCATGCTTTGTTTCACGTTCAATCCTGTCAATCTCTTCAATATTGAAATCTGCTTTCTCACGAATGATGGCCGCCGCCTCTTCGGGGATAACACCAAGCTTTGCCTGAGCGTCGCAGGCATGAACTTCAATTTCAAGCCAGATACGGAAGCGGCTTTCATCGGACCAGATTTGCTGCATTTGCTGACGGGAATAGCGTGGGATCATCATTCATTCCATCTGATATTGATCAAAGAATTGTTGCATAGCATTTCGTGCCGTATTTTTCTACTTAATGTCTTAAATAAAAATCAGATCAGACCCATTGTTTTGAAACTCGAACAGCTGTTCGGGCTGATGATCAGGTGATCATGCAGGATTATATCAACGTTTCTCAGCGCATCCCGGATTGTTCGTGTCATTTCTATATCTTGTTTTGACGGGGTGGTGTCTCCGGAAGGGTGGTTATGAACCAGAATGATTGCCACCGCTTTTTTCAATACAGCCTCACGCACCACTTCTCGTGTGTAGATATTGACTTTGTTGACCGTCCCTTCGGCAAGAATGTCGGATGCGATGAGTCTGTTGCGGGAATCAAGATAAAGAACAGCTATTTTCTCACCACGTTCAAAACCTATTTCATTCCGGCAGTAGTGGACCACCGTCTGCCAGGAAGACAGCACATTATTGCTGAGCAATTCTTCGCGCAGCATTTCTCCGGTCAGCCGTTGCAGCAATTTGAAAAATACCACCACGTTCTCTCCGATACCTGGGATTTCCAGGAGATCTTCCGGCTCGGAATAAATCAGACGCTGAACGGTCTTGTGTTTTGCGAGCAAGGTTTTTGCCAATACTTTCGTATCTTTTCGGGGGATACAGAAATGCAATAGCATTTCAATGACTTCATAGTCATAGAGGCTTGCTGTGCCAGATGTCATAACCTTGTGACGCAAGCGTTCACGATGGCCAGTATGAAGATGTGATGCTGAATTTTTCTGCCCGCGTGTTTCCGTCATTTCTCCCACCATCAAGTAAACGAAGGGGCCAAAATAACGACCGGGCCAAAAAACCTGCTACAATTTTAGGTTAAAGAAAAGTTCCTTGCAACGCGCTTTTCTTTTCGGGGTTGGCCGATGGTTGATGTGTCCGGGTTATTCACCGGAATAGGGCGGTTTTGTCAGCCCGGCAGGGGAAAGGGTGAATATTTCCACACCATCAGCTGTGACGCCGACCGAATGCTCAAACTGAGCTGAAAGTCCGCGATCACGTGTCACGGCAGTCCAGCCGTCTGCCAGAAGTTTCACCTGCCAGGTGCCGGTATTGATCATCGGCTCAATCGTGAAAATCATTCCTTCTTCAAGGACCATGCCCTCACCGGGTTCGCCGTAATGCAGGACAGTGGGGGCCGCGTGAAAACTGCGGCCAAGACCATGACCGGTGAAATCTCTCACCACGGAAAAACGCGCAGCTTCGGCAAATTCCTGTATCGCATGGCCGATATCACCCAGCGTATTGCCTGGCCTGACGGCACGGATGCCACGCATCATGGCCTCATAGGTCACGTCGGTCAGTCTTCTGGCCTTTACCGAAGGAGGGCCAACCCAATACATCCGGCTGGTGTCTCCATACCAACCGTCCAGAATAACCGTCACATCGATATTGAGTATATCTCCATCATGAAGAACTTTTTCAGATGGGATGCCGTGGCAGACAACGTGGTTGACAGAAATGCAGGTGGCTTTGGGAAAGCCTTTGTAGTTCAGAGGGGCAGGAACAGCACCATGATCTTCGATAAAGCGATGGCAGATATCATTAAGCTCAAGCGTAGTTACGCCAGCTTTTACAAAAGGGGTGATGTAATCCAGGGTTTCTGCGGCCAGTCGGCCGGCTCTTCGCATGCCTTCAAAACCGCTCTCATCATGGCGTATTACAGGTTCAACTCGCATCATACGTCTCGTTTGGTCTGCAACAAGGTGGTATCAATCGGCACTGCCTCGCTGATCTTGATCTCCCGGGTGCTGATGTTGCAACGCCAAGCTTCCATATGCACACCAGCATCGCGTGCATTCATAAATGCCTCTGCATAGACCGGATCAATATCGTCTGCAAGCGTAAACCGGTCGCCATCCCCACGCTGGATAACGTATAACATGGCTGCCTTTTCGCCGTTGCGGGCGATATCAGCAAGAATGCGAAGGTGTTTTGCTCCCCGGGATGTCACGGAATCAGGAAATTCCATCGCGCCGGGATTAGGGCCATCGGGTCGTGCCAGATGGACATTCTTGACTTCAAGATAGAGGCTTTCGCCGGTTTCGGGATTCCGAAGGCGAAAGTCAAAGCGTGTACCCTTGCTGTAGGTGAACTCTGGGATGATCTCTGAAAATGGTCTGAAAACCGGCACCAGACCTTCTTGAAGGGCTTCCATGGTAAGTTTGTTGGGGATATTGGTGTTGATTCCGACAAGTACGCCATCTGCCTTTACGAGTTCAAGCGTTTTCCTGAGCTTGCGGGCGGGATTATCAGAGGTGGAACACCAAACATCCATGCCAGCCTCTTTGAGGCCGGTCATCGCGCCCGGATTAGGGCAGTGGACCGTCTCCACCACACCGTTGAAATCCACATCTGCCAGAAATCTTTTGTAGCGTTTGACGAGAATACCTTTGGTCAATTCCGGCAGTTGCATGAGGCACCTCAGCTAAAAGGGTGGTTATTCCAATAAATCATATGTATAGACATAAAACATCACCGTATATTCAAAAGGTCATTTTATGCAACCAACTGCGGCAATCATCATTATAGGCGATGAAATTCTGAGCGGGCGAACCGCAGATAAAAATATAAACTGGCTGGCCTCTGTTTTATACGAACGGGGCATCAGGCTTACGGAAGCCAGGGTAATCGGTGATAACGAAAAACGGATCATTGAAACCGTACAGACGCTATCTTCAGCGAATGATATGGTCTTTACCTCAGGCGGTATCGGGCCGACCCATGATGATATTACCACGTCATGTATTGCCAGGGCGTTTGGTGTAAACGTGATCCGTCATCCTGAGGCCGATCAACGCCTGATCGACCATTATGCCGGAACCGGCCTCGAATACAACAAAGCACGGCAGAAGATGGCTGATATTCCTGAAGGTGCTGAACTGATCGACAATCCCGTTTCCGCGGCACCCGGTTTTATTCTCAAAAATGTTTATGTTCTGCCGGGTGTCCCCTCCATCCTTCAGGCCATGGTAGAGAATATGGGAGACCGGCTTCCCGGTGGCACAAAGGCTCATCGCCTGACGGTTCAGACCGACATTGGTGAAGGATCGCTGGCAGAGGGGCTGGCCCGTGTCGAAGCTGAATTCAAAGGTGTTTCGGTAGGGAGTTACCCCTGGTTCAAGCCGGGAACATACGGCACCGCGCTGGTTGTCACAGGGCTTGAGAAAAACCTTGTTGAATCCGCAGCGATGGCACTTGTCGCTCTGGTGGAGAGTTTTGGCGGTAAAGGCTTTATCGATGAGAAGGTAATCGGCGGCAATACCCCATGATCCTTTTATTAAATCAAGGATGGCATCCGAAATCGTGTACTACCCCCAAGGACCTTTGCGCCGGGTATTTTGCCGGTTGATGGAAGGGATATCAGTACGGCCCGGCCGACGATACCTGAATCTTGCCTTGAATTCATCCCTGACCTGACGTCCCGGCACCGGAGAAATATCCCATTGCGGTGGTTCTTCCTGCTTTGGTAGCAGGACCACACCTTTGCGCCGGAAGAAAGGCGTGAGTACAAGTCCGGCAAGAAAACCTCCGATATGGGCAAAATAGGCGGTGCCTCCACCATCACCTGCAAGGGAAGATGGCGCGGCAACAAACTGCAATAATATCCATACGCCCAGCACAACAAAGGCCGGTATGTGTATCCATCGGATAAAGATCAGGATTACCATAATAACCCGGACTTTCGCACGGGGGAACATAAGCAGATACGCGGCAAGAACCCCGGCAATAGCTCCTGACGCACCAACAAGAGGCGTGGTTGAGTCTGGATTGATCAGTACATGGGCAAGGGACGCTGCCATACCGCAACTAAGATAGAACACCAGAAATCTGAACGACCCCATCCGGTCTTCCACATTGTCAGCAAAAATCCAGAGATAGAGCATGTTGCCGCCCAGATGCATCCAGCCACCATGAAGAAAGGTTGAAGAAACAAGTGTTGCCCAGGAAGGAATAGAGCGGAGATCTTCCGGAAGATCAGCCTCTCCGGTCACAAGGGCTGGAATAGTGGCGTACCGGAGCAGAATTTCATATTGGCCGCGGTCGGGCTGAGTTGCTTGTATCAGAAAAATCAGGATGCAAAGCGCAAGAATAATCCAGCTTACCAATGGGGGCCTGCTGGTCGGATTATCATCAAAGAGAGGAAGGAAGAACATATGCCGGTTTTTTCCTTAAGTCGCATCTATGATGCAGGCAAGATCAAGTTTAGTCCAGAATGTGCAGATATTGCACTTGAAATCGGCGCCCGGTCTCTGTAGTGAGATGAGTGCTGTTTGATATAAACTTATCAACAGCCAGTCAGGGTCTGGTATGGGAGCGTGGCGGAATTGGTAGACGCAAACGACTTAAAATCGTTTATCTTCAATGGTGTACGGGTTCGAGTCCCGTCGCTCCCACCACCTTGGCGGAGCCTGTCACAAATTCAGTACGGTTGTTGTGAACAGTTTTGCGCTTTTATTTAAGGCGGCACTCCAGTCCTCGGCCGCATTACCATCGGCTTTATCGGAAACATATTTGAAACACCAGAATGGCAGGCCTAGCGTCATACATAAATTAGCGATGGCGTAAGCCTCCATATCAACAAGATCAGTTTTTAACTCAGGCATGTTCTCCACAAAACTATCACCCGTGCCAATGCTTGCTCCGGGTCGGCCAATATCAATCGGACCTTCATCTTCAAAAGGAGTCTGACCAAGGGAAAAACCAAGGCCGCGGACATCCATATCACGTTGGTAAAACCGAGTGACATCGACAATTCCGGCAAGATTATCTGAGAGAGCTCCTGCTGTTCCGAAATTAATTACGGTTTGTGGTCTGTTTTCAATGATGGCCTGAAAGCCGCGTATGGCGGCGTTAACCTTGCCCACCCCAGTATAGCGAATTGTCCACCCTGGCGCAGCTGAATGAGGCAACTCATCTTCAAGCGCGACAAGAATAAGGCTGGTAGATGGATCAAATCTAGGCATCATATTTCAGCAGTGAGATAAGTGGCATGCCAATATTCTCACGTCCTTTCAGTTCAGCAAGTTCAATGATAACGGCGGTAGCCACAGGATCAGCGCCAAGACGGCGAAGTAACTTTGCAGCAGCTTCTACGGTCCCACCTGTGGCCAGCAAGTCATCGATGATTACAATACGTTTTCCCTTTATGGGTGTATCCGCTTGGATGGTTAAGGTGTTCACGCCATATTCAAGTGCATAGGATTCTTCAATCAGATTGCCAGGGAGTTTCCCCGGCTTTCGAATTAACAATGATCCCTTGTTGAAAATCTTCGCAAGCAGGGTTGAGAAAAGAAACCCCCGGGATTCTATTCCGGCAAAATAATCCGGCATATAAGGCCCAATCTTTGCCTCTAAAATATCAATAACAATTTTCATCGCTTCAGGCGATGCCAGCATCGGGCTGATATCCCGAAAAAGAATGCCCTCTTTAGGAAAATCCGGATATTGAGCAATATAGCGTTCAAGTTCAGGTTTAGTCATTTCATTCCCATTTTGATGGTTTGATTTTACTATTAACCTACACTACTCCCTGTCAAGGCGCCATGAGAGGAGGTCAAGCCTGTCCTGGCCCCAGAAGACTTCTCCATCAAAGACATAGGAAGGTGCGCCAAAAACGCCCTGTTCCAGTGCTTTTTCAGTGTCCTTAGCAATCAGGCTGTCAAAGTGTGCGCTGTCGGATGATGCCATTTCAACAAGTTTTGCACCATTAAGACCTGCGGCATTGAGAGTTTGGGTGACCGCATCAGGATCATCCATATCTTTTTCTTTGGCCCACAACCCCTGAAGCACGGCCTCTGAAGCGATAAGACCATCACCAGTACCATCCAGATTAACAGCGGCAAGAATGGTATAGGCCGTCAGGCGGGTCCGGGACGGGAAATAGGCTGGCTCCACCACAAGCGGAATGTTGAGAAAATCCCGGAACCTTGCAAGTTCTTTTAACCGATAAGCCTGTCTGGCCGGGGCTCTTTTGGGCAGGGGAAGTCCGCCTGTCTTGGGAAAGATCACCCCATAATCTACGATGCGCAAATTCACCTTTGCGTTATGCTTTTCAGCAATATGGCGGAAACGCCGCGCCCCGAGATAGGTCCACGGGCTGACCGGGGTAAGGTAGTAATCAATTTCAATGGATTTTTCAGACATCTTTATCTGCTCCTTATTTTCAGTAAATCTTGATCTCTTTCGGCTTGGGACGCCAGCATATGAAGACACACTGTTTAACCACGCAGGTATCCCCCATGGACTGTTGCAGGAATTCTCTTCGTTTGTTCGAAACCTTTGGGGCCATCAGCTCTTTGCACCGCCAAGATACCGGAACCTGCGCAAATAGGTTTCAGTTGTTCGCGAAGGCGAAGCGGGTTTTATCCGGATATCAGGGATAATACGTGGACGTGCAATCGCTGCCCGTGCTTCCTTTTCGGTAAAACCTGCAATTTGCGTTGCTTCAATAAATGCCGCCAGTTTGTCGGCCCGCTTTATCGCCTTTTTCACTCCTTCGGGGAGTATGCCCGGAAGACCGAAGCGGATATGGACGGCAATCTCAAGACGTTGCTCTATGGATTTGTATTCACTGGATAAGGCTGCCTTGAAGGGCGTAATCATGTCGCCGATGACATATTCAGGGGCATCATGGAGCAGGCACGCCAATCTCCAGCGCCGGTCTGTTCCCGGATTCTGTTTTGCAAATATCCTTTCCACAAGGACACTGTGCTGGGCGACGCTGTAGGGCCATTCACCAGAGGTCTGTCCATTCCAGCGGGCCACGCGCGCAAGGCCATGGGCTATATCCTCAATTTCAATATCCATCGGTGAAGGATCAATCAGGTCGAGTCTCCGGCCGCTCAGCATTCTTTGCCAGACCCGAGGGGTGTTTTTATCTTTTTTGTTTCCGCTCACAACGAATGTCCACCCGTCTTTGATTCCAGATACAAAAACAATCACCTTGCTATTGCCCATCTTCTCTTAGCACAATATATATCATGGGCGAGGGGATGAACGCTCAATGAAGGATTATTACCAGACAACAGAAAGATACCGAAGACAAGAGTTCCGTGCGCAGGTGAACTGGTTTGTCCGGATTTGTCTTCTTGGTATCATGCTCTGGATCGGATGGTTTTGGGGTAACAGCCAGCAATTGGCACTTATGTCCTCAAATGCCCAGCAGATCATGGCGTTGCAGCAGGAAAACGAGAATCTGCAACAGCAAATCACCACTCTCAACACCAAACTTGAAGAAGAACAGCGGCTTCGGCTTGAGGCTGAGCTTGTCAATGGTGTGGCTGGTCAAGACGACAGAATGAAACGGTTGAGCAGGCGAATTGCCCGTCATCTTGCAAGAGGGGTGGATGAAAAACAGATCCTCAGATCCTTGAACGGGCTTTCTAAACCAACCCGTTGCCGGACTGCTGAAACGAAGGATGTCGCTGTTGCCACCAGCCTTTTTGCCGGTGGGGAATCCAAGGTTGATCTGCTCAGCGGGGCGTTGCAGGTATTCATTGAAGGAGAGGCCGGACATGAAGCCACACGCGACACCCCATGGTTTGATCCGGAAAAGCCTGTCTCAATGAGGATAAGTTATTTTGGCGGAGAAAAAATCAATTCAGGATCTTTGCCTCTGGAAACGGTGCTCATCGCGGATACCTGGCTGATCAAGATCAAGCTTTTTGAGACAAACCTTCAGGGATATGTCAATCTTATCCTGGAAACGTGTCCGATAGATCAGTAACCCCCTTTAGGACGTTCTATTTCAAACACGTCCCGGACGACCGCATAATCTTTGTATCCGAGGCGGCTGACCGGCTGGTATAAACTAACATCTATTTTACCATCGACGATAACCTTGTCGTTGATGTTTATGCCGATGATTGTCCCCATCACCCAGTAGTTTCGCTGGCCATTTTCATCTTCTGGCAGAGCAAGAATATCCCAAACCTTACATTCCAGATGGCAAGGCGCGTCCTTAACCCTTGGGGGGGCAACGGTTTGTGAAGGTTCAGCCTCAAGGCCGACCAGATCGAATTCTGACTCGCCATGTGCCGCGGGGGCGGAGGTGTCGCTCATCGCCTGCATTTGTGCGGAAGAGACAATGTTGACAACAAATTCTCCGGTTTCACGGGAATTGACAAGGGAGTCTTTCTCTCTCTCGCCAGGTGATACGGAAAATCCAACCATGGGCGGTGTTTCAGAAATGGCGTTGAAAAAACTGTAGGGGGCGAGATTGGCCTGGCCCTTAGAGTTCACGGTTGAAATCCAGCCTATGGGGCGGGGGGCGACAATAGCTTTGAGAGGATTAAAAGGAAGGCCATGTTCCTTATGGGTGCCGGGGGTGAAAAACATTTTATCTCTCCATTACATTACCCGTTGGTGGATGGATTATCGCCGGTATTGGTGGCGAGTATGTGCGGTTTATATCTTTCGGCCCGGACTTTCCGGCAGTATAGGGGTGGTGGATTCTTCGCCGCCAATGCCGCGCCTTGGTGTACAATCCCCACTGATCATCTGGGTGAACAGCGACTCTTTGCACTGCTCCCATTCAGGAGCATCAGCATTTCGGCTTTGATAAAGTCCGACAATAACTAATGCCGTAATAAGGGCATAAAGAACCCATTGTAAGCTCCCATACCGGCGTTTTGGTCTGTGTTCCGTCATCTTGTCTCTATCAATCCCATACTTTTATATGTGCGGGATAATCGTCTTCCGCAATATCTTCTTCAGGAAATATTTGGCCGCGAACGGAAATACCTGCCTCATGGATGCTTTCCTTGCGTCCTGATATAAGCGGATGCCATGGGGGTAACTTTTTGCCTTCATGCAACAGGCGGTACGCACAGGTAGACGGCATCCAGGGCAGATCGTTAAGGCTGGATGGGGACAGAATGACACAGTCCGGTACTTCTTTCTTCCTTTGCGGGTAATTGGTGCACTGGCATGTCTGGCCATCCAGAAGACGGCAGCCGATATCTGTGTAATGGATCGACCCGTCATCCACATCTTCAAGTTTGATGACGCAACATTTGCCGCACCCGTCGCAGAGGCTTTCCCATTCCTCTTGTGTCATTTCTGCAAGAGATTTTACCTCCCAGAAACCTTTTGACGTCATGGGTTTTCCCCTTTCAGGAGATGCGCAAGTTCAAACGCCTGACGGCCGATACTGCTGGCCCCGACAACATCACCAAGTGAAAACGCTGTCGGTGGTCCGAAAGCATAAATACCCCCGAGTGGAGTATGATCTGGCCCGAGGATGTTATACGTTCTGTCGACGATTAAACCTTCCGTTGCATCAGGTATAATACCGCTTCGGGACATGGCGGCAATAAGAGGGTCTTTTCCGGCACCTGTTGCGAGGAGAACATGATCTGTTGAAATTTCGGTTGTTGTTCCATCTGCAAGGATGACAGTAATAACCGGTTTGCCAGCGTCACGTGTTTCCACCGCCCGGCAACGTCCGTGATAAAGTCTGAGTTGTCCGCTTGCCTGTAATCTTTCTGCGGCGGCAACAGTTTGTGGTGAGGCACGATAGCGTATTAACTGCCACCACCACCCAAATTTTTTCTTCAACCGCTGGCGGTCTGCATATCGCAGCTTTTGCCATGCGGATGAAAGATGCGGGCGCAGGGCTTCAAATCTGGACTGCCACTCAGGATCCGCCCAGTCTCCTTGCCGGAGTTCCCGGCGGAAGGTTGCCAAAAACTCACGGCCAGATATGGTATCGGGCCATGGATGGGCATCTTTCTTTACCCAGTTGGTCTGTGCCGGCGGAAGCATACCGATGGGGGTGATCACATTGATCACGCCGCAGTGTTTTCCTTGTTCAAGAGTGAAAATAGCGTCCATAGCGGTTAATCCGCCGCCGATAACGCTCACCTCGCTGTGTTTGTCAACATGACTTGTCCAGGTGCCTTTCCAGGCGTTGTCGATCAAGATCCCGGATATATCGCGGCTGAAGGAAAAATTAGGCAGCGGATCAGGATTCCCCGGGATCAGAACAACCTTATCAGCCGTAATTTCCTGTTTGCCTGTTGTGGTGATGTGCCAGCAGGTTTCAGCCCGGATTTCTGCGGCACGATCCTTGATCTGGGTGAGTTTTCTGCCTGCCAGTCCACGGGCGATTTCCGTGTCAACGTAGCGGGCAAAATCCTGCCGCCGGAAGAATCTTCCGGCATGGGTCTCGGCATCGGGATCATGGATATGGAGATCGGCCCAGGCAGCAAAATGGGTGTTATCATCGGGGCGCAGCATCATCAGGTCATCACGGACATTCAGGCGAAAGTCCGGGTTCTCGCAACCATAGGCTTTGCCCGCCCCGAGATGCCCGGGACCAAGAATGGTTATGTCCGAAGCCTCAACACCGGCTTCCAGAAGATGAAGGGTGAAGACTGCCGCCGCATAGCCATCCCCTATAATGAGAATGGGTATCCGATCAGTCATGGCTACGTGTGAAATACCCGCCCTTATGATAGCCAAGACCTGGTTTATCCGTATTGGAAAAGGACTGCACTTCGCCGATCAGGATAACATGATCGCCAGCATCGACGGTTTTATGCATGCTGCAACTGAAGAAGGCAGCGGCTCCTGTTATTATCGGATTTCCCTCAATGCTCAGTGACCAGTCTATGTCATGAAACCGGTCTTCGACATTTCGGGCAAAGCGGTTTGATATCTCCTGCTGGTCATCGGCAAGAATATTGACGGCAAAATTCTCCGCTCCGGTGAAAGCGTCAAGATTTTCTGATGATTTATCAATGCAAATCAACACCAGAGGAGGTGACAAGGATACGGAAGTGAAGGAATTCGCTGTAAAACCAAGCGGCTGATCATGTCCGTTCCGTGTGGTCACCACGGTTACTCCTGTCATGAAACTGCCAAAGGCTTTGCGCAGATCAGCCTGGTCAACATTCATTATGTGCATCCTTTCATTACCTAACCCCAACTTATATGTGGCAAGGTTGCGGGCGGTGTCCAGTCCTTAGTTCTGCTAAATCAGGAATGATCTTCCCTGATCATGGCTGCTCCTTTTTCTGCTATCATGATTGTCGGAGCATTGGTGTTGCCTGAAACAAGTGTGGGCATGATGGATGCATCGATCACCCGCAAGCCTTTAATGCCATGCACCCGCAGTCGTTCGTCTACCACATCACCGGTATCAGGTGACGGGCCCATCCGGCAGGTGGAAACCGGATGATAGAGTGTTACGCCGGTTTCTCTGGCATAGGCCAGAAGCTCTTCGTCGGAGTTTATATCCCTGCCGGGGCGAAGTTCGGCTTCCACGTGTTTTTTCATCAGGTCGCATTCCATGATTTCCCGCGCGATTCTCAGCCCGGCGACGTTAACCCGCTGATCTTCCTCGCGGTCAAGATAATTCGGAAAAATAAGCGGGGCATCCAGCGGATCAGGTGAGCGCAGATGGATGTGTCCCCGGCTTTCCGGCCGCAACTGGCAGGGACCAAAGGTCATGCCGGGAAAATCATCGAAGACACGCTTGGCTGGATTGGCAAAGCTGGCATTGGCGATGTGATACTGAATATCCGGCCCTATAAGGCCCGGTCTTGATTTCACAAAACCGCCAAGGATACCCGCGGGAAGAGACAAGGCCCCACGTCGCAACAGGGCATATTTGATAATCTCTCCGGCAAGTGCAACACCTCTTGAAAGATGATTGATGGAAAGATTGCCTTTCAGCTTCCAGGATATTCGGGAAATGTAATGGTCCTGAAGATTTTCCCCCACACCTTTCAGTTCATGCTGCGGTTTAATCCCGTGGCCTGACAAAATTGCCGGATTGCCGATGCCGCTGAGTTCAAGGAGTTGTGGGGACTGGATAGCACCTGCGGACAAAATCACTTCACGTCCGGCTTCAATCCTTTTTTCAGATCCGTTTATCAGGCATCGAACACCTGTGGCTTTCCTGCCATCCATGACCAGACTTGTGACTTGCGCTTTTGTAATTATGGTGAGATTTGGCCGACGACGAATCGGATCTATATAGGCTTTTTTGGCGGAATGACGGACACCGTTCTTCTGGGTGACCTGATAATAGGCAAAACCTTCCTGATCATGGCCGTTGTAATCCGGGTTATGCGGGTATCCAAGGTGCTCTGCTGCCTCTATCACCAGATCAAGCGCCTTGTATCGTGATCGTACCATCGCAACATTGAGCGGCCCGTTCCGGCCACGAAGATCCGGGTCCATATCTTCATAACCGAGAGCTTCGCAATGTTCGGCTTTGCGAAAAAAGGGCAGCACGTCCTGATACGACCAGCCACGATTGCCGCGCTGGGCCCAACCGTCGTAGTCATGCGACTGTCCGCGAACATAGAGCATGGCGTTAATGGCAGATGATACCCCCAACACCTTACCCCTGGGAAAAGCGATGGGCCGCATGGCGGTATTTGCCTCTGGCTCGCTTTCAAACATCCAGTTGATGGCCGGGTTAACCATGGTTTTAATATAACCTGCCGGGATATGGATCAGGGGATTGCGGTCCTCTCCACCTGCTTCGAGCAGAATAACGCTGATCTTTGGATCCTCGGAGAGGCGATTGGCGAGAACACACCCTGCGGAACCTGCACCAACGACTATATAATCTGCTTTGCGCATTAACCCAGCCTCTTTAATAAAGATGTACTATACTCTTCCCGGCAGACCTGCAAAGTTGTTTTTCCGGGAGTTGCTCTAAATCAGGAATTAGATCAGTCGCGCCGGCAAAGTAAGCAATCACACGATATTGATGGAGATGGTGAATGGATATATTTGTTTACGGGACTCTTCGTGATGCGTCCATTCGTGATGCGGTGCTGGGTCATGCGGTATCTCGTGTAACCCCTGCCACGATCAGGGGATATGAAGCAAGGCTTGTTCGTGGACATGATTTCCCCATAATCCGTCCATTTCCGGAGAGCGTGACTAAAGGTGAAATCCTGCATGATCTGAGCGAAGAAGATGTTTACGCACTGGACAAGTTTGAAGGGGATACCTACGATCGTAAAGATATGACGGCTTTGCTTCAGGACGGCCGGGAGCAGACGGTCAATGTTTATGTAGATTGCGGCATTTACGAAGATGGCGGGCCTTTTGACCTTGATCAATGGGTAAGCAATATGCGCCATGGTTTTATCAGGACATTCATGGGAGACCGGGGGTTTGTCAAACCGAAAAACTGACGGAAGGTCTGATCAGGCAGCAAGCAAAAATTGGCTCAAACATCTCGGCATTGGTGCATTTCTTTTCTTTTTTCTCAAAGGTATAGGCTGGCTGGTGGTTGCAGGCCTTGCCGTGTGGGGTTTCTGGGGATAAGCTGAGATCATATCTGGGGACATTCCATGACAAAGCAAAGACCCATACTTGTTCTGACCGGCGCCAGTCGTGGTATTGGGCACGCTACCGTTAAGCGTTTTTCAGAAGAGGGATGGCGTATCATCACCTGTTCACGACATGCTTTTCCGGAAAATTGCCCATGGCCTGCTGGTGAGGAAGATCATCTTCAGATCGATCTTTCGGATCAGTCAAGTATTGAAGACGGGGTGCGTGAACTCCTTGACCGGCTGGATGGTCAGCCCCTGAACGCGCTGGTGAATAATGCCGGTATTTCACCGAAAATGCCTGACCAGCAACGAATGGATAGCCTGCATACACCCATGGAAACCTGGATGCAGGTTTTTCAGGTGAATTTCTTTGCCCCGATAATGCTGGCCCGCGGACTAAGTTCATCCCTTGTCAAAGGGCAGGGGTCGATTGTCAATGTCACCTCTATCGCCGGCAGCAGGGTTCATAGTTTTGCAGGGACGGCTTATGCAACATCCAAAGCGGCACTGGCCTCATTGACCCGGGAAATGGCCGCGGATTTCGGTCCTCTGGGTGTTCGTGTCAATGCGATTGCGCCGGGGGAGATCAAAACCGATATCCTTTCTCCTGAAACCGAGGAAAAGGTTCTGCCGGATATCCCGATGCGGAGACTTGGCACCACCGAAGAAGTGGCTGAGACTATCTACTTCTTGTGTTCCGGTGCTTCAAGCTATCTGAACGGAGCTGAAATTCATATTAATGGTGGTCAGCATGTCTGACCCATTGTCGATGAGGGAACATTATGAATAAAACTGAAAATTTTTCACCCAATTCAGCTGAAGCCAGGGATATTGCCCATCACCTGCATCCTTACACAAGTCCGGCCATGCTCAAGGAAAAAGGTCCCCAGATCATGCGTTCCGGCAGCGGCATTTATGTGACTGATGCTGACGGAAAAGAATATATTGAGGGGATGAGCGGGCTGTGGTGCGCTTCACTCGGGTTTAATGAGCCTGAACTTGTAAAGGCTGCAACGGAGCAGATGCAAAATCTGCCCTATTATCATAGCTTTACCGGTAAAACTGTTGACCCTGCCATTGATCTTGCCGAAATCCTCATCAAAATTGCACCTGAAGGGCTCGAAAAGGTCTTTTTCTGCAATTCCGGATCTGAAGCAAACGACACCGCCATCAAAATGGTATGGTATTATCATGCTTCGATAGGTAAGCCGGAAAAGAAGAAGATTATCAGCCGTAAACGTGCTTATCACGGCGTTACTCTTGCGGCCGCCAGCCTGACCGCGCTTGCCTATGTTCAGGACGGATTTGGTCTGCCGCTTGATTTTGCCCGTCATACATCTTCACCTCATTATTTTCAGGACGCCCATGACGGGGAAAGCGAGGCTGATTTTACCGCGCGCATCATGCGGGAGCTGGAAGAAATGATTGAAGCCGAAGGTGCTGATACCATCGGTGCATTCATTGCCGAACCTCTTATGGGTGCAGGGGGTGTTATTCTTCCCCCTGAAGGTTATTTTCAGGCACTCAAGCCAATCCTGGACAAGCACGATATCCTCATGATTGCGGATGAGGTCATATGCGGCTTCGGACGCACCGGCAATATGTGGGGGTCTCAAACCTATGGGATCAGGCCTGATATTCTGACTTGTGCCAAGGCTCTGTCTTCGGCGTATCTACCCATATCTGCCGTAATGGTTTCAGGCAAGGTGGCGGCAGGCGTCGAAGAGCAGGCCAACAGGTTGGGTCAGTTCGGGCATGGCTATACCTATTCCGCGCATCCTGTTCCTGCGGCGGTGGCCAAACGCACCATGGAGCTGATGGAAGAGCGTGATATTGTCGGCCATGTGCGATCAGTTTCGCCGTTATTCAATGAACGTGTTGCCGCCATGGAGAGATTTGAAAGCGTCGGCAACACGCGTTCTGTCGGGCTTATTGGTGCCATGGAATTCGTGGCTGAGCCGGGGACACGTATCAAGATGGATCCTGCCCAGAAATTTGCCGCAAAAGCCATGGCTGTTATTCAGGAACATGGGGTGATCCTCAGGGCACTGCCTGTTGACGGTATAGGTTTCTGCCCCCCTCTCATAACGACAGAAGATGAAATAAACCTGCTTTTCGACAGGGTGGAGAAGGCCATGCCCGTTATCGATGGCATGGCGGCGGAAATCCGCGGCTGACAAATTTGGCCGCACGTCTTTCCAGAACGCCCGGCAAGATCAGTGCGTTGCGATCAGCGCTTGAGGAGCTGTCAGGAGATGGCGTTCTTGGTGTTTCCGTTTCGTTTTTCAGCCCGGATGAGATTGCGACGCTTATCCGTGAGGTATCGCGTCTGCCCATGCGAAAGGCGAAATCCAGGGTTGGTGCCGCCGGACGCGAAGTTCATCAGGATTTTGACATCTGTTTTCCGGCTCCGCGTCAGGGCGTGCTGAATGACCTTGCCGGTCTACTTGAAACATGTGTTGCTGAGGTGGAAGACGAGTCCCATTCCTCTTTTCTTGACGGTCCTCTTCACCTTAATGACCTTGCCGTGCAGCACTACCCCAAAAACTCAAGAGGAATTGGTGTTCATCGGGATGCGCTGAGATACAGGCGGCTTGTTTTCATTATAACCCTTGCCGGTCAATCAAGATTTTATCTTTGTGAAGACCGTGACGGATCTGGTGCCGTCGCGATTGATGACAGCCCCGGCATGCTGACCATTCTCTCAGCCCCCGGTTTCCGGGGGCGGGAAGGTGAGGCGTCACGTCCCCTGCATTTTGTCAGTGATGTTACGGGAGGAAGGTTGTCTATAGGTTTGAGAGAAGACACCAAACTAACCACCTGAAAATCCATCGGGGCTGTTGCAGGGAGAGCCCTGATCTGCGATCCTGATATTACGAATATAATATATGGCAGGAGTAGCGGCGATGAAGATAAGTGTTTCCGGCAAAAATATGGATACGGGTGGGTCCTTTCAGGAACATGCCAATGATGCGTTAACCGCAGCGGTGGTAAAATATTTTGACAACGCAATCAGCGGGTCCGTCACTCTGAGTAAAGGTACCGCCGGTTTTGATGTGGGGATCCGGATTACACTGACACGCCGTATCGTGATGGAGGCGAGCGGAGCTGCGTCAGATGCTCATGTCGCGCTGGAACAGGCTGTAAACCACATTGAAAAACGCCTGCGCCGCTATCACCGCCGACTTAAGAACCACCGTGTAGATGCCCCTGCTGATGATGTTCTTCCGGCAACGGTAACGGTGTTTGCTCCGGAAGAGCCTGAAGCAGAAGCCGTTCTTCCTGAAGAGGTTTCATCTCCTCCTATTCTGGCAGAAATGGATTACGAAGTTCATCTCATGACGGTCGAAGAGGCCGTGATGGTTTTTGAGCTTTCGGGCCAGTCTGCTTTGATGTTCAGAAACAAGGCGCATCTTGGACTTAACATGCTACATAGGCGGGATGACGGAAGTATCGGGTGGGTGGACCCGAGGGGAAATCGCTAGGCCGGTATATTTAACTGATCCAGCTTCCAACAGCCTCTTGTTGTTTCTGTGGAACGAAGAAAAGTAAGTTTGCTCAGGGATAGCGGCGAAATGCCAAACCCCAGAGCTCGTTCCATATCAAGGTTGAGCGCCTGTCCTATAAGCGCGCGAAAGATCATGGCATGACCTATGAGAACAAGGTGATCTTCTGAAAATTCCTCGATCTTTTTAAGCAATTCCGCTGTCCGCCGCCAGAGAGTTTCAAAGCTCTCCCCCTCAGGCGGAGTGATCGAAGGATGCAGAAAGTGCCAGTCAGTCAGCGGTCCATCTTTTATTTCATCCCAGATGTCTTTAATCGGTTTGCCATGCCAAAGACCATAATTCTGCTCTTTCAAGAGGGGGGTTATTTGCACCTCACCTGCACGTGCTCCGGATGCTATCAGGGTTTCTGCGGTCATTCGAGTGCGCCTGAGAGGGCTGACCCACCATGTTGCGTCGTCGGGGATCTTTTGAGCCATTCGTTCAAACGCGGCGGCATCGGAAAGGTCAGCGCTTGGGTCGGATGGCGGCAGGCAATCCTTATCGTGAACGGACGGGGCATGACGTATCAGGGTCAGGTGGAGAGGCTTGATGATATCAGCCATATCAGAGCATCATCACGAAAGTCATGAGAATGACGGTCTCGCTGATCTGTTGGGTGGCGCCAAGCCCATCACCATTTATCCCGCCAAGCCATTTATCAAGGAACCAGCCGAGTGCCAGCGTTATGCTAACCGCGCCCAAGAGTGCCGCCAATGCGGCATTGATCCCGACAAAAGTTGCGGCGAGAACCAGGCCAAGTATCAGGCTGAACCCTGCAATGCTTAACTCGGGCTTTCCGGTGAGATGCGCAAGGCCGGTGTCATCAGGTGTGTTTCTGGACGCCCGCTGAAGCGCCATCATCGCGCGTGACAGCGCCGCGCTGGCGACAAGGGCATGCAACATTGCCCAGGGGTTTTTACCTGCAAGATCAGCGAGGCAGATAGCGCTTATCGTGATGAAGATGACCAGCGCGATTGTTCCGAATGTTCCAATGGAACTGTCGCGCATAATCCTCAGGCGATGCGCCGGATCACGTCCGCCAAGCCCGTCGGCAACATCCGCAAGCCCGTCCTGATGGAGGCCGCCCGTCAGTAGCGCAATACCACCGAGCGAAAGAAGTGCGGATGCCAGCGGTGGCAGACCGGTTGAAATCAGCAGAACGCCAAGAATGCCCGGAATAGCCGCAACACCAACCCCGATGACGGGGAAAGCCCAGTAGCTTCGTTTGGTTTCCGGCTGAGACTCAAAATTCCATTGAACGGGTATCCGGGTCAGTATCATGGCCGCCGCCATGATGTCCTGATAAAGATGCACCGCTGATCGCATCAATCTCTCTGATGAAGTGGGTTGGGATTCGCTCATAATCCCTCCGTTTCTATCCTTCGGATACACCGGCTTCGGCAAAGGTTGCCATCCCGCTATGAACTTCGACAGCGGCTCTGATAACAGGGAATGCTGTTGCCGCACCGCTTCCTTCACCTAGCCGGAGACCAAGATCAAGTATAGGTTCAAGTCCGGTTTTGGCAAGAATGCGCTGATGCCCGGGCTCTTGTGAGCGATGGCTGATAAGGCAGTGATCAAGAATATCAGGGTTATCTTTGTAAAGAGGCAGAACAGAAGCCGTGCTGATATATCCGTCAAGCAGGACCGGTATAGAACGATGCCTTGCTTCGAGTACAGCACCGGCAATGGCGGCAAGCTCGCGGCCCCCCAGATGCGAAAGTATCGATAAGCCATCTTTCAGGTTTGAATGAAATCCGACCGACTGTTCCACCACCTCAACCTTTCGGTTTATGCCATCTGCATCAAGTCCGGTGCCCGGGCCAACCCAGTCAACGGCCTTGCCACCAAGGCAGGCAAGGGCGATTGCGGCGGCCGAGGTGGTGTTTGCTATTCCCATTTCGCCCAGAAGAAGAATGTCGGCATCATCCGGAATGGCGTCTGCCCCTGTTTGCATGGCGGTGAGAGTTTCCTGAACGGTCATGGCGGCTTGAGCGGTAAAATCTTGTGTCGGGCGATCCAGCTCAAGGGCGATGACATCAAGGTTGATTCCACCTGCACGGGTAAGCTGGTTGATCGCAGCCCCCCCGGCCGAGAAATTGCCCACCATCTGCGCTGTAACCTCAGACGGGAATGCGGAAACACCTTGTGCCGCAACACCATGATTCCCCGCAAAGATCAGACATTGAGGTGAGTTAAGTTGAGGTTTTTCCCGGCCTTGCCACCCGGCGATCCATATTGCAATCTCTTCAAGCCGCCCGAGGGAACCGGGAGGTTTTGTCAGTTGTCCCTGCCTTAAACGCGCGGCATCCATTGCCACCTGATCAGGCGCAGGCAGTGACTTTATGGCTTCACGATAGTGTTCAGGATCTGAAAAGGAGCATGTCATGAATGATTTCCTCAAGTAGGATAAGGATTATTTCAACATCATGGGCAGGCCGGCTACCATCAGAACGACCTTGTCCGCCATAGCTGCGACACGCTGGTTAAGAAGGCCTATATCATCACGGAAATCTCTTGCCATCCTGTTTT
>Ga0181584_10000261_pt1 | contig 35936 bp, 53 predicted proteins | sample 071ome_30_FD_132462 | JGI IMG/M metagenome (GOLD analysis project Ga0181584, IMG submission 132462) | Coastal salt marsh microbial communities from the Groves Creek Marsh, Skidaway Island, Georgia - 071406AT metaG (megahit assembly) | ecosystem: Environmental > Aquatic > Marine > Intertidal... | reverse complement strand
TAACAACTTGTTAGTCGCTGTTTTTCTTGCAGTGTTTTTTACTGCTAGGTTTTTGAACTTGATTTTACCACCGTGTACTTCACCATTCACTTTGTATGAAGAAGCCGGCTCGGCGAATACACCGATTTGCTTCGCTCTTGATTTGAAGTTTCTAGTGTATACAACGTATTGAGTTGAGTTTGCCATGGTCTTTGTTTCCTTCTTAGTAGATGGAAAAAGTGTATTAAACATACCTGTTAGCATATTGTTCCTCTTTCCTTAGTTTGTTAATTTACGATTCGTCGGAGTTTCAATCTCTGTTATCCTACGCATCAACAACAATTATATACTAAGACGTGTGGAAAGTCAACCGGCTAGAAAAGCCAGTGTTTTTGCGACTAGTTGTCCTTGACCTTGGGCACCGCGAACAGATCTATGCCCTCATCCACCAGTTCATTGACTTCTTTCTTTGTTGGCTTACCATAGAACTCCAGGTTCCTCTCGCCCTTGTGTGCCTTACGTGCCTCCTTGGCGAACTTTTTACCAACGTTCTCGAAGTTTTTCTCCACGTGGTTCTGAATCTGTTTCAACAGTGTACGTGCCTGTCCACCCATCACCATCTGGTCGCCGGTGAGTTCCTCCATCTTGGCCTTACCACGTTTCCTCGCTGTGGTTTTTTTACCAACGGCAGGCGCCATAATGTCTTTCTTCACCTTGGTGCTGTCACACATTGGACAGAGTAGTTGTCCTTTGGCCAACTGATTTTCATATTCTTCGTTGCTTGGGAACCAGCCTTCGAACTTGGCGCTACATTCACATCTGAGAGCGAACTTGATCATAAAAGTATTTACATTATACAGGTTGACTGTAAATATGTCTACTATATAATAACACTATGGCAATACACAACACATCGGGATACACTCCAGGCAAGGCCAAGAAGACCTCTCAAGGCAGGAACAAGAGCAGGATCAAACTGAGCTCTATGAACAAGTCCAAAAAGAGAAGTTACAAGCCTTACGTTGGACAAGGTAAGTAGAACCTTTTTTCAGCATGAAACCGTCGAAGGAATTTTTCAGGAGAAAGAAACAAAGTAGATGGCATTGGAACTATCATAATGACAAACCTGATAGTGAAATGTTCAAAATTATAGGCAACGTACAAGGAAAATGGCCCCGACTGCCAAAAAGGACACATAAAAACAAACTTGTATCAAGCAACCCTTCCGTGATCGCACAACAGGGAAAGTTCGGAATTCAGGTTGATCAGATATACACATCCACGAAACTTGACAAGAAATCCTTTAGTCAGTATAAGAAATTCGTAGATCCAATCGGACTGGAAGATATCAAGATTCACCTGCAGGACCAGGTGCCAGGACAGATGACTGTAATACACATGGATACCGCCAGATCAGAAAATGAATACCTAGATAACAACGGACAACCACTGAGTGAAAAACAGAGGCGAGAAAGATTAGTCACCTGTTTTATAATGTTGGACGATTGGTACCCAGGACAGGTTATGTTGATGGGAAGCCACCATTGGGTGCGTTGGAAAAAAGGAGACATAATGTATTTCAATTGGCAACATCTCCCACATGGTACTGCCAATTTTGGACACAACCTCCGTCCAATGCTTTTCGTTAGAGGGATAGCCACTGACAAGTTTAGGAAAATTTTAAAAAGCAAATCAAAACTAAAGTTCAAGGTATGAAAGAAGACAAAGACACAGAGATAAGGATGCTGTCGGCAAAGTTAGGCAACCTAGAAGTGCAAAATGCCGAGTACAGACAAATTGTACGGGAGTTGTCAGACAAATTGAGCCTGTACGAGAACAAGTACGGTAAGGTATTCAGGTCGTCTAGAAATATCGCAGACCAAAAATAACAGCGTCCTTTTTCCTTCTGAATTTAACGTATTCGAAGTCAATGATATGCACGTTCATTCTACCACCGTGTTGCTTTAGTATGCGTTCTGTGTCCAAAGGTCTGATTGTGATCCTATCCTCGTCTGGCAGTTTGGCTTTGTAACCCCACACCATTGGCCACCAGTGCAATGGATTGATGGAATCATAAAGTTCTTTCATTATCACTAGGAAGATAACTGGAACAATGGTAAAAGGCTCGATCCACCATGGTATCACATCAAAAGTAAACCAGTCAATCAGGTGTATGAGACCAGTCCACAAAGACCATATCGTGAGCATTATGCCCATCATTGGCCAGAACTCGTCATCCACGTCTATGTCGTGATCATAGTGCGAATACATCCTGATCTTGGTTTGCCTACTCAGTTTCATTACAATTATATAGTTGCAATCATAATTACAAGAACATATTTTGCTGTAACGCTCCACAAGAAGTTCACAGCATACAATTTCCAAAACAAACAATAGGATATTACATGAAAAAACTGATAACATCAGTGGCCTTCTTGTTCTTTATGGCTACATCGGCTATGGCCGACTACACCATCTACCTACCAACTAAACCAGGATCTGGTTTGGATCAATGGGCGCAGGTGGTGATCAAAGAACTTAAAAAACATCTTGACGCAGACGTAAAGTCCGTCCACATTCCAGGTGCGAGGCACTTGATCGGAATGAACAAATGGAACAAAGAGAACAGATTCAAGGAAGGTGCTATCACCGTCACGGGTGGAACAACTTCAGTGAACACACTTGTGAAGACGGGTGTAGAGTACGACTACATGAACTGGGACGCCATCGGAGTGCAGTTGTTAGACATCTTCGTTGGTAAGAGAAAAGACTGGGATCCTAGATCAGGCGGAATGGTCTTCGGAAACGACCACGCGGCAGGTGACGTTACAGGTATGGTGCTTATGTACTGTGGTAACCTTGACGGCAAGATCGCTTCATACAAGAAATGTGTGGACGAGGAGATGAAGTACGTGAAAGGTGTAGACGACAAGCAAGGAACACTTATGTTCGCAAATGGCGAGTTCAACGTGTTCAGGGGCAACCCAACTGCTTGGACAAAGAAAATCAAGAAATTTGAACACGGCGAGATCTGGTTCACGCAAGGTGTGTACGATAAAAAGAAAAAGAGGATCGTGACAAACCCCAACGCACCAGGCAAGGACTTTGACACAGTGTTCGAACAGACTTGGGGTGAAAAACCAAGTGGTGAATTGTATGACGCATACAGGCTAGTGCAGTTCCAAAATGACTCTCTGCAAAAAGGCTTATGGGTAAACAAAGGTGCCAAGCACAGGAAAGAACTTGTGAAGGCACTGAAAAAGATGTTGAAAGATCCAGAGTCGAGAGCAATTATCGCCAAGGCATCCGGTGGTGACTACCAGTGGGCAATTGGTGAAGAAGCAGACAAGATAGTGAAGTATCAGCGATCCCTTTACACTGAGAAAAAACTGAAGGATCTTGTTTGGTGGTTCAACAACATCTTCGGTTGGAAGGCCGAGTTCAAACCACACCTATTGAAGTAACATGGACTACGCACTCTGGTGCCTGCTGGGAACAGTATACGGAATTCTCTTGGGAGTGATTCCCATGGCAGGCGCCGGAACGGCGATGTTACTTGTATTCTCATTCGCGGGATACTTTGATCCCAATCCCTATTACGGTCTTATATTCTTGATAAGTGTGATAGCGGCGTCAAGCACCGCTGACTCATACACGTCACTGCTCACGGGCATACCCGGTGCCTCCACAACGGCGGCATCGATCATAGATGGATACAAGATGAGCAAGAACGGAGATGCCGCCAAGGCGATAGGTATAGCGATGGCCGACAGCACGTTCAACGGCATCTTCTTTGGAGTGTTGGCTTTCGCACTGTTGCCATTCTACGCACCAATCATATACAAGTTTGGAGTTCCTGAACTGTTCATGTTCATGACACTGTCCATAGCCTGTGTGGCTTTCATTGTGTCTAAGAACTTCTGGCTCAGTTGTTGTGCGATAGCGATAGGTGCCTTCATTGGACTGATGGGTATTGATCCACAGACCGGTGGACCGAGACTGACATTTGGCACTTTGTACCTACAGGACGGAGTGCCGATCATAATGATGATAGCAGGACTTTTTGGCATTCCAGAACTGGTGTCGGGTTTCCACTTTGGAAAGAACAGGCCCACACCCATAAACAACTATTTCAGCCAATTGTTCGACGGCTTCAGGACCACATTGAAGTTGTGGCGAGACTCTATAAGGGGAGGCTTTATTGGTTTTATAGCAGGACTACTGCCGGGAGTCGGACCTGTGGGAGATATGTTGGCCTATGGTGCAACTGTGAGGGCACACCCCAATGACAAGTTCGGTGTAGGAAATCCCAAAGGACTGGCAGGTTGTGAGGGAGCCAACAACGCACAGAAGGCAGGAAGCCTGATTCCAACAGTGTTGTTTGGTATACCGGCATCTCCGTTTGCGGCAATCTTTATGGCCATGTGTATCACGTTTGGATTAGATGTGGGGAATCCTTTCATGCTTGAAGACAAGAAATTTTTGTCATTACTTGGATATGGTTTTGTCGGAGCCACAATTTTGACTTTCATAATCTGTATATTCACTTCTAAACTGCTGGTAAAAATATTAGAGATACCTTATTGGATCTATGCTGGCATAATATTTGCAATTATCATATACACCTGCCAATCGTACACAGGCTTATACATGGACTATGTGACTTTGGCCTGTTGTAGTGTGTTAGGTCTTTTCTGTTACAAATTTAAGATCAGCAGACCAGCGATACTTTTAACTTACATCATAATAGACAAGTGGCAGAACCTAGGGCAACAACTACAGACAATGTATACACTGCAAGAGATGTTTGTGAGGCCATTGTTTCTAGTGCTTTTCGCAATGGTATTGATCTTAGTTTACAGGAGTATCACCCAAAAGAATAGAGGCATCGACTACGCATAATAACTAAAGATATATGATAGATCAAGAAGCACAGGATTATTTCTACAAAAACGTCTGGCAGTCAAACATACACCTATTCAAGCACTCGGGTAGCAACCTAGTGGACGAGATCAACGAACTCAATCCCTCACTGGTGATCGACGCAGGGTGTGGAATTAACTTCCTAAAAGGCAAGATCAAGAATCTAGTGGGATATGATCCCGTGTTTGACGAGGCAGACATCAAGTGTGGACACTGGGACGCACCATTCAAGCCAGGTTGCGCAGACGTGATACTGGCTCTGGGGTCAGTCAACTGGGGCAACCATGACGACATCGCTCATATGTTGATCAAATTGAAATCTTGGCTGAAGCCGGGTGGACGACTCTATATGAGAGGAGCACCAGGTGGATATAAGAATGACCAAGGACTAAAATGGTTCCAATGGGGAACAAAAGAGATAGACTACTTCGCTAATCTTATGGACTTCACAGTTGAGCGTGTGGAGATGGAATACAATACCGACGGCACCCTGCCGGAACGTGAATGGCCTCATAGGTACGTGTGGTTATATCGTAGAAGATAAGAATTTTCTCACAGCATCAGGCAAGACAGGATCTGACATTCGTTCAGGATGCCATACCACTCCCCATTGCTGTTTGCTCTTGTGTTCGAATGCTTCGCAGTTGCCATGCTTGTCGTGTGCCAACGGATGCAGTTCATCTGAAAGTTCTCTTATGCACTGTGAATGATAACTGTTGACCATTATTTCTTTGCCTTCCAGTACCACTGTGTGTTCTGTGTTCCTGTGACCTTCTACTTGACCGTTCTTGCCGCCCAATAGATCGTTAATCGCGAATGCTCCATGGCATATGCCCAACACTGCCCGGTCATTTTGCGTTGCATGTCGATACAGCAAGTTTTCTGTGAGGTGCCTCGACAGGCTGTCTGGACCCCCAGTCAGCAACAGGCAGTCATAATCATTATAGTGTACTTTATTGATGTTTGGTGCGGGAATCAGTTCGTGCCCACGCAGAAACACATAGAAACTGCGTTCAAGTGCATCAAACTGGAAATTGTTACGAGGATGTATGAATTCCTGCTGGCTGATGAGTATTTTCATGCAATATATTTACATATAGGCACTGATGGTGGTAAATATCTTCGTATACTAACAAAAACCTAGGAGACAAAAATGTTATCAGGAAAAGAATTCGTAGCCAAACTTGAGAAGGACAACGAGGCCCTATTCAGAGCGTCTGAGTTACAGATCAAGCACTACTACGAGAACACTACAGACAAAGAGGAGTTGATTGACAACTTCACTGGTCGTATGGTTAACGAGAGAATGAACATGGAAGAAATTTCTAGAGAGATCGCGGCTCTTCCAGCCGGAACAGATCCTGAGAAATTGGTTCTACTTTCGAAACAAGCACACGACGAGGCAAAACACTTTCAATTCGTAAGAGAAGTTGTTGAATACCTAAAAGGTGAGAAAATTGACATGCAGAAGGCAGTAGAAAGCCATGCAGAGAGATTACACCAAAAAGGTGCGGCAATGATCAAGAAGTACAACTGCAACGACAATCCGTTGATGTTGGCAATGTACCAATTGATAGCAGAAGGCAGAGCGGCGAGAAACTGGGCTATGATGGCCGAGTGTATCGAAGACAAGTTCATTTCTTCAAGATACGCAAAGATCGCCAGAGATGAAACTTTCCACGCTTCAATCGGAAGAATGGAACTTGAGAAACTATGTGAAACACAAGAAGCTCAAGACGAAATCAACTCTGTTGTAAACGAGTTCAGAAAAGACTTATTCGCAATCACTTCAAGCAAGACTGGCACATTAGAAGAAAGCGCCAAGTTGATGGAAGTGTACGCTTAATAAAATCTTAAGACAAAGTACCATTAAGGGCGGTAATTTTTTTATCGCCCTTTTTTTACGACTTAAATATCACTATGGAACACAGCAAAGATTACTCACAAGACGTTTTAAAAAAGATAGACGAGGACCTACAGGATTCCGATCAAGCGATTAAAAATTTAAAAGCACACGCAGAAGTCAACGCAGTCAAGACCGGCAGGAAGTTGGAATACGGCAAGAGCCGTTGGGACTACGAGAAGAAGAGAGCTCTTGCAAGAGGTGCCTATCATTTTGACTGGAGCAAGAAAGACAACATCGAAGACGTGTTAATGTTCCATGGCAATGTTGATATGGATTGCAACTACTTTATTGATACATACGGCGACAAGGCTTTGGACAATGCTGTACACTGGGCCACACGGAACAAGAGCGTTGGAGAAAACTACGGTATAGATCAAGAAGTTTATGACGTCGTGCGATCAGGCGGCGATCCTGAGGCAAAGATATATGGCAGGGCCAATATGTTTACGGATCCAAAAGCAGTTGCACTGGCAGAAGGACTGCTTGGTCTTTATGACTATGAATTGAAACTTCACTCACAAGTTTGTGGACAACTCTTGCATATGCACATGGACAACTTCGCGGCCAGATTAGACAGGCAAAACAGTTTTGACGAATTAGATTATGATGTTGACCCCAAGAAGGTGCACAGATTTGTTGTGTTTCTCAATGATTGGAGCATGGGACAGATATGGCATCAAGGTACGGCTGTACACACTCACTGGAAGGCGGGTGATATCATCAGTTGGCACTGGCAGGACTTCCCGCATGGAACGGCCAACATGGGTTGGGACACAAGATACATCCTGCAATTCACCGGCAGGACTACAGACAAGACTTGGAAATTCATAGAGAGCACCAACAAAGACTCAAGTCATACTCTTGACATCCATAAAAATCCATCATAGTATTATTAAATGAACAGGAAGATATTTGCTGAGTTGGTCAGGCTGACCAACAATGACCCATTACTGGTCACTCCCGATTTGATTAAGAAGGCCTTTGACGTAGATGTTGATGAAACATTTGATAATCTTGTATCATACACAGAAGCCATTGATAAAAAATGTCTCCATAGGTATTTTTCAAACCACTGGCAGGCAGACATGAAAAAATGGAAACACTCTGGACTTACACTGATAGATCAGATCAATGACATGAAGCCAAGGAGTGTGTTGGATGTTGGTTGTGGTTTCAACGAGTTCCGAGGCAAGGTGCACAACCTGATAGGTATAGATCCTTATAATAGGCAAGCAGATTATCAGTTAGACCTTATGGAGTACAGGCCCTTGCAAAAGTTTGATGTTATCTTAGCACTGGGTTCAATAAACTTTGGCGGAAGAAACAAGATCATTGCTGAAGTTAGTAAATGTGTCAACTTGTTAGAGAAGGGAGGCATCATGTTTTTCAGGGTCAATCCGGGAATACAGCACGACAAACCCGAAGCCAAATGGATAGAGTTCTATGCATGGAATGTGCCATTCATAATAGAACTGGCAGAGATGTTCGATCTCAAGGTGTTGGACATACGAGATGATTCGAATTCTCGCAAATACTTTGTTTATCGCAAGAATTCGCAGTAGACTTTTACTATTATTATGCTACAATTAAGTGTAAATACCTAATATATGCAAAAACACACTAGAAGCCTTTTAGAAGAACTGAGCTCTATGCCCCTCAAAAGGGACAAGGAAGAAGTTGTAGAGAGCAGGGCGTCACACATTTTAGAATCAGCGATCAGGTTAATGTACTACATCAGGGAAAATTTCGACCAGGACACAGCATTCAAACTAGAGAAGAAGTTTAACTCAGCACTAAAAAACATGGACGCATCCAAGTTCAGCAAGGGTGTCGCTCGTATCAAAGAGAACAAAGATATCAAACAGAACGTGCTCAAAATCAAAGACGGCGAATATCAAGAGGACTAACAATGTTGATAGAAGATGTCCTAACAGAGTTCAAGAGGACACACCTCGAACACATAGAAGATCTTGTGATAACTGATGGATACCAAGGTGGCCAGGCTGTGATAGAATACTTCAGGGGACTACTATTAACACTGAAAGGCACCAGTTCAGAGGCAATGAGTGTGTCCGTCAAATGGGATGGTGCACCCGCTGTGGTTTGTGGAACCAATCCAGACAATGGTAAGTTTTTTGTTGGCACCAAATCAGTATTCGCCAAGAACGCAAAGATAAACTACACCAAGAGAGACATAGCAAACAATCACGGCACAGACGAACTGGGACAGAAATTATTGAAATGCCTGGTACACCTCAAAAAATTAGATATACAAGGAGTGGTGCAGGGAGACCTGCTATTCACTGACGAGGACATCATCAGGAAGAACATAGATGGCAAACCACACATCACTTTTACCCCCAACACAATCACCTATGCGGTGCCCGAGGGGTCAGACTTGTCCAAACAGATAGACAGTGCAAAGGTTGGAATAATATTCCACACGACTTACGCTGGTGATTCGCTGAGCGATATGAACGCACAGGGAGGTGCAGACGTGTCCGGATTCACTAAAAGTCCGGATGTGTTCTTTGACAATGCAACATACAAAGATGTGTCAGGCAGTGCCAAGTTCACAGATGCCGAGACCAAACAGTTCTTCAACGGCATAGAAAAACTTGAGAATCTATTGAACGGTGTGCCACGTAACCTAGCAAGTGTGCTAGGACAAAACCAAGACTTCATACCTATGTTCCAGATGTACATCAATGCAATGGTAAGAGAAGGCAAACTGCCAAATGATGCCAACAAGTTCTTATTGGGATTCAAGAAGTTCTACAATGATAGAATGCAACAACAGATGTCAGGACTTAAGGCACAGAAAGCACTGGCGCTGAGGCAAGACAAGATGAAGCAGATGCCAATTTTTCTAAACAAGGCTAAGAAACCATTACAGGCCATGCTTACTTTCTACAGAGGCGTACAGACCATGAAGGCCTTCGTTCTAAAGAAAATGAATCAGGCCCAAGCGATAGGGTCATTCCAACAGACAGACAGCGGACTAGAAGTCACAGAGCCGGAAGGATTTGTTGCTGTTGACAAAACAGGCAACGCAGTCAAGTTAGTTGATAGGTTGGGATTCAGCAGAAGAAATCTAACTGCGATCAACAAATTCAAGAAATAAATTTATAGTTTCGTTAACCTGCAAAGATAATTTTTCTTTGTCAAAGAAAGTTTTAGTATTGTGTTCCCTCAGTGATTGTGATGCAAGGTATATGTCCTGCCAGTTCTTAGATCTCACCTCTTTACACAGATCCGCTATCTTAATGATACGTTGCACAGGATCCTTCTCGAGATCATAACCTTCGTCAAAATACTGAGAAAAAGTCTTGAATCCCATCTCTCTGAGTTTTTGTAGGTAAAGGTAATTGCCATGTACAATGAAAAGGTGACCTGCTATGATAGGCTTCCAGATCTTTTCGGTCATGAAAATCTCGTAATCATTATCGTTGGTTTCGGATACCAGACTGCAATTGGTGTGATTGTAGGGTAATTCATATATGTCCTGGTCTAGACCCCACCTAGGATAGTCCTTGGGATTCACCCCAGGAAGTTCATACTGCTTTGGCAATCTCCTAGAAGGATTGCGGCCAACGAAAGTGTGTAGGCTTTTGTCTAAAAGACCGTCGTGCATCAATGTGTCGTACAACTTCACACGATGTTCACGCGGTGCCTTGTTAAGGTACAAGAAATCATAAACTTTTTCCTTGTGATTAAAGTTGAAACTGGTATCCTTGTGCTTGTGGTACATATAACTCCAGAACCAAGACACGCCGCCTGTCCATAGATGATAGGGATAAGGTATATCAACATGGGCCATCTTCTCCCCTGTAATGAACAACTGGTTTCGAATGTTGTCTTCCGATTCCCAAGGGTTAGCAAGTATAAACTTGAAACCTTGCTGGTGTAATAATGACAGTCGTTTTTGAAGATCTTTTTTGTATGCATCATTTCCTAGTATACGATTGTTGTGGATCCTCATATCTATGAACGCAAGTTTACGATCATACTGTTCAAGATCATAGTTGTGCAGGGTGTAATACTCTCCGGTGTATTCGAATGACTGATTTGGTAAAGTATTTGCATCGATGAATTGCTCGTAAGACAAATGATCACCAGTCTTCATCACATCGGTAAGAATAAAATTTCTTTGCATACAGTCTATAAATATGGGTATGATAACCCCATTCTTAAAGTATGTATCCGAAGGCAGGGTGATAAGACGTTTTAGTGACTTGCAGAGATTCACTTTTCCAGAAGTTTGTCAGCGGATATACATCAGTGTGCTGGCTTTGACATTCCTAAAATTTACAGGACACGACCGTTTCGTCAAGTCATACGTTGAGCAGACTCTGGGGTATGGCACGTTCGACAAGGTGCGAATGTCTCAGAATGATCTTTATAACATGATGGCCATCGTGTCAGGTGATCCGGAGATCACAAAAAAGTTAAAGAACAAGAATCAGGCACAGGCTTTGAGGCAGAGGCAATCCATGCCAGTGATGGCTTTCAGGAGATACATACGTACCTGGGATAACCCTTATGGTGCTCTGACACAACTAGAAAGAGGGCTAGGAATTTTTGATGCAAATCTCAGAAACATCAGACGTGGCGTTGCAAACTACAACGGGCTAAATTCGACTGATAAAAAAATGTTGCAGGTAAAACTGCTTAACATTGTAAACCAAGCACTGCCGGGAACTGATATACACAAGGAAATCAGAAGTAAATATTCCAAATGATAGACCTTTACGTTGACAGGAAAAAACCAACACTTTGGGATCAAGAGGTGGGCGACTACTTTTCAAAAGACTCTTCGAAGTTTTACAGGAAAATTGCCACGTTGGACGGACAATGGGACACTAAGAGCGAGCAAGAATTATATGTGTCATCCAACCAAAGAGTTATTGAACAGAATGACAAGTATGGCCTCGAGGTCAAAGATAGATTTGATTCCCATAAAATAGCGGTAGGCGAATCCAAATTTGACCACATCCTTGAAGCAATTGGACTTGACCTAGTCGAATGTTTCCTTCACAATCAAAAACCAGGACAGATGACTCTACTCCATCTTGATGGTCTCAGGGTTGAAGGCAAATTAGATCATCTCACCCAAGAGCAAAAAGAGAAAGATTATGTTAAACTTTTTGTGTTCCTAGAGGATTGGGCACCCGGACAGATAATGTTAATGGGCAGTGACCATTTCGCAAAATGGAGAAGAGGTGATGTGGTATGGTTTGATTGGCCCAATCTGCCACACGGCACAGCGAATTTTGGAGTGACAGAAAGACCAATGTTGTTCTTAGTCGGAAAGAGGACAGCAAAGTTTGACAGCATCTTCAACAGCAAGGAAAACGTCAGTTTACAGGTATGACGAGAGAGAAGTGTTACAGGTGCAACTGTGATCCGCACTGCAATGAAAAATGTAAAAACTGTGAAAACTGCGACGTGTGTGATTGTCATAAATGTTTGCAGAAATCAAACACTGCCTAGTAGTTAAATATTAGCATGATAAAATGTGTATGTGAATGTGGGTGTGAACACCATTGCAAAGGCAGTTGTGCAGAATGCAGAGATTGTCCTGACTGTATGTGCAAATGCTGTAAAGAAGAGCAAAAATCCTAATATTAGCGGTTAATTTACCAACTTTACCACTAAATACTTTTAACGCGATACCTGAGCGGTATTGCAGTCATTTAAATCAGATAAAAAGGAGGATTAAAAATGGCAATAGCAAAAAACAACTTCTCAAGAAACGAGAACTACGAAGTAGGTTCAGTTGATATCACTTACTTAACAGTTGACTTCATCAACGCGATGAACTCAGAGACATCTGACTTGGCAACAGGCGCAACTGCTGGTTTGGAATTAACTAGAGCAACAATCGAAAACAACGGTGTAGCAGTACTAGGTGAAGGTCCATTAGTGGACACTAACACTCAGAAAACTTACGCTGTAAGAACTGATAACTTAGACACTTTATCGGCAACTACGACTAAAGCGGCTTTACAAACGGCTATCAGAGCAATGGACACTACTGTGATCACTGCTGATGTAACAGGTGCAACAGTTACAGAAACTAAACTTGGTATCTTAACTGCGGCGGCAGTAAGTTAATAGTTTTTAACTTTACCATAAAGGGCGGATCTATTTTTAGGTTCGCCCTTTTTTTTACGGCTAAATTATAACATATGGGCAATCTCGACACAGTGCTTTCAATAATGCGTTCTCCACAGAACGGCATGCGGAGAAAAACCCCCGTGGTCATCAATATCAATGACAAGGCGGGATGGCTTCACCTAACCGGTGGGGCACAGCACAGCATGATGGCGTGGCTTAATGAATTCCACAGAGGTGAGTTCAAGCAGGTACATCCAGATGAGCTCAAGGACTACCAAAAGGACGTGTTCGTAATACTGGCCGAACCTGAGAAGAGATACTGGAACGGCATCACAGAATGGAGCACCAACTGGGGCACACACGAGTGGTGGCAACACGACGACATCATGGAATGGTTCCCCCACTTCGACAGGTACACCTTGAGGTACTCGGAGGTGATTGACCAGGTGCCACAGGTCAAACACTTCATCAAACTGGACAACGGACTCAGTGACAAGATAGAGGCACTCGCCCAACAGTACGGATTCAACTGTCCCTATGGCATAGACAAGGTGCGGCCAAGGTACAAGAAGGATCCAGACACGGTCAAGATACACAAGGAAATAATGCCCAAGTTCAAGAAACTTGTGAACGAGAGTCCCGAACTCAAGCAGAAGTTAGAGGAGTATCTGGCACCCGAAGATTGGTACTACCGCAAGGCCAAATAGATGCACGAGTATAGGGTCCACACACTGGTCGACATCACGGACAACGGCAACCTCAAACAGGCGTTCCCATTCAAGACGTCCGGCGGTGAGGTCATTCACGACAAAAACAGTCTGGCCATTGCCCGAAACCAAAACTCTAACTTCAACACCATGTTACAATTACTACAGATGAGGGGAAACATCGTATGGGAGCAACCGCCTTTCAGGACAAACGACACGTTAGGCAACATGGGCTTTGGCAACTTCTATGAAGGGAAACACACAGCGTGGCACTTCCAATTCTTCACTGAGCAGTCGGGGGTGTATGGTGATGATGTGGATCCCACAGCAAACCTAGTGGGTGACTTCCACCAGGTGCCCATAGTCAGTTTCTGCAAGGAGACCGCGACGTTCCCACTGAGCACGTTCGACACTGAAAACCTCAAAACTTTAAACACCTACTTTTCCTACGCAGGCATATCAAATAAATAGTATTTGATTAAGGCACTTTATATAACACAAAAGGCACAACTAGGCAATGACACAGGCGCACCTACAGGCTCTAATGTTCGAGGTGAGGAACCTCAAGAATGAGATTAGGAATTATATGAGTACAACCGATTTAGAAAAACAGAACCTAGAAGCACACGTGGACCTTTGTGCGGAGAGATACAAGGGGTTACACGACAGACTTTCTGCGATCGAGATCAGGTTGGCGAAGATGAACGAGGACATGGGCACCTCGCACAAGAGCACCACAAAAACAATCATAGCCACAGCGGGCACAGTGGTCGCAGGTTTACTATCCACAGTGGTAGTAATCCTGATGAAGATGCCAGGTTAACACCGATACTTTACCAAACACAATGTACATACAGATAGCACCTAGAGTGAAAGTTTACGTGACGGACTCTGACCTAGACTTCATAAACAAACACAGGCAACACTCGTTCAAAGCCAGCCAACTCACACCCGAACAACAGGACCAGGCCAAACGACTGGCGGACAAGGCCATCTTCGTTAGAAAGAAACTTGACACTGACACCCAATATGCTTTAAATAGACGCATAAGGATTGTCAATGATCTCAAAAAATAAATCAGAACTGGTAAAACAGATCGAGGCCTATGGTCTCAAGAACAAACTGGAGGACCTCGCCCGCAAGGAAGAGGCACGCAGGCCGTTCCGACATCTACCCAAGCAGTTCTCAAAAGGCATCCTGATAGGCAACATAGCCATTGTGCCCAAGAAACACACAGGCACTAGATATGTGTACGTCATAGCGGACATGATGGAAGCCACGATCATACACGATGACATCAATCTAAAGCAAACAGCCATACTAGTGGCAAACTATCTTGCCGATGGCAAGCCTGTGCCTGCCAATCTACTAGACCTAGACATGAAATTTGCATCACAACTGTTCGACATACAGAGTGCCAAAAGGATGATAAAGGAAGCACAAAAGGATAAAGACGAACTCACAGAGGATGTTTACTGGGACAGGCTAGACTCCGCAAATCGTCTGGCAGATGAATGTAAGGCCAACATACAGAACATTTTCAATGAGACTTTCCGCGGATAGGCTTTTAAAACTATGGCAGTCGCATATGTCACAAGACGGGCATATCAACGAAACTGACACAGACAAGTATTTGACCAGTGACGAAGTAGATCTAAAGATCAAGAGACACATCACAGAAAACGTCGAACATATAAAAGGCAAAACTATCATAGATGTTGGATGCAACACAGGATACTATATGTTGCAGTTCTACCTGCATGGTGCAAAAGAGGTCATAGGTGTGGAACCTAGAGCAAACATAGTAGACCTTTTCAACGAATTCGCAAAACAACACGATATTCCCTGCAAGATGATACAGGGTTTCCATCCGAAAGTTTTTGAAGTCGACGGTGTCGACGTTGTGAGCATGATGAGTTTTGATGAAGAGATACCAGACTTCGATGATTTTCTTTACAGGATCGGATGTGCTCTGCCCAATGCAATATTATTGATACAAACTACAATGATCGATGCCAGCGTTGATTTTGCTTTTCCTGGATCACAAGGAAAAAATGTTGGCAAAAGATTTAAAGGTCTTGTGTACAAGTTTGAATCGGATAATTCAATGCACAGGAACGGAATAGATAATCGTAGCCAAATGGACTCACACGGGCGGCAGTCAGACGCCACTTATATTCACTCAATGTACTCCAAACAATATATGGAATATACCATTGACAGGAATGGCTTTGATATTGTACAAATAAAGAATATGGATCAGGAGTTAAAATATCCAATGACTAAATCTGCAAAAAGCGGTAATTTATGGTGGATCACAGCGAAAAATCGCAGTGAGCACACAAAAGAACCAATAAACCTTTTTGGATACAATACTAAATAAAAGCGTATGAAGAGTTTAGAACTTACAAAACCCATTACAACAGAAAGTTTATTGAAAGAATTCGAATCAAGATTCAATCAAACGCTTGATGTGAGCAACTACACCAAAGAAGAACTGGAAGACACTGCGAACCACATCAGGACTAAGATACACAACATCACACAGAACACACACTTCGGACACGAACTAAAGAACGAGCAGTACCAGAAGAGCCAGATGATGCTGGACATTGTTAACCAGGCAATCAACGAGTATGGTGACCAAGAGAAGATGGCGGCCCAGCAGGCACTGAGTGCAAAAAGCAAACTAGACAAAGGCCAGGCACTTGATCAAAACGAAAAGAAAGTTGTCAGCAAACTAATGACGAAAGAAGGTGTTGAGGAACAATCAGAATTAATATTAGCGGCCAAGGACATGATGGACAAAGTCACAGGTTACTTGGAAGATCTAGCATCAATGAAGACAGAAGGTATGTTAGAACTAGCAGACAGAATCAGAGACGAAATGGGAGCAGACAAGGCGGACGCTTTCATGCAAAAAATCCAACCAGCGATTGAACAGGCGGAGGCCACTTTAACTACAACTAGGCAAGAACTAGACAACGGTGTAAGAATATTGACCGGAGAAGAAGTTGCTTCAGAACCCATGGGCGCAGATGACACGATGGATATGGACACAGATCTAGACTCACTGGACTCAGAAGGCGGTGAAGAGACAGATGAGTTTGGAGCCTCTGATGCCGAAGCCGGTGGCACAGAACCCGAAGGCAGAGAGCAGAGAGAATCCAAAGAAGTGTTTGAAGCATCAAACAGACTGTACAGCAAACTAGCGGGGAAGTAATCCCGTGAGATTTTACGAATTCAAAAACACAGACAGCGATATGGAAGCGGCACTGATCAACGTGCTGATGAACATGAAGGGTGACGCTGATGAGAAGGGAATACCATCAGAGATAAGTGTCAAAGCCGTTAATCAAATAATGAACAATACCGGATACCCAGCATTCAATTACGACGTATTGAAAAGAATATATGACCAGGATGGTGATCTCAAGAATGTGGTTGCTGACTTCGACCAAGAGAAGATCGTCATCAAGACAGACAAAGAGGCGGAGAAGGATCCCGCGATGGACTATGATGACCAAGGCTCTACTGACGTGGTAAAGAAGATGGCAAAGTCAGCCATGAACAGGCGCAAGTAAATCTTCCATAACTAATACTATGCAAGACAAAATAGCGGACATAGGTCTGGAATCACAGAAAGTCGGACTGTTGACCAGTGATAGATTCTATGATAAAAAAATAATTTTTTTCAACAGTGCTTCTCTTTGTGGTTACACACACCAACTGAAAGAGTTCCAGGAAATCTACAGCGAAGGTCTGGCAGTTCCGATAGCGATACCAACTAACAATTTCGGCAGTCAAGAACCTGGTGACAACTACGAGATACAACAGTTCTACAGTCAGAAGTACGGGGTCGAATTTCCTATTTGCACAAAGCAAACAGTAGAACACAATTTTTTTACAAGGTTTGGAAAACCTGAATGGAACTTCAACAAATATCTGTTCACTGAGAAACACGATTTCGTAAAGCAATTTGGTAGCAACGTGTCTCCGAGGCAGGTACTCAGTGAAAAATAATTTCTGCTCATACCCTTTTGAACATCTATACCTGCACAGCACAGGGCATTTCAAAGTCTGTTGTATGATGGACGAGCACGTCACCAAAGATGATGGCTACCATCAGTTCAATGCGAGTAGAGACAGCCTGACAGTGTTGTGGAACAGTGCCTATTACAAGCAGATAAGGAAGGATATGCTGGCCAACAAGAGGTTAGAAAAATGCAAGAAGTGTTGGATGGCAGAAGACAGCGGATTAACCAGCATGAGAAGACAAGGAGATTCTAGTTATTTCAAGCAACACACAAATAGCGAAGGCACTTTAGACCTGCTACCCACAGATATCGAACTGCACTTTGGCAACGTGTGCAATTTGTCCTGTAAAATGTGTAGCACACAATTTTCTCATATGATAGGAAAAGAATTATTGAAGATGGGCGAGAAGGATCCTGATTTTCTAAAATGGGTTAAGAAAGAAAGTGGGTTGGTCAACAACTGGACCAGTGAACTAGACGTTGTCTACGACTGGTACAAGAACGAGAAAATCAAGAAAGAGATATTCGAGGTGGTCAGCAAACACAGTGAAAAACTGGTTGTGATAGGAGGCGAGCCTACCATAATACCGGAATTCTATGAACTGCTTGAATACTGCTATGATCAAAAAACTTTGAAGGACAAGAGTATCACAGTGACTACGAACCTTACCAATACAAATCCAAAATTCACAAAGTGGTTGAAGGAATTGAAAGACTTCACTATCCATGCCAGTGTGGATGGAGTTGGCGAAAGGAACGAGTACATCAGATATCCCAGCAAGTGGACAGCGATACAGAAGTCTCTAGATTTCTACGCAACGATGATGAAGGACCAGAAAAAAGGACACATTAGTTTCAACCCAGCCATACAGACTCTTAACATAGACATCTTGCCAGAGATGGTACAGTATTTTGAAACCTTTGATGATGTAGCAAGTTATTCTTGGATATCTCACGTGAGGTGGCCCATAATTTGTGATTACGATCACGCACCGATTAATTGGAAAAACAAAGTGGCTGACAAGATCGAATCCAATCTAAAAAACATTAATAATGAACATAACAGGAATGAGCTCGAACAACACGCATCGAGGTTGAGGATACCAAGCGATTCCAACCACTTGGATCACATTCAACGAAGTTTTATGAAATACAATGATGCACAAGATAAGTTTAGGAATTGTAAAACATGGCGTGAACTGATACCTGATTTGCACACAGCATTGACGGAATCCAATTTGTAGTGTAAAATATGACAGTGAAAATACCAAAAGATATATTAGAAGAAAAAGGCATAATCTACAATCAAAAATATCCATACGGCGAGTTGGCACGGGTGACCAAGGATAAGAAGAGACACTACGAGACGCCAGATGGTCGACAAGTACCTAGTGTCACAACTGTACTGAGTGCGACCAAGGATATGACTCACCTCATGGAATGGCGTAAAAGGGTGGGAGAACAAGAGGCCCAAAGGATATCAACTGAATCTGCCAACATAGGAACCGTGATGCACCGCAGTCTCGAGAAGCACGTCAAGGGCGAGGACAGGACGCCGGGGTCAAATCTCATACAGCAGAAGGCACACAAGATGGCCAACGTGATCATTGAGAATGGATTGAACGAAGTGACAGAGGTCTGGGGTTCAGAGGTATCGCTCTACTACCCGGAACTTTACGCAGGCACAACAGACCTAGTGGGTGTGTGTAATGGTGCACCTGCCATTATGGATTTCAAACAGGCTAGAAAACTTAAGAAGAAAGAATGGGTAGAGGACTACTTCCTCCAACTTGTGGCCTATGCAGAAGCACACAACAAGACCTATGACACTCAGATAAAGACCGGACGTATCTTTATATGCACACAGAACAATGAATTCCAGACATTTGAAATAGACGACTACGCCAAGTGGACAGGAAAATGGTACTCTAAATTGGAACAATACTACAAGAAGATACTGTAATAAATAACAGTATATGCCTATAGTACAGATATCAAGAATACAACACAGACGCGGAAAACGTACTGATCTTCCACAACTCGCGGCAGGTGAATTGGGTTGGGTCATAGACGAACAGAGATTGTTCATAGGTAACGGCACCATATCCGACGGTGCCCCAGCAGTGGGAAACACAGAGATCGTAACAGCAGGTTCAGGCAGTTTCACAACAGCATTGACTTATGTGTACAAAGGATACCTAGGAGATGGCACACCCATACAGACAGGTGCGTCGGGTGACTACACAAGGACACTGCAACAGAGATTAGATGACACAGTGTCAGTCAAGGCATTTGGTGCTTTGGGAGACAACAGCACCGATGACACGGCGGCGATACAAAGGGCATTAGACGAACTTTACTCAGACACAGATCAAGATGACACAAGAGCAAGGAGAACATTATTTTTTCCTGCAGGGATATACAAGATTACGACAGCGATGACCATTCCACCTTTTGCACACTTGCTAGGCGAGGGACCGGACAAGACCATAATTGAGAACAGCGGTGCCACTGCTGTTGCGGTGACAGAAGACGATGAAGGTCAAACATTTGGAAGCATCGGTGGGTCGAGTGCGACAACACCAACACAGATACAGATCGCGAACATCACATTTAAAAATACTAATCCCACAGGCTACGGTGGTGTATCCATTGACAACACAACTAAGGCATATTTCAACAACTGTAAATTTTTAGGCACGTATTCATCAGGTGGTGCAGACGTGTCGACTTCAAAAGGTGTCACTGTGAGATCCACAACGGCACTACCTTGTGCTAATATAGTTTTCAGTCAGTGTCAGTTTAAATCATTTGCTAGACTTGTAGACCTAAGTTATGACGTCACTAATGTTAGGTTCAATGACTGTGATTTCAGCACAGGATACTATGGTGCCATGCTGGGTGAAACAATGGACGGTTCAACGAATGGTCTCACAATTGGTCCAAGGGACATACAGTTCACAGGAAACAGTTGGAGTGATATCGGACAGCAGGCAATCTATGTGAAACAATCAAGTTCGACCACAGGGACTGGCACTAGGAATGTTATCAGTTATGGGAACTGGTATGCTGACACAGTCGCGAATAACTTCAGAGGTGTGAACAGCATAGAAGAGGTACCTGTCATACAGTTTGATAACGATGAGTGTACCAGTATAATGGATTTCTTTGAAAGAACAGATCAAAGAGACACAGACTTTGGTGATTCAACTGATCCATCAAACACGCCACCTGAAGTACAAGGTATCGGTTTACATACCAAAGCAGTCAAACAGATTACTCTTGCAGACAACACATCGACGGCCACCGATACAGGAATTTACCTTCCTGGCTTTTATGACAAAGGTGTTAAGATAACTTACAAAATAAACAGAGGTTCTACGTACAGGACCGGTGTGATGACGATCAGTGCGGCAGGTGAGTTCTGTAGCACCAATGATGACTACGAAGAGTCAAACGGAGATGCAGGAGTTACACTTTCCGCAAAGACTTCAGACGGAGATTCCACTGCTGGCAACGACACCATACGTGTTCAGTTCACTTCAACCAGCACAGGCTCAGCGGCCACTATGGAATACCAAATACAAGTTATGGTTTAATACCGTTGCTTGTTCATTTAACCACATAATAAGATAGACATTTGATTTAGATTATTATAATATTAGTACTTTACTAAAGTTGGAATTTGACTATGCAAATTCTTAGAAAAGTTTTTTTCCAATTTTGACAAACAACAAGATTAGATAAATATGGATACAACAAAAACAATTATCAAGACAAAAAATTATAAAAACATAATGCCGAACACAAACTCTTCCACTATTAAAGTTCAAAAAAGAGACGGCAGGTTGGAACCTTTAGACATCAACAAGATTCATTTCGTAGTTGAAGAAGCCTGTGAAGGATTATCGGGTGTGTCAAGTTCTCTAATTGAGATGAACGCCAACATACAGTTCTATGATGGCATGACGACAAAAGATATTCAAAACGTCCTAGTGAGATCAGCAAACGACTTGATCACTTTAGAAACACCCAACTACCAGTACGCCGCGGCGAGACTTCTGTCTTACGATGTAAGGAAGGAAGCACACGGTCAGTACGAATATATTCCGTTGTTGAAACTGATCTTGAGGAACATCAAGTTAGGAGTTTACGACAGAGGCATCGTTGAGAAATACAACAAGACCGAAATCAAAAAATTAAACACGTGGATAAGAAGGGACAGGGATCTCAAGTTCACATACGCAGGACTGAGACAGATCTGTGACAAGTATCTAGTCCAAGATAGATCAACAGGACAACTGTACGAGACACCGCAAGACATGTACATGATGATCGCGGCCACACTGTTCGCTGACTATCCAGAGAAAACAAGGATGAGTTATGTCAAGAAATATTATGATGCAATTAGCCAACACAAGATCAATATACCGACTCCTGTCATGGCTGGTGTTAGGACTCCTATTCGTCAGTTTGCCAGTTGTGTACTTGTGGATTCAGACGATACACTCCCTAGTATATTTTCTAGTGACATGGCTATCGGACTTTATGTCGCACGTAGGGCCGGCATTGGAATCAACGCAGGTAGGATTAGAGGTATAAACTCAAAGATCAGAGGAGGGGAGGTACAACACACAGGTGTGATTCCGTTCCTAAAAAAATTCGAGGCAACTGTGAGATGTTGCACACAGAACGGTGTGCGTGGTGGAAACGCAACTGTCCACTTCCCAATATGGCACCCAGAAATAGAAGACATCCTAGTTCTTAAAAACAACAAGGGAACAGAAGACAACAGAGTGAGAAGAATGGACTACTCGATACAGATAAGCAAACTGTTCTATGAGAGATTCATGAACGAAGAGGACATTACATTGATATCACCTCACATGGCACCAGGATTATATGAAGCCTTTGGTACAGAAGAGTTCGATGATCTTTATTTGAAATATGAGAATGATAAGACTATACCAAAAAAGACTGTGCCAGCACAAGATCTTTTCTTTGACCTCTTGAAGGAGAGAGCAGAGACAGGCAGGATCTATATAATGAACTTGGATCACTGTAACTCACACAGTTCGTTCAAGGACAAGGTTTCGATGAGCAATCTCTGTCAAGAGATCACTTTGCCAACCACACCTATACAGGACCTGTATGACGAGCAAGGTGAGATTGCATTGTGCATATTGTCAGCGATTAACGTAGGACAGTTGAATGACGTGAATGAACTAGAGAACCTATGTGACCTAAGTGTGAGAGCACTGGAGCAGATCATAGACTACCAAGACTACCCTGTGAAGGCCGCAGAGGTTTCAACCAAGAAAAGAAGAAGCCTAGGAATTGGGTATATAGGACTAGCACACTACCTGGCCAAGAACGGCGTGAAGTACAACGAGAAGGGTGCCTGGGAGTTGGTTGACAGACTGTCAGAGGCATTCCAATACTATCTACTGAGGGCAAGTTGCAACATAGCGATGGAGAAGGGCAAGTGTGAAGGTTTCGAGAGAACAAAATACGCAGATGGCCTACTGCCAATCGATCACTACAAGAAAGAGATCGACGAGATAGTTCCACACAAACAACGTATGGCATGGGAGAGTCTAAGGAAAGACATAGCCAAATATGGATTGAGACACAGCACATTATCAGCACAGATGCCTTCGGAAAGTTCTTCCGTTGTCAGTAACGAGACCAACGGTATCGAACCACCAAGGGCGATGCTACAGATCAAGAAGAGCAAGAAAGGTCCACTGAAACAGATAGCACCAGGCTTCCCTAAACTGAAGAACGACTACACGCTGTTGTGGGATATGCCGGACAACTCAGGTTACATTAATGTTGTAGCGATGATGCAGAAATATTTTGACCAGGCCATATCAGGAAACTGGAGTTACAATCCACTACATTACGAGAACAATGAGGTTCCTTTGTCAGCAATGGCACAAGACATGTTGATGGCCTACAAGTACGGTTGGAAAACTTCATACTATCAAAACACATACGACTTCAAAGGTGAGGAAGAAGATGTGCAACCTGCGGGAATTGGCATAGCAGAAGACGACGAAGGTGAGGATGTTATACTAGAACCAGAAAATCCAGTAGAGCAGATAAGTACAACCACTGATGACGACGGTGAGTGTGAGGCCTGTACAATCTAACATAGAAACGAGGACAGATGAGCAAGACAATTTTTAACCAGAACCGAGTTGACTTCACTAAACAGCCAATGTTTTTTGGTGAGGACCAGAACACACAGAGGTTCGACGTGTACAAGTACCCCGTGTTCGACAAACTCACACAGACGCAGTTGGGCTACTTCTGGAGACCAGAGGAGGTCTCACTACAGAAGGACAGGGCCGACTTCCAGAACTTCAGACCAGAACAGAAACACATATTCACTTCAAACCTGAAGTACCAGACACTGTTGGATTCAGTACAGGGCAGGGGGCCAGTGATTGCTTTCCTACCTTACGTGTCACTACCAGAACTGGAGAGCTGTATAGTCACGTGGGATTTCTTTGAGACCATACACTCGAGATCATACACACACATCATCAAGAACATATACCCAGATCCATCGGAAGTGTTCGACACCATAGTAGATGATGAGCAGATCCTGAAGAGGGCGACCTCGGTCACGAAACACTACGATGACTTCATCGAATACGCCAAGCAGTGGGACGTGAATGGCAAGGGATCAACCAAGGTTCTCAAGAAGAAATTATTTTTAGCGATGGTCAACGTGAACCTGTTGGAAGGCTTACGTTTCTATGTTTCATTCGCATGCACATTCGCGTTCGGTGAGCTGAAACTGATGGAGGGATCAGCCAAGATACTTTCACTGATCGCGAGGGATGAATCACAGCACCTAGCGATATCGACACACATCCTCAAGAACTGGATGGCGGGCGACGACAAGGAGATGAAAGCGATCATCAAAGAATGTGATGGTGAAGTGATCAAGATGTTCAAGGCCACAGTTGAAGAAGAGAAGGCCTGGGCACAACACCTTTTCAAGGACGGATCCATAATTGGACTGAACGAGAAGTTGTTGGCCAACTACGTGGAATGGACCGCGAACAAGAGATTAAAGGCACTGGGATATGATCCACTTTACGACCAACCGGCAACACAGAATCCACTGCCTTGGACACAGCACTGGCTATCAAGCAAGGGTATGCAGGTGGCACCACAGGAGACTGAGGTTGAGAGTTATATCGTTGGTGGCATCAAGCAAGACGTGAAAAAAGGTCAGTTCAGTAAATTTAAGTTATAATACGGGCGGTTTTCTCCGCCAATAAATACCAATATGCCAGGAATATCAAGAAATGGAGATCTAGCCGCCACAGGACACCTTTGTCATACCGTGGCACCCGTGCGGGCAACGTCACGCTCGGTGTATGTCAATAGTATAAGGATAGCCAGGCGTGGGGATCCACTGGCCCCGCACCTGATCAAGATAGGCAAGAAGTGCAAAGGCCATTCCGCCATGGTCAACAGTGGATCACCCAGTGTTTTCGCTGAGGGCATACCGGTGGCCAGGAGGGGTGACTCGGCCGACTTCGGCAGGATGATACAGGCATCATTCAACGTGTACGCTAACGGAGGTTAAGATGGTAGTCAACAAGGGTCTCAAATCTCTGGTGGAATCATCACCCAACTTCAGCAACCAGGCACTAGAGAACGCTATCAATGAACTCAAGACAGGATGGGTGATCAAGTCCGTGGAACTGGACACCGCCATAGAAAACAACACAGTTCTGACCACGTCCCAAAAAAATGACCTACGGGATGACATCAACAACATAGCATACCTCAATGTGGGCAGGTACCTCAACGACATGGTGAGGCACACCAACTCCATACTAGATGGCACGATAATGCCCATACCGGCGGACGAGGAACAGACATTCACATTCCTGGAAGCACTACAGTCAGTGCAATCACTACAGAACATCATACCGGAATTCTACGGTGTCCCGGCCTCGGAGAAGAATAGGTCCATCAAGGACCACTTTGGAATACTCAACAACATGTTTGTGAGCACAGACGACAGTTCACAACCGGTTTTCACCACACTGAAGGAAAGCATCTCATTCATCAGCAACGCCAACCTGGCCACAGAGTCGGCACTGGAAACTGCATATGATGATCTCAAGGACTTTGTGAACAGCACCAGAGATGACTCAACCGATTTCCAACAGACTCTGGACACGTTCGCGACAGCGGTGGCCACAGCACACACCAACTTCGACACCGCACTGCAATCACACCCTTACAGCATCAAGAGGACACAGATGATCGCTGACAGGGAAAGCATCGTCACACAACTGACATTGGAGAACAGCAACATCACATCGTTGAGAACCTACACAGAGACACTCACAGACAACCAGGCCTATGTGGGAGTGGCAGATGATGAGGAACTAAGGAAACTTATGGCCAAGGTGGCACAAAATGCTAATTGGAAAGACTACTTTGAGAACTATGTTACTAACCAATCTTATTTGAATCCGGTGTACACAACAACCACTGATTCCGACAAGAGCGCAATAATAGATCAGGTTTTGGCGTCACGTGGATTGCCGGACGTGTTAGATTTCTTAGATTTTGATGCGGTGTCGAATAAGGCACAGCGTGATCATAGAGTGGACAACAAGAATTACGACTTCCTAACGGTCGAACAGCAGATCACCAGGTCTTGCGAGCAATTAGGCCTGGATGTAGCGAACCTTTCTGTGGCCGATCAGAGCAGGAGATTGCTTACTAATTTAAACGAGCAAGATCGTTCTAATGTTGCGAGAGAATTAGATCTCAACGAATCCAGTAATACTTTGAGTTAATCTTTGTCTAGTTCACAGCCAAACTGCATCTTCGTGAATGGCACGTTTAATTCTGTGAACCCGTTGACCATCTCGTAGGCCTTTGCTTCGGCCTTCTGATCGCATTCTATTTCGGTTTGGAATACTCTATTGTCAGTTTCGTAGTACAACTGGCACTGTTCCTGTTCAATACCCATTGGATTGACTAGGGGGATACAGATTATTGCAAATATTTTCCACATTAGGTGTCCTTTCAAGTGGGCAACTTCTGTTGCTAGGTGTTGCCCGACCCCGAGATCAGGCGGTTATTACGCCGCTAATCTCATTTCAGACATACCGACTGTTAGGTCGGCAAATCCTAATGCTCTTTTGTTTGCATTTAAAAACTGGACGTTACCTCGTGCCTACTGGACAAACTCCCAAGATCTTTACACACCCGTCGAATCTAGTTCACCCCCGGAAGGGATTACATAGGCCACCAAGTAATAAATTGGTGGAGGTGGTCGGTACTGCCCCGACGTCCGAAATGTTTATTTCATCTTGATCAACATTTATAACGATAATTATACCTTAAGGTTGACGTATTGTCAACTTTGTGCTAAATTAGTTTATATGCCAAAAAACAGAATATTCAAGATCACTGAGGGGACCGAGACCAAGGAGGTCGAGGCGATGTCCTACAAGAAGGCCGTGAAATCATATCAGGGCAGTTCTAAAGCCAAGATGATAACTATCGAGTGGATGACCAAGGGCGGAGAGCTCTTCGTCAAAGAACAGAAGTTACCACTAGGTAGAAAGAAAAAGATAGGACGTTAGACAACAAGTGAGAGTGAGCAAGAACCCGTTAGTAAAAATGCTGGCCAAACTAAGAATGTTTTACGCAGACGTCAGAGGACACCATGGTAAAGTCTGGGACTATGAGCCCGGAGAGTACTACATGGGAGTTAAAAAAGGACGTGTGAAACACGCGAAGAAACACGGTATCAAGTGAGCAACACAACTTTGTGGGGGATTATCGTAATCTACACATTGATCTTCATCTACGGTGCCTACACTCTCTTATAGAAATGGGCAAGACAACAAACAGATATTGGGTAGTAGAGGGCACACACGAGGATCCCAACGACAAGGACACCATAGACCATGAAACTGAGAAAGAATATGGTCCATACTCAGACGAGAAGCAGGCCACCGAGATGGCGAAGTCACTGATACAACGCAACATAGATGATTTCTATCACCGTGCGTGGGTAATCACAAAGCACTAGTATAATTCCACAACTGTAGGTCATTAAATAATTTGCTACGGGGGAAGAAAATATTGTTCAAGTCAGCACAGAAGAGGACTAACTATTGGTCCAATATACGCAAGAAGGCACCCAAGGTTCCTGACATAACCTGTCCTGACATAGACAAGGTGTTGGACCTCATCGAAAAGGCACAGGCCAAGGGTAAACCCCTCACTAAGGCCAAGCACAAACAGGTGGAGAAGATAATGGAAAGGCTGAGAAGCGCCAATGATGCACTTCGAGAATCGGGCAAATACTGGCACGACGCCTGCAAGGACACCGTGAGAGACTTGCTTGGTAAAAAGCGCCTACGTTGACAAAAATCCGTTTTCGTGTTATAATGTATTTGTATTTTTAGAAATCGCCTATTGTTGGCACAATCTAGCAATACAACATATTAACTGATTGGAGAATATATGCAAAACGTAAGAACGCTCCTCGACGTCGTTGACGAAGTAAAAAGAGAAGCACCAGAAGACGTACCGAACTGGTCTAAAAGGTACGAAGAAGCAAAAATTAATCTTAAAAACAAGTTGGAAGAGGGATTCACGTTGCCATTGGGCACTGAGGCACATCCGTTGGAGGACTTCGCATTCAACTACTCCGTACAGAGAGACGTGAGGGCAGGACACGTGATGAACATTATGAGGAAGTTCGATCCACGTGTGTGTTGTCCTGTGTCCGCTGTGAGGAGATCAGACAGCAAAACACTTTACATATTTGATGGACAGCACAGAGCAGTGAGCCTCGCATTACTTGGATTCAAGAGCATACCAGTCACGATAGTTGAAACAGATGAGCCGGCCTTTGACGCCATTGCATTTGAGATCGTTAATGACACTGGAATATTGAGAGCAGGCACAGAAGAGATTCACAGGGTGTTGTTACACAGATACAAGATGGGAGAACAGGAAGTTGACAGCAGGCCTTGGATAGCCAGACAGGTGCAGGACGCATTTGACCAAGTGGGCATAGACCTAGAACCCAAGAGGGTGCGAAGCAGTGCCAACAAGAAGGGTCCTAACGATCACTACTTCTCACACTTCGACTACGCCTACAAGGGAATAAAGATGGCAGGCAAACAAGGACTCATTGACGCATTACAGGCCATCAAGGACGTGTTCCCAGATGAACCGGGCGGTGAGATCAACCAGGGGATATTCATAGGCCTGATGAAGCAATACGAGTTATCAGCGGGCAGGTTGCACAGGTTGCCAGAGGACTGGATGAAGCAGTTGTTGGTGGCCACAAAGAGCGTGTGTGCGAGTGCCACACTGATACACACAGCCAGCAAGAGACAATGGCAACACGCCAACGGTACAGGTTGGGACGCACCAGTGGCGATGTCACACGTGCTGAAGGAGATATATGAACTTGAAGTTCCAGAAGGTTTCGAACCCAGTTTCATACCTCAGGTGCAAGTGGGACTTAAGGTGAAGAACGTATCAGAAGAGTCTGAGGCACAGACTGCATTCAAGAAATACATCAATGGGTAAGGAAGAGACCTACAAGATGCTGGTCACCAAGTCAGGCAAGACGGAGACTTGGTGGCTATGCCTACCGCAGGAACTCGTAGAGGAGTCCGTGCAGGAGCAGTACGACCAGGGAGCGGATGCGGTGGAATTGGAATGGATGCCAAATGTAACAAGGGAGCAGTTTCATGATAGACTACCAAAGCCTTAACAATCTGCCTGAGATAAGTTTCAAATCTAAATCAAGACCAGCAGTAAAAGAATTAGCCAACTATATTGATGATATGAAATCTGACTTATTCGATGACAAATACAGCCAGGCAACTAAGAAACACATAAAATCATCTTTGGCACTTTACATAAGGTCCATGCAAAAACAGTTGGCACCGATGGGTTATCATTATCGTGCTGATAACATAGAAGGCAAACAACATCTCGAACACGTGATTCCACAGAACAAGATAATAAATGCATACTTACACGGTCTAATAACAGCCGATCAGGCACTACAGATGCCGTTGTGTTTGATCAGTGACTCAGATAAACACATTCTGGAGTCGGATTGGCAACAGGCAGGCAATTGGCAATATCCTTTCAGGAGGTACCTGTCCGCTGGTTACAACAATAACATAAAGAGTGTTGATGGGCACATCATAGATCTGTCTAACTACACACTAGATGATCACTTCAAAATGCTTGGGATCCAAACCTAGGATACATAACAATAATGATATTCCAAAAACAGCACAAAAGACAGTACCAACTACACAAGGCAGAGTATGACACGGTGTTGCAGGACGTCATGGACAATGGACTGGACGCCTGTGGCAAGTACACAGAACTGTGCCAGGAACAGATGAAGGAAGTAACGGGTCGTAGGCACGTGATCATGACGATGAGTGGCACGGCGGCCATAACGGCGGCCATCTACGCACTTGACCTATTTGATAAGAAAGTTGCGGTCGGCAGTTACAACTACGTGGCCTGTGTGAACCAGTACCAGGCGTTCTCCAAACCAATCTATGTGGATTGTGATGAGGACACACTGTTAGACATCAAACAGATACCACAAGGATGTGATGCAGTAAACTTGGTGAACTACTGGGGCAACGTCTCAGACTATGACGCTTTGAAGCACGAAGGCAAAGTAATCACAGACTGTTCACAGAGTTTTGGAGCCAAGTACAACGGCAGGAACGACGGATACTTCGGCGACATATCCACTTTCTCTTTTGGTGGACAGAAGCCTGTGGGCACGAGAGGATTCACAGGAGCCTGTGCAACTGACGATGACCATTTGGCGCACAAGATAGACTGTGCCATAAATCACGGCAAGTCGGGCGAGGACAGAGAACTTCCAATAGAGATGCTGGGATTCAGGGGTGCCGCACAAGAACTCCAGTGTGCTATATTGAGTGTGGGGATGAAGTACTGGAAGGAATGGAAACAGGATAGGACCGACATAGCCAGACACGTAATGGCAGAACTGAGTGGTTATCCTTTGAGGTTCTTCAAACCAAATGCCAAGTGCGAACCATCCTACTTCAAATTAGGATTAGAGACTGATAACAGGGATCACTTCCTTAAGGCGATGCAACGCAGAGGCATAGACGCACAGATAGGATTCTTTGACAACTTCAGTAATATGTGGGGAGATGGCACATCGGTACCGATGACCCAAAGGCTGAACAAGACATCCGTGAGCCTGCCATTGTCACCATTCTTTACCAAACAAGAAGTGTCCACAATCATAAGTTCGGTCAAGCAGTATTTTGATAAGGTTGACTAATAACCAAAATAGTGTATACTATAAGAAACACAGGGGCCAACGTCGTCACTTTTAAACTCAATTTAAGAGACAGTCTATGTCCTATGCGAGTAATATAGTGCCCAAAGGGTGGTGACAATCCGAGGGCGATTACGTTGGGAACCTCAGTGTTAAACAGTTATGAGCAAAACAAAAGAACTTCTAGCAAATCTAAACAAACTTACAGACAGCAGTGGTGTCGCACCTACCAAAGCAGAACCAAAGGTACAATCCTATACAAATAGATTCTATACTTCAATACCAGAATCGATACACAAATTACCAAAAAGATATGACAACGCCAAGAAGAGAAAAGACGAGGATGGTGATGAATTCATAATGATTGACAGGGTGTACGGCAACCTATGGAACGAAGGTGCACTTCTCCAGAAGGACGGCACGGTGTACAAGGGTAAACTTTACAGAAAAAGAAGATTAATAACCAATAAGGATCCAATCACCAAAGAGAACAAGAGTTTCTATAGCAGATGCACAGTTACCGCTGACGGCAGATGGTTTGACAACGGCGGTCTTCCCATAGAGGCACCCACGCAATTGGAACCTGAGAAGGTCAAGACACAAGAAGAGATCGAGGAAATAGAAAGAGTAAAACAAGAAAAAGCAAAAAGACGAGAAGCAGAGATACTTGCTAAACTGAAATGACCCCTCTGGCAAAAAGATTTTTACCCAGCAAGGATAGATTGCTAAACAATGCTTATACTATGATGCAGAATGCCACTGACCCATGGTTCAAGAAATATTGGGAATCGGTGTACGTGCATCTTTGCAAACAGTACAACAGGAGACACTAATGAAGAAAATTCTACTGCTAGGCGGCACCAGCCTGGTTGGTCAGGCACTGCTGAAAAACAAAACACACAAATTTGTAGCCCCCAAACGGGAGGAACTGGACCTCAGCAAACCAGAGTCAATAGTAAAATTTGATTACAAGGGATTCGATTGTCTGATACTCGTGGCAGGAGCAGGTATGAGGCACGGTAGGAAATTCGAGTTTAAAGAGAAAGAAGTGGACTTTGACTACATCCAAAACACAATAGCGGTCAACTGCACAGGGATGACAATGCTCCTGAAGAAATATCTTGCAAAGAACAAAAAAGGTCACGTGGTAGTAATAGGTTCCATCAGTGTTACAGAACTGCAATCAAGAAACGTGGTGTATGCCAGCAGTAAAACCTATCTGGATAGGATAACCGACCTGCTATCCAACATATACACCCAGACAACTTTTATCAAAATTAATCCCTGCAAAATGCAGAGTAGGTTTGACAAAAATCCCGAATTTATTTCAGGTAAGACAATGGCAGAAACGGTGTGGTCAGCCATCGATAACAACATAAAAAGACTAGACATCTTCGAATAATTTCCAATTTACGCGGTTTTTTACCAGGTTGACTGTTTACCATTACCTGTTATAATAGTGGTAACAATAGGAGAAAGATATGTATAAATGTTCAGTAAAAGCACAATTGGTCTTGGATCAAGTTAGATCTAGATGTCAAGAAGACACACAGACCAACAACAAGTGGAGAGGCAGATCAGGCAACTATATGTACATCATGGGCAGAGAGAACGCTGACGGTAAGGCAACAGGTGTTGTACACAAGATTGCAGAAGACGGATCACACAAGTTATGTGGTTCATTCAAGATCATGTCAGACGGTATCATCACAAGGTTCACAGGATTGTCTAAGGCAGACTGGAACAACTCTATGAGAAATGCCGAAGCGGAATACAAAAAGAAGTATTCTACAGACACAGCAGAAACAACAGCAACAGAGCAGAAAGTTGCGGTATAATTTGAGGGAGAAAAATACAGTGGACTCGAGTTTCCATAGTGCCAAAAAGGCCAATGCAATAAAATCTCGGTCCACCTCCCTTAATATTACCAAGTGGATATTTGCCACCATACTAGTGACAATGCTAGGACTAGGTGGCTCTTTCCTAGGCGGCACATTCTACCCTAATCCTTGGACGGTTGAAAAACTAGAAGATCAATTCCATAAGAAGGAGTTGAGCGAGGTTCATCTATTGGGACTAGAAGAGCCTGAATTCCGATATACCGACAAAGACTCATTCATAGAAACAACACTCAGATGTGTGCAATACCTTAACTACACCACTGACAGGATGAGCAGGGTTCCTACCAGCATCATCATAGCGATGGCAGGTGTGGAATCAGGATGGGGTACCAGCAGATTCGCCAATGAGGGCAACGCATTGTTCGGCGTGAGGACGTGGGATTTAGACAACGTTCCTCATATGAAAGCAAAAGGCAACATGGATGCACCATGGGGCGTGAAGAAATATCTGACCAAATGCAAGTCAGTAGGGGACATGATCGCGATCTTGAACAGGCACCCGGCCTACGAAGAATTCAGAATAGAAAGAGAAAAACAGATAGACAAAGGCCAATGGGACTACAGAGCATTGATGGTAAGGATGAATGCCTGGAGCACCAACCCAGAATACGCGGAAATCATATTACAGGCCATAGTTGACAACAAATTACCATAGTGTTATAATTACGTATGGGATTCATACAACTGAAACTAGCAAAGAGAATGAGAAAAAAGGCCGAGAACTCTAAACGTAATCGTGACGCACAGGCCAACCACGAGGAATGGTTGCAGTCTCAAGGCCTCGACACTTACACTCTCAAGCAGAAGACCAAGCACTTCAAGGGGTATGACATACCCGAATACAAGGCAGACCCTGACTATCCTCAGTGTTCTGATAAGGTACCTGTCGCAGGTGGCAAGAAGGCACCGCCACAGGCTTACTCAGGAGAAAGAAAATTACTTGGCATAGGGTTGATGCACAAGAGCAATCTTGTTCCTGTTTGGGACGAAGAAGGTGCCAAGGAGATCACCCTGATGAAGGGCAACAAATAAGTATGTGCCTATGGCACGAATAGGAAGAAAATCTACATTACAATGGATCAAGGAAGACTACAGGTCGAACCCTGTAAGATTCTGGTGCGAGGTAGTTGGAATGATTTCCAACCTTATCGCATCGCTGATCCTAATGTGGTATTCACCAAACCCACCAATGTTTATTGCCTACATCTTCTTCCTGGTCGCGACCTGCTTCCTGATGTACGGAGCATATAGCAGAAAGAGTTTTGGCTTCACTGCGATGTATTTGGTATATTTGGGCATAGATGGCATAGGATTCATCAAGACCATACTGTAAAAAGTCAATAAAATCAACCATTCTAGCAAGATCAACTTTGGTTGACGCATTTGGAAACTATGCTATAATTGTAGTATGATTAAACTAATAATAATAGGTGCCATATTTTACGTAGGCTATCAGATAGGTGCAAACGGTTATGAGAACTTTGTTGCCAGCATTGACTTGCAGGCGATCGAGAACAAGATAACAAGCATCGTCAACGGCATAGGTAATCTAATAGGTACCTTCAACTCATAGGAAAGATATGACAAACATAAAAAATATACTTCTTGTTATCATCGCTGGTGTTTTCCTTGCACAATGTTCTACGTATTCGATGAAGTCGGATATGAGCAAGAACGGTGTGATCAACAAGACGCCTAAATGGTACGTGAAGTATCCACACACAACCAAGAAGTTCTACCAAGAGGCGGCTTCGGCTGTTTCTCCGGACTTGGAGTTGGCTGTTAAGAAGGCAACTTTACTTGCCAAGGCTAAACTGGCTGACAGGATCAATGGTGAGATGAACAACAGATCTACCATCAACAAGAACGAGGCTGGTACGAACGAGTCAATGACGGTGACTGCACAATCGCAGGACATCATCGTGAACGTGATTAACGACACACTTGTGACACACTACGAGGTGGACAGACAGGTGATCTACACTACAAAGAATAAATCTTACAGGGTTTATGTGATGGTGAAGATCGGCAAGGACCACGTGGCGAACATTGTTTCAGAGATCAAGCAGATGAAATTGGCGCAGAACATCGACACCACAGACATCGATGCGGCCGCAGACAAAGTACTGAAGAACTAGGGCGACATGAGATTAATCATTAAATTGATCGCCCTGGCTCTCATAATCTTCGCCGTCAAGTTGTTTTGGATAAGCAAGTCCGAGGCCGGTGGACCGTGGAGCGACCAATACTGTGACGTGGAGACCACGCAGATAAGAGTGGTAGACACAGACGGCAACATCCTCGAATCCAAGGTGGAGGAGAAGGTGGTGTGCAACGACGGGGCCGCTGACTTCCTGGAGGACATGGGCATAGCGGAGTCCTGCGAGATGTACACCTGGGACATGCCGGTAGGTGAAGTAATAATAACACAGAGGCAGATAGCCTGCCAGAAAATGGATGGGACTGGATATGAAATTGTTCAAGGTTATCATAGTATTGAGTAGTTTATTATTTTCGACTATTGCTTTAGCAGGGTCGAAAACACCAGGAGACACGAAAGGCACAATAGGAGATATGCCAGAACCGCAATGGTTGGGTGATGATCTCAAATACAGTATGCCTGCCTACCTATTCCGTAAGACGCAGTTCATGAGATTCAGGCTCAACGGCACAGAGAAGAAACTGCACGAATCAGCGGTGTTCTTCGCCCTAACAAACGCGGAGAACGGCAAGATCGTCAGTTGGTACAGCAAGGAGCGTCTGGCCAACGGAAAGGTGCGTATCATACACTCCTACCCAATATCAGGCGGATACTGCCGTACATACCAAGCATACATCAAAGTAAACGGCAAAGAACGGCACATGACCAACAACGCCTGCAAGTATATTGGCACACCAAGTTGGTCCTTTTATAAATAATTCATATAAATAAGTACATAAGACAAAGGATTTAAACACTATGGCAACAGTTGAACCAAAATCATTATACGCAGTTTC
>Ga0181584_10000255_pt1 | contig 36336 bp, 34 predicted proteins | sample 071ome_30_FD_132462 | JGI IMG/M metagenome (GOLD analysis project Ga0181584, IMG submission 132462) | Coastal salt marsh microbial communities from the Groves Creek Marsh, Skidaway Island, Georgia - 071406AT metaG (megahit assembly) | ecosystem: Environmental > Aquatic > Marine > Intertidal... | reverse complement strand
TGGACAAGAGGGGACTATATAAGATTGAAATTGATCGTATTGAAGTGCTGTTATTGAGGCACGCTTCTCTGCATAAGTGTAGAACTTCTTTTCCTCTTTTTTTTCTTTGTTCTCCTCTGAAGAATCCTCAAGCCAATCAACAGTCTCTATATCGAAAGAATTGTCTGTCAATAATGAGAGTGACTCTAAGGTTGTGGAAAGTGTTAAACATGCCAATATACCCCCTATAAAAAAGAGTTTAAAATATTGATTTGAAAGAAGACGATACAATTTCATCTTGAATAAGCACGTTTAAATAAGGCGCAAATATAATAATTTAGATAAACTTTCAAATAAATTTATTAATCCAGATAGGTTTTAAAAGGGACCTCTTTTTTTAGTTAGAATGGCGAATTAGAAATATTTTTCTCGCCAAGTGAACTGCCTCATTAAAAGAACTGTTATCGGCTATTCCTTTTCCAGCAATATCAAAAGCCGTACCGTGATCTGGTGAAGTACGAATCTTTGAAAGCCCAGCTGTAAAATTTACCCCTTCACCAAAAGATAGAGTTTTAAAGGGAATTAGCCCTTGATCGTGGTAGATGGCTAGTACACCGTCATATTTCAGATAACTTTGATTTCCAAAAAATCCGTCAGCTGGAAAAGGTCCGAAAACCAATTTTCCTTCATCAAATTCCTTTTGAATAAGAGGACGCAAGAGCGTGTCATCTTCATCTCCTATCACACCATAATCTCCTGCATGGGGATTAATTCCTAGGACTGCAATCTTTGGCCTTTGAATTCCAAAATCTTTGAGTAAGCTCTTTTCTAGTAGATTTAATTTCTTTTTTATTTGTTCTTGTGAAATTTCAGTAACTACACGCGCTATTGGAATGTGATCTGTTACAAGGGCAACTTTCAAAGATTTTGCTATCATAAACATCAGACTTTCTCCTTCCAATTGGTCATTAAGAAAATCCGTATGTCCTGGAAAATGAAAATCGGTTGATTGGATACTTCTCTTGTGAATGGGAGCCGTTACTAGAACGTCAACAAGTCCTTCTTTAAGAGCCATTGTTGCTGCATACAATGAACTTACTGAACAGGCTCCTGCTTTGGTGTCCTCCTTACCATATTCGATTGGAAAGGCGGATGACCAGGTATTGACAATGTTGAGTTGTCCTTTGTGTGGTTTTTTTATGTTTTTTAAAGAGAAAATCCCTGTGCTTAATTCTAATTTTTTTCGCTCTTCAATAAAATTTTGGTCATGAGCAAAAACAATAGGAGTAAAAAAATCAAAACATCTTTTGTCTTGAAACGTTTTCAAGATAATTTCAAAACCAACTCCATTTGGATCTCCTACGGAAATTCCTACTCTTATTTTGCTTGAATCACCCATACGAATGAGTTTTATCTTACTTTTGAAGCAAATGTAATTAAATAAATAAGCATGTTTACGGGAATTATAGAAGCTTTTGCACGTGTTAAACAACTCGATAAAGACGGAGATAATCTTAGTATAGAACTAGAGTGTGAGCTTGCATCAGAACTTAAAATCGATCAAAGCGTTGCTCACAATGGAGTGTGCCTTACCGTTGTTGCTTGTAATACCTCTTGTTATACGGTTACTGCAATTAGAGAAACCCTGGAGAAAACAAATCTTGGACAGCTACACCCAGGAGACTGGGTCAATGTAGAACGTGCAATGCGGCTAGGAGACCGACTTGATGGACATCTTGTTCAAGGACATGTTGACCAAACAGCAACGTGTATCGAAAAAAAAGAATTCGATGGGAGTTGGGTTTTCAAATTTTCTTATGACAGTAGCTTGGGAAATATTACCATAGAAAAGGGATCTATTACTGTAAATGGGGTAAGTCTTACCGTTATAAATTCCCAAGAGGATTGCTTTTCTGTTGCTATCATTCCCTATACTTTTGAACATACTAACTTCAAGCAGTTAAAGGTGGGTAATAAAGTCAATTTAGAATTTGATCTTATTGGTAAATACCTTTCTAAACTGTACATGAAGCATTAAAAAATCCGATCGAATACGTATTTACAAATGGATACGGTTTTGTTTAAGACTTCTATAATTGATTTAAAAAAATTGTAAAATATCTTTGTTTAGCCCTTTTGGGTTTTTATCTTTGAAAGTGAGTAGTAGGTGCTGTGACAACAGCAATGTCTAACAAAATATGAAAGGAGGTGTCTATGTCTAATGATAATCATTTAAGGATTTTAAGACAGCAGGTGCCCAATCAAGGTCCGCTGTAACTATCCTTATCTATTTATAAAGCGGATCGATGGATCCGCTTTTTTTATTTCCTATGAAACAAATTCCACAAGCTGATTTAAACGATTTTTTATCCAAAGAGCGTTCCCGAAAACAAGCTTTTATTGAACATATTGGAAATGCCTTTGAAGAAATTGGGTTTCTAGCTCTGAAAGGTCATTTTTTAGAGGCCGAACTACAAGAACAGCTCTACACAGAAATTCGTGCCTTCTTCCAATTGCCTGAAAACATAAAATCTTCTTATGAGGTAGTTGGTGGGGGTGGTCAGAGAGGTTATACGGGTTTTGGTAAAGAACATGCTGCTGGGAGAACTGTAGGTGATTTAAAAGAATTTTGGCATTTCGGGCAAGATTTTGAATCAAAACCTTTTCTTAAAGACAAATACTCTAAAAATTTAATTGTTAAGGAATTAAAAAATTTCAATACTGTAGGAAATCTTGTTTTTATAAAACTAGAAGAAACCGCAAAAGTTTTGCTACAAGCCCTTGCACTTTATCTTAATCTAGAAGAACACTACTTTGATTCCTTTGTTGCTGGGGGGAACTCTATCCTTAGGGCCATACATTACCCTCCAATTACTGAGGCACCCAAAAAAGCTGTCCGAGCTGCAGCTCACGGCGACATTAATTTAATCACACTTTTGATGGGAGCACAAGGTGGAGGGCTTCAGGTACTGAACCGACAAAATCAATGGATCGATGCCGTAGCTGAACCAGGCGAATTAATGATTAACATTGGGGACATGTTATCCCGACTTACAAACAACAAACTCCCATCAACAGTCCATCGAGTGGTGAATCCACCAAAAGAATTATGGGGAAAATCTCGTTATTCACTGCCTTTTTTCATGCACCCAACACCCGAGATGCCCTTGAATTGTCTCCCGCAGACCATTGACGAACATCATCCGAAGAAATACGAAGACATCCAAGCAGGGACGTTCTTAAATCAACGTTTAGTAGAATTGGGTTTGTTAGAAAAATAGGATTGGTTGAGTTCTTTCAAGACGCCTCTTCCTAAAGCGGCTAAAAAAGGGATTCCCAAGCTCTCAAATTCATATTTGTCGTCATTGAAAACTCCATTTTCATTGACCAAGAGTGTTGCCGTTAAAAAAAATTCCAAGCCACTTGTATCGTCTTTTATGTAAGCCACATCGGTTAGCGTACCATAGGCATAACCTACCTTATTATAAATACGAATATCGGGGCTCATCGCGCCTTTTTTATCTCCATACACAAGAAACTTACCGTAACTGTCCCAATGAAAACCGTCATTATAATCTGGCGAACTACTTTCTAAAGTGGTTCTGCTCATCCAATGGCGTAAAAATGAATAAGCTTCGGTGGTCAAATCAAATCGTTCACCCAAAGGAAAGGCATCTGGAAAAAGAACCCTCTTAAGGATTTCTTGAAGGTCCCGAATAGAAATTCTGTTTTTTTCACTGAAATCCATTGGAGCGTTGATCAAAATTCCGTTATTTAAGTAGGCTGTTCCTTTCTTAATCCCTTTAAGTTTATGGGGTTTCAAGTTCAACTGTGCATGAAGTGTGGATTGGTGATATAAGGTATCTTGATTTTCATCAAAAAAAGTGTATTCCCAAGTCGAACTATTGTCTGCACCAAAAAGAAATTTATGATGTAGTTGGGTGTTAGAAAGTCCTTTTTTTGTCAATTCTGTATTGATATAATCCCGCCCTAGAAAATCAAAAAGATAATTGTAGGCATCGTTGTCACTCACTAAAAAAATCTTTTTTATGAGGTGGTTTATAGTGACTTTACCTTCAAGCTGGGTACTGTCTGTGGCTACAATTACCTCCCCCTCATTTGATGTGATACTAAAGGGTGTTGTGGCGGTAATTGGAACCCCATTGCTTTTGAGTTCTTTTATTTTTTGAAGTGCCAGAATAGCAACTGGAAGTTTTGCTGTGCTAGCAGGATAAAAATATTGCTGTTCGTCCAGTTGAAATTGTTCTTCTTCAAACAATAAACCACCTGCATCATCTCTTTGGATTTGTGTTAAAAGGATTTGAACTTCGTGTTTAGACGCCTCTTTCATGATCGCTTGTATCTCAGGATCATTTGATTGTACAACACGCTGCAAAACACCTGGATTGGATTGACAACTGAATAAACCCAGTAGGATCAAGTGAATCATTAGCGTGGAAAACAAAATCCTTTTCAATTGATTTAGTGTTTGTGTTACATCCCCTTTCATGCTCGTTAAAGCGTATTAAATGATTGAATATCTTCTGCTGCTGTCAGGTCCAATAGGTGTTCTTTCCTTCCAAAACATTGAATTTGCTTGGGAATTTTAGCTGTCAATCTTCTCAAGGCTTCAGGAAGTTCTTTTTCTTTGCGTTCTGGGTGTATTGGGCAGGATTCTAAAAAAGGGTAAAGAGCGTTCCCTAAAAAGCTGAAAATATTCATACTCACAAAAATTTCACCCGTATTGTCCTTGTATTGCTCAACGGTAGAGGAGTCGGGTTTTTCAATGATATCGTTTAAAAACCCTTCATCATCTATGTCTAAAACGGCAAATTTTTGAATCCGTTCATTTGAAAATTGCAATCCTGACCGTGCATAACTAATCAGCGCATGGGGTGCCTTTCTTTGATCTAAAAGTATTTTGAATGCTTCTTTGGAATACAAGTTGTCCCCATTACAAACTGCAAAGGTCTGTTCTAGAAGTTCTGGGTACTGATCTAACGCTTGCAAAACAGCATCGGCAGTACCGAGTGGTTTTTCATGACCTTCTTTCAGCTGTTGAATAGCAAAATGAATTTTTGCTCCTGCATATACATTCTCTGTTTGTCCTGTGCCAACATAATCTTTGAATGCTTGATTTTGAGGACTTGTAATTAAAAAAACATCGGTATATCCTGCCGCTACAGCATTTGAAATTAAGTGGTATAAAAGAGGTTTTTGCTCTTTTCCCAAAGGAATCAAACTTTTATGGACATGCAGTGCCTTTTCTTTTTGTTCTTTAGTCAAGGTGCTGTTGTGAATCGAGCGTTTCATTCTTGAGGAGGCTCCCCCGGCCATAATCAATAGAGCATTCATTCTACAGTTGTTAAATTTACTTCGTATACCTTATGGGCACCTGCTTTGAGAAAAGCTTCAATTACATTTTCTTTCTTGTTTGATGAAGTCATGGCTACCATACACCCCCCTCCTCCTGAGCCGATTATTTTTGACCCTAAAGCACCTGCTTTATTTGCGGCTTCCATTTGTTCTGTCATTTTTTGAGGTGTATTCTGTATACAGTTTTGTAAAATTTCTTGGTGGCTATTCATCCAATTTCCTAATTGATTTAAATCTATCGGTCCCTCAGCGAGCATTCTTCGGGCTTGTTGGGTCAAGAGGTGGTTGTAAATAGCGGCATACCAATAGGGTTGGTAAGTCTTAGAGACAAAGGCCTTGTACTTGTAGTAAGACTCTTCATCCGCATGGTGTATATCGAATTCTGGCACCTTTTCTTGAACAGAATTAAGAGCTATTTGACCATATAATCTCGCATTTTGAAGGACTTCTAAGGTCTGTTTCGGTATGCCAGATTCTGCTACAATCAAATGTCCTAACTCAGGAGTAAGCTGTTGTGTTTTTGCTGTTTTGGTGTTGATAAAAAGCAATCCCCCTTGAGCTATGGTGTACTGGTCCATCAATCCACCAGGCTGATTAAAGAACGTTACTTCCGACTCAAAAGCCCATCTTCCAATTTGTTCGTTTGTTACCTCCTTTTCTCTTTTTAAAGCAGCTAAAACAAAACGAATCCAAGCAACTACAAGTGCAGAAGAGCTTGAAAGGCCTGCATTGATAGGAATAGTGCCTGAAATTTTTACTGTATATCCTTGGGCTAAAGGAAATCCATAATTCTTAAGAACTACTAATACAGATCGAAAATAATCTTGTGCTGATATTTTATGGAATGGTTTTGTTAAGTCAATGTGAATATTTTTATCAATATCAACAAGTTGAATATGAATTTGATTTAATGCATTAGATTTTCCTTCTACAGTAATCTTCCGATCAATAGTTCCTGCAATTACAGGGAGATTCAGATAGTCTTGATGATCTCCAAAAAAACAAATTCTTGCAGGTGCTTGAACACATATCATCTTCAAAAATTAAGATACTATGGCTAAAGGGTCTGTTTTTACCCAGTCTCCTCTTGTAAAATCTGGGAACGATTGTGGCATCCCTCCTTGTGAAACAGAAGCTTCACTTAATGGAGCAACAGCACTCCAAAAACAGCCTTCATAGACATTTTGGTCCAAAGGAGTCCCCTCTCTTAAACATTCCACCATACGATATCTCATCATGAAGTCCATTCCTCCATGACCTCCCATTTTTTGTGCTAAAGCACCTAATCTTTTATACATCGGATGTTCGTACTGGTCATAAAGCGCTTCTAGCTGTTCTCCTTGTGCCCAGCTGTGATGATTTTCTGTTGCACCTGGCACACCTCCCTCAAGAGCCACACGTGTTGGAAAGCCTGCAAGCGTTCCTTTTGTTCCTTGAATCAGATTGTGTCGGGAATAAGGTCTAGGACTGGTTTCATCCCATTGCACCATAACGGTTCTTCCAAGATGCGTTTTAATAATTGACGTATTCATGTCGCCGCCTGTGTAATCTAGAGCATTCCATTTGTGCTCTTTGTTGTAGTTTTTTTCAGCATATAATTTTCTCCCTTTTGCTGGTGAAGAAAATGACACTAAAGACTGAAATTGATCTTCTCCTCTCCCCAGGTTCATATATTGTGCAACAGGTCCAAGTCCATGAGTAGGGTATAGATTTCCATTTCGTTTTGCGTAGTGATAGGTTCGCCAAGATCCTGTTCCTCTTTCTTGTTCCTCCATTTGATAACGCAATTCATGTATGTAAGCTGCTTCTGCGTGAAGCAATTCCCCAACAACACCTTGACGGCATAAATTGAGGTAGAGCAATTCCTCCCTACCGTAGTTTACGTTTTCCATCATCATACAATGCTTTTTTGTCTGCTCTGAAATATCGACAATATCCCACATCTCTCGAAGCGTAACAGCAATAGGCACTTCTACAAAAGCATGTGCTCCTTTTTGCATACTCTCAATAGCCATGCTTGCGTGATTGTGCCAGTTTGTTGCAACGATTACTGCATCTGGTTTGATTTCATCAAGCATTTTTTTCCATGCATTTTCTTCACCAAAATAACGTGCAATGCTCTGATGTCGTCCACCTCCCGCTTGCATACAATTTGCTAGAGATCGATCCACCAAATCTTCGTAAAGATCTACTATGGCTACAATCTCTGTCCCTTCAATGGATGCCAATTGTTTTGCGTGTCCAGAGCCTCTTGCACCAACCCCTATTATAGCTATTCGAACAGTATCCAGTTTTGGAGCAGCATAATCTCCCATGTAAAAACTTGAAGCCTGCCTTTGTTCCTTTCCATCTGAACAGGCAAGATGAGAAGTCAAATAAATTGAAGCAGCTGAAAGACTTGATTTCTTTAGAAAGTTTCTACGATTTAAATTTTTCATGTTAAGGTGTATTTTTTAAAATAAAGGTTTGGACTTTTTAAAGTTAAGTAATTCTATCAGAATGTAAGTTGACAAAAACAGAATTCCTTTTGCTATTAAATAATTTCTATCTTTAAATAAAATTAAATAATGGGAGTAGGTGGAACTGTACTTGGAAGTTTAGCCCTTTGTCTTCTTATCGGACTGTTTATTGAGCTTTATGAACGTCATCTGAACTAGATATGGGCTATTTTATCAGGAATATAATTGTTTACGGAATTATTGCCTTAATTTTATGGATGCTTTATTCCGCTATTCGTGGTATGTCAAATAAAAATAAATGAAAGGAAAGAAAGAGATTAAAAAAGGGCTGATTGTGCTTGGCATAATTAAAAAAATAGTTCTGGTAGTTTTCTTTTTCTTAGAGTAGTCCTTCTTTTATTGACCACAATATTTTACAAGCAAAAGATTTCCTTTCAACTATTTATTCTGAGATAATGTCATCAGTAGGGATACGGTCCCAAACTGTAATTGTACCGCTGGTTTGATCGTTCCATGTCATTCTGTTATCGTTGTTTGAAAAAGTAATTAAGTAGTTCACAATATTGGTCCCTTGTGTGAATTCATATAATCCCGTTTCACTGTTTATTTTCCAAGTATAGACAGCTATTGAGGGACTCAAACAACCCCTGCTGTTCACATCGACAAAAACATAACGTGTGCTGACAATTTGTTGTGTTGCTATGGCAGAAAATTCAAGGCAAGAATATTCAGGAATGAGGCTTATCAAATCGTCCTTTAATTCATTCCACACAATCAAATTTCCTGTTTCATCTGTTATTGAAAAGACTTCCCATTCGCCAATCAATTTATCTGGAGGGAGCTCTTTTTCGCTACAAGCATTAAATAAAAGCAATACTAACAAAAAGTATCGTGCTTTTGAGTTGAAAATCTTTTTCATTTAATTTCAATAATTTTGTTCCAAAATAACTAAATAAGGACGGAACATCAAAGGCCTGATTTCTTTTTGTGCTATTCTTATATTAAATTTAAAGAAAAAGAATTCGTGAATTCTTTAGCAGAATAAAACAAGAGAAATTACGCCCTTATCAAATGGGAATTCTATTTCATCCTCTAAATGTCTCCAAGTGATTGATTTCAACAAAAGTCTCAACCCCCTCTTTTTTTTATTTGTTCTGATGTTTTATATGCAGCTCTCCAATTGTCAAGAGGTTCATATAAAATCTTATCTAAAGGTTCTAGGAACTGTTCAAGATGGGGGTGTGCCTCATCTGGGATGCCTAAAAAGTTGTTGTCAAAATCTTTCAGACAATGAAAAAAAAAGTCGAAAAGTGACAGCCCTTGGTATTATCCAGCCTTCAATCCATGAAAGTATTCTTTTTGAGGCCACACCAGATATTGTAAGTCAATGGGAAGAACTTCAATCCGCTCCGAAGGGCATCTTTCTTACTCATGCTCATATGGGACACTATTCAGGCTTGCTTCATCTTGGGAGGGAGGCCCTGGGTGCTAAGAAAACACCTGTTTTTGTAATGCCTAAAATGAAATCCTTTCTACAGCAGAACGCTCCATGGAGTCAACTGGTAGAATTAAATAATGTACAACTTCAAAAACTAAGTGCAAAAAATACAGTGATGCCCCTGCAAAAAATCGAGATCACTCCGATTCTTGTCCCTCACAGAGATGAATTTTCAGAAACTGTAGGCTATTTTATAAAAGGTCCAAACAAAAAAGTACTTTTTATCCCTGATATTGATAAATGGGACTTGTGGGAGGAAAACTTAATTGAGTGGTTGAATCAAGTAGATTATGCTTTTTTGGATGCAACTTTTTACAGTAGGGAAGAAGTAAATTACAGACCAATATCTGAAATTCCACATCCTTTAGTCAAGGAAACCATTGCTCTTTTACAGGCTGAACCCTCTAGCTTAAAAAACAAGGTGTATTTTATTCATATGAACCACACCAACCCTTTGCTTGACAGAACAAGCCCAGAAACAAAATGGGTTCTATCACTGGGATTCCATATAGCAGAATTGGGCCAATTATTTGAACTTTGATTCATTTAATTTGCTCTTCCGATACTTTACCCTAGTCAATTCTTCCTACCGGTCGAACTTCATTTCCTTTAATTCCCGTTAGTCGATCTCCTAATACGCCACGAATCGAATCTGCAATTTTAGTGATCTTATCAACGATTTCAGGGTGTACTGCTGCAACATCTTGTATTTCCTCGGGGTCGTTTTGTAAATCAAATAAGGCAGGTGTTTCAATCGTGTTCATTTCGTAGGGGATGGGATTTCCATCGTTAGTCCCCATTCTTCCATTCAAAGAACGGTAAGTATGAGGAACATAAAGTTTCCAGTTTTTATGACGAACAGCGTGAAGTTCGTTGGTGCGGTAGTAGAAAAAGAAATTTTCATGAGGTGCTTCATTAGAGGCTCCTGTAAGTAATGGGACTAAAGAAGCGCCGTCAATTTTCTTTTCTGGAAGTCTGCTCTCAGTAAATTCAGCCAAGGTAGGAAGCCAGTCAATCCCCATAGCAGGAACATCAATACGGGTTTTTGGTGCAATCTTCTTAGGGTAATGAACAATTCCTGGTACGCGATGTCCTCCTTCCCAATTGGTTCCTTTTCCTTCTCTAAAAATTCCAGGGGATCCGGAATGTCCTCCATATGAAAGCCAAGGCCCATTGTCTGATGTATAAATTATAATGGTATTTTGATCCAATCCTTCTTTTTTTAGGGTTTCCCAAATACGCCCTACTGAAGCATCAATTTCTGAAATAACATCACCATACAATCCCCGCTCTTGGGTGTTTTGAAACGCTTTACTTGCAAACAAAGGCACATGCGGTTGTGGGTGTGGAAGATACACAAAGAAGGGCTTTCTTTTATTCCGTTGAATGAAATCAATGGCTCGATCTGTTAACGCTCCTGTTAAAAAAGTTTGATCTTCTAATAATTGTATGGGCGTTTCATTTTCATATAAATAAAGATCTGGAAAGTTAAATACAGTCCCCTGTTGTGGATGTTTGGGCCACATATCGTTCGAAAACAAAATACCGTAAAACTCATCAAAACCGTGTTTTCTAGGCTGAAATTTAGGAGCATCTCCCAAATGCCATTTTCCAAATATCCCAGTAGCATAGCCCCTTTCTTTAAGTAGTTCTGCCATAGTTGTTTCTTCAGGGTTAATTCCCACTTTTGCTCCTGGACCATAGGCGTTGTGTATTCCAATTCGGTCCGAATAACAACCCGTCATGATGGAAGCTCTGGAAGCAGAACATACCGGTTGTGTGGCGTAATAGGAAGTAAAGTAAGCCCCTTCTTTTGCAAGTTGATCTAGGTTTGGAGTAGCGATGTCATTTGCGCCATAAATCCCCAAATCTCCAAAACCTTGATCGTCTGTAAGGATAAAAATAATGTTGGGTGGGGCCTCCTCCGATTGGCAAGCTAGAATTATCATTGCTGTAAAAAACAGCAAAAGGCTCCTTGTATAAATTTTCTTTTGTTTTCCCATGCTCGAAATAGTTATAGTTATTCTTTGGAGTACTAGTTAAATTTTAAGATGTTTTCTTTTTAAAAAATATTTGGATTGAATTAAAGATACACAAACTTTAAAAAAACTGAGACACGAGATGTTTTTTATTCCTTTAATAGTAAAGCCAACTGTTTTCCTACTTGACTACCTATTGCAACACCCATTCCTCCGAGTTTTGCTCCCACCACTAGGAATTCTGATTCTTTTTTTATGATTGGTCTTTTGTCTTTACCAAAAGCCATGATACCTGACCATTCCATCTCAATTTTAAACTTTTGATTTGGAAGGATAAAACCTGATAAATCCTCCAAAAGCCTTGCTTTAATATTTTGATTGATCCCAAATGCAGTTGTCGTTTCTGCTTGGAAGTCCAGGTTTCTACCTCCTCCCAATAATATCCGGTTTTCGATATTCCTAAAATAGTAGTACCCTTGATCGTAATGAAACGTTCCCTCAACTTTGAGTTTAGGAAGTGGTTTTGTTAGAATAACAAGTCCTCTTCCAGGGTTTAAACTCAGTTCAGGTAAAAATTGTTTTGTAAAAGCATTTGTGCAGAGTGCCAATTTTGAGCAACTCATTTTTACCGATTGATTTTCTATTTGAAGCCATAGCTTGTTGGTTTCTTTGTGCTTTTCAAAATGAGAAACGACACTATTCGAAAAAAAAGAGATGTCCTCTTGGTTTACTTTGGAACGAAGTGCTCTCATTAATTTACCCGTATTGAGTTGTCCTTCGAAAGGGTTTTCAACAAGGTGAGTGACTTTTTTTGAGTCAAATCCAAAGGTTTCAATTTTAGCGTTGTTTAAATAAAAAACCTCTTTTTTAAAAAGGGGTTTCAATAAGGTGTTAAAGTAGTCTAATTGGGTAAGTGCTTGAGGGTTTTGATCGAAATAGAGCTCATGTCCTCCCTTCCATTGTAAATCTATCTTTTTGTCACCCAATGTTTCTCGTAACAAGGCCAAGCCTTTCCAGCGCATTTCAACTATAGAACAAAGTTGCTCTTCAGACATGTTATGTCTGTCGTCCAACAACTCTGTTAACGAACCAAAACAGGCAAAACCAGCATTTTTTGTACTTGCCCCAGTGGAATATGGCCCACGTTCTAATACTGCTATTCGTGCCTTGGGATACAGTTCTCTGTAGGAGAGTGCGCAAAACATTCCCGTTATACCACCTCCCAGAACAATCAAATCATAATGAAGAAGTTCTGTTTTTTCCCAAAAACTTATCATTGTAAATTGTATTTGATTTGAAAAGTGAAAGTGTTTGTTTTCTTAAGTCCTTGTAAAACATCTAACTGTAATAAAGACTTACAGCAATTCGATAGGCAATGTAAATACCTGTAAGTGTCCAAATCCACCATCTGTTTTTTACATACCACTCCATGGTTATTCTTTTTTGATTAGGATCTAATTTAAGCAATTCTACACATACTTTTGTATTGCTTTTTGAATTGGTACATTTGGTTTTAAAATTAAAGTTCAACTGATGTTTTTTTCTCCTTGACAGGGATTGATTTTAATTTAATTTATTGATACATTCTAGACTGTTTAATTAAAAATAAAACAAATGAAAACAGTTTATTTTCTTCCTTTATCTATCCTTATAGGTTGTACGGTTCTTGCATACGCATTAATAGAATCTAGTAAAACAGAACGGTATCAATACATAGAAGCCAACATTATCTTTGATAATAGCAGCGGAACACTGTACTTCACTGACAAAAGGCAGTACCTTGATAAAAAAGGAGATTTATACGAATACAAATAAAGAAGACCCTAAGGATATTGTCCTCTTAACACAAAATTAATTGCGTTGGTGCTACCTGTGAGATCAATTTCTCCTTGAATCACTTTTTTCGAAGAGCGAAGGGTAAGGGTGCATTGACTCGCTGCTTTAAGAATTTTCAAAAAATCCCCTAGTTCATATACTTCATTATCTATGAGGTTTTTAAATTCTTCCATTCGCAAGCTGCCGTTTTTTACAATTGAATGCTTTGCTTTTATCTTTTGTTCACCAAGTTCAAAAAGCACGTAATATTTTTGATTTTCTTTTATAAAAGAACTCTGAATAGAAATATTCAACCCCATTCTCCTCGACTTGTCAACAACTAAATTTGAGTTAACCAAACGATCGTCTTTGAATTGAATTAAACCTAAAGCTTCAATAGTGCTGATTTCTTGATTGACGCGAAACTCCCACTGAGAATAGGCCGAGGCAAAAACTAAAAACGTTAGAGAAGTAATTATTTTTTTCAATATATACAGTCTGTAGAATCCCAAATATACCCAAACCTTGTCGACGAGGTCCAATCCATTCTTTTTATTCTCTATTAAAATGAAATTTTTTTACTTTTTCTACAAAATATATTACAAATTATCCCTTTTAAGGATTAAAAAAGTGTTGTAAATAGTGGAGAACTTACTACTAAATATCTGATGTAAACGTTTAAACAACTGTTTACTATTTAAAAAAACTTTTATTCTAAAACCCAAACAATCGAATCATATACCATTTGACTGTTTCAACCCATGAGTATCTGTCCAATTTGACTTTTTGTTCTCTTACATCAAAATAAACGAACTCTTTTCTTTTCAATTTCACGTTTAACTATTTTTTTATAAAACTAAACAAAATTAGGTTTTAATACAAATTATAGTAAATATGTTTATTAAAAGAACTATGGGAGATTGGAAAAGTTGGACTACTGTTTCACTTTGCTAAAGTACTCGCTTTGCAACTCAAGTGTTAATTCGTCTACTTTTACTGCTCGAATTGCTTTTACCAGTGAGGAAACCGTGTGTTCGGTCACTGCTTTTCCCAATTCTTCTGTTGCTAATTCTGCTTTTCCAGCATAGTGGTTGGGATAAGAGGCATACCACCATATTGCCGTATAGAGTGTGCTAGGAAGATTCAAGCGCTTTTGGTTTTCTCCCGATTCAGTATTGCTTCGTTCAAGCTTAGTCAACTCTGGCCTTAGGTATAAAATTTCAGAGGCTTCTCTTTCGCCACCATGTTGGTCAGTAGCAGGGTCCGAAATTCTCAATCCTTGAATTTCTTGGGCAGTTTCTTTACTGAATTCAGGAGTAAAAAAATAAACTACATGCCTTTTTTCGTTTTCCAGTTGGTTTTGAATAAAATAGCGGATCATTTGAGGATTTCCTCCATGACTGTTAATAATAATAATTTTTTTAAATCCATTTCGCGCTATTTCATCTGTAGTTGCTTTTAATAATTCCATGACCAGCTGGGAGGGAAGTGAAAAGGTCCCATATTGTTGTTTTGCTTCGTTTATTTGTCCATAAAAATAATCCGGAAATACTACAGCGTATTCTTCTTTGGTCGCACGACGAACCCATTCTCTAGCTCGAATTAAATCTGAACCTATGGGCACACCCGGACCGTGCTTTTCCAATATACCAATAGGAAGAATACAGGTGTAATTGGATTTTTGCAAAGCTTTCTCCCAATCTGAGGCTACCAGCTCATCCCATCTAGTGGGTAGTTCTTGAGCAATTGTATTAGTACACAAAAAAAGAAATGAAAGAAAAATAGTTCTTAGGATAATGGAGGCGAAAGTCATCGGCTTAAAATTAGAAATAGAAAGGTACAAAGAACTCAACAAAGACAATTGTTTGAATCATATTCAAAATCGCAATAACCACCTCGAGCCACATTTTGGACATTTACTTAAAAAAGAGAGGTATTCTTTCCAATTGGTTCGAACCCAACTATGTTTACATTAAAAATATTTCACGATAGGTAAAAATAGTTTATTCTATAAATTCCGTTGCTTAAAAAAAACAGGGGTCTATTTGATATATTCCTTAATATTTCTAGCTTTAAATGTTCTTAACTATTGGTACCGTGAAAAAAACAATCACAATTCTTGTATTTTCCTTTGTATTCTATTCTTGCACTCCTTCTCCTGAAAAACAAATTTGGCAGAAAGGAAATCTCCACACACATTCCTTCTGGAGTGACGGAAATGATTTTCCAGAGATGATAATTCAATGGTATAAAAAGAATGATTACCAGTTTATTGCTCTTTCGGATCACAATACAATTGCTGATCAAGAACAATGGTATCCGCTTTCAGAAAAAGATTTTGAAAACAATGTATTGGAAAAATATATTGCGTCTTATGGAGACTGGGTGGAAACCAAAACAGATTCTTCTAAAGTACTGGTGCGATTAAAAACTTTTGATGAATATCGGTCAAAACTAGAAGACCCGAAACGCTTTCTAATAATAAAATCAGAAGAAGTTACCTCCTCTTATAAAAACAAACCGATTCATATCAATGTTACCAACATACAAGAAAAAATTGAACCTGTAAAAGGGAACTCTGTCGTTGAGGTAATGCAGAAAACTCTTGATTTTGTTCACGAGCAAAGAAAAAAACTAGGGGTTCCCATGTTCGCACATATCAATCACCCCAATTTTGGTTACGGTATTCATACTGAAGACATGAAAAAATTAAATGGAGAACGTTTCTTTGAGTTATACAACGGACATCCTGCTGTAAATAATACGGGTAATGAGGAGTACGATTCTACAGAAATTATGTGGGACTTAATTAATATACACTATCTAGAACAAGGTAAGCCTTTGTTATATGGCATAGCAACTGATGACAGCCATCATTATCACACGTTGTCCCCTAATTTGAGTAACACTGGGAGGGGTTGGGTCATGGTTGCCTCTGACAAACTCGATGCTCCCTCTTTAATTGATGCAATGGAAAAAGGCGAGTTCTATGCTTCAACAGGAATTTCTTTAGAAAAATATACTGTTTCTGATCATCAAATAAGCCTTGCACTACTTCCTGAAGAAGGGGTAAATTATGAGATCTCATTTATAGGCTATAAAATGGGGGCTGAAGGAGTTCAAATCCTAAAAAAGATACAGGATACTGAAGGAGCCTATACCTTTGAAGACGATGATCTTTTTGTACGAGTTAAGATAACTTCTGATGCTCCAAAGGATAGTCCTCCTCAAACTAAAGAAATAAAACAAGCCTGGACACAACCCGTTTTAAATAAAAAATAAACCCCCTCTTCAATGAGTCCTATTATCCAGTAACAATCTTCAAGTGCCATTGGAGTGGATTAAAGATGTCTAAGAAAGCTGTTTGTATGAAGAAGTTTGCTTATACTTCAATAATTTCAAAAATATTCTCCAAATTCTTACGGGGTTGCAAAAGGGCGTTTTTGATGATTGTTGATTACAATGTGAATTGCAACTTTAGAATAGCTATCTTTGAAAAAAAAGCTATGAAAAGAATTTTTTTTCTTTCACTATCGTTCCTTTTCTTTATTCAAAAAGTTTCTTCTCAAGACTTTCAGGGTAAAGCCATGTACATGTCAAAATCAAAGATGGATTTAGGAAGTTGGGGTGCACGGATGAGCGAAGCTCAAAAAAAACAAATTAAAGATCGTCTAAAGAATCGATTAGAAAAAAACTATACTTTAAGTTTTAACACCACAGAATCTGTTTTTATTGAAGAAGAAAAAATTGATGCTATTTCTGGTGCAACAGACAGTTGGGGGTCCAATTTTTCTAGAGGAGAGCAGTATAAAAATGTAGCCAAAAATCAATTGGTTCAAGCTCAAGAATTTTACGGTAAACGTTTTCTCGTAAAAGACCAACTTCAACCCATAGAATGGAATATGGAAAATGATATCAGAGAAATTGGGGGTTATACTTGTTTCAAAGCCACTGCGGTCGTCCCTACAGCAGAACTGTCCTGGTTTAACTTTTCATGGGGAGACATAACAAGTAACTCTTCGTCAGAACCTGAAGTTCAATTGACTCAAATAGAAGCCTGGTATACATTGCAAATTCCTGTGAAACATGGACCCGCTGAATTTTGGGGATTGCCCGGGCTTATCTTGGAAGTCAGTGCAGAAAACACCATGATGCTCTGCTATGAAATTATTATCAACCCCAAGGAGCGCAATGTTATTAAAGCTCCTGAAAAAGGCCAAGAAATTTCAAAATCAGATTACCGTAATACGGTAATTGAAAAAATGTCTGAAATGCGAAACAGCTACAGCGGTCGAAGAAGAGGGTAAATCCAAATTTGTAGTATTTTTTATGAGAAGAATAATTTTTGCCAGTGCCCTTTTGAGTGTTTTTGGGTTAAAATCCCAACAAATTAAATTCTATGGTGTCATTCTTGATAGTCTAGAGAACCCATTAAGTACGGCTAGTTTAGTGGCTATAAATAAAGAAAATAATGCCTTAGATGCTTACACTATTACAAAAGAAGATGGTGTGTTTTCTTTAAAGCTTAAACCACAAAAAAAATACAAAATACAAATTAGTGCATTGGGGTTACAAACAATTAATGACTCGCTTGTAACCGGTTCTGAAGACATAAAAAAGGAATATGTACTGCGAGCCGATATTGTTTTAGATGAAGTTGTTGTGAAAATGCCTGTATTGGTTCGAGGGGATACTCTAATTTATGACGCTGATTCTTTTAAAAATGGATCCGAAAGAAAACTAGAAGACATTATAGACAAGCTGCCTGGTGTGGAAATAAATGACAGTGGTCAAATTGAAGTAGAAGGAAAAGTTGTTAATAAACTTATGGTAAATGGAAAAGACTTTTTTGAAGGAGACACAAAGATTGCAACTAAAAATATTCCATCCAGTACTGTAGATAAAATTCAGGTATTAAGAAATTACAGCGATGTAGGACAGCTTAGTGGTGTTCGAAATAATCAGGATAATGTTGCAATTAATATCAAGTTAAAATCTGGTAAAGAGCGTTTTTGGTTTGGGAATATAACTTTTGGTGGAGGCAATGCTCCAGAAGAAACTTTGTATCTACTCCAGCCTAAACTTTTTTATTACAGTCCAAAATACAGTGTTAATTTTATAGGTGATGTTAATAATACAGGGGAAATTGCATTAACACGTGGAGATCTTAGAGGCTTTACAGGTGGTTTTCGCCCACCGAGTAGTCAAAACGGAACCACTATTAACCTTGGCGACAACAGTCTTAGCTTTTTGACCAGTCAACGCAATGCTTTGAGAATTGAAAACAAATTAGCGACCACAAATTTTAGTTTTTCACCTAATGAAAAAGTTGATTTTACAGGCTTTCTTATCTTAAACTCAAGTAAAATTGACGCAAGAGAAAAGAGCTTTATTCGATACACAGATGCTGTAGTTCAGATTCCTGATGAAACAACTGAGCAAACTAGCCAGGAATCCTCAAATCAAGCACTCCTCAAATTAAACGCCTCTTATAAACCCAATTTAAATAATCAAATCGATTATGATTTCTTTTTGAGGGGAGCGGATGATTCTCAAAATCAAAACATCTTTTCATCAGTCATTGGTAACACAACCCAGAAAGAAGAGGTCACACCATTTTCTATCAATCAGAATTTGAATTATTATTTCACCTTAGATGAAAAAAATGTTTTTGCTTTTGAAGGTCAACATCTAATTAAAAACGAAAATCCTTTTTATAATGCAATTTTGCAAAACGATCCTGTAGGTCTAAACCCCTTCTCATTAACAGCCAATGCTCTTGGATTAAAGGAATCTGTGTCCGAATTTAATCTCGGCCAAAACAGAAAAATATTTTCAAATCAATTGGATGCAAAATTGGATTATTATCATATAATCAACAAAAAAAGTAACCTGAACCTTACTTTGGGATCTATCTTAAGTTATCAAAATTTTGATTCTTCAATATTTCAGTTTTTGGCCAACGGTACTCAGATAAATCCCTTGCCAAAAATTAACAATGGTCTGGCTAGCAATGACGTAGCCTATAATTTTCGTGATCTCTATTTAGCAACTCACTATCGAATACGAAGTGGGATTTTCACCTTTACACCCGGTTTTTCTCTCCACGCTTACGGAAACAGAAATGAGCAGAACAACCAACTAATTGAAGATCATTTTATTCGCCTCCTGCCCGATTTTGAAACCCGTATCCAGCTTAAAAAAAGTGAATCCTTAACATTCAACTATCGGATGCAAAATCAATTCACCGATGTCACTCGTTTGGCAGAAGGACTTGTTCTCAACAACTATAATAGTATTCAATTTGGAGCTCCAGAACTCCAAAATGCGCTTTCCCACAACCTGAGCTTGCTCTATAGAAGTTTTAATTTATTTAATTATACTAATGTTTTTGCACGAGTTTCTTACTCTAATAATATTGATCAAATTCGAAGCTTGACAAGTTTTGAAAGTATTATTCGTACGAGCACCTTTTTTAATTCAAACTTTGCAGATGAAAACTTCAATGCCTTTGGAAGAATACAGCGCAGCTTTGGAAAAATAAGAGCAAGCCTCAATACTGCATTCAACTACAGTAAAATCAATCAGTTTATTCAAAATCGTCCTTCCTTAAATGAAGGATTTACCCAAACATATACTCCAGAGCTCAGAACAAATTTTAGAACAGCTCCCAATGTCCAGATCAGATATCGCTACAGTATAATAAACAATAATCAAGGCAACAGAGCGACTCAATTTATTGTACAGTCGCCTTCCATTGAATTTGATGCATATCTCTTTGAAAAAATTACTTTAAGATCTGAATACAGCTATACACAACAAAACCTTGGTATTGAAAAGCAATCCTTTCAAAGTTGGGACACCAGTCTAACGTATAGAAAAGATAAAGATGCTAAATGGGAATTCCAGATAAAAGCAACGAATATTTTAAACATAGAAAGTCAGGTACGAAACAGTACCAATAATTTATCCGTTTTCAATTCTTTGACCTTTATTCAGCCTCGTTTTGTTACTTTTAGAGGGGTTTTCAATCTTTAAGATGTGTCGTTTCAATATGAACTGTTTTTGAGCAACGGTATCCAATTAAAATAAAGTACACTGATCTTTAATTCTTTTGAAATACGTGCCTAAAACATTTATATTACAATAGCTGTAGAGGTATTGTAAACACTTCAAATGGCTGTTATTCCTTTTTAAGGCTTGTGGCAAGTGAGGAAACAAAAAAAGGGAAAACATGAAGCCATCCCTTTATTTACATGTGGAGAAGATGGGACTCGAACCCACGACCTCTTGACTGCCAGTCAAGCGCTCTAGCCAGCTGAGCTACATCCCCGTTGGATTTACGAAACTATAAAAATCTAGAATAACAACGAGAATCTATTTCATTTAAAATTAACATTAGTCAGACTGCTTACAATTTTTTCTTAAACAAAAAGTTATTAAGGAAAAGGGTTTTCATGAAAGTAGTAACTTCATTCTTCATCATTCTTCTTTCGTTTGTTGTCAATTGTTGTTTTGGACAAGGGAGTGCACTTCTAATTCAGCAGTACAATAAAGGGCCTGCACTAGACAACAGGTATTCAAAATGGAGTTTATTGCCTCGACTAGAACTGAATCGATTCAATACCGACCGAAATTCAACAATATCAGAATTTACTCTAGGAGGCCGTTTTGGGGTGGAATATCGCCTGTAGAGCACTTTTGGTATAGAAAGTGGGGTCGGTTATACGCCCGTTTCTTATAACTATATTGTTGAAGATTCATTAGGGATAGATCGCCTGGAATACCTCACTGTTCCTTTGGGAGTGAAACTACATCCCACTTCCAGGATCAGTGTCGGGTTAGGAGCAAATTATAACTTCTACCAAAAAGGTGTATATAGAATAATAAAAGAGGGTTCTGTACGAATAGAGGACTACCCGCTGGGGGTATTTACCAATACACTTGGTGGTTTTCTTCGGCTAGAATATCACTTTTTATGGGGGGGTACAGTATCTCTTAATTACCGATGGGCAACCAGAGCAAGTCCTCCCCTACAATCCCAAACCAATTCCTCCTCTGGGTTTCAATTGGGTATGGCCCATACACTTTGGCAGTCCAAATTAAGAAGGTGAATTACTGCTTTTTTAAAGTAATTTCTATTACTCCATTTTTCCCTTCATTGCCATATTGCTCTTCTGCAGAAGCTCCTTTTAAAACATTAATAGATTCGATAGTGTTGGGATCCAATGAGTTCATCAAATTAGCTTCTTTACGAATTTGACCGTCAATCACTATCAAAGGAGTAAGGCTGTCTGTGGTAATAATAACACTCTTTTTTGGACTCTTCTGAATCCAAATTTTATTGGGTTTTATTGAATCCAATTCTTTTTTATCCGAATGTAAAAAAAATGCTTTTGGTCCTACCTCTTCGCCAAAAAATAAAATTTCATGAGATCCGTTCAAACCAAGATCAACCTTTTTTCCTGACCCAATCATAGAGCGTTGGACCGTCAAAGGCTTTTCTGCCAATTGAGGCTTTGGGCTCTCATAAACTTTTACAACTAAGCAGGATGAGAAAAACAGCAGAAAAAGAGAGGTAGATAAAAAGAAACGCATTTTTAAATTTTTTACTAAAATAGGTAACTTATCGTGATATTTAAAAAAGGATGTCCTCTGTATTTCTGATTACTAATATAAGCACTGCTGTAATTCCATAAAACATGAAATTTCCAAGGCAAATGTTGCCCAAAGAATCCAAATTGATATCGATTTCTAAACGATGTGGCTTCAAGTGAAAAAGGAGAGTTCGAGGAAAAAACACTTCCTGAAAGACTATAATCGTGCACGCTATACTCCAAAACTGTTCCTAAAAAAAACGAAATCCCATTTTGTAAAACTTCCAAACGACTGCCAAAAAAAGGAAGTCCTGGTAAGGATCCCAACTGTAAACCTAAACGTGACTCTGCAGCGGTACGAAAACTTCCCGCTTGTAATTGATGCCTTCCCACCCACTTTAGTTTTGAACTTAAAGATTTTCCCCAAAAGAAAAGTGTTTTGGCATTTACATGAAATGCTTGAGGTATTGCTGCCGCCCAACTTAAAGGGTCAAGTTTAAGAATATAAATGTGATAGGTGTTCTGGAAAAATTGTGCTAAAGAAGCTTTTGCTCCAGTAGTCCCAAATGATAAACCCCATCCTAAACCCAAATCTGGGGAGCGAAACCAATCTTCTTCATAGCCTAAAAACAACCACCCATTATACGGGTAATCCATCCGACTAATGTCCTTAGTGAGCTTTAATGTAGGTGTGTTGATTTCCTGTCCCAGAGTCCAGTGCTGTGAAACCCAGTTTTTCCAGGATGATGGATCAAAAGAACGCTTTTGCTGAGTTCCGAATCCCAAAAATATTCCACTACTGTAATAACGATCAATTCCAAAGTAGAGGTCATTGTCTACATTGAGACTAACGTATCTTTGAGCCAAAATCTCAGTAGGCTGTGAAAGTAAAAACATTGCTAGAAAGCAGAGACGAAATATCAAAACGAATCGCTAATCTTGATTTTTAAGAACCAATAAAGGAATCGTACAATAAAAATCTTTTTTATAAATCAGATCGGGTTCCCATAGTTTTTCAAAAAATCCTCTTTCTCTTTTAAAAGCCACAAGAAGGTCTGGTTTATTGGCTTGAAAGTGTTCCAAAACGCCCTGATATACGGTGGCATTCTCAGAAAAAGAAAGCCCTTCAGATCTTTGCATAAGAGCATCGTCCAGTTGGTGATTGCGGTTTGCAAAACCGGGCACTTTAACTAATAACAACTTCAATTTGGTTTTAAATTGTTCTTGAAAAGCAATCATTGGATCTAAGGTAGAAGTGTCTTTAACTTCACCTGTTTTAAAAGCAAGCAACATTTTTTTTGGAGGATAGAACGTCTTTTCTAGTGGAGCAACTAGTACGGGAATCGTTGTTCTTTTAATCAAACTTCCCGCAATTCTGCCTAGAAAAACCTCCTCATTAATTTCATTGTTTAAAGGGGCTGTAACAATTAGGTCAATTCCTATTCTTTGTTTTAATTTTTTTACTGTCTCAATCAGATCACCCTCGCTCTCTATAATTTTCACATCCACACCATCCAGCTTTATTGTCTCCAAGATCGTCCGTATGCGTTGTATGTTTTCCTTTGCTAACCTTGTGTTGAGATTTGTCATCGTAGTAAGAGTCGCTTGAGGAGGATAGGCGTCGATAACATACACAGTAGAGCGCATTGCTCTAGCTAAATCCAAAGCATAGATTAGGGTGGATTTTGCAAAACTTGAAATGCCTAAAGGAACAAGGATGTTTTTCATTGAAATGATTTTTTTACAAAAATACCAAGAGTTGTCCTATATGATTGTTTTTAGCTAAAAATTTGTTCAATAAGTCTGTAAAAAAAGGGATTTACTTGTTGTTCTACAAAATTTGGAAAAACTGTTTTATTAAGAGGCCTTTAAAAAGTTTCCTGGGCGTTTAGAGTTTGCTTACTTTTACAATGATGAAACCCTATGTAAAACATTTTATCGAATCTTCTTATGGTGTTTTAGAGTTTGGAAATCCTGCTGGCAATTCCTTGCCGTCCAAATTACTCAATGAATTACACCTTCAATTTCAGCAACTAGAGAAAAATCCAAAAGTTAAAGCTATCGTTCTTCAGAGCGACGGAGAGAAGGCCTTTTGTGGAGGAGCATCTTTTTCTGAAATGAAAGTGCTGACAACTGTAGATGAAGCAACAGCCTTTTTTATGGGTTTTGCAAAGATTATAAATGCCATTCGGACCTCAAAAAAATTTGTTATTGCCCGTGTACAAGGAAAAGTTGTGGGAGGTGGTGTTGGGCTTGTTGCGGCTGCAGACTATGTGATTGCACAGGACTGTGCTCTAGTAAAACTATCTGAATTGTCCATTGGTATTGGCCCCTTTGTCATTGAACCTGCTGTCTCTAGAAAAATAGGCTCTACCGCTTTTGCTCAACTTTCCCTAGAAGCAGCAAGTTGGAAAACAGCAGAATGGGCGGAAAGTAAAGGGTTGTACAATAAAGTGGTTTCCTCCTTCAAAGAACTCAATCAAGAAGTTAAAATAACGTCACAAAGGCTTTCTAGTTATGCTCCTGAAGCGGTAAAAAGCCTGAGAAAGTTACATTGGAAAAACACCGATCATTGGGATACATTGCTCCCAAATAATGCACAAATTACTGCCAAACTTCTTTTAAATAAAGAAACACAATTAATTCTTAATTCATTGTAATACTAATGAGTAAACTTATAAGAATAACTAAAGAGTTTAAATTTGAAACAGGACATGCGCTTTATGGTTATGACGGTTTGTGCAAGAATGTTCATGGACACAGCTATAAGCTCTCTGTTACTGTTATCGGAACACCCATCACAGAACCAACAAACTCAAAATTTGGTATGGTAATGGACTTTGGTGACCTTAAAAAGATTGTGAATGAAACCATTGTAAAGCCTTTTGATCATGCCACTGTGCTCAACGTAAACTCTCCTCATAAAAAGTTGGCAGACACTATGGAAAAAAGTGGACATAAAATTCAGCGGGTATCTTACCAACCCACAAGTGAATTAATGGTAATCGATTTTGCTGAAAAAATCAAATCCCAACTTCCCAGTCACATCAAGTTGCACCATTTAAAATTAAGAGAAACCGAAACGTGCCATGCTGAATGGTTCGCTTCCGATCAAAAAGACTAAAATCCGAGTGCGTCTAAATCCTCTTTTGGTCTTACCTTCTCTTTGGCTTTTGTGTTGGATATTTCTTCACAGTCTATAGGTATACTTAAGTTTTCTGGGGCAAGGAAGTCTTCTTTAGAAATCTCAAATTCTGGATTTTCATATAAGGACCGCATGTAGTTTCCCCAGATAGGTAAAGCCATAGTGGCTCCCTGACCATAAGCAATGTCTTTAAAATGTATGGAGCGATCTTCTCCTCCCACCCAAACACCGGTCGCCAGGTTGGGGACCATGCCCATAAACCATCCATCACTTTGGTTTTGGGTTGTCCCTGTCTTTCCTGCAATGGGGTTCTCAAAGATATAGGGATAGCCTGTCACCACATTTTTATAGATATAATTTGATTTTTCAAGTCCTGCATGACGTAAACGGGCTCCAGAACCGGCAACCGTAACTCCTTGCATTAAATTTACAGTAACATAAGCCGCTTCTTGACTCAACACGTCTTTTGTCTCCGGCTGTACTTCATAAAGTGCACGGCCGTTTTTGTCCTCAATACGAGTTATCATAATGGGTTTGACATAAATCCCTTGATTTGCAAAAGTACTGTACGCCCCTACCATTTCAAAAAGACTAATGTCTGGGGTTCCTAAAGCAATAGAGGGTACGGCTGGAAGATAGGAAGTGATTCCCATTTTTCGGGCCAAATTAATGACCGGTTGAGGCCCCACCAAATCCATTATTCGCGCACTAACGGTATTCACTGAATTTGCCAATGCATTTTTTAAAGTTCGCGTTTGTCCGTATTTGTCACCTGAATTTTTTGGACACCAGGCGTCTGTGTTCCCATGTTTCATCGGTTCAATACAATACAATGCGTCTGGAAGGGAGTCGCATGGGGAAAGTTTGAGCTGATCTATAGCCGTCGCATATAGAAAAGGTTTGAAAGTGGAACCTATTTGTCTTCTTCCTTGTTTCACTTGATCGTACTGAAAATGTTTATAATTAAATCCTCCTACCCAGGCTTTTACATGACCCGTTTGTGGCTCCATTGACATCAGTGAGGCACGAAGAAAATGTTTGTAATATCGGATGGAGTCCATGGGTGACATCACAGTATCAATCTCACCTTTCCAGCTGAATACACGCATTGGAACTTTCTTTTTAAATGACGCTAAAATGGTTTCATCTGCTGCACCTGCTAATTTCATTTTCCTCCACCGTTCACTGCGATATGCTGTGCGCTCCAGTAAGGTGTCTATTTCACCTTCTCTTAAGTCAAGAAAGGGAGCGGTAGAATTTTCTCTTTTGGTGTTTTGCCTAAAAAATTCTTTTTGTAAATTTTTCATGTGATTACTAACTGCCTCTTCTGCTAATTGCTGCATACGCGAGTCTAAAGTCGTATATATACGTAAACCATCGCGATATAAATTGTGTTTACTCCCATCTGGTTTTGGATTTTGTGCAATCCAATCATCCATAAATTCTTTTAGATATGCTCTAAAATATGTGGCTAAACCTTCTCTGTGAGATTCTGGTGTAAATCTAATTTCTAAGGGGAGCCTTGACAATGAATCTTTCTCTTGAGCTGAAATTAATTTGTTGCGAAACATTTGTTGGAAGACAATATTTCTTCGCTCTTGCACCCGTTCTGGTCTACGAATCGGATTATAAAGTGAGGAGTTTTTTAACATCCCTACCAGTGTTGCGGACTCTTCTATTGTGAGCTCTTGTGGTGCTTTGTTAAAAAAGATCTTTGCTGCAGATCGAATGCCGTCTGCCTGATAACCAAAATCATACTTGTTGAGGTACATAGACACTATTTCCTTTTTAGTATAGCGTTGTTCTAACTGCACGGCTATAATCCATTCCTGTGCCTTTTGAAGTATTGTTTTAAGAACGTTTCTGGAGCGCACTCCAACAAATATTTGTCTTGCAAGTTGTTGTGATATAGTACTTGCTCCTCCACGCCTGCCTAGAAAGACAAAAGCGCGTAAGGTTCCTCGCCAATCGATGCCAGAGTGTTCATAGAAACGCTCGTCCTCTGTTGCTATGAGTGCTTCGACCATGTTTTTGGGAATTTCATCAAAAGCAATAGGTGTTCTATTGTCGTCAAAATAATACTTCCCTAATATGATTCCATCTGAAGAAAGTATTTGTGTGGCTAAATTTGTTCTCGGGTTCTCTAGCTGTTGAAGATCAGGCATTGGACCGTATATTCCTAAAGCAGCTCCCCCAAACAAGAGCACAATCCCTACTAAAATAGAGATAAAAAGTCCCCAAATCCATCTGATGCACTTGTGTTGGTTGTGTTTGTTTGTGCTTCTTTTTTTCTTTGCCATTTTATTGATCTTCTATGCTGATTCCTATAGAGAGGATTCCCTCAAGTTTAAAAACGCCTTCGGCAGAGCCATTATTGCGAACTGCCTGCGCTACTTTTATTTTTAGCGGTCGCTTTTCTGGAAAAACCACCCCCTCTTTCCACCACAATTTGCTTTCCTTTAGTTCTGTAAATCCTTTCCCTAACCATGTTCCATCTGGAGCTGCCATAGCGTACTCTAGGGTGTCTTGAATTAGAACCTCATCACCCCCAACTAAGCTCACAAGCAAAAAAATATTTGAATAGGGGTAACTGTTGTCGTTTTGAAGGCGTATAAATACATTTTTTCTTTGGGATTGGACTACTTCTTCTGGTAAGTCAAAAACAACAGGAGAAGTTCCCAAGCCTTCCTTCAATACACTTTTATACTCAGTATATCCTGTCTTTGAAACACAACTCGTTATGAAGAAGAGCAACAAGAGAGTTGAAAAAAGGTCCTTACTATTTCTTTCTGTTCTTTTCAACTTTTCTTTTATTGGTTTTTCTAAAGGGTCTTTTTGGGCGATCAAAACGATTAATGTCATCTTGTCCTGTCCTTTCAAAAAGTTTCTCTTCTTGAGGCTTTACAGGTGCTTCGGAATAGGACTCCAAACTGATTACTTTTTTATCTTCTTTATTTCTTGCAATTATTTCTTTGACTGATGCTATTGACAATTTGTGCCATGTGATCCACTCGTCTTTGTAGGCATACCACAAAAATCCTTTAAAAATATCCATTTTTTGAAAGACTCCTGTCCCCTTTTCAGTAAGGAGTTTTATTTCTGTTTTTGGAAAGGCTTTTACTGCCGATCGATACGCTTCCAATTCATAATTCAAACAACACTTAAGCCGTCCACATTGACCTGCGAGTTTTTGAGGGTTTAAAGACAACCGCTGGTATCGTGCCGCACCTGTAGATACCGATCTGAAATCTGTTAACCAAGTAGAACAGCATAATTCCCTGCCGCAAGAACCGATACCCCCTAGTCTAGAAGCCTCCAGTCTCAGACCTATTTGACGCATTTCAATTCGAATGGAAAACTCCCGTGCTAAATCTTTTATCAATTGCCTAAAATCGATTCGGTGGTCTGCAGTAAAGTAGAATGTCGCCTTTTTACCGTCCCCTTGAAACTCAACATCAGAAAGCTTCATGTCCAGTTTTAATGCGATGGCCAGTTCTCGGGCACGTTTTTGAACTTCGGCTTCTTTTTCCCTGCTGTGGTGCCATAAGTCAATTTCCTTTTGATTTGCCAATCGTAAAATAGTTCCTATCTGAGGGCTGTCCGGCTTAATCTTTTTGCGTTTCATCTGAATAGAAACCAAAGGCCCCGACAGAGTTACCGTCCCTAAATCATGTCCTCTTTCGAGTTTCGTAATGACTAAATTTCCTGCTCTAGGGCTGAGCGAATTATTAAATTTAAAATATTCTTTTCTGCTGTTTTTAAAACGAACTTCTACATAAGGATACGCTTGTTTTCCTTCTGGAGTATGCATGTTTTCTAACCAATCATAAACGGTTAACTTATTGCAACTGTCGCTACCACAACTCCCATTATTACCACATCCACGTGGTGTAGCTGTTTTGGATTTAGAACAGTTGGAACAACTCATGAAAAAAGATAAATTTAAATCTTAAAGATACAGGGATTTCTAAGAAACCTATGCCAACAAACTCTTAATTTACTTTTTAAACTTAAGGGCTTTAGACCTTCCTTTTTTAAAGATCTTATTGCTGTTGTGAGTGCCTTTACGCAAGGCTTTTTGCTTTTCTTCTGGTAATGCAATGATGTCTTTACAAGCATCTGAACAACATTGATTCATCTTTTCTGAACAAGAATCACATTGTAAGAATAACAAATGACAGGCCTCGTTGATACAGTTAATGTGGGTGTCGCAGGGTGCTCCGCACTGATGACATTGAGAGATAATATCCTCAGTAATACGTTCACCACGGCGCTCATCAAAAACAAAATTTTTACCTAAAAACTTGTTTTCTAAACCTTGGTTTTTTACTTGACGAGCGTATTCAATAATGCCCCCTTCCAGTTGATAAACCTTTTTAAATCCTTTGTGCTTAAAGTAAGCAGAAGCTTTTTCACAACGTATGCCTCCCGTACAATACATTAACAAATTTTTGTCTTCCTTGTGTTCAGACAAGTCTTTTTCAATGATGGGAAGCGACTCTCTAAAAGTATCTACATCTGGTGTGATCGCCCCTTTAAAATGTCCTATTTCACTTTCATAATGATTGCGCATATCTACACAAATTGTATTGGGGTCCTCCAGCAAACGATTGAATTTTTCAGCATTGAGATGCTGTCCTTTTTGAGTGACATCGAAACTGTTGTCGTTTAATCCATCGGCGACAATTTTATCCCGCACTTTAATGGTGAGTTTTAAAAAAGATTTGAGGTGTTGCTCTATGGCGATATTCAACCGGACACCTTGAAGAAATGAAATGCTGTCTAGGTGTTTTTTAAAAGCTTCAAAATGGGGTGCTGGTAAAGAAAGTTGTGCATTCACTCCCTCCGAAGCTACGTATATTCGGCCTAAGACCTCTAAAGGGTTCCAAGTTAAAAACAAATGGTCTCTGAACAGTTCTGGATTGCCAATGTGCGCATATTGATAGAATGACAGGGTCAAGCGCTCTGTTCCTGCTTCTTCTAATATTTGAGATCGTTCTTGCGCACTTAGTTTGTTGTACAGTTGCATGCTATAAACATTTAAGTGTGAGTCAAAGGTAGAAAAAATATGTAGTATGATTTTTTTTAGTGGTCCTTAAAACAAAACTGGATTCAAAGGAGAATTCACAACTTCTCCTATCTTTACCCCGGGACACCAAGTTTCCCAGTCGTTTTGTTGGCCTTTGTTATCCGGTGTTTTTAATCGAATGTTTTTGTCCATAAAAATTACCGTCATTACCTTTCGAACTTTATTTGTTGTATTCGCTCCAGCCCGATGAAATATCCAACCGGAATGAAAACTAACCTCCCCTAGGTCAAAAGGCTCTCTGATGTGTTTAAAATCTGTTACTCGTAAATAGTTGCCAATCAAGGCTTCACTTTCATCGCTTATAGATAATGATCTCCCCTTTTGAATAAGATGACTCCCAGCACTAAATTCAAGGGGTCCCATTTCAAGTGGCGTCTTTTGTAACGGAATCCAAGCTGTTATTGTTTTATCTGAGGACAATGGCCAATAATACTGATCGGCATGCCACGGAGTAATCCCTCCACCGCCTTCCTTGAATAGCGCTTGGTCATGATACAACCTAACCCCAGTCACATTCATTAACTGAGTGGCCACATGAGCCAAACGAGTGCTAAAAATGAGTTTTTTGATGAGCGGGTCTTCTCGCCATAAATTAAAAACTTGTAAAAACGCTTTTCCGTAGGTGTCCCTGTCTTCAATTGGTGACTTAACAGCATTCATTTCGGCTACTTTTTCAGAAATCCGTGAATTAAAAAAATGGAGGACCTCTTCAGGGAACAGCTGCTTGATTTTGATGTAAGCATTTGTAGCATAAAAATCCTTTTGCTCTTTTGAAAGCAGATAAGGCTCGTTTAAAGCTCCCCAATTCATATCACTCGCTTTTTTTTGGTTGTAAAGAACCACGCTAATACTCCTTTTAATCGGACGGGGTTTTTCACTCCTTTAATTTTAATGTAACAAGCTCCTTCCCGTCTTTTTCCAAACGAAGTGTCTTTCTTAAAATGGAGTAGCCATTTGTTTGAATTAGCGCTTGGGTAAATTCTTTTTCCCGAGTATTTCGCTCCGTTTCACATGCTTTTTCTGTAAATGCAAGAGCCTTAAAATTGAGGCTGTTCTCTTTTACAGTATATTCCCCTTGACCGCTATTACATGCCGTTTGTATTTGAACATTCCCTTCTTTTAAAAAAGACATGCCTGAATTGATATCTAAAATTGAAGCAGTTATTCCTGTTTCAACACGAATTGAAACAAGGGTCCAGTCGTTTATCAATGTTGCATTTTCAGGACGTACTAGAACCAGAATTTCCTTACCTTCTTCATTAAAGAGGTAGGCTTTGTTTTCTTCTAAAGTATACGTTAGTAATGCATTATTAAACATTGATGCAAGTTCCTCCTCTCTTTTTCCTTCCTCTTCAGGGCACCCTTTCAATGTGCTGGCAACTAAAGAAAATTGAATTTTTTTTTCGGTAATGATCACATTGCCAAAGAGGTTGTTACACCCTGCTGTTGTTGAAAAAGAGTCCTTTTCAAAATGAAGGATCCCTCCAGTCTCTATATCCCAATCCCCTAAAATTGTTTTAGAATCCGAGTCATCCAGGTCATCGGTTTCACAAGACAGAATAGAAAATCCAAAAAAAAATGATAGTAAGAAAAGTGAGGCTGTTTTCATAGAATTGATTTTAAACTCAAATTCAAAGCCAAAGACCATGCCCAAAGTTCTCATTCTAGATGGTTGTGTTTCTTTCCAATTAGAATTAAGTTCGTCTGGCGCCCGTTGACATAACGAAACCCTTCTGGCCCAAAATATCCGGGCTCTTCCAGCATTATCCTAACATCTTTCTGCCATTCATCAACATATACCTTTGCGTTGAGTTCAATGGCATAAACAGTGTTTTCATAAAGGGGGTGTTCTCCAGAACCCGGTATCCCTTCTTGAGCATCCCACATCCCAAAAGTCGTTCCTGCAGAATGACCATACAACCCAAGTGGGTGGGTGTAAATTTGAGGTCGCAACCCCTCCGCTTTGCTAGCTGCAATAGCCATTTGCAAGGTTTCGTTTCCGGTCCGGCCCTTTTTGAAATTATTTGTCAAAGCGTCTTGTACAGCATTTCCCTGACCTAAGGCCTCTTTTAAAAATTCAGGGGCGTCCGTTTCGTCAGGTTGGAGAACATAGGCCAATTCTTGACAGTCCGTATTCAAAGTCAAATAGGTAATTCCGAAATCGCAATGAACCAAGTCGCCTGGTTGTATGACATCAAATTTAGATTGACCGTCAAAGGCATACAAATCACTTGCCCCAGTACGCTGTACGTCTACCGTGGGGTGAAACCAAGTCTTTAATCCTAATGTGGCTACTTTTTCACGAAACCACCACACCACATCTTCTGTTGTTGTGGCTCCTGGAGTAATAACTTTTGTAGAAAAGGCTTCTGAGATTATATTATGTGTTATTTCTGTCAACTGACTAAAAAGAGTCATCTCCAAAGGGGTACGCGTTTCAATCCAGCGAACAGCAAGTTTTTCAGCAGAAACCACTCGGTTTTGAAATTTCTTTGGTAACGCTTGCATCATGCCCTCATAGTCTGTTTTAACAAGACCATCCGCAATACCGTAATGTTTTGAAGAATTGATTCCAATTTTTTTTGGATTTTGACTTACGATATACTCCGCAAGAGCCTTCCATTGATCTGGTTGCTTTTCTTTATCCCAAATGGATCGAATGTTGTTGCCAAAATTGTAGCGTGTGATGGCTACAGGATCCACACCTTCCTTGGTTTTAGAAAACACCAAAATGGTTCTCCTCCTGGCGTTGAGCCAAGTGGGCGGAAGTAGTGTTTTTACTACAGGGTCTTCATTGTATTCTCTAGTAATCATCACCCATAAATCGATCTCCTGTTCCGCCATCAATTGAGGTAATAGTTTATGAATGCGTTCTTCTTGAATTTGGTCAATTAGTGCTGCGCGTTCACGAAAAGGGAGTATGTCTTGTGCAAAAAGAGGGTTCAACGCTATAGCAAATAAAAAAACAAGTGGTTTCATGTCATAATTTTATCTTATAAACCTACGAAAAATTGTTAATAATGGAGCTTAAACAGGCTTGGAAGCAGCATGAAGAAACTGTAAATTAGCCAAAAAGTACGTTATGTCTGATCAAAAAAATGCAAAACTAAAAGCGCTTCAGCTCACCTTAGACAAGCTGGACAAAACCTATGGAAAGGGTGCTGTAATGAAATTAGGAGACGAGGCCGTTGAAGAAGTAGAAGCCATTCCTTCAGGTTCTCTAGGGCTAGATATTGCTTTGGGTGTAGGGGGTTATCCTCGTGGACGTGTCATTGAAATATATGGCCCTGAATCTTCAGGGAAGACGACCTTAACACTACATGCTATAGCAGAGTGTCAAAAACAAGGAGGAATCGCTGCTTTCATAGATGCCGAACATGCTTTTGATCGTTTTTATGCAGAAAAATTGGGTGTTGATGTGGGGGAATTGATTATCTCCCAACCTGATCATGGCGAGCAAGCCCTTGAAATTGCAGACAATCTGATTCGTTCCGGTGCAATCGATATTGTGGTTGTTGATTCTGTGGCGGCACTCACACCGAAAAGTGAAATAGAAGGCGAAATGGGTGACTCTAAAATGGGCCTACATGCGCGCCTGATGTCGCAAGCATTGAGAAAATTAACTGCTTCTATAAGTAAAACAAATTGTACTGTATTTTTTATCAATCAGCTGCGAGAAAAAATTGGAGTAATGTTTGGTAATCCAGAAACTACAACGGGAGGGAATGCACTAAAATTTTATGCTTCTGTACGCCTAGATATTCGTCGTTCTACTCAAATTAAAAGCTCTGAAGCAGAAGTCATGGGAAATAAAACTCGTGTTAAAGTGGTTAAAAACAAAGTGGCTCCTCCCTTCAGAACTACAGAGTTTGATATCATGTATGGTGAGGGGATTTCAAAAATTGGAGAGATCATTGACCTTGGTGTGAATTATGAAATCATCAAAAAAAGTGGTTCTTGGTTTAGTTATGGAGACACTAAAATCGGGCAGGGCAGAGATGCTGTTAAAACACTGCTTGAAGACAATCCAGAATTGATGGAGGAACTAGAGAAAAAAATAATGGAAACCCTCAAAGAGGCGAATCCTTAAGTATATTTTTTTGCATTTTCCAAAGTTGAATTGCTTGAACAGCACTTTGTTTGGGGTCCTCCAAAAGTTCTGATTTAATTTTTTTATGTGTTTGCTTTGCTAAAGGCTCAATGTCGGCTTCTGTTTTTCTTTCAATAGAAATCAACTTCAATGCTTTTACTCTTAAAGCTCCACCATAACCATAGGTAGTATACCAAGGAAATTTTCGTTTACAATCGTAAAATACCATCGGAAAAATGGGGAGCTGATGTTCTATTGCCAATTTAAAAGCTCCTCTTTTGAACGGATTCAATAAAATAGATTCATCTGTATATTCCTTTTCAGGGAAGATACATATACTGTACCCCTTGTCAATCACTTTGCGTGCGCGCTCATAAACTTCAAATCTACTTTTGGCACTACTTCTATCTACCATGATGGCCGCGCGTTTATACAAATAACCAAATATTGGAATTTTTACAATCTCTTTCTTTCCAACAAAAACAAAAGGTGTCTTACGCATTCGGAGCATGAGCATGACGTCAATATAACTGCTGTGATTTGCAATTATAATCATGCTGTGCCCTTCTGGAGGGAATACCCCTAGGCGTTTTACCCAAAATCCCATACCAAACAACACCCATGGTGACCATATATTTCGAGCTACCCAATAGACAATTCGATATCCATTTGGAAACAATAGACAAAGGACCAATGGAAAAAAGAAAACCAGGACCGGAAGCGCTGTTAGTGTGTAAAACCAGATCCGCCAAAGAAGCAACAAGAGTTTTCTCATTGCTCAAAGATATTGATTCTATTGTAGCTTTTGAGCTGAGATTGAAAATCTGAAGATGATCTAAATGAGAAAAATGTCTAAAACAGAGTTGCACTCCTATTCCAGGAAATGTACCTTTGTTTAAATTTGTATAATGGCAAGGATTTTAACCGGCGTGCAGTCTACAGGAACCCCACATTTAGGGAACCTCTTGGGTGCCGTACTTCCAGCAATTGAAATGGCAAAAGCTACTGAGGACGACTCTTTTTTGTTTATTGCAGATTTACACTCTCTTACCCAAATCAAAGATGGAGATGCCCTTCGTGAAAATACTTTTTCCACTGCAGCTACATGGTTAGCTTGTGGACTAGATATCGAAAAAACACATTTTTATAAACAAAGCGATGTAAGTGAAGTTACCGAACTGGCTTGGTATCTGAACTGTTTCTTTCCCTATCAACGACTTACATTGGCGCATTCTTTTAAAGATAAATCCGAATCCCTTGCCGATGTAAACAGTGGTTTGTTTACCTATCCAATGCTTATGGCAGCAGATATTTTATTGTATGATGCTGAAATTGTCCCAGTAGGAAAAGACCAATTGCAACATCTTGAAATTACCAGAGATGTTGCCGCTCGCTTCAACCATCAGATGGGAGAAACTTTTGTAATCCCGAAGGCCAACATCCAAGAAAACACCCAATTTATACCAGGAACCGATGGTCAAAAAATGAGCAAGTCCAAAAACAATACCATTAATATTTTCTTGCCCGAAAAACAGCTCAGAAAACAAGTAATGGGGATACAAACAGACAGCACCCCTCTTGAAGATCCTAAGGATCCTGAAAAATGTAATGTCTATGCCATTTACGCTTTATTAGCTCCTGCTTCATCAGCTCAAGAACTTCGTTCTCAATATCTAGCAGGAGGTATGGGCTATGGTCATGCCAAACAAAAGCTTTTTGAACTAATTTTAGAGCGTTTCTCTAGGGAACGAGAGCAGTATGATTACTTTCATCAGCATCCTGAAGAGGTTTATATTGCACTTGCCAAGGGAGCTGAAAAGGCTCGAAAGGTGGCCAGTGCAGTACTGCTAAGAGTACGTGACCGAATCGGGTATTAAATCAACTCGTAATATTTAGCTGGAAGAGCACGCACCACTCCTTTCATTTCAAGTTGGAGCAATATAGCAGCGGTGTTGCTTATTTTTTGTTTTGTTTGTAAAGCCAATTCATCCAAATGGAGTTTCGATCGGTCTTGTAGCTCCTTTATTATGCTTTTTTCAACTTGGTTCAATTCTACAAAAATTGCCTTTTGTATCGCTTTAGCTTGAGTTTGTTTTTTCCAACCCAATGCATCCAAAAATTGCATTGGATCCAAAAGTAGTTGTGCTTTTTGTTGTACAATCAATTGATGACACCCTTGACTTTTAAAATCCGAAAATCACCCTGGTGTAGCAAACAGTTCTCTTCCGTATTGATGCGCTAAATTTGCTGTATTCATGCTTCCGCCTTTAATACCAGATTCTATTACTATTGTAGCGTGTGCCATCCCT
>Ga0181584_10000251_pt1 | contig 36439 bp, 35 predicted proteins | sample 071ome_30_FD_132462 | JGI IMG/M metagenome (GOLD analysis project Ga0181584, IMG submission 132462) | Coastal salt marsh microbial communities from the Groves Creek Marsh, Skidaway Island, Georgia - 071406AT metaG (megahit assembly) | ecosystem: Environmental > Aquatic > Marine > Intertidal... | reverse complement strand
TTGCTCCTGGTACCCTTTTTTGAGTGGAATCTTATCATGAAATTCCAGTGGGCCTGCTTCAAGGGTTTCCATCTTTTGAATCGGAAAATACAATACTACCGCCTTTTTGACCCATTCATGCACCTGCCAACCGTTTTCGGATGGACTAGCCACACGCAGATTGCCCTTGTCAAGCATTTCGATGACCTGACGGATCGCATTTTGTGTTTCGGGTTGTTCTAATAAGCTGCGGTCTTCCCAGGCCGCTTCAATAAGGCGTTGCATATGATTTTTTTTCAAAAATAACCATTTCGTTCTTTGTGCTCGCCTTTTATCGCCTCACAAAAAAAGATATCTTTGTGTCATATGAAACAGGGAATTATAATGGCTTTTGATTATGGTGCAAAACGTACAGGTATTGCTACGACCGATCCTACACAAACCATTGCTAGTCCTTTGGAAACCGTCGCTACTGAAAAGCTTTTTTCTTTTTTAGAAAATTATTGCCAAACCCATGAGGTAGCCGTTTTTGTGGTGGGTGATCCCAAGCAAAAAGATGGCACCCCTTCTCCTGTGGCAGCGGCCATAACTGTTTTTGTCAACTCCCTCAAAAAGCAATTTCCCGACGCGGACATTTATCAGCAAGATGAACGATTTACATCCAAAATGGCGTTTCAGTCACTGATAGAAGGGGGTGTTAAAAAAAAGAAAAGAGGTGAAAAGCAATTGCTGGACAAAATAAGTGCGTCTATTATTTTACAATCATTTTTAGAATCTAAAATCAAAATACCAGTATGATAATGCCTATTGTTGCCTACGGGGCGGCTGTATTGAAGAAAAAAGCAAAAGACCTTGATCTCAACGATCCAAAGCTGCCTGAACTCATTGCCAATATGTGGGAAACCATGTATGCCTCTCACGGAGTAGGGTTGGCCGCACCACAAGTTGGGTTGCCCTATCGGTTGTTTGTAGTTGATGCCAGCCCCTTTGCCGATGATGAGTCATTGGATGCTGCAGAAGCAAATGCTTTAAAGGATTTTAAAGAAGTTTTTATCAACCCCATAATGGTATCGGAGTCGGGCGATTTTTGGGTTTTTAATGAAGGCTGTTTGAGCATACCTGACATTCGTGAAGATGTTCGGAGAAAAGAAACAATAACAATCCGATATTATAATGAAAATCTAGAAGAACAAACCCGAACTCTAGACGGGCTTGCGGCTCGAGTAGTCCAACACGAGTACGATCATATCGAAGGAATTTTGTTTACCGATCATCTTACAGCATTTAAAAAAAGACTCTTAAAAGGGCGTTTGCAAAACATTGCCAAAGGCAATATTGACGTAGATTACAGGATGCGTTTTCCTAACGAATTAAAATAAAAACAATGAAATACGAAGAAATTATAGCGATTACAGGTCGCCCTGGATTGTATCACATTCTTTCCAATACCCGAACTGGGGTCGTGGCATTAAGTCTGGCCGATGGCAAAAGAGTGACGACCAAACCTACAGAGCAAGTAAGTGTTTTGGGAGACATCCAAATCTATACCTATAGCGGAGAAAAGCCCCTAATGGATATTTTTGCGCAAATCGCAAAAATAGAGAAAGACGGAAATGCACCCCTCAGCCCAAAAGCTTCTAAAGAAGAACTACATCAATATTTTAGTGAAATACTTCCCGACTATGACGTGGAGCGGGTATATCCCAACCACATCAAAAAAGTGGTACAATGGTATCAATTGCTAAAAACACATAATTTGTTGCCAGTCACGAAAACCAAAAAACAGACCAAAGACCAATGAATTCACGCGCCGACCAACTCAAAGCATTAGATCGCTTATTGACCATAATGGACGAGTTGCGAGAACAATGTCCATGGGATCGCAAACAGACCTTTCAATCGTTGCGACATCTCACGATTGAAGAGCTGTATGAGTTGGCAGATGCCCTTTTGGAAGAGGATCTGGAAGAAATCAAAAAAGAACTCGGAGATCTACTGCTTCACATTTTTTTCTATTCCAAAATTGGTAGCGAAAAAAAAGCATTTGACATTGCCGATGTAGCCAACCAAATGGCAGAAAAACTGATCTATCGGCATCCACATATTTATGGAGATGTGCAAGCAGATGATGCAGAGGCCGTCAAAAAAAATTGGGAAGCGCTCAAGCTCAAAGAAGGAAAAACAAGTGTTTTTGAAGGGGTTCCCAAAGGATTACCCGCTGTGGTAAAGGCACTGCGGCTTCAAGAAAAAGCGGCTGGTGTGGGTTTTGATTGGCGCGAGGCTGCCCCAGTTTGGGAAAAAATTAAAGAGGAGTTGTCCGAATTTGAGACTGAATACCAAGCGATGCAATTGCAAGCTATGGAAAATGAGTTTGGTGATTTGCTTTTTTCTATGGTCAATTTTGCCCGACTGACCGGTATAGACCCAGAATCTGCTTTGGAACGTACTAACAAAAAGTTTATCAGCCGCTTTAAACACATGGAAAAGCTTGCTCAAAAACAGGGTCATAAAGTTTCAGATCTAGACCTGCCTACCTTAGAGTCCTTTTGGCAAAAGGCCAAAACAATAGTAGATTCTTAATCTGCTTCACCTTCGGCTACATCATCGGCAGCTGTCTGTGCTTCCTCTTCTGCTTGGCGAGCTGCCTTTACTTTTTTGTTTTGGAACTGTTTGATTTGCTGCATTTCGAGTTGAATTTTTTCGAGCTGCTCTTGCAGTTTTGATAACTTATTGGTAAGCTCTTTTACCATTGGGTTTTCACTGCTTGAGTTGCTAAAAAACTCCAGATTATTTTCCAATTGTTTTACCTCGTTAAACAGGGTGTCATGCTCTTTTTTGAGTTTTGTACGGCTGTTGTTTAGTGCACTACTATGGTTGTCCATACAACGCAAAAGGTGGGTGAGCCCCAATTGTGCCTTAGCCGACGGATCCAACTGTGTTTTTTCGATTTTAGAAGTCCCCAATTCTAACAACTCTTCATCGGTTTTTAACGCGATGGAGTTTGATAGGTCCCCGAGATTGACCCACTCGGTCCATTGATTATCCAAAAAGGCATTGATCTGATCGACATCATCAGGTAGTGTTTCTTTTTTGAATTTGTTCATGAAGGTTTGACGTTTTTTAATCAGCGTTTCGTCTTCGGGTGTCATCTTTTGGTAGCCCGATTTTAAACGATCAAAAAACAAATTACAACAGTTCAAAAATTCATTTCGCAAGGGCAAGAATTTTTTGGGTAAATGACCGACTTTGCGCCATTCTTTTTGGAGGATTTTTACGCGATTTACTTTGCTTTGCCAGTTTTCATCTTCCAAAATACTGGCGATTTCGGCATGCAGTTCTTTGGCCTTGTTGAGGTTGTCTCTCTGGGCGTTTTTTTGAGCTTTATAAAACTCATTTTTGTTCTGATTTATCGCCCGGCTAATTTCCCTAAAACGACTCCACATTTGCTTGCTCTTGGCTTTTGGGACGTAGCCAATATTTTGAAATTCAGTACGTAGGCTGTTGAATTTTTTGAGTGCCGTTTGCCATTTGCCATGGGATTCTGGGGCAGGAGTGATCAGTTGCTCCATCTGAGCGAGCAGGTTCACTTTTTTGTTTTGATTTTCTTTTTGGATCTCCTCAAAGTTTTTTTGATATTCTTGCTTGCGGTCATGAATTTTTTTTGAGGCTTCTTGAAAACGGTTCCACAAAGCTTCACGGTGCTCTTTTGCTACGGGGCCCAAATCATTTTTCCACATGCGATGTAGTGTGTTGAGATCGCGTGTAGCTTTCATGATATCTGCATGGTCACATAGGGCTTCTGCTTTTTCGATAATTTTCAACTTTTCTTCATAATTGTGTTGAAAATCGAGTGCTCTTAATTCGCGATTGAGGTGTAAAAAATCATAGAATCGCTCTACATGGTGTTTGAAGTTTTGCCACAGCGTATTGTTTACCGCCCGTGGTGCAGGTCCGGTAGAATACCAACTCTCTTGGAGGCTTTTGAAGGTTTTATATATGGTATTGATGTTTTCGTCTTTACCAATGAGTAGTTTGATCTCATTGATGATTTCTTCTTTTCGCTCTTGATTGGCTTTTTGTTGGTTTTCTCTGTTTTTATAATGGGTGTGTTTTTTCTTTTTAAAATCTTGATAAAGCGCTTCAAATTGGGTTTTGAAAAGGGGACGATACGAAAAATCAATTTCATTACCACCCTCCTCTAAGAATTGCGCCTTTTGTGCTTCAAATTCTTTCGAAAAAAGACTTTGAAAGTGCTGGATTAACAGATCGATGTTCTCGCGATTGTGTAACCAGCCTTCGCCGGACAATTGTGATTCAAGCTTTGCTACAAGCGCCTCTAAATCAAGCGATTCGACATCTAGTGTTTCATTGCTTTTGGTATTGTCTTCTTCCTTTTGAGTCGTGTCTTCTTGGACACTTTCGGGTGCACCAGCAGGATTCGTGTTTTGAAGTTCCTCTGGATCGTTGATATGATTTTCCATATTGTCTTGATTTTGCCTCAAACGGGCAACTAAAAATTAGTTTGAATGTACAAAAAAAATGATTTCTATACTTCTTGCCAAAGTTCCCAAGCCTTTTCGGCTTGATATTCCAACATTTTTAGTCCATTACTAATTTGAGCTCCTTGGTTTTTTCCTTTTTGAAGAAAAAGCGTTTCTGAAGGATTGTAGATCAAGTCAAAGAGACCATGTCGGGCGGTCAAAAAGTGATAGGGTATATCGGGGCAGTCGGTGATATTGGGGTAGGTGCCGAGTGGGGTGCAGTTGATGATTAGTAGGTGTTCATCTAGCGTTTGTGCATCGAGTTGGTGGTAGGCGATTTGCTGATTGCTTGGATTTCTAGAAACTGTAGTATGCAGAATTCCTTTTTGATCCATTACATATTTTATGGCTTTTGCGGCGCCACCCGTTCCCAAGATTAGTGCTTTTTTAGGCTCAAAATCAAAAGCTTCGGATAACGCACGTTCAAATCCATAACAATCGGTATTGTGTCCTATTGCTCGATGCGATTGGTCAAATACTACTGTATTGACAGCACCGATGGCACGTGCTTCTGGAGATAGATCTGATAAAAAAGGAATTATGGTTTCTTTGTAAGGTATCGTTACGTTGCAGCCTACAATTGCGGTATTGCTAAGGAGCTCTGGAATCAAATCGGCCTGCGATAAATCAAAATTTTCATAGTGGTATCCAACGATGTTTTCTCGTTCAAATTTTTCTGAAAAATATTTCCTAGAGAAGGAGTAGGCAATGTTTTTGCCGATTAGCCCCAGGCGTTTATCCATGTTTTCTTTTGTTGCCATAAAGCTCTAAAATAGTTACTATTCCGATACCTACCATAACATATAAAAAGGTCATCCATGTGGTGTGATCCGAAAAATCTGGGATATAGAGTTCGTACTTTTCTATTTTTAATTTTCCTAACTTATTGTACACCAGTTCACCCATTGGGCTTCTTGAAAATATTTTTTCTTTAAAAGGCCAAACACTCCCCAAAGCACCCGCTATAAAACCCAATATACCTGCAATGGTATGATCGTGAAATTTCCGCAGTACATAGGCCAAAATATTGGAAAAAAGAATGAGACCAACGACAGAGCCCAAACTAAAAATGACAATAATGGCCAATAATTGAAGGCGCGCTGGATCTTTCAAAAAACTAAAATCACCTGAAATTAGATCAGCTAAAACAAAATAGAGATTATTGACAGCATCGACCAATAACAATGTGTAGTTTCCTAACAAAAGCAATAAATAGGACCCCGATAAACCAGGAAGTGCCATTCCGCTAACGCTAATAATGCCGCAAAAGAAGACAAACCACAGGTTGCTGTTTTGTGGAATGGGATCCGAAAAACTTAATAAAACGCCGAGTATCAACCCGATTGCAGCACTTAGCCGAACCTCTGAGCGCCAGTTTTTAATTTGAAAAAAAATAAAATAAATCGAAGCCAAAATCATTCCAAAGAAGCCGCCCCACACATAGCGTTCGGCAAGCTGTATCAGATAATCTAGGAGTAGTGAAATGCTGAAATAGCTGATAATAATCCCACTAAAAAGCCAGGTCAGAAAAACACCATTGATGTAGGTGTAAAAACTTCTAAAGCGACCAGCAAACAACAATTTAAGGGCTTTGAAGTTGCATTTTTGAAGCGAGTAAATAAGCTCTTCATAAAAGCCTGCTACCAAGGCAACGATGCCGCCAGAGACACCAGGAACTTTATTGGCAGCTCCCATTACGATCCCTTTGATTAGTAATAAAAATCGATCTGTACGGGTTCTAATGGTGTTCATGGGTAGATTTGTTTTGGCGTATTTTTTCCAATACAACAAGCATACCAACCCCTAAAATAAAACATATTATTGCAATGATAAGTTGGGGGTTGCCGTCAAAATTTTGAGGCCATACTGCATGGGTCTGTGTTTTGGATGTCGTGCCAAGTTCGAAAACTGTTGCTATCTGCCATGGCCAGATTTTATGACTGGCTCCCAACATTAGCCCTAGAAGTGCAGCCATTGTATGGTTTTTGTAGCGGCTAAGAAGCCATTTCAAAAATCTTGAAAAAAGCAATAGACCTGCAATGATACCAAGGGCAAGAAGTGCCAATCGACTGCCATAAAGTAACAAGAGTTTTTGATCAAAATTGGAGACTAAGGATACAAAGCCTCTTAGGGATTCTAACACAAGAGGATACACCCCCAACACCAAAAGAAGATAGGATCCCGAAAGGCCAGGTAATAGCATGGCACTAATGGCAATAAAACCACAAAAAAACAAATAGGTGTCAGAAACCTGATTGGTCGTTGGCGCAAGCTGCGTAAGTACAAATGCACCTACTGCACCGAGAACTAGTGTTAGCAAATGCGAAATTTCCCATCGGCTGATACTGTTTTTTAAAAAGAAAAAACTACTAATCAATATCCCGAAAAAGAAGGCAAATAACCCCACCTGTTGGTTTTGGTACAGCCAGCTAATTAAATAAGAAAAACTGAATACACTAAAGAGAATGCCTCCAAATACTGCCGATAGAAAAGATCCATTGATCGCGCTCCAAAACGTCTTAAACCCTTCTTTATATAGGGTTTTGAGTGCAGCAGGGCGTAGCTTGCTTATGCTATCAATTAGTTCTTCATAAATTTCGGTGATAAAAGCAATGGTCCCTCCTGATACCCCGGGTACCAAATCAGCGATACCCATCATCATACCTTTAATAAAGACCCAAAATAGTCGATTCATAATACGTTAGTCACACTACAAAAAGTAAAGGTAGGGATTCTGTTGTAGGGACTAAAATTTATGAGGACAACTGTTGGCCTAATTCGGGGAAAAACTCGTGCAATGCCTTAGGCATTTTAATTCCTCGACATGATTTGATGAAAAATTCACTCTCGGTGGTTTTTCCTAATTTTAGATAGCAACCGGTCATCCTGAGGTCCAAAGCAATTTTATCGGGGTAGTATTCTTTGGCTTGATAGCAGACTGTCAGGGCCTTATTCCAATCATTTAAGCGTAACAATGCGTCAATCCAACCAATCCAAACTTTCCATTCATAATTGCCAAGATTGACGGCAATTTCGTAAGCATAATCGGCATCTTCATAAAGCTTCAATGCAACGTTGATATGCGCACAGCGTTTCCAAAGATTGATACTGTCCTCATTGCTGTGGATTCCTTGTTTGGCAAAATACTTGGCTTTTTCAAAATCCTTTTTACCAGCATAATAATCGACTAAGGCCATCCAACCTTTTTCGTATCCTGGCTCGATGTTAACCGCTTTTTTGAAAAACTGAACGGCCAAACGGTGGTTGCCCAATCGCAGATGACAAGAACCAATTTTGTAATAAGAAAACCCGCTGGCTTCAGAAAGTTGCAAAGTAAGTTCGTATAAAGAGATGGCCTCGTTGAGGCGGCCATTAGCTTCTAGCAGTTTTGCTTTTTCGATGTAGGCTCCGCTAAAAGTATCATCGCTGATGATGGCAAAATCATAGGCGGAGAGTGCTTCTTTGATTTTGTTTTGTTGGGTATAGATTTTACCCAACTGGTGCCAGGCTATTTCGCTGTATGGGTTGCTGTTCAACACATTGTTTAGCACCGCTACAGCACCTTCAAGATCTTCTAATTGCTCTAAGCAATAGAGCATATTGTATAGCGCTTGATAGTCTTCAGGGTTGTCTTCGAGGCATTTTGAAAAATATTGTGTGGCTTTATGATAGTCTTCTAAGACCAAATATTCCATGCCAAGCATAGACCAGATTTCTATGGGATCGTCTGTAAAATCCAATATTTCGTTGAGTAAAGCAATGGCCTCATCATGTCTTTTAGATCGGGAGTAGAGGTTTGCTTTTTGTAAGAAAATCTCTTCATGATTTGGCGCCATTTTAGCGATATAATCCAATAAGACTTCGGCTGCTTCGAGTTCATCATCATAGATCATCATTTCACTTTTGATCAACAACAATTCTACATTGTCAGGGTGTTGTTCTAGTCCCAATTTTAGGGCTCTTTTGGCTTTTTTTAATTGCCCATAATCGATGTAATAGTGGGCGATTTCTTCAAATTCTTGGGCGTCAAAAAAGAGGACTCGATTGGTTTCGAGCATTTGCTCGAATTTGTGAATGGATGTTTCGGTGTGGTCTGAAGAACCGTTGAACATAGGAGCGTTTGTTATTCTAAAATAGACAACACTGATGGCTATTTGATTGCAAACGGGTTTTTATTGTTAACAAAATAATTAACACACCTTGTTAGACAGCCTAAAGTTGGTTGAGTATTTTACGGATGATTTGGCAACCTTCGTAGAGTTCTTCTTTGGTGATGGTGAGTGGTGGTGAAATGCGTACCGCCCTTTTTTCCCAAAGCAACCAAAAAAGAATCAGCCCTTCATCTAAAGCATTCAAAACCAATTGATTGACAATTTCTGGATGGTCTAATATTGGGGCAAGCATCAGTCCACATCCGTTAATTTGTTTGATTTTTGGGTGCTTTAACTCGTTCCGTATCAAGGCTTCTTTTTCGGCTATTTGTTTCATTAAGTCCGAAGCGGTGATTTCTTCAAGTGTTGCTAATGCTGCGGCAGCAATCAGGGGATGCCCCCCAAAGGTAGTTATGTGACCTAGTGCTGGATCTACTGCCAATTGATCCATTAGTTGATCTGAAGCAGTAAATGCTCCAATGGGAATTCCGCCGCCCATGCCTTTTCCCATCACAACGATGTCAGGGATAACGCCAAATTGCTCAAAACCAAAAAGGGTTCCTGTACGTCCAAAGCCCGGTTGTATTTCGTCCAGAATCAGCAATGCCCCAACAGTTTCGCATCGGGCTTTTACTTTTTGGAGGTAGTCGTTTTTGGGCACAATAAATCCGGCACCTCCTTGTATCGTCTCTAAAATCACTGCAGCTGTTTTGGTCGTAATCTGTTCTAGGTCTAGGGGGTTATTGTATTCGACAAATTTAATATTGGGAAGCAGCGGTCTGTATGCGTTTTTTATAGGTTCATAGCCGGTGACACTCAAAGCCCCTTGGGTGGATCCGTGGTACGAATTTTTTGCAGCAACAATTTCTGACCGATTGGTGGCGCGTTTTGCCAATTTTAGGGCCCCTTCTATGGCTTCAGTTCCCGAATTGGTGAGGTATATTTTTTGGTGATTGTCGGGCATCATTCCCAACAGTTTTTTGGCCAATTCGGTTACGGGTTTTTGTGCAAACTCGCCATAAACCATCACATGAAGATACGCTTCTGATTGTTGTTGAATAGCACGAACCACACGAGGATTGCAATGCCCTACACTACAGGCCGAAACCCCAGCGACAAAATCCAAATATTTTTTTCCATCGGTATCCCAAAGATAGCTCCCAGATGCTTTTTGGATTGCCAATCCCATGGGGTGGGGTGTTGTTTTGGCTAGATAGCGGTCAAAATCATTTTGGAGCATCGTCGGTATCTAAATTAAAATTTTCAGGGGTTGCTATTCCTCGAATTTTGGGCAATTGAAGTTTTAAATCTTCTGGGCTAAACAGGTCCTTTTTGGTCCTTGGGCGTTCGTTGTCTCGCCAAATAAACCCCTTGAGGGTTTGATCATTTTCATTGATTTGATCTTCAGGAAAAACATTGCCCGCTGGGCTAACAAAAAAACGGATGTCTGCAATTTCGTTATCCAGCATATCCATCTCCAGTGCACTACAAATGGTCTTGTTGATTCCTATCAATGCTTGATCTTCATCCGAATAGAGGTAGTAGACCACTTGAGTATTTTTGACGACGTTAATTTTTGATAGTGCGCCATCGGTAAAAATACCATCCAATATGCCGCCTTTGATTTGATTGTAGCCCTTTTTACCGATGGTGTCTTTTTCGATTACAAAAGCATCGCCAATGATTTTTAGTGAATCCAAAGCTTTGGTTTCCAAGTCCGAGATGAGGTAGATTTGATCTCCAGTCATTTGGCTGGCCCCAAACCAGAGTATGGGATTTCTTAGATTTTTATCTTTTTCTGTAAAAATCTGTTGTTCTTTTTTGGTCAACGGTTTTTTTAGGAGTTTGATCCGTCCTGTTGTTTCATTGAAGTGCAAGGAGTCGGAGCGCCCTCGTATATCCGATTTGAGTATTCTTACATCATAAAAACCCCTTAAAATTCGTGCAGTGTCAGGGCCTGTGGCAATCAGTGTGTCTGCGTGTATAAAGAGCGAATCGTTTTCGATTATGTTGGTTGCAATGGCACGACGGGTGATAATGGCAGAATCTTTGGCTTTAAAAATTTCACCATAATGTCCTTCAATCAACGATTGATTGAGGGTGTCTAAAATACTTACCCGGTTTGTTCCTGAGGCATACTCTCGTTCGTTTTCGAAAAAAAGGCTGTCCGCTTTGATGATTTTTCCATCGTAGTAGATGGTTGCGTTTTTCTCAAAATTGCCGCGTTGTACTTTGGTGTCGTAAAAACCCCGCTCGCTTTTGATGGTATAATCTTTTCCGACGATGGTTGATGGACCATAAAAATAAGCAAGATCGGATTCTGTAAAATAGTCAAGCTGGGTGGCATCGACTTTATAATCGGGATTTTTTATTTTGACGTCATTGATAAAGCGGTATTTTTTTTCGTTCATAAAATAAATACCACGGCGACTTGTCAGGGTGCTTTCTTCGTCTATGATGGTGCCAGGGGTGTTATAAAAGGCACGATTATCGATGCGATCGAGGTAGAGTGTATCCGTTCGCAGTTTCATGTCAGGGCGACTCAATACGACTTGCCCCCAGGCTTTGGCCTTTTTGGTTTGCCCGTCATATTCCATGTACTTGCAGGTCATCCGGATGCTGTCTCCTTGGGTAAATACTACAGCGCCTTGAGCGGTAAAAAAATTTCTTTTGGCATAAAAAAAGGATTGATCGGATTCGACCAAAGCGCCTTCATGAAAAAGTTTTACACGTCGGGTTTTGTCACGCAACAATATATTGGCTCCTGGGAAATTGACTTCATCTTGTGTCGAACTTCCCGCTTGGCGGATTTCGACAATTTTAGAATCTTGACTCCAAAGCGAGTAGGGCCCTATAGATATAAGTAAGAACATCAGCGGCTTTAGAATCTTCATAGCTGTTGGGTTTATCCCCTAAAAATCGTTTGCTTTCTGTCGGGTCCAACCGAAACGATTTTGATGGGCGTGCCGAGTTCTTTTTCTAAGAAATCAATATACTGTTTAAAGCTTTTTGGGAATGCTTTTTCATCGGTGATGGACATCAGGTCTTCTTCCCAGCCAGGCAGTTCTGTATATATTGGTTCTATTGAGGGATCGGTTAGATCATAAGGAAGATAATCTTGTGTGCCGGAGGCTGTTTTATACGCCGTGCAAACTTTGATGGTCTTAAATCCTGAAAGAACATCTCCTTTCATCATCATCAGTTGGGTTGCACCATTGACGGCGATGGCATATTTGAGGGCAACCAGATCGATCCATCCACATCTTCTTGGTCTGCCGGTTGTTGCACCAAACTCATTACCTACTTTGGCCATTTTTGCCCCATCGGCATCAAATAACTCTGTTGGAAAAGGACCGCTTCCTACACGGGTAGCATAGGCCTTAAAAATCCCAAAAACTTCTTTTACTTGGTTGGGAGCAATCCCCAAACCTGTACATGCGCCTGCTGCTGTTGTTGTCGAGGAGGTCACAAAAGGGTAGGTGCCAAAGTCGATGTCTAGGAGTGATCCTTGTGCGCCTTCGGCAAGAATTTTTTTACCTTCTTTTTGTGCGCTATGCATATACTGCTCGCTATCGATGATTTGAAAGGTTTTGAGCAATGCCACACCTTCCAGAAAATCTTTTTCGAGCTGTGCCAGAGACATTTCGGTACCTTCGGGGTAGCTTTTCAAAAGGTTGAGGTGCTTGGATTTGAGGTTTTGGTATTTTTCTTCCCAGTTGGGTGCCAGAATGTCTCCAACTCGGATGCCATTGCGGCCTGTTTTGTCCATATATGTTGGTCCGATTCCTTTGAGGGTAGAACCGATCTTTGCCTTTCCTTTGGCGGCTTCCGAAGCTGCGTCTAGCATGCGGTGGGTAGGTAGAATTAGATGCGCCTTTTTGGAAACCAGGAGTTTGTTTTTGATGTCGATGTTGAAGGGCGTTAATCCCTCGATTTCTTTTTTAAAAATCGCTGGGTCTATCACCACACCATTACCAATTAGATTGATGGCGGTAGGATGAAAGATCCCCGAGGGGATGGTGTGTAATACATGTTTGATGCCTTCAAATTCTAGGGTATGTCCTGCATTAGGCCCCCCTTGAAATCGCGCAATGATGTCGTACGAAGCAGTGAGTACATCAACGATTTTACCTTTTCCTTCGTCGCCCCATTGCAGGCCTAATAATAAATCTACCGCCATGTTTTTTATGTAGTTGGATTGTTTTTTTTGGTGCCGTAAAAATATAAAGAATGGTTGTGAATCTTTACATCAAAAATCTCTTCAATGGTTTTTTTTATCGATTCAATTCGTGGATCGCAAAATTCTTGAACATCTCCCGTATCTGTATAAATGATATGGTCGTGTTGCCGGTCAAAATAGGATTTTTCGTAGTGTGCTTGTAAGGATCCAAATTGATGTTTGCGCACCAAGCCACAATCTAGGAGCAATTCTATGGTGTTGTACAACGTGGCACGGCTGACGCGGTATTTTTTATTTTTCATTTTGATATACAGTGATTCGATATCAAAATGTTCTTTGGCGTCATAGATTTCAAACAAAATGGCAAATCGTTCTGGTGTTTTCCGATGCCCGTGCTGGTTCAAGAAGTTGATAAAAACTTCTTTTACAATTTCTTGATTGCTTTTTTTTGGTTCCATGCTTCAAAGATAGGTCATAATGATTAACGACGGGTGACCTTTTCGATTCCTTGTAATTTTTCGAGATGGGCGACCAGTTTGTTTAAAATGGTCAGGTTCTTGACACTTACATTGATTTTGCCCTTAAATACACCGCCTTCGGCTTCAAAGCTGATAGATAACATATTGACATTCATTGTATTGGATATCAACTGTGTGACATCATTGACCAATCCGAGGTTGTCTATACCAGAAAGATACAATTGCGCAGAAAACTCATCTGCAGAAGAATCTACCCATTTTGCTTCGATAATTCGATAGGCATAATTGGCGTTGAGACTGATGGCATTGGGACAGTCCATTTTATGCACTTTGATTCCTTCGTTTACTGTGATAAACCCAAATACATCATCTCCCGCTATGGGGTTGCAACACGATGCCAATGTATAGGATAGGGTCTCACGCTCTTTTCCAAAAAGCAATTTGTCATAGTTGGGTGTAAAGGAAGGGAGGGTTTCTTTTTTGGAACTGTCTGAAAAGCTGCGAAGTCTTTTTTTGAAAAAATTTAGGAATGAACTGCTGTAGTCGTTGGCAAAAGCTTTGAGTTTTTGATTGTCTATGGTGCCTAAGCCTACTCGATAATAGAGGTCTTGACTCGTGTTGAGTTTAAAATAGCGCAGTATATAGCCCTCTGTTTTTTGATCCATAGAAATTTTGAGCTGTTTGAGTTTTCTTCTCAATATTTCTTTGCCATCGAGAGCAATTCGTTTTTTTTCCTCATTGAGGGAGGATTTTATTTTGGATTTGGCGCGTGAGGTTTTGACAAAGTCTACCCAGTTTGCGGTTGGTTTTGCATTTTCGGAGGTGATGATTTCTACTTGATCACCACTTTTTAGCACACGGCTGAGTGGGACCAGTTTGCTGTTTACTCGTGCTCCCCTGGTTTTCATTCCGACTTCGGTATGGACATGAAATGCAAAATCCAATGCGGTTGCACCTTTGGGGAGTGATTTTAAGTCTCCGTTGGGTGTAAAAACAAAAATTTCTTCGGCATAAAGATTTAATTTAAAATCCCGTACAAAATCTACGGCATTACCGGTATTGTTTTCCAAAACTTCGCGCAGGCGGTCAAGCCAAGATTCGATGCCTTCTACTTTTTGGTCTGCTTGTTTGTATTTGTAGTGTGCTGCATAGCCTTTTTCGGCGATTTCGTGCATGCGTTCAGAACGTATTTGCACTTCTACCCATCGTTTTTCGGGGCCCATCACAGTAACATGCAGGGCTTCATAACCGGTCGATTTTGGCGAAGTGATCCAATCTCTTAATCGCGTGGGGTTGGGTACAAAATGATCGGTGATGATGGAGTAGATTTTCCAAGCAAAAAACTTTTCTTTTCTGCGTTGTGCTTTGTAGATCACCCGTATGGCAAACTTATCGTATACCAAGTCAAAGGGGATGTTCTGTTTGAGCATTTTTTGATGTATCGAAAAGATGGACTTGCTACGCCCCTGAATTTGATATTTTATCAATTCTTTATTCAACGCTTTTTCGACCATATTAGAAAACTGGGTGATGTATTTGCGTTGTTCTTCTTCGGTTTCTTCGAGTTTGTTTTTTAGTGCGTTATAGCGCAGCGGTTCGGTGTACTTGAATCCGAGATCTTCGAGTTCGGATTTTATGTTGTACAAGCCAATTCTGTGTGCGAGTGGTGCGTAGATAAAAAGTGTTTCAGAAGCGGTTTTGACTTGTTTGTATTCGGGGATACCGTCTAGGGTTTTCATGTTATGGAGGCGGTCCGCAATTTTGATAATGATTACCCGTATGTCATCGTGCAGGGTGAGGAGCATTTTTCTGAAATTCTCTGCCTGCATCGATATGTCTTTGTCTTTTTTTAGGTGCGAAATTTTGGTAAGCCCCTGTACGATTTTGGCAACTTTGGGATTGGTAAGACGCTCGATGTCCTCAAGCGTATAGTTTGTGTCCTCGACAACATCGTGCAAAAGGGCTGCTGCAATAGAGGTAGCATCAAGACCAATTTGTTCGGCTACGATTTTGGCGACATTGATGGGATGAAATATATAGGCCTCACCAGAATTTCGGCGTTGTTCTTTGTGCGCGTCTACGGCGGTATCAAAGGCGGTACGGATCAGTTTTTTGTCACTTTGGGTAAGGGATTGATAACTGATGCGTAGCAGTTCTTTGTACTGCTTGGCAATTTCTTTGTTTTCTGTTTGTTCGTCAACCATCATGCGATGTCTAAAATTAATTAAACATTTGCTCTCTACAAACTCCTTTATTGCTTTTGTTGGTGTAGTGCATGGTACATCAAAATACCGGCAGCGACAGAGACATTGAGGGAGTCGATGGGTTCGTGCATGGGTAGAATAATTTTTTGTTGGGCTTGATTGACCAAAAATTCAGAAAGTCCGTCGGATTCACTTCCAACAGCAATAACTCCGGGAGTGGTGTAGTCTATTTGATGGTAGGGGAGCGCATCATCATGCAGTGTTGCCGCCCAGATGGGGCAGTTTTTTTGGTTGAGGTATTCGCAAATTTCATGACTTGAAGCATGGGCTATAGGAAGAGAAAAGACACCGCCTAGGCTATTTCGAATACAATTGGGGCTGTACAAATCTGTTTTTGAATCGACCAAAAACACGCCAGAAATTCCTGCTCCTGCTGCGGTTCTAAGCATGGCCCCCAAATTGCCGGGTTTTTCTACACGCTCTATGAGTAAGTATATCCCCGCTGCGGACCATTGAAAATCCTTGAGCTCATGGCTTTTGGAGTGAACAATTGCCATAATTTTTTCGCTACCCGATCTCAGACTGATTTTTTCAAACAGCTTGCTTTTCAAAAAGCATTTTTGGACCGTGTTGTTCGTCAGAATTGGTGCTAAGGGCTGTTCGATCCATTCTTCATGGATTATAAGCTGCTCAATCGTATAGCCTTTTACAGCAGCACGGGTCAATTCTCTCCATCCTTCTACGATAAAAAGGCCTTCTTTTTTTCTGCTTCTAGACTTTTGTTGAAGGCGAAGTACTTTTTTTATGAGCCCGTTTTGTTCGCTGGTAATTAGTTCCAATTTGTTTGAATAAAAAAACCCATGCAATGCATGGGTTGTTAGATTTATTTTTGCCCGTTGTATTTATCAGAATAGCGTTTCCAAAGTTTGGTTTGGTGGGTTTCTAGGCTGAGTCTACGTCCTTGGATAAAGGCGTGTTTTACGATGTTGGTTCGCATATCTAAGGCATCTCCTTCCGATACAAACAAAGTCGCATCTTTGCCAACCTCTAGGGTTCCCATCCGATCGGCAACACCAAGGATTTTGGCGGCAGCGCCCGTAATCATTTCTACTGCCTTCTCGCGTGGTACGCCGTAAGCGGCAAAACTACCCGCATAAAAAGGTAGATTTCGGGTGTACATCCGTTCCATTCTTCCACTAACATCTATACTTAATACCAATCCAGCTTCTATAAGTGTATTTGCGGTTCTAAAGGTTCCTTTTGGATCTTCGTCTTCACTCTGTGGAAGTCGATGTGGTCGAGAAATGATAATAGCAATGTTGTTGTCTTTTAAAAACTCGACTACTTCAACACTCTCATGGCCTCCTACAAGCACAATTTTGGACAACCCATAGTCTTTTAAAAATCGAATTCCGTCCTTGATTTGAATTTGATCATCTGCATGAAGGTAGACTGTTTTTTGACCCTCAAAAACGGGTTTCATAGCATGAAAAGGAATGTGTTTTGGTTTGTTAGGATCTTGTAAATAGGCTTTTGCTTGATCAAAAAAATCTTTGATATCGGATATTGATTTTTGATAGTTTTTGTTGGTTTTGAGTCCGGGGTCTTCGCCAAGCCACCATCTACCACTGGTATAGGGAGAGGGCCAGTTGAGGTGAAGGCCTTCATCGGCTTTTACGATGGCATCTTCCCAGTTCCAAGCATCAAATTGCATGACTGAGGAGCTTCCAGAAATGCTTCCTCCTCTGGGTACAATTTGCCCAGCTAAAATTCCGTTAGGACGCATGCTTTCAACGATTTTGGAATCGGCATTATAGGCAATAGCACTGCGAATATGGGGCAGCATAGCTCCGATCTCGTCTTCATCGTCTGTTGCGCGAACGGCATCAATTTCTACCAAACCTAAGGTAGCATTGGTTGCTATAAAACCGGGATAGAGGTGCTGGCCTTGAGCGACTACCACATTGTCAAAGGCAGGTTGTGAACCGTCATATTTGCCAACAAAGGTGATTTTGCCATCCGAAAATCCGATGGCGCTATTTTCAATTACTGTTCCGTTTCCGATGTGGGCCGTTGCTCCAACAATCAAAACGCTTTCAGTTTGTTTTGAGGCTGGGGTTTGTTGTGCAGTTCCAAACGTGGTGATTAGGGCAGTTAGTATGATGTATATTTTTTTCATAGCGATATTAATCTAAAGTTTCACAAAAAAACAAACGCTTGCTTGACGTCTGAGGTGTTTGTGTACCTCCGGTCTCTTTGCCAAACTGAATCATTTGCTGGATTATAGTTTCTTTTTCGTTTTCAATAGCTTCTAGTTGTGAGGCGACTTGATCAGCCTCATAATAAAAAGCACCGTCGATCATTGTTTTTTCGGCTACTGCATAGATAGACATGGGATGCTCGCTCCACAACACCAAGTCCGCGTTTTTGCCAACTTTGACACTTCCTACTTGGTCGTCAATATGCAACAATTTGGCAGGATTGAGCGTGACAAATTTCCATGCATCTTCTTCGGAGACGCCACCGTATTTTACTGCTTTTGCAGCCTCTTGATTTAGCCGTCTTGACATTTCGGCATCGTCCGAGTTGAAGGCGACCGTGACTCCTGCATTGTGCATAATTGCACCGTTGTAGGGTATTGCATCTTGAACTTCATATTTGTAGGCCCACCAATCCGAAAAAGTCGAACCACCTACGCCATGTTCTTGCATTTTGTCTGCAACTTTATACCCTTCAAGTATGTGTGTAAAGGTATTGACACGGAAGCCAAATTGATCGGCTACTTTCATCAACATGTTGATTTCACTCTGCACATAAGAGTGGCAAGAGATGAATCTTTTGCCTTCTAGGATTTCCCAAAGGGTTTGCATTTCGATGTCATAACGCGGTTGTTTTTGACGCGCTTTTTGTCGTGGCGTGAGGGCATTGTATTTTTTCCAGGTTTCGCCATATTCTTTGGCTCTTTGAAAATAATCTACAAAAACTTGCTCGACTCCCATTCGAGTTTGAGGAAAACGGTTGAAGCTTGACCAGTTGGATTGTTTGACGTTTTCTCCCAATGCAAATTTAATAAAGGGATCAGCTCCAGAAAATTTGAGGTTTTCGATTCCCTCTCCCCATTTCAATTTAATGATTGCAGAACGCCCACCAATGGGGTTGGCCGAACCGTGTAGTATTTGGATGGTGGTTACTCCTCCCGCTAGGTTTCTATAGATGTTGATGTCATCTGGGTCAATAACATCTTCGATAGACACCTCTGCCGAAGAATTGTGTCCGCCTTCATTGATACTTGAAGCGGCAATATGAGAGTGCTCATCAATAATACCTGATGTGAGGTGTTTGCCTGTTGCATCAATTATTTGCGCATCACCAGCAGCTAAATTTTGACCGATGGCTGCGATTTTTCCTTCGGAGACCAATACATCGGTATTGGATAAAATTCCCGCATCTTCGTTGGTCCATACCGTTGCATTTTTATACAATACACTTTTTGCTTTTGGAAGCGAAGTATGTCCAAAACCTGTGTTGGGATAGGCAATGGGCAGGATGGTTCTTTTTTCAGCGGAGCCTAAGTCTTTTTGTTTTTCTTCTGGAGCATCAGATTCTGAAGTTGTCAAGACCCAATCGATAGTATTGCCTTCACTGTCTTTTCCTTGACCATTGACCAAACCTTTTTTGGTGGCATCGGTGTAGAGGCGGAGGTAGGTTTTGGTGTCTTTGTTTTCGATGAGCAATCGCAAGTTGTTGTTTTCATAGTCTGCAATGCTTTTGACTTTGGTGCTGTCTTTTTTTACGGTTACTTGCGCTTTTGAAGTACTGTTTTTTATGCTCATGCTGTAGACGCTTTCTTGGATGTTGAATGTATAATCCCCATCGATATCTACAAGATTTTCGTCAACGATTACATGTTCTTTTCCTTGTACCCAGTGTGCAGTCATTTTTGATTTTTCTTCAAAAAGAGGGGCATCTGTTACGATAAAGTTGGCATAATACCCGGTTTTTAAAGCACCGATTTTGTTGGCCATTCCGAGCATTTTGGCAGGAGTTGCGGTCAAAGCCTCCAATGCTTTGTTTTCGTTTAGCCCATATTTTACCGCTAATTTGAGGTTGTTCAAAAATTCTTTACTCGATTTGGTACCGGCACTAGTCAATGCAAAAGAAATGTTTGCAGCCGCTATTTGCCCAGGATTTGATGGTGCTTGATTCCAGAGGCGTAACTCGCGTAAGCTAATTTTGTTAAGCAAAAGGGGGTCATTGGTTTCGTATGCCTTTGGAAAGTTGAGTGGCACAATAAGTTTGGCTCCAGTAGCCTTAAGGTCGTTTAGGATTTCGTATTCTTGACCACTTGCTGTTATGGCAAGATTGAGCTTCATTTCAAGACCAATTTTTGCTGCTCTTAGGACGTCAAGTTTGTTATTGGCTTCGAAAAATTTCGGCAAACCATTTTGTTCGATAACGGCTTCCAAAGCAAGATCTTTGGAGGTTGCATTGCCGGCTTTGTACCATGCAGCATCGTGATACAATTGTCTTAGTAGCGCCATTGCTCCCATGACAGAACTGGGATAACTTTGACTAGAACGTATACTTTTTCTAAAAGAAAAATGCTCTGCTACTTTTGCATCAAGCAGGCGACTACTTTCTGGTGCATCATCTTGCAAAGAGACGACGATGCTTGTCCCCCGGTGGATGCCGTCTGCGTTGTGGGCATTGACCACTCCAAATCCCGAATTACGAAGTTCACTCGCTTGTTTTTTGTCGTATTGATAATCTTGTAGACTGTTGTAGTCACTCAATATGTGATCGTTCCAATAATATCCAGATCGACTGGGTTCGTACTGTGCACTTCGACCACCAGAGCGGTTGGCTTTTGGTTTTGCAATTCCAAAACTAGACTGCAGCTCTACAAAAGAAGGATAAAGGTGTTTGCCTTTCATGTCATGTACTGTTGCGTTTTTTGGAATTGTAACATTGGTTCCTACTGCTGTGATGACACCATTTTTTTCGATCAAAGTGGCACCTTCTATTTTTTGACCAGCCACAGTATGTATGGTCGCATTGGTAAAAGCCTGATAGATCGATGAGGTTGTCTTAACGCCTTCGTTGGTTGGGAAGTAGGTTTGACCGAACACCCACGGACTGACGAAAAGAAGTAGTGCTTGTAGTGTATGTTTCATTTGTTTTTTTTTCTAAATGTAAAAGATTTTATTGATTCTCAATTGGTTTTAAAAGTTGATTTTCTGTTTCTTTTATGATGAAGGCGACTACCAAACTATAACTTACAATACCGGCTTCTTGTCCCTGAGATTTTAGGTACTGGTCGTAGAAGTTTTCAAAATAGGGCATAAGCGGATTTTGATGTTTTTTCCAAAAGTCAGCAATGATCTCGAAATCACGTAGAATCCCTGGCCGGATATTTTTTTGAAGTTTTTGTGCCATTTCTTTATCCATTCTATAAAGGGCTCCATAGCAATAACGAAGTGCAAAAGTAGCACCTGCATAGCGGATGTAGAGGTTGGGGTGTGTTGTTGTGTTTTTAAATGCCCAATAATTGGCTTCTTGCTCAGGGGCAAAGCCCTTTTGGTGGGCCATTTCATGCGCAATGGTGGTGATCATACTGAGGGTAGGGAGCAAACAATTGACTTGGGCTTCACCTGTAAATGGGTTGAGATATCCCGCATATCCCATATACGTCAAGGGCAGGCTCCACAGCGAATTTTTGACATAGTTTGGCTGGGTTTCATCAGATTGGAGTAATCCAATGATTCTTTTTTGATCCAAAGGGATTGCTACCGGCAAACTGTCTGCGGTTTCTAACTGTTGATGTAATGCGTTGCTCTGAGCAATCCAATATTCGAGGGTCTTGCTCAGTTCTTCTTTTGAATATTGAAGGGGTACCTCCAGCTTTTGGGCAAGGGGTGTTTTATAGTAGTTGAAGCCCCAACTTATCAGAAAAAAGAGATGGAGTATCGCCCCTATAGCCAACCCATTAGAGACTAGGGTTTTGATACCCTTCCAGCCTTTGGGGAGCTGTTTTATCAAACTGTAGCATAAAAAAAGGATGCTAGCAGCATAAAGTAAATCACCAAAGGAGAAAGGGATTTTAGAAAATATGCTTTTCCCTTCAGCAAGTGAGGGGTACCACTCCAGACCGTAAATTCTATCTATTTGCCCGGGATGCATCTTGGCATACTTAACAAGTAGCCACTGCATGGGCAGGCTTAAGATCCACAATACGGCTGTTCGCCTAGGCACGATTAGTCAAGAAGTTCTACAATTTCTACTTCAAAAATCAAATCTGACTTCCCCGGAATACCACGATTGTCATACTCACCATAGGCCAATTGATAGGGGAGGAAAAGTACTGCCTTATCTCCAACACGTAAGAGTCTAAGCCCTTCTTTAAAACCTTCGATCATTTGGGCATCTGGAGAACAATCAGCAGGAATTGGAAGGTATTGCCCTGCATTTTTTCGTGCTTCATTGACCACTTCTAGTGCCTCTGCGGTTTCTAATTTGCTGGTTTCTAGGAGTTCGCCGTTGGCAAAATATACCGCATAGTGGGTAGAGGCTCTATTGGTTTGTGTTACTTTTGGGCCGGTTCCTTTTTCGGTAATGACATATTGAAGTCCCGAAGCCGTTGTTTTTGCTGTTGCCTTTAATGCATCAAACTTGGCTTTACTTTCTGCGCTGATCTCAGCCTGTCTTTTTTCTTTTTGTGCTTTTATTTCGGCAAAAGTTTTAAAGGTGTCACTAAACGTTTGTGGTGCATCAAAGTTTTTGGCCATTTTTCCAATTCTGATGATGTTCATTTTTAAAATGGTATCGTTTTGTTGAATGCTATCAACCACTTCCTGACCCTCGATGACCTTGCCAAAAACACTGTGTTTACCGTCGAGCCAAGGAGTTTCTTTGTGGGTAATAAAAAATTGACTGCCGTTGGTACCCGGCCCTGCATTGGCCATAGAAAGTATGCCTGGGCCGTTATGGGTCAGGTCAGAAAATTCGTCGTCAAATCGGTAGCCAGGTCCGCCTGATCCTGTAGCCGAGGGATCGCCTCCTTGGATCATAAAATCAGGAATAACACGGTGAAATAGTATGCCGTCATAAAAGGGCTTATCTTTAAATTCTTCACTCACAAAAGGGTGATTGCCCTCACTCAAAGCTACAAAGTTGGCTACCGTCATGGGTGTTTTGTCCATGGCAAGCTGCAATAGTATTGCGCCTCTGTTGGATTCTAATTCGGCATATAGGCCAGGTTCTAAATCACCGTATTGGGATTTGCAACCTATAAGTAAGGTAATTGTTGCTAAAAGGAGAATTCGTTTCATGTTTTAGGGATTTAATTATTTTTTAATGATACTAATTTTATTGTAAATCTTAGGGGTTGGTTGCTGCCAATTTTTTCAAAATCACCTTGATAACCAAAGCACATAAAAGAAGGGAATAGAAATAGGCCCTTTTCGCCCGGGCGAAGTACTTTAATGCCTTCTCTAAGTGCGGGTATTAGGTCTTCTTGATCCACTCGAAAAGTAACCGTTCCCAAATCGGCTTCGCTGTAGATCAATTGCCCCTCTAGGGTTTCGATTTGATAATTAAAGGTGGCAAGATCTCCAGTTTTTGGATAGCGATTTTCTTCAGTATTAGCTTCTAATAGGGTGTACCAAAACCCCTTTTCGCTTGTTGTAAATTGCAGATGTTGATTTTTTTTTGCGATGTCTGCAAGTAATTTTTGTTCTTGGGCAATTCTATTTTTGTTGCGTTGTACAGAACCCTGCAAAAAGGTGTTTTTTTGTTTGTTTAGGGGCCTTCTTGGTTCAAGAGGCTGGCAACCCAAACTCAAGATTAACAGAAGCAGCGGTCCTTTTCTTAAGACTGAAAATAGGTTTTCCATTCAGATAGGTGTTTTAGAAAAAGTGCTTGGGTCTCTTCAAGTGATGCCTCTGAAGTCCCTCCCGCAGCATTAAAATGCCCACCGCCATTGAAGTGGGTTGCGGCAAACTGATTTGCAGGAAATGTGCCCTTTGAGCGAAACGACATACGAATGCGTTTTTCGGAAGCATTTTCGATCATGATCACCGCTAGTTCAATTCCTTTGAGACTGAGGCCATAATTGACAAATCCCTCAGTATCTCCTTTTTTGAAATGATGGCGATCCAGTTCTTCTTGCGATAAACAGATGTAAACAACGGGCAGTCCAGAAACTTTTTGGAGGTTGTCCAAAGCATTTCCCAAGAGGTGAAGCCGCTCAATCGTATAGGTGTCATAGATGTTTTGATGAATTTCCGCATGTTTAGCGCCAGCATCCATAAGTTGGGCAACGATCCGATGGGTTTCTGGTCGGGTTGCAGGATAGCGAAATGAGCCACTATCGGTCATGATCCCAGTATATAGGCAGGTAGCAATTTGTGGGTCGAGTACCGCTCCGTCTAGTTGTTCGATCAACATAAAAACCAATTCTGCGGTCGATCCGATTTCGGGCATCGAAAGCATTGTTTCGGCATAATCTTTAGGATATTCATGATGATCGATCATACAGATCGGAACCTGTTTTTGCGCCACCAAAGACCCCAGTTCATCGATTCTACTGAGATCGTTGAAGTCGAGTGTAAAAATTTGATCGGCACCTTCGATCAATCTTTGCGCATGTTCAGGAGCTTCAGAATATTTTATAATGGTTTCTTGCTCGGGCAACCATTCTAGAAACTCGGGATAGTCGTTGGGAGAAATTATATGGACTTGATGTCCTTTTTTGATCAAAAAACGCGCCCATGCCAAACAACTTCCTAGTGCATCACCATCAGGATTTTTATGTGGAATCACCACACATGATTGTGGGTGATCAACAATTTGTTTGAATTTTTCAATAAGTGCTGGACTCATAACGATTTTACCCCAAAGATACTATTCTTATGGAGACGCAATAAGATTCTATCGTTTTTGTGGGGCAATTCGAAATGTTTACATTTGCAGCAAAAAAAGCATGGTTACAAACAGAACCTTTACAATGATCAAGCCCGACGCGGTAGCACAAGGACATATCGGCGCTATTTTAGAAAAAATCAATGCGGCTGGCTTCAAGATTGTTGCTATGAAATATACCCAGTTGAGTCAAAGAGATGCAGAGGCTTTTTATGCGGTTCATGCCGCACGTCCTTTCTTTGGAGAGTTGGTTGCGTTTATGACCCGAGGGCCAATTGTTGCTGCGGTGTTAGAAAAAGACAATGCTGTTGCGGACTTTAGAACCCTTATTGGGGCAACCAATCCGGCAGAAGCTGCAGAAGGAACCCTCCGTAAGTTATTTGCTACTTCTGTGGGCGAAAACGCCGTACACGGTTCGGACAGCGATGCAAATGCGGCTATAGAAGCTGCTTTTCATTTTTCTGGAAGAGAAATATTCTAGTACCAGCGAATTTTTGTGATGGTTTGATCGCCAAGTCGTTGATTGAGATCATCGATGATTTTGGCTTCTCCATAACGCATTTCTTCTCGTAAAAGAGCGCTTTTGAGCGTGACTTGCAAAACTTGGTTTTGTAGGTTAATTTTTTGTGTCATCTTGGCTACATAGGGACCAACAATATGTTCCCATTCTTGGGCAATTTCTAGTTTTTTAAATCCCTTTTGCATGCTGGGGCCGTCTTTGAAATCTTGAAGTATGTCGCGTATACTTTTGGGATCTTCATGATTTGTATTTTTCATGCTATTTTTTTCTTAAATAATGATATTGCCTACTGTTGTGCTCTAAAACAAGTCGTTCTTGATCCAAAAACAAGAGCCGTTCTTCCCATTGATCCCAAGGTGTTTGGAACAGCAATTGATAGTCTCCTTTATTTTGAAGGATAGAAAACGAAGTTTGATCTGCCGAAGTTTCAAAAGTATTTGTTCCTGTTGGAGTAACCTTTTTTCTAAAACCATTGACGCCATCCCATTCATAATAGTCCCATTGGATCACGCCGGGTTTTGGACGGAAAACTTCTCTGTTTTGCGACACATAATCTATCTGCCAGTATCCGTTGAGTTGGTTGAGGTCCAAATCCGGTTGGCAATCCCAAAAGGTGAACGCCACCAAAAGAACTACAATTCTCAAAAACCAGGTATATCGCATCTTACAAGGGAGCATTGAGATTAAAAATTTGATAACTGGTCCCAGCAGCGTTAAGCGCTTCGAGGGTCCGATCTTCGTGGGTGTCCGAGATAAACAATTGCCCAAAATCTTCTTGACTTAGCAATTTGACAATTTCGGTGACTCGAGACTGGTCGAGTTTGTCAAAAATATCATCCAATAGCACCAAGGGGGGCAAACCGTGTTGGGCTCTCAAATAGTCAAATTGTGCCAGTTTGAGTGCGATCAAAAACGATTTTTGTTGGCCTTGACTACCATAGAGTTTGAGTGGTTTGTCATTAAGTTTGAAGGTCAGGTCGTCCTTATGAACTCCAACCGTTGCGTGTTGAACGCTGCGGTCTTTTTTTAGTGCCTCCGCAAGCAATTGTTCAAAGGTATTTGTGTGCAGTTGACTATCATAGTCAATTGCAGCGGCTTCTTGATCTTGAGAAATTTGCCTATAGCGCTCTTGTACAATGGGTAAAAATTGGGTTAAAAACGCTTTTCGTTTTTCAAAAATTGGGTTTCCCAAACGGATCATTTGCGCATCATATACCTCAAGTGCTGTAGCGTCAAAAGTGCGGTTGATTGCAAAATATTTTAAAAGTGCATTGCGCTGCGAAACAACGTTTATATACTCTAACAGATTGGTGAGGTATTGGGCATCCGTTTGTCCAATAACTCCATCGATAAATTTTCTACGTGTACTGCTTCCCTCAACAATGAGATCTCGATCAGATGGTGATATGATAACCAGCGGAATTAGACCGATATGATCGGCGATTTTTTCGTACACTTTGCCGTTACGCTTTAGGACCTTTTTTTGCCCCTTTTTAAAGCTGCAATTGATTTTTTCTTCCCGGCTATTTTTTTCAAACAACCCCTCTAGAATAAAAAAATCTTGTCCAAACGCAATGTTTTGCGTGGTGATCGGATTAAAATAGCTTTTACCTAAACTCAAATGATAAATCGCATCGAGTATATTGGTTTTACCTTTACCGTTTTGACCGATAAAGCAATTGATTTTAGCATTAAAATCCAATTGCAATGCGGTTTGATTTTTGTAATGGGTAAGCGAAATTTTTTTGAGTTGCATGATAACAAATATAATCGAACCATAATCAAATTGAAGTAGGCCATCTCAAAATAAGTTTTTCCAATGTTATTTTCATTTAAAGAAGCAGTAAAGACTTTTGTATTTGGGAGAAAAAGTCTAATTTTGGAAACCAAAAATTTAGGGATGGCAACATACAAAAAACGCGGGCAAAAAAAATCCGTAAGTACGGTTCAAGAAACGAACCCACAATTAGAAAGCGCAACCGCAGAGGTGTTTGAGTCACTCGATAGTGGCGCCTCCAAGGCAGAAGCTTTTGTCTCCAAATACCAAAATATTATCCTTGGCATAATCGGAGGTGTGGCCGTTGTTGTACTTTCTTTTTTGGGATACCAAAAATTTATAACAGAGCCACAGGCCAAAGAAGCTATTTCTGAACTCAATCAGGCCCAATATTATTTTGATTTGGCCGTCAACAGCACCGATTCTGATTCACTATTTTTGAGAGCCATCAATGGTGGAGAAGGCAAATATGGTTTTTTGGATATTATTGAAAATTATCAAGGTACCCCAGCTGCAAAACTTGCTACCTACAGTGCAGGGATGGCCTACTTGAACATCAAAGATTATCAAAACGCCATCACCTATTTGGATCGTTTCGATGCCGATGATGTCTTGTTAAGTGCTCTTGCCAAAGGAGCCATTGGTGATGCTTTTGCACAACTTGGGCAAAATGACGAAGCCTACGAATACTATCAAAAAGCCGCTGCGGCCAGCGACAACAGTTTTAGTACGCCCAAATACCTTTTCAAAGCGGCATTGGTCGGTATTGAGTTGGGAAAAAACAAACAAGCACTTACGTATCTGCAACGCATCAAAACCGAATTTGCTCAATCCAAAGAAGCAGAATTGGTAGATGTGCAAATAGGTCGTTTAGAGCATTTAAACTAAATCATGGCTACTGCACATCGTTATCCGTCAAATACTGAAAACGGAGGAGCGATCCCGTCTGGTAAAAACCGTCGAATTGCACTTGTGGTATCCGAATGGAATCCTGAGATTACCGAAAACCTCTATAAAGGAGCTCAAAAAGTCCTTCTGGAAAACGGAGTGGCAGCAAATGATATTTTTAGAACCACAGTCCCAGGAAGCTTCGAATTGGTTTATGGCGCCAAAAAAGCCATACAAAGTGGTGTAGACGCCGTAATAGTCATTGGCAGTGTCATTCAGGGTGAAACCCGTCACTTCGATTTTGTTTGTCAAGGCGTTACGCAAGGCGTACAAATGCTTAACGTACAATACGATGTTCCGGTTATTTTTTGTGTTTTGACCGATAATACTTTAGAACAAGCCCAAGCCCGAAGTGGTGGTTTTTTGGGAAATAAAGGAGAAGAAGCCGCCGTTGCAGCCCTCAAAATGGCATCAATTTAGTCGACCTAGGTGTTCTTTGACGGTGAATTAACAGCTGTTTTAAAGCATTATTTTTAACTTTGAGAAAATCATCATATGTTCAAAATAGGCGGCCCTTTTAAGCTCAGAAAAAACAAAAGATATAACTATACCCCAAGATATTTTAAAGGTAAAGACATCGGCAATCCTTATGATTTTGACTCTAAGTTCGCTAAATACCGTGAGACCTACAACAGCAACGACTTTGGGCGGCAGTGGCAAGAAGCCAGAGAGCAAATGCGACACCGGGGCAATCGCGGTATCTCACCCACCCTTTTGATAATTATTCTCTTATTGACTTTTGCCTTTTTATACATTATAGATTTTGATTTGAGTCTTTTTAGCAACCCGTTTGATGTCCGATAAAATCCAATTACTTCCCGATCATGTGGCAAACCAAATTGCAGCGGGTGAAGTGATTCAGCGGCCTGCTTCGGTTGTCAAAGAACTGATGGAAAATGCGATTGATGCTCAAGCGACTCATATACAATTGCTTTTGAAAGAAGCAGGAAAAACTCTGGTTCAGGTCATTGATAATGGTGAAGGGATGAGCGCTACAGATCTCCGTATGGCATTTGAACGTCATGCTACTTCAAAAATCACAAAGGCCGAAGACCTATTTGCACTTACAACCAAGGGGTTTCGTGGCGAAGCTCTGGCTTCTATCGCAGCAATTGCACATGTCGAGACCCATACCAGACGGTCTGAAGACGAAATGGCTTCGCAAATCATTATTGAAGGAAGTGAAGTCGTTCAACAAGACCTTGTTGTGGCTCCTCAAGGGACATCCTTTGCGGTCAAAAACCTTTTTTTTAATATTCCCGCCCGTCGTAATTTCTTAAAATCCAATACCGTAGAGCTCCGTCATGTGATTGATGAATTTCACCGCATCGCCATTGCGTATCCTCAACTTCATTTTACGATGTTGCACAACGGGGCCGAGTTGTTTGATTTGCCTCCAGAAAACCTAAGACGGCGAATCGCTGGGATTTTTGGCGCCAAAACAGCAGAAAAGCTTGTCCCTGTTGAAGAACAAACTTCTGTTACGGCAATCAATGGATTTATCGTAAAACCAGAGTTTGCCAAAAAGACGCGTGGACATCAATATTTTTTTGTCAATAACCGCTTTATCAAAAGTCCTTTTTTGCACCATGCTGTTCTTGCCGCTTTTGAAGGGCTTTTGCAGCAAGGATATCATCCGGGATATTTTTTGTTTTTGCAACTCGACCCGAAAACCTTAGACATCAATATCCATCCAACCAAGACCGAAATTAAATTTGAAGACGAACAAAGTATCTATGCCATTCTAAAGGCAGCAATCAAACATGCTCTTGGGATGTTTCAAGTGACACCGGTTCTTGATTTTGACCGGGATCCCAACATGGATGTTTCTTACAGCCAACAACAGACTCCAGCAAAAATACCGGCCATTGAAGTAGATGCTTCTTTTAACCCCTTTCGCGCTCCGGGGGTCAAACCAAAAACCATTCAATGGGAATCCTTATACACCCAAACAGAAACCACCCAAATCGAAAGTGAAACACCCGGTGATGATCTGGGCCTAGAAACCATTGCGCAACCAAAGGTTTTTCAATTACTCAACAAATATGTTGTGAGCTCCACCCACGCGGCTTTATTGGTAATCCATCAACAGCGCGCACATGAGCGCATCCTCTATGAACGGTTTTTAAAAAACCTTTCTTTAGACCAACATCCGTCACAACAATTGCTTTTTCCAGTAAAAATGAAATTGAATCCCTCAGAAAAAGCCGTCTATGAGAATTATGAGACCAGCTTGACATCTATGGGTTTTGAATTGGAGTTTGATTTTGAAAGTGACACTCTAGAAATAAAAGGCATACCGGTATTGTGTCAACAAAAAGAGGTTACGCCACTACTAGAAGCCGTATTGACCATTGATACTTTTGAAGCGGTTGCCGAAAGTTTTAGCGCCTCGGATCGTTTGGCAAAAGTATTGGCTCAAACCACTTCTATAAAAACGGGAAAAGTCCTTAGCATGTTGGAGCAACAAGCATTAGTTGATGATCTTTTTGCCTGCAAAGAACCTCTAAAGTCCCCCTTTAATCGTCAAATTTTCATTACTTTAACTAAGGAAGAATTTGATCAAAAGTTTAATTGATGCGCACAATTTCTGAGACGGTAAAACACCTGCTGATTATCAATGGTATTTTTTTTCTAGCCACCCTTACTTTGGGCCAACAGGTCTATGATTGGTTTGGACTTCATTATTTTGGAAACCAAAAATTCCAACCATGGCAACCCCTAACACATATGTTTATGCATGGGGATCTGATGCATATTTTCTTCAATATGTTTGGATTGTGGATGTTTGGTACCCCTTTAGAACAAATGTGGGGGCGTAACAAGTTTATCTTTTTTTATCTTTCTACAGGTCTTGGGGCTGCTGCTCTGCAAATGGCCTTGTATTATTGGCAAGTCGGTGGTGTTACGGAACTGATTCGTTCTTTGGGAGGAAGTACCACAGACATCAATCGGTTTTTTAATATCGGTGAACTACCGATGTACATCGCTGATCAAGTATCACAAAATCAACTTCAGAGCGGTTATGCTTCTTACAATGCCGTATTGGTGGGGGCTTCTGGAGCTTTATATGGGGTGCTCGTCGGCTTTGCGATGTTGTTTCCTAATGCGCAGTTGATGCTTCTTTTTCCTCCGATACCCGTGCGGGCAAAATATTTGGTGCCACTTTTGATATTGGCCGATTTGTTTTTCGGATTTACTGCCTACTCCATAGGGCCTATTGCTCATTTTGCGCATGTTGGAGGCGCCATAACAGGTTTGATTATGATGTTCTATTGGAGAAAAAATCAATTTAATCGAAATCGTTGGGATTTATGACCACCTGGCAGCAGTTAAAATACCGTTTTGAAATGCTTAACATAGCAGAACGCCTGATTGTGATTCAAGTGGTGTGTTTTGTTGTTCCTTTTGTACTCAATACCGTATTTTTTCTATTTCAAATCCCTGCATCAACGTGGATGCTTTGGTTGCAGTTGAGCGCAGATTGGACAGGTTTGCTTTATCGACCTTGGACATTGATAACGTATAGTTTTTTTCATTCGGGGTTTTTCCATCTTTTTTGGAATATGCTGTTTTTGTATTATGCGGGTATGTTTTTTCTCAATCTCTTGCCTGCACGAACGTTTTTGAACACCTACTTTTTAGGTGTGCTAACTGGCGGTTTGGTTTTTATAATAAGCTATGCTGTTTTTCCAGTATTCAACGGCATTCGGCCACCTATGGTTGGTGCTTCTGCTGGAGTAATGGCGGTTTTTGTTTTTATTGCTACCTATACCCCCAATCAAGAAATACGGTTGTTGTTTTTGAACCTTAAATTGAAGCATCTTGCGATGGCATATGTATTTCTTGACATCATTCAGATTCCTTATGGCAATGCAGGAGGTCATCTGGCTCATATTGGCGGTGCGATTTTGGGATATTTCTATGCGCGTGGATTGCAAAACGGTCGGGATTTGGGACTGGGTTTTGAAAAATTTTATACCGCGTTCTTGGCAATTTTTAAACGATCAAGCACTTTAAAAACCGTGTATAAATCCTCAACTAAATCTTCTAGAAAATACCAAAAAACCTTCTCTGAGCAGCGTAAAATAGATGCAATTTTGGACAAAATCAGTGCATCTGGGTATGACAGTTTGAGCAAGGAAGAAAAAGAACTTTTGTTTCGCGCCGGTAAAGATCAATAATCTTAAAACCTAAAACGTTGATAAAAAAAATGGGCTTTAAAATTCCGCTGACACTGAACCTCGTATTGTTGGTTCTTCAACTTTGGGTTATGGGGGCCGTTATTCCGTTTTCGGCAACGTCAATAGTGCCCCTGTTTTTGCCCATAATTGTGTTGGCCAATCTTGCTTTTATGATTTTTTGGGTTTTTCGGATGCGTTGGCCTTTTATTTTATTTTTAATCACTTTTTTATTGAGTTTCAAGGAGTGGCGGCGCTTTTATAAATTTCCAAGCAACACCATCGAAGTCTCCAAAGGACTCAAAATAATGAGTTTTAATGTGCGTCTTTTTAATCTGTATGATTGGAAAAACGATCGTGATATTCCATCAAAAATCGAGCAATTTATCCGTGAGGAGGATCCGGATATCCTCTGTTTTCAAGAGTATGCAGTACAACAAGCGCCGACATTTGCCAATTATAAATACCGCTATATAAAGACCTCTATTGCGCGTGGCAATCATGGAATGGCTTTGTTTTCAAAATATCCTTTGGTCAACACGGGCAATATCGCTTTTGAAGAATCTTCTAATAGTTCAATTTTTGCTGACATTCTCTACCGTAGGGATACCCTTAGGGTCTATAATGTACATTTAGAATCTTTGCATCTCAATCAGGCGGATACACTTATTTCGTCATCGGGGTCGAAAAAATTGGTCCAACGCCTGCAAGGTATTTTTGATAAACAATTGGAACAACTGGATCGTATTGCTCAAAATCAAAATCTCAATACCCTTCCGAGTATTGTTTGTGCAGATTTGAATAATACCGCGTTTTCTAAAGCCTATCAAACCCTAAAAGGCGAACTTTTGGATGGTTTTGAAGAAAAAGGAACCGGTTTTGGCGCCACGTATCATTTTGGTGTTTTGCCCTATCGGATTGATTATATTTTTGCAGATCCACGTTTTAAAATACTCAACTACAAAACACACGGCGTGTCCTTATCAGACCATCGACCCATCAGTGCAGAGATTTACTGGCGTTGATTTGATGCACAGAAAAATTTTTTAAGTAGGTCGCCGTTTCTGGACCAAGATTGAAAAGCAAATCAATACAACTCAGGTTGGAGAGAAACCCTTTTTTGTTTTCAAAAACCTGCGTATAAACTGGCGTGGGAGGTGGGCTTGTTTTGGCATTTAAAAAGTGACTAAAATCGGTCTGTGTGTTTTGATCAAAAGCACTTAATACTATTTTTTTTGGGTGATCAATTAGTTCAAAGAAAGTCTGAATCAACTGGGTGTTGAACTCAAAAAGTGTTTCAAAATCTTTTTGATAAAAAGGTCTAATATGATCCTCATAAAACTCAAAAAATGGGGATGAACGGTAGGCTGCTTCAAACGATTTCCAGTGATTGTGTTGCCACGGTGTTGTATTATGAATTTTGACCTCCAGGTCTTTCCTTCTCCCCACGGTAGGCGTATGTGCAATGGGTATTGTTAGATTGAGTTTTCCGTTTGCACCATATATGGTGGTACGGTTTCGATACGTTTGTTTTTGGTAAAAGCTGTCATTCAAAAAAACTACCTCGGGCTGATCCATCCACACAGACATATAGGCTATGGGTGGCAAATAGCCTGGTGTCGCTACGAGCTGTTTCATGCACTCGCCTTTTTCTTCTTACGATACCAAGCAATGCCTTGCCAGAGGGCAACAAATGCTAGAAACGGATAAAAATAGGAGGTGCGTTCTCCTTGGCCGCCAACTGTTGTAAACAAGCGGTCCCAACGAATTTTCCAGTTTTTGATTCCATCATTAAAATTTTCGACACTAAACCAGATAAATACAGGTTTGCCAACAATGTGATTTTCAGGAACAAATCCCCAATATCGACTGTCTTCAGAGCGGTGACGGTTGTCTCCCATCATCCAATAATAGTCTTGTTTGAAGGTGTATGAAGTTGCTGGTTTTCCATTGATGCTAATTTGTGAAGCAGTGACCTCAACGGTGTTGTTTTCATAATCCTGAATAATTTTTTTGTACAAGGGCAACGTTTCATGATTGATCGTGACTGTTGCTCCTGCTTTTGGGAGTACTATAGGCCCAAAGTTATCTTCGTTCCAATCATAAGGAATACGATTGGGGAAAAATGCTGTGTTTGCGGTTTTTATTTTTGCTACTTTTCTAACGACGCTATCCACCCAAGTTTGACCCCGTAGTAGTTCTGCTTCTTCCAAGGTCAAGACCAGTTCTTTTCGTTTTTCTAACAGTTCACTTACTTGAAGGCGTTGTTGACGTATGACCTCTACGGGCAATCCATTTGCATTGGTATATACTCTAAAGTTATCTACGCTGCTACCACTTTGCCCGATAATGTAGGGGAGTAGGGCGTTGAAAGACTCTTGGGTAATGTTTTCAATTTTATAGGTACGGGTAAAATCTTTATAACCTAGCTCTACTAATTTTCTGGAAGAAATTCCAGCATCTGCAAATACGTTATGACCATATTGTACTCTGGCACGGTCGGGTAGTTGTAGTTTTTTGCCGTTGGTGTAAACAAACCCATCGATAATTTCTAACGTATCTCCTGGTAGTGCAACACAGCGTTTGACGTAGTTGGATTTTTTATCAATAGGTTTTCGTACGCCTTTTTCTTTGACAAAAAATTGCCGCACCGTATCAGCAGGCCAACTAAAAACTACAATATCATTTTGCTTAATTTTTTGAAGTGCAGGTAGTCGCATATATGGCAGCTGGGGTTTGTTGAGGTATGATTTTACGTTCAATAACGGAAGGGTGTCATGAACCATCGGAAAGGCAGCTGTGGTCATTGGAGGGCGTGCCCCATAATGAAATTTGCTAACGATCAGGAAGTCACCGATCAATAACGATTTTTCCAAACTTCCTGTAGGGATGATAAAGGGTTGAAAAATATAATTGTGTACGATTGTAGCTGCCACAATTGCAAACAATAAAGAACTCACCGTTTCTCCCCAGCTACTCTTTGGATGTAGGCTTCGATCGGCCCGGTATTGGGGTTGTGGGCTATAGTTGACCGTAAAAATATAAAGCCCCAAAGTCGCAATTCCTAATAAGGTGTCCTTGAGGGTGTTTTTTCCAAAACTACGCAAGGTTTCTACCCAAACAACGAGTAGCATGATTAGGTTTACAACAGGAACAAAAAGCAAAATAGTCCACCATTTGGGTCGTTTGATGATTTGCATTAGCACTACAGCATTGTAAATGGGTACTGCTGCTTTCCAAGATGCTTGACCTGCAGCCTTATACAATTTCCAAGTCCCTACAAAGTGTATTATTTGAATCCCAATAAAAAAGAGAAACCACTCGATCCAATTCATATTACGAAGTTAAAAGTTTAAGGTCAGCATGGGGTTTATTTATGATATTTTTAGTACATCATCCATATCAAAAATCCCTTTTTTTCCGATGATCCATTCTGCTGCAACCAAGGCACCAAGTACAAAACCTGTTCTAGAATGGGCTTCATGTTTTATGGATATGGTATCAATTATGCTACTATATTGTACCGTATGGGTTCCTGGTACGTCACCTTGTCGGACAGCGGTTATTGGAATTTTATCTTGGTCGGATCGTGTGTTGACTTCCCAACCTTGATGATCCGAGTGCGCTAGTATGGTGTTTACAAGACTCAATGCGGTGCCGGATGGAGCATCTACTTTTTGAGCATGGTGTTCTTCTTTTAGGCTAACGGTATAGTCTTTTTGCGTTTGCATCCATTGTGCCAAAAGTTTATTTAGTTTAAAAAACAAATTGACACCGATGCTAAAATTTGAAGCGTATAAAAAAGCACCGTCTATATTTTTGCAATAGCTTATGATTTCATCATAATGCTTGAGCCAGCCCGTAGTGCCGCAAATTACGGGAAGTTTGGCATCCAATGCTTCTTTGATGTTGGATACTGCCGCATCAGGGACGCTAAAATTGATGGCCACATCAGCATCTGCGAGCGCACCTTTTTCAAAAGACCGGTCGCGCCATGCGACTACTTGATGCCCTTTTTCTTGCGCGATGCTTTCGATGGATTTCCCCATTTTGCCATACCCTAATAAGGCGATTTTCATACAGCTAAAATTTTAAGTTTATGGTCAGGCCAAGGGTGTTTTGTTGGGTAAACTGATCCAGTTTATATTGCGGTTTGATACTCAGTTGATCATTTACATTGAATTGCAACAAATGCGCACTTACGTTTGCCTCAATAATATTGAGCATATAGGTACCCACAATAAATATAAAAGAGATGTCTCTATAACGTTGATGAAATCGCATACCTTCCAAAAGTTTTTCATTCTCGGGGATGAGTTCTATAAATTCATCGTCGGTGTAGCCGGCAATTCTTCTTTTGTAAGCGGTTCGGTAGCGTTGCAACTCGTCGCCGTTAAACACATAATAATATACCGATGCACCGATGGCTCCATAGACAAAAGGAAGCTTCCAGGCCTTGCCCAAATATACCTGTCCCAAACCGGGCATTATGGCAGAGTAAAAAGCTGCTTTTGCTGGGGTGAGCGGGTCGGCAATCAAGCGTTGTTTGCGGGTCATCAG